>Ga0181529_10005684_pt1 | contig 12970 bp, 12 predicted proteins | sample PEATcosm2014_Bin_36_FD_119763 | JGI IMG/M metagenome (GOLD analysis project Ga0181529, IMG submission 119763) | Peatland microbial communities from MTU Mesocosm Facility, Houghton, MI, USA - PEATcosm2014_Bin10_30_metaG | ecosystem: Environmental > Terrestrial > Soil > Wetlands > Peat | place... | reverse complement strand
GCCGGAAGCCGTGCGTGCCGCCCGGCCGGACGCCATCGTCGCCACCGGGCGCAGCGACTATCCGAACCAGGTCAACAACGTCCTCTGCTTTCCGTTCATTTTCCGCGGCGCGCTGGATGTGGGCGCCACCACCATCAACCAGGCGATGACGCTGGCCGCGGTCGAGGCGATTGCCGAGCTGGCGCGCGTCGAGGCCAGCGAAGTGGTCGCGGCGGCCTATGGCGGCCCGGCGCCGGTGTTCGGCCCGAACTACATCATTCCGAAACCGTTCGATCCGCGGCTGATCCTGCAGGTTGCGCCGGCGGTGGCGCGTGCCGCCATGGAGTCGGGCGTCGCCCGCCGGCCGATCGCCGATTTCGAGGCCTACCGGCGCGAGCTGGAGCGCTTCGCCTTCCGTTCCGGCCAGCTCATGCGCCCGGTGTTCGAGCGCGCCAAGGCCGCCCCGGCGCGGGTGGTCTATGCCGAGGGCGAGGACGAGCGCGTCTTGCGCGCGGTGCAGAATCTGGTCGACGACGACATGGCCCGTCCCATCCTGATCGGCCGCCGCGGCGTCATCGAGCGGCGGGTGCGCGAGTTGGGCCTGCGCATGGACCTGCGGGAGAGCGTGCAACTGATCGACCCAGGCCAGGACGAGGCGGTATTCTCCCCGCTGGTGGCGGAATACCAGCGCCTGGTGGCGCGCCATGGCGTGCCGCCCGAGGCTGCCGCCCGCCGCGTGCGCACCCGCCCCACCGTGGCCGCGATACTGCTGCTGCACGCCGGACTTGCCGATGCCGCCATCTGCGGCGGCAGCGGCGACTGGTGGCGGCACATGCAGTACATCATGCAGGTCATTCCGAAGCGCCCGGAGGTCACCCGCATCTATGCGTTGTCCTGCCTGATCCTGCAGGCCGGCGTGCTGTTCATCTGCGACACCCACATGAACATCGACCCCACCGCCGAGCAGATCGCCGAGATGACGTTGCTGGCGGCCGACGCGGTGCGCGACTTCGGCCTGCAGCCCAAGGCGGCACTGCTGTCCTATTCCAGCTTCGGTTCCTCCAACGCGCCGAGCGCGCGCCGGATGCGCCAGGCGCTGGCACTGATCCGCGAGCGTGCGCCACTGTTGGAGATCGACGGCGAGATGCACGCCGATGCCGCACTGGTCGAGGCGATCCGCCATCGCATGGTGCCCGAGTCGTCGCTGACCGGGGCAGCCAACCTGCTGATCATGCCAAACCTCGATGCCGCCAACATCGCCTTCAACCTGCTGAAGGCGGCGGCCGACGGGCTGCCGGTGGGGCCGTTGCTGCTGGGCATGGCGAAGCCGGTGCATGTGGTGGCGCCCAGCGTCACCGCGCGCGGCATCCTCAACGTCAGTGCGCTCGCGGCGCTGGAGGCCCAGGCGTTGCGGGCCGTGCCGGTCTGAGGCGATGCCGTTCTTTCTGCTCGGCCTGGTCGCGTTGTTGGTGCTGATGGGGGCTCTCGGCGCCTTCTCGCGGGCGAAGGTGGCCGATCTCAAGCAGTTCGGCTTCTGGGCGGCGGCGATCGGCGGGTTGTCGCTCTCGGTGCTGCTGTTGTTCACCCGCCCTGCCGCCGGGATGGCGGCGCTGGTGATGGTCGGGCCGCTGTTGTGGAGTTGGGTGGGCCAGGCCCGCCGCGGCGCCGCTCCGCGCGGTCCCGGGCCCCGCCGGCGCGCCGAGTCGGCGGGGCGCATGACGCGCGAAGAGGCCTACCAGGTGCTGGGGTTGAAACCGGGGGCGACCGAGGAGGAGATCCGCGCCGCCTATCATCGCCTGATGCGCGCTGCCCATCCGGATGCCGGCGGTTCCGATTGGCTCGCCGCGCGCATCAACCAGGCCCGCGATGTGCTGTTGGCGTGATTGATCCGGGTTGGCATCCGCCCTGCCATATTCTGGCCCCGACGGCGTGATGATCTGCGCCGAATGAAGCTGTCCGAGGAACAAATTCCGTGATCAAGCCTCTGCGCAAGGCCGTCCTGCCCGTCGCCGGCCTGGGCACCCGTTTTCTGCCGGCCACCAAGGCCATGGCCAAGGAGATGTTGCCGGTCGTCGACAAGCCGCTGATCCAGTACGCCATTGAGGAGGCCCGGGCCGCCGGCATCGAGCAGTTCTGCATGGTCACCGGCCGCGGCAAGACGGTCCTGGTCGAGCATTTCGACATCGCCTACGAGCTGGAATCGATCCTGCGCCATCGCGGCAAGACGGCTGAACTCAAGGCTCTGCACGACCAGCAGATGCCTCCCGGCTCGCTGGTCACCGTCCGCCAGCAAGTGCCGCTCGGTCTCGGTCACGCCATCTGGTGCGCCCGCGCCTTCATCGGCGACGATCCCTTCGCCATCCTGCTGCCAGACGACCTGGTGCTGTCGGAGACACCCTGCATGCGGCAGTTGGCCGACGCCTATGCGCAAACCGGCGGCTGCGTGGTGGCGGTCACCGAAGTGCCGCACGACCAGACCAGCCGCTACGGCATCCTCGACATCGAGTCCGATGACGGCCGGCTGGTCGCTGTGCGTGGCCTGGTCGAGAAGCCGAAGCCCGAGGACGCGCCGTCCGACCTGTCCATCATCGGCCGCTACGTGATGTTGCCGCAGGTCATCGAGCACCTCTCGCGGATGGAACGTGGCGCCGGCAACGAGGTACAGCTCACCGACGCCATGGCCCGGCTGATCGGCCAGGTGCCGTTCCACGGCCTGCGCTACGAGGGACATCGTTTCGACTGCGGCGACAAGATCGGTTTCCTGGAGGCGCAGATCGCTTTTGCCCTCAAGCGTCCCGATCTCGCCCCCGCCGTGCGCGCCTTCCTCAAGCACTACATCGACGCCTGATCCGCGCTGTCCGTCCCCAGTCCAGCGAGACCGCCATGGCCTTCAGCCACCGTTTCGATGCCACCGTGCTGCGCGAGTACGACATCCGTGGCATTGTCGGCCGCACCCTGCACGAGGCGGATGCTTTCGCCATCGGCCGCTGCTTCGGCAGCGTCGTGGTGCGCGACGGCGGGACCACGGTGGCGGTGGGCTATGACGGGCGGATCTCCTCGCCGGCGCTGGAGCGGCAGCTGGTCGCCGGGTTAAGGGCAAGCGGGGTGGAGGTGGTGCGGGTCGGCCGCGGTCCGACACCGATGCTCTACTACGCCACCACCACCATGCAGACCGGCGGCGCGGTCATGCTGACCGGCAGCCACAACCCGCCCGACTACAACGGGTTCAAGATGATGCTGAGGGGCAAGCCGTTCTTCGGCGCCCGGATCACTGAAATCGGCCGCATGGCCGCCGCCGGCGACGTGGTGGCTCAGGCCGCGGGCAGCGAACGCACGGTTGATCTCTCCGCCGAGTACCTGGCCCGGCTGCTGTCGGACTGGGACGGCGGCGACCGCCGGCTGAAGGTGGTCTGGGACAACGGCAACGGCGCCGCCGGCGAGCTGCTGCAACGCCTGGTGCTGTCGCTGCCGGGCGAGCACACCGTGCTGTTCCCCGAAATCGACGGAAAATTTCCCAACCACCACCCCGATCCCACGGTGCCGAAGAACCTCGAGCACCTGATCGCCGAGGTGCGCCGCCGCGGCGCCGATCTCGGCATCGCTTTCGATGGCGACGCCGATCGCATCGGCGTGGTGGACGACAGCGGCACGATGATGTTCGGCGACCAGCTTCTTGTGGTGCTGGCGCGCGACGTGCTGAAGACCCATCCCGGAGCCACCGTTATCGCCGACGTCAAGGCCAGCCAGGTGCTGTTCGACGAGATCGCCCGCGCCGGTGGCACGCCGCTGATGTGGAAGACCGGGCACAGCCTGATCAAAGCCAAGATGGCGGAGGTCGCCTGTCCGCTCGCCGGCGAGATGTCGGGCCATGTCTTCTTCGCCGACCGCTGGTACGGCTTCGATGACGCGCTTTACGCCGCCGTCCGGTTGCTTGGCATCGTGGCGCGCATGACCGGCCCGCTGTCGGCGGTACGCGCCGGCCTGCCACACGTGCTCAACACGCCGGAGCTGCGCTTCGACTGCGATGACACCCGCAAGTTCCAGGTGATCGAGGAAGTTGCCGCCCGCCTGCGGGCCGCCGGAGCAAGCCTGTCCGACATCGATGGCGTGCGTGTGCAGACCGCTGACGGCTGGTGGTTGCTGCGCGCCTCCAACACCCAGGCCGTGCTGGTGGCGCGCGCCGAGGCGTCCAGTGAAGCGGGCCTGGAACGGCTGAAGGCGGCGCTGGTCTGCCAACTGCAGGCGTCCGGTCTTGCGGCCCCCGATTTCTCCGCGGCCAACGCCGGCCACTGACCAATCGCCTGGCGATCGCGTCAGGGCGGCGCCAGCACGTTGGCGCGAGCCCTGACCCCGGCGGCCAGCGCCTCGGTGACGGCGTGAATGCGCGGCATGTGGCGGATGTCGGTGTGCACGGCCAGCCACAGCTCTCGCTGTGGCGGCGGGGTGGGGGGGTCCAGCCGAACCAGCCCGCCGGCATCGCCCAGGTAGCGGGCGAGGCAGGCCAGCCCCAGCCCCGCCCGCGCCGCTTCGCGCTGCACGTAGCGCGTATTGGCGCGTAACCCTGGCGTCGCACGCGGCAGGCTGGCGGCCAGCCAGACCATCTCGGGCAGCCGCATCATCTCGTCCTGCGTCAGGATGACGTCGTGCCCCTTTCCCCCGGTGGTGAAGTCGGGCTCGCCGCGCGCCGCCAGATAGGCCGGCGCGGCATAGAGGCCGTAGCCGATGGCACCGATGCGCCGCACCACCAGGTCGTTCTGCTCCGGCCGTGCCACCCGCACCGCCACGTCCGCCTCGCGCCGGCTGAGGTTCAGGCTGCGCGCGTCGACCACCAGTTCCACCACGATGCCGGGATGGCGCTGCCGCAGTTCGGTCAACGCGGGCATCAGGATATCGGCGGCAATCGACTCGACCGACGTCACCCGCACCACCCCTTCAAGCCGCACATCGCGACCGGAAATGCGTCGCTCCGCCGCCAGCGCCTCGGCTTCGATGCGCTCGGCATTGCCCAGGATGGCCTCGCCCGCGGCCGTCGGCGTGTAGCCGTGTGGCGTCTTCTGCAGCAGGCGCGCCCCGGCCCGCTGTTCCAGCGCCGCCAGACGGCGCCCCATGGTGGGCTGGTGCACCCCCGAGGCGCGGGCCGCCGCCGAGAGGGTCCCGTGCCGCGCAACCAACAGAAAAGTCCGCAGATCGTCCCAATCCAACATATTCGTGACCGCATAGTGACTCTGCCACTTTAGCTAACTGCAATGCGTCGGCGAAGAACACATGTTGGTGGGGTGCCGGACGGTCCGGCGCATACCGGAAAGGGTTTATCGGATGGCTGATTCTCGTGAGTGGGGGGCGGCGCTGTTGCGCGTGGTGCTCGGCGCGCTGTTTCTGGCGCATGCCGGGCTGAAGCTTCTGGTGTTCACCCCCGCTGGCACCGCTGGCTACTTCGCCTCGCTCGGCCTGCCGCCGGCGCTGGCGTATCTTACCATGCTGGTCGAGATTGCCGGCGGTCTGGCGCTGATCGTGGGGGTGTGGACCCGCGTGGTGGCGCTGGTGTTGCTGCCCGTGCTGTTGGGCGCCATCGTGACGGTGCACGGTGCCAACGGGTTCTGGTTCACCGACAACGGCGGCGGCTGGGAATATCCGGCGTTCTGGGCGGTGGCGCTGGTGGTGCAGTCCCTGCTTGGCGGTGGCGCCCTGGCGTTGCGCCTGCCGCGCCGCGTCGCCGCGCGGGCCTGATCGGGAGGATACCATGCTGCCGAGTTTGTTCCTCAGCCACGGATCGCCCATGCTGGCGATCACGCCAGGCCCCGCGCACGACTTCCTGACCGGCCTCGGCGCCACCCTCGCCCGGCCGCGGGCCATCCTGGTTGCCTCGGCGCACTGGGAGACGGCGCATCCGATGGTGAACGGGCCCGCGCGCAACCGGACCATCCACGACTTCGGCGGCTTCCCGCCCGCCCTCTACGCACTGCACTACGATGCCCCCGGCGACCCGGCGCTGGCCGAGCGGATCGATGACCTGCTCGGCGCCGCCGGGCTGCAGGCCGGCATCGATCCTGCCCGCGGCCTGGACCACGGTGCCTGGGTGCCCCTGATGCTGGCCTGGCCGGATGCAGACGTGCCGGTGCTGCAGGTATCCGTGCAGCCCCATCTGGGCCCGGCGCACCACCTGGAGGTCGGCCGTGCGCTGGCGCCGCTGCGGGCGCAGGGGGTGCTGGTGATCGGTTCGGGCAGTTTCACCCATGACCTTTCCCGCTTTCGCGGCCAGGGACCGGATGCTCCCGAGGCGCCGGATGTGGCGGAATTCGCCGCCTGGATGGATACGGCGCTGCGCGAGGGTCGGCGCTGTGACCTGCTCACCTATCGCCACAAGGCTCCGCACGCCGCGGCCGAGCACCCGACCGAGGAGCATTTGCTGCCGCTGTTCGTGGCCATGGGCGCCGCTGGCCCCGAAGTCCGGGCGGAACGCCTGCACGCCAGCATCAGCTATGGCGTGCTGCGGATGGATGCTTACGCGTTCGCCTGAGCATGCGCCTGTTTCTCTACGGCACCCTGCTGGACCCTGACCGGCTGGCCCGGTTCGCCGGGCGTCGCGTGCCGTACACCGCCGCCGTGTTGCCGGGTTGGCGGCGCGTCGCCTTGCCGGACGGCCGGTTCCCGACGCTGCGGCGTGGCCGCGGCTGGGTGGCGGGCGCCGTGGTCGCGCTCGACGCCGCCACCTGGCTGGTCTGTTCGCCTACGAGGGCTGCTGCTATCGTCTGACGCGGGTGGTCGTGCGCACCGCGCGCGGCAACCTGGTCGCCCACGCCTGGATCGCTCCGGGCGGCACGCTTCGCGACTGGCCATGAAGGATACCCCATGCTGCAGCCCCCCCCGGCAGAACCTGGTATGCGCGAGGATGAGGTCGACACCCCCGCACTGCTGATCGACCTCGATGCCTTCGAGGCCAATCTCGACACCATGGCGGCCCTGCTCGCGCCCACCGGCGTGAAGCTGCGGGCGCACGCCAAGACGCACAAATCGCCGGTGATCGCGCGTCTGCAGATCGCCCGTGGCGCGGTCGGCCAGTGCACCCAGAAGGTCGCCGAGGCCGAGGCGCTGGCCTGGGGCGGGGTGGCCGATATCCTGGTTTCCAACGAGGTTGTCGGCGCCGCCAAGCTGGCTCGCCTGGTCGCGCTGTCGCGGATCGCCCAGGTGGCGGTCTGCGCCGACCACCCTGCCCATGTCGCCGCCATCGAGGCAGCGGCACGCGATGCCGGCACGCGCCTTTCCGTCCTCGTGGAGATCGATGTCGGTGGCGGGCGCTGCGGTGTGCCGCCCGGGTCGGCGGCGGTGGAACTCGCCAGCGCCATCGCGGCCAGTCCCCACCTGCGCTTCGGCGGGCTGCAAGCCTATCACGGCAGCGCCCAGCACCTGCGCCGGCCGGAGGAGCGGCGTGCCGCCATATCCGCCGCCATCGACGGCGCCCGGCGCACGGTGGAACAGCTCCGTCAGCAAGGGTTGGACTGTCCGATCGTCGGCGGTGCCGGCACCGGCACGTTTCCCTTCGAGGCGGCCTCGGGCGTCTATACCGAGATGCAGGCCGGATCCTATGTGTTCATGGACGCCGATTACGGCCGCAACCTCGACGCCGACGGCAATCCGGTGAGCACCTTCCGCCAGTCGTTGTTCGTGCTCGCCACCGTCATCAGCGCTCCTGTCCCGGGCCGTGCGGTGGTCGATGCCGGGCACAAGGCGGTGGCGGTCGATTCCGGCCTGCCGCTGGTTTGGCAGCACCCCGGCCTGCGCTGCGTCTCGGCCTCGGACGAACATTTCAAGATCGAGTTCGGCCCCGAGACGACAGCGCCTGCCATTGGCGAGAAGCTGCGCCTGGTGCCGGGCCATTGCGACCCGACGGTGGCGCGGTACGACTGGTATGTCGGCGTGCGTGGCGGCCGTGTGGAGTGCCTCTGGCCGATCGTGGCTCGCGGCGCGCTGGGCTGACCCCGGCGTGCCGCGCGCGGCCTAAGCCACCTTCCGCAGTTCTTCTTCCATGGGCGTCTGCTGCTGACGCAGCAGGTCTCGGTATGGCCCCGGCCGGTTGGCCAACTCCTCCGGCGGTCCATCCTCCACCACCCGCCCCGCATCCATCACCACGATCCGGTCGAAGTTGCGCAGGGTTGACAGCCGGTGGGCGATGGCGATCACCGTCCGCCCTTCCATCAGGCGATCGAGCGCGGTCTGGATGGCGTGCTCGCTTTCCGAGTCCAGTGCGCTGGTGGCCTCGTCCAGCAGCAGGATCGGCGCATCCTTCAGCAGGGCGCGGGCAATCGCCAGCCGCTGCCGCTGGCCGCCCGACAGCATCACCCCGCGGTTGCCCACCGCGGTTTCGAACTTTTGCGGCAGCGCCTCGATGAAATCGCGGCAGCGCGCCACCGAGGCGGCCGCCAGCACCTCGGCCTCGCTGGCCTCGGGCCGCGCGTAGCGGATGTTCTCCATGACCGAGCGGTGGAACAGGGAAATGTCCTGTGGCACCACCGCGATCATGTGGCGCAGGCTTTCCTGGGTGATGCGGGCGATATCCTGCCCATCGACCAGGATGCGCCCGCCCTGGATGTCGTAGAAGCGCTGCAGCAGCGCCAGCACCGTCGACTTGCCGGCGCCGGAGGCGCCTACCAGTCCAACCCGCTGACCCGGCTCGATCACCAGGTTCAGCCCGCGCAGGATCGGCGGCCGGCCCGGATAGGCAAAGCGTACCGCCTCGAACACCACCCGTCCCGGACCGGGCCGCAGCGCCGGTGCGTCCTGGATGTCGGGCAGCTCGTGCTCGACCAGCAGGCTGCTCAACGCTTCGTCGAGCCGGGCGATCTGCTGTGTCAGGTCCACCAGGGCCACCGCGAGGTCGCGGGTGCCATGCAGGATGGTGAAGCCGAGCGAGCAGATCAGCACCATGTCGCCCGGCGTCGCCAGCCCGTGCTGCCACATGATCACGCCCCACGCCAGCAACCCGGCGGTGACGACGGCGGTCAGCACGGCGTGGACGAGCCGCAGCTTTTCCAGGTACAGCAGGCTGCGCCGCCGGGCCGTCATTTCCACGCCGACCGCGCCGTTGATCCGCCGGTGTTCGCGGAAGGTGGCGCCGAAGGCCCGCACCACCGCCATGTTGGAAATGATGTCCACCAGCTCGCCGTCGACCCCGGCGGCGCGGGTGGCGAAGGCGCGGTGGATCGGCGTGCCGTTGCGCGCCAGCCAGAAGATGAGTGCGGCCATCGCCAGACTCACCAGCAGCAGTGTCCCCGCCATCGCCGGGCTCACCGTGGTCAGCAGCACGATCGACACGCACACCGCCAGGCACGGCGGCACGACGTTCCACGACGAGGTGTTCTCGGTCTGGAAGATCGCGTTGGAGGTGGCGGTGATCCGGCTGGCCAGCGTGCCAGGCATCCGGTCGGCGAAATAATTCGGCGAGTGCCCGGCCAGATGCGCGAACAGGTCGCTGCGCACATCGCCGGTAACCTGGACAAAACTGTAGGCGGCCATCCAGCAGGCGACCCGCCACATCAGGTTGTCCGCCGTGATCAGCACGCAGAGCACGCCGAACGCCTGCCACACCCCCGGTGTGCCCACCCCACCGGAGATGACGTCGATCAGCCCCTTCAGGCCGTACTGAGTGCAAACCGATGCGACCACTGCCAGAAACACCGAAACAAGGACGACAGCATGTCCCAATCGGTGCCGCATGACGTAATGCAACAGGAAGGCTAAAGGTCGGTTCCGATAGCGGGTTATTTGATCGAGGTCGGGCGTACTGGTCACAGTTCAGAATCTCATCGAGCGGCACGACTACCGGAGCCATGGCGCCGTAAAACTGTCTAGTGCAGCACAGCCCTGCGCGCGAGCGCAGCAGCCGGCGCGGGTCCGGTCTGCCCGCTCTCGAAACCGATCATGGCGCGGCAATGCGGCGCGATTTTGACAAACTGTTCTGGGCCTGCCGGCATTTCGCCATATTCGGTGCCTAGGCCAGACCGGCGGTGACGGGCTGTTCGTTGCTATCGATCCCGCTCTCGAATCCTGCAGGAAAAGCGCCCGCATGCGCATCGCCCAGATCGCGCCTCTGTTCGAATCCGTCCCGCCGAGGCGCTATGGCGGCACCGAGCGTGTTGTTTATTGGCTCACCGAGGAACTGGTGGCGATGGGGCACGCCGTGACCCTGTTCGCCACCGGCGAATCGACCACCTCCGCCGAGTTGGTGCCGGTGCGCGCGCACGCCGCCCGTTTCGTGCCGAATTTCGAGCGCAATAACGCGCCCTATGCCCGCATGCTCGAGCTGGTACGCCGGCGCGTGCACGAGTTCGACGTGCTGCACTTTCACATCGATTTTCACCCGTTCCCGTTGTTCACCCGCCAGCCCACGCCGTTCGTGAACACGTTGCACGGCAGGCTGGACCAGGACTGGGTAGCGGAAATCTACGACCTGTTCCCCACGGTGCCGCTGGTCTCCGTCTCGGACAGCCAGCGCCGGCCGATGCCGCGGTTGAACTGGGCGGCAACCGTGTTGCACGGCATGCCGCCCGCGCTACTCACCCCGCAGCCCACCGGACCGCGCGATTACTTTGCTTTCCTCGGCCGCATCTCGCCCGAGAAGGGCATCGAGAGCGCCATCCGTATCGCCGCCGCCGCCGGAACCAGGCTGAAGGTTGCCGCCAAGATCGGTGAGGAAGACGTCCAGTACCATCGCGACGTCGTTGCCCCGCTGCTGCATGGGGGCAATGTCGAGTTCCTGGGCGAGATCGACGACTCCCAGAAACCTGCCTTTCTGTCCGGCGCCCGCGCCCTGTTGTTCCCGATCGACTGGCCCGAGCCGTTCGGGCTGGTGATGATCGAGGCGATGGCCTGCGGCTGCCCGGTGATCGCCTTCGGTCGTGGCAGCGTGCCCGAGGTGGTGGAAAACGGCCTCACCGGCTACGTGGTCGGCGACCTGGCGGAGGCGGTGGCGGCGTGCGCCCGAGTCGACGCGCTCGACCGGGCCGCCGTCCGTCGCCGTTTCGAACAGCGCTGGACGTCGCGGCGGATGGCGGATGACTACGTTGCCCTTTATGAGCGCCTGATCCGCGACGCCGCGTCGCGGCCCGCCGGCGGCTGACCGGTTCCGCCAGCCGCGTTTTTGCCATCTTGTCCGCGTAGTTGACCCTCGATGCACCCCGGTCCAGCCGGTGGCGCCAGCTCCCCCAAGCCTGACGGAAAGGGCCCCATTGGCCATGCGTATTGCCCAGATTGCGCCCCTCTTCGAGGCCGTGCCGCCGAAGCTGTACGGCGGCAGCGAGCGCGTCGTGTATTCGCTCACCGAAGCGCTGGTGGCCATGGGCCACGACGTCACCCTGTTCGCTTCCGGCGACTCCACCACCTCGGCCAAGCTGGACGCGCCCTGGCCGCGGTCGCTGCGGCTCGACCCGGACATCCGCGACTGGGTCGCCACCTACGCCCTGATGATCGAGTATGTGCGCCAGCGCGCCGACCAGTTCGATGTGCTGCATTTCCACATCGATTACTGGCCGAACTCGGTGTTCACCCGCCAGGACGTGCCGTTCGTCACCACCTTGCACGGCCGCCTCGACCTGGCCGAATTCGCCGCGGTCTACCGCATGTTCCCGAAGGTGCCGCTGGTGTCGATCTCGGACAGCCAGCGCAAGCCGCTGCCCGATGTCGGCTGGGCCGCCACGATCTACCATGGCATGCCCGAGAACCTGCTCACCCCGGTTCCCGTTGCCAAGCGCGACTACCTCGCCTTTCTCGGCCGCATCTCGCCCGAGAAGGGCATCGAGCGCGCCATCCAGATCGCCGGTCGCTGTGGCATGAAGCTGAAGGTCGCCGCCAAGGTCGACAAGGCCGACGCTGAATACTTCAAGGAATCCGTCGAGCCGCTGCTGGCCGATGCCAATGTCGAATTCATCGGCGAGATCAACGACTCCCAGAAGCCCGCTTTCCTGTCCGGCGCCCGCGCCCTGTTGTTCCCGATCGACTGGCCGGAGCCGTTCGGACTGGTGATGATCGAGGCGATGGCCTGCGGTTGCCCCGTCATCGCCATGCGCCGCGGCAGCGTGCCGGAAGTGATGGACGACGGCGTCTCCGGCTTCGTGGTCGAGAACGTCGACGAGGCGGTGGCCGCTTTCGGCCGGCTGGATGAGATCGACCGCAATGGCGTCCGCGCCCAGTTCGAGAAGCGCTTCACGTCCCGCCGCATGGCCGAGGACTACGTCAAGCTCTACGAGCGCCTGATCGCCGCGAGCCGCCCGCAACTGCGCGCCGTCGGGGACTGAACGGAAGACCGGAGCAGCGCCAGTCCCGGATTTTCGGGATAAACGACGGCCCGCTTAAACGAATATGTCGAACCTGCCGTGATCAACGCCACGCGACGGGCGCAATCGCGCCGTTGCGTGGCGCAGGAGCCATCGAAGCCGGCCCTCGGCATGCCGGCCCGCCGTCTGTGGCCGATCTGCCACACCCGGCAGGCCAGACCATTGCAAATTGACGTAGAACGGGCGATCCTGTGACACCCTCGGGGTAGCCGTACCGGCAAGTCCCGAACGTGTTGTTTATACGCGCCGCGTAAGAACAAAAGGAGGCTTTCCGTGTCACTCGTCCGTATATTGCCGGTCGTGCCGTTCGTCGGCATATTCATCGGTCCGCTCGTGCATAACGAGGTGCATCCGCTGATCTTGGGCATGCCCTTCCCGCTGGGTTGGGTGACGGTCTGGGTGGTGATAATCGCGATCACCATGGCGGTCGTTTATTCGATCGACCCAGCGAACAAGACGGAGGACGAGCCATGAACGGGGCCCTCGTCGTCATCATTCTGGCGTCACTGCTGGCGCTGGCGCTGGGAGTGCTGGCCCGCCGGGGCCGCGACATGAACCTCGAGCAATGGACGGTGGGCAACCGCGGCTTTGGCTGGATCCTCGTGTTCCTGCTGCTCGCCGGCGAGATCTACACCACCTTCACCTTCCTTGGCGCCTCCGGGATC
>Ga0181529_10005683_pt1 | contig 12970 bp, 11 predicted proteins | sample PEATcosm2014_Bin_36_FD_119763 | JGI IMG/M metagenome (GOLD analysis project Ga0181529, IMG submission 119763) | Peatland microbial communities from MTU Mesocosm Facility, Houghton, MI, USA - PEATcosm2014_Bin10_30_metaG | ecosystem: Environmental > Terrestrial > Soil > Wetlands > Peat | place... | reverse complement strand
GATCGCGCCGGCATTGCCGCGTTGGATCTGTTCGGTGCCGAGGGCGTGGCGGTCGCTACCGTCGCCCACACCACCGCCCGCGTGGGCGACCCCGCCGACATGATGGCGCGCGGCCGCATCAGCCATGCCAACGCCCAGGCCCAGGCGCTCGGCGTGCTGCCCGGCATGCCCTGTGCCGAGGCCGCCGAGCGCCTGCGCCAGGCGCCCCTGCGGACCGCGCACCTGCCCAAGGGGACGGAGGCCCGCGTCGTGCTGCGCCCGGAAGGTGCCCGGCGCGATCTGGTGCTGGTCGACTCGGCCTCGCTTGCCGATCCCGTGGCCGACCGGGGCGCGGTGGTGGTGGCCGGCTCGCATGGCGGCCTGATCGGCGGTCGGGCAGATCAGGCGCTGCGTACCGACGCCTACGCCGCCTGTTTTCATGATGCCGGCATCGGCATCGACAACGCCGGGCTCGGCCGCCTGCCGGCGCTCGATGCGCGCGGCATCGCCGCCATCACCGTGGCCGGCGACAGCGCCCGCATCGGGCAAGCGCGCTCGGTGTTCGAGGACGGCATCGTCTCCGCCGTCAACGCCGCCGCCGCCACCTTGGGCGCCTGCCCGGGCGAGCGCGCCCGCGACCGGTTGCTGGCCTGGACGCGCCGGCCCGGCTAATCTGCCGCCAAAACGGGGAGCCCCACCGATGACGGACGCCACCGAGCCGGCCGCGATCCATGCCTGGCACGCGCACATCTACTATGACCCGGCCGATCGCGAGACCGCGGCATGGCTGCGCGAGTGCCTCGCCGCGCGCTTTCCCGGCGCCCGCCTCGGACGCTGGCACAATGCGCCGGTCGGCCCGCACCCCGCCGCCATGTATCAGGTGGCGTTCGGCCCGGAGGATGCGCCGGCGCTGATTCCGTTCCTGGCGTTGAACCGGCGCGGCCTGACCATTCTGGTCCATCCCGAGACCGGCCGTCCGAAGGACGACCATCTGCAACACGCCCTGTGGATGGGGGCGGTGCTGCCGCTCGACGCCACCATCCTGCCGGACACCGAATGATGCCTGAAGCCGTCCAGCCGCGTATCCGCGTCATCGAGGCCGACATCACGACGCTCAGCGTCGATGCCATCGTCAATGCGGCCAACTCCAGCCTGCTCGGCGGCGGCGGGGTGGACGGCGCCATCCATCGCGCCGCCGGCCCGGGCCTGCTGGCGGAATGCCGCAGGATCGGCGGTTGCCCGACCGGGGAAGCGCGCATCACCGGCGGCCACGCCCTGCCGTGCCGCTGGGTCATCCACACCGTCGGTCCGGTCTGGCACGGCGGGACGCACGGCGAGCCCGGCTTGCTGGCCGCCTGTTACCGCAACAGCCTGGCGCTGGCGGTGACGCACGGGGTGCGCAGCATCGCGTTCCCGGCGATCTCCTGCGGCGTCTATGGCTATCCGATCGACCAGGCCACCACCATCGCCGTGCGCGAAATCGCCGCCTTCCTGGCCGCGGAGGCCAGCATCGGGCAGGTGATCTTCGTCGCCTTCGGCGGCGCGGTCCTGGCCGCCTACGCGGCGGCGCTGGGCTGATCCAGCCGGGCCAGCGCGCCGGCCGACAGTTCCAGTTGCCGGGCGATGCGCGCCAGCGACTCGCCATCGAGGTCCGCTTGCGGCACCAACGGGCGCGGCGGCAGGTCGGTGCGTCCGTCGGCCAGCAGGGCGCTGGCGGTGTCGATCCAGCCGCGCCAGGCCTGCCAGGCCATCCGGTCGTGCGGATGCAACGCCGCGTCGACCTGCAGAGCGGATACCCGCCCGGCGATCCGCCGCAACGCCGCATCGACGGTCAACGCCGCCTCCAGCCGCCTTGTGTTGCTGCGCGCCGGTTCCAGCAGCACCCGCTGGAGGCTCGCCTCGGCGTTGTTGCTGGCGACACCGGCGGCGCGACGGGCCTGCTCGACCGCTTCGGGCCCGGCTTCGCCCAGCACGGCGGCGATCTCGGCGCAGGCGTAGCGGCCATGCGCGGCGATGGCGGCGCGCAACTCGCTGCGCAGGCGCGACGGCTCCCACACCGGCCACAGCACCGCGCTGAACACCAGCGCCAGCACGCCGCCGCCCAGCGTGTACAGCGCCCGCAGCAGCGCGATATCCACCTGGTTCTGGCCGGGCCGCGCCAGTTCCACCAGCAGCACCACCACCGGGGTGATGCAGGAAATGAACAGGCCAAAATTCACCGTCCGCACGGCGAGCGCCAGCACCGCCAGCGGGAACAGCGCCACCGCCATCGATACCGGAGTCGGGCAGGCCGTGGCGATCGCCGCGCCGATCGCTCCGCCCAGCACCGTGCCGCCGATCCGCTCCGCCGCGCGCAGGAACGTCACGGCGAAGTAGGGCTGCATGGTCAGCACCAGGGTGATGGTCATCCAGTAGCCGTAGCTGGTCGGCCAGGCCCCGGTGACCGCGAACCCGACGGCCGCCGCCACGGTTGCCCGCAGCGCATGGCGCAGCGCCGCCGAGCCCGGGTTCAGGTTGGCCCGCAGTGGCCCGAATACGCGCGTCCGCCACCCGCCCGTGGCCGGCCCCACCGGCACCGGCGCCAGCGCATCGGACTTTGCCAGCGTGATGGCGATGCGCAGACGTTCGGCGATCGACACCGCGATCCGGTGCACCGGGCTGCCCGCCACCGTCGCGGCACACTCGGCGATGGCCGCTGCTGCCCGTTCCAGCCGGGCCGGCCGGTCGACGACCTCCACCACCATGGCCTCGCCGAGCAGCAGCAGCACCGGCCGCAGCCGGCGCAGCATGTGCCCGGCGGCTTCGCGCATCTCCGGTCGCGTCTCGCCGGCCAGCAGGTCCGACAGCGCGATCAGCGCGCCGAAGATCTGCTCGGCCGCCTCCAGCCGGATCCAGGTCTGCGCCGCGCGCTCGCTCACCGGGCCGCGCGAACGCACGGTCGCCAGCACGGCCTCGCGGGCCATCTCGATCGCCGTGCGCACGCGGCCCCGGTGCTCGCGCGCGTGCCGGTCCCACTCGGTCTCGCGCGCCGCGGGATGGCGCAGCACGTCGCGCATATCGCCGGCGAGCAGGGCGAGCGTCCGCCAGCAATCGCCCACGGCGTGCCGGGCCGGCATGTATGGATGCAGCCGCCAGATCACCATGGTCAGCACCAGCGCCCACAGGCTGCCGCCCAGGAACACCAGCCCGAGCGCGGCGGCGCTGTGCAAGTCCGGCAGGTCGCGCGTGAGAGCCAACACCAGCACGACGGTCAGCAGGTTGCCGATCTGCATCATGGCCTGCCCGTAAACACGCAACAGGCTGGCGCAGAACACACCGAGGGCGCCGACCGCCACCACCACCGGCAGCGGCGCCAGCGCGTCGAGCAGCCCATACCCCGCGGTCAGCGCCGCGCCGACAAACCCGAACATCAGCAGGTACGGCACCCGCCGCCGGATCGGCCCGCCGGCATCGCACAGACAGGTCAACCAGGCCGCCAACGCCGCTTCCATCAGCAATGGCCATTGCAGCCACTCGCTGACGGCGACGATCGCCGCCATGGACAGGGCGGCACGCAGCCCCTCGGCCAGACTCAGCGCCCGGGGGTTGAACGCGATGGCGGAAGGCAACCCGGGATTCCGCGGTCGGCCCCGATGCGTCGCGGGTTGCCGGGAGAGGAAGGTCAGGAGGCGTTTGAACATCTTCTCGCCCCCCTTTCCCGGCAACGCTCCAATCGATGGGTTCCGAGGGCCGTCGATCCTGTTCTCCTCAGGCCGTCTTCGCCATGCCGCGCAGGACATACTGCAGGATGCCGCCGTGGCGGTAGTAGGCGACCTCGTCCAACGTATCGATGCGGCACAGCACCGGCACCGTGTCGGTCTTGCCGTTGGGCCGGTGGATGACGAGCGACATGTCCATGCGCGGCGCCAGGTTTTCGACTCCCAGGATGTCGAGGATCTCCTCGCCGGTCAGGCCGAGGCTCTTGCGGTTCATGCCGTCCTTGAAGGTCAGCGGCAGCACGCCCATGCCGACCAGGTTGGAACGGTGGATGCGCTCGAAGCTTTCCACCAGCACCGCCTTCACGCCGAGCAGCAGGGTGCCCTTGGCCGCCCAGTCGCGCGACGACCCGGTGCCGTATTCGCGCCCGCCGATCACCACCAGGGGCACGCCCTCGCGCTTGTAGCGCATCGCCGCATCGTAGATCGGCATCTGTTCGCCCGAGGGCAGGTGGCGGGTGACGCCGCCCTCCACGCCGGCCACCATCTCGTTGCGAATACGGATGTTGGCGAAGGTGCCGCGCATCATGACTTCATGGTTGCCGCGCCGCGCGCCGTAGCTGTTGAAGTCGCGCGCGGCGATCTGCCGTTCCAGCAGGTAGTCGCCGGCCGGCGAGGTCTTGCGGATATTGCCGGCGGGGCTGATGTGGTCGGTGGTGATGGAATCGCCGAGCAACGCCAGGATGCGCGCGCCCTTGACGTCGCCGACCGGGGCCGGCTCCATCGTGATCCCCTCGAAATAGGGCGGGTTCTTCACGTAGGTCGAGCCGTCGTTCCAGCGGTAGGTGGCGGCGGTGGCGTCCACGCCGATCGCCTGCCACTGCTTCGGCCCGGTGAACACCTCGCCGTAGCGCTTGAGGAACTGCGCCCGCGACAGCGCGGCGGCCAGGATGTCGGCGATCTCCTTGTTGGTCGGCCAGACGTCCCTCAGATAGACCGGCTTGCCGTCGCGCGACGTGCCGAGCGGGGCGGTGGTGATGTCCTCGTTCATGGTGCCGAGCAGGGCATAGGCCACCACCAGCGGCGGCGAGGCCAGGTAGTTCGCCCGCACGTTGGGGTGCACGCGGCCTTCGAAGTTGCGGTTGCCGGAGAGCACCGCCACCGCCACCAGCTTGTTGTCCTCGATGGCCTCGGCGATCGGCTCCTCCAGCGGGCCGGAATTGCCGATACAGGTGGTGCAGCCATAGCCGACCGTGTTGAACCCGATGGCGTCCAGGTCCTGGCTCAGGCCGGACTTGTCCAGGTATTCGGTCACCACCTGCGAGCCCGGCGCCAGCGAGGTCTTCACCCACGGCTTCGGCGTGAGGCCAAACGCGCGGGCCTTGCGCGCCACCAGCCCGGCGGCGATGAGAACAGAAGGGTTGGAGGTGTTGGTGCACGACGTGATGGCGGCGATCACCACGTCGCCATGGGTGATCGCGTAGTTCTTCCCTTCCGGCTTCACCCGTGTGTTCGCGTCGTTGGCCGGCACCCCCAGGCCCTTCGTCAACTCGCCGCGGAACGCCGTGGAAGCGTCCTTCAACAGCACCCGGTCCTGCGGCCGTTTCGGCCCGGCCAGGCTGGGCTGCACGGTGGAAAGATCGAGCTCCAGCGTGTCGGTGAAGACCGGGTCGGGCGTGGCGGCATCGCGCCACAGGCCCTGCACCTTGCAGTAGGCCTCGACCAGCGCGATGCGATCCTCGTCGCGGCCGGACAGGCGCAGGTAGGCCAGCGTGACCTTGTCCACCGGGAAGAAGCCGCAGGTCGCGCCGTATTCGGGCGCCATATTGGCGACGGTGGCGCGGTCGGCCAGCGGCAGATCGTCCAGCCCGGGGCCGAAGTATTCGACGAATTTTCCCACCACACCCTTGCGGCGGAGCATCTGGGTGACGGTCAGCACCAGGTCGGTGGCGGTCGCCCCTTCGGGCAGCCGGCCGGTCAGGCGGAAGCCGATGACGTCGGGGATCAGCATGGCGATGGGCTGGCCGAGCATGGCCGCTTCCGCCTCGATGCCGCCGACACCCCAGCCCAGCACGCCCAGCCCGTTGACCATGGTGGTGTGGCTGTCGGTGCCGTACAGCGTGTCGGGATAGGCGATGGTCTTGCCGTCCACCTCGGCGGTCCAGACGGTCTGCGACAGGTATTCCAGGTTCACCTGGTGGCAGATGCCGGTGCCCGGCGGCACCACGCGGAAATTGTCGAACGCGGTCTGGCCCCAGCGCAGGAAGGTGTAGCGCTCGCCGTTGCGCTCGAACTCGATGACGACGTTCTTGGTCAGGCTGTCCGCGGTGGCGAAGGCGTCCACCTGCACCGAGTGGTCGATCACCAGGTCCACCGGCACCAGCGGGTTCACTTTCTGCGGATCGCCGCCGAGCCGCACGATGCCGTCGCGCATGGCGGCGAGGTCGACAACGGCGGGCACGCCGGTGAAGTCCTGCATCAGGATGCGGGCGGGCTTGAACGGCACTTCCTTGCCGCTGGTGGCGGCCTCCAGCCAGCCGGCGATGGCGCGGGCGTCGTCGACCGTGTAGCTCTGGCCGTCCTCGAAGCGCAGCACGTTCTCCAGCAGCACCTTCAGGCTGACCGGCAGGCGGGAGACGTCGCCGATGGTTCTGGCGGCTTCGGGGATGGAGAAGTAGTCGTAGTTACGCCCGCCCACCGTGAGGGTGCGGCGTGTCTTGAGACTGTCCTGACCCATTGCTTTCATCCCGAGACCCCGTCTGATTCGTCCGCGCGTGGATAGGGGGGATTCCCCACGGTGCGCGGAGGGTGTTTCTTAGCGTGCGGCGCTTTAACCACACCGCAGCCGAAGCGTCCACGGGTCGGGGACGGGCGTGGCGTGGCGCTAGAGCGTGATCGCCCGAATCGGAATCGGCCGAGGGCGTGAATCACGCTCTCAAACAAAGAGTAAGAACATGATCACTTCGTCTATCAGAAGTGATCATGTTCTGGTGGGAGGGATCGTGCTTCAGGCGGTGGGGCTGGCGGCGTTCCGCGGCGAGCGGCTGGTCTTCGCCGGCCTGTCTTTCGCCGTGCCGGCGGGCGGCGCGCTGTTGCTGACCGGTCCCAACGGGTCCGGCAAATCCACCCTGCTGCGCCTGCTGGCGGGCCTGCTACGGCCGGAGGCGGGGCAGTTGTTGTGGGACGGCGCGGACGCCCTGGCCGACCTGCCCTCGCACGCCGCGCGGCTGCGTTACCTGGGTCATCAGGATGCCGTGAAGCCGGGCCTGACCGTGGCCGAGAACCTGCGCTTCTGGGGCGGTGGCGACGCCATCCGGCACGCGCTGGAGGCGGTGGACCTGCTGCGCCTGGCCGACCTGCCGGCGCGCATGCTGTCGGCCGGGCAAAAGCGCCGGCTGGCGATCGCGCGGCTGGCGCTGGCGCCGGCGCCGCTCTGGCTGCTCGATGAACCGACTTTGGGGCTGGACGGGGCCTCGGTGGCGCGGGTCGGCGCGTTGCTGGCGGCGCATCGGGGCGGCGGCGGCATGGTGGTGGTGGCAACCCATCTGCCGCTGCCCCTGGAGGACGCCGCCGAGTTGTCGCTGGTGGCGACCCCCCAATGACCATCTTTTTCGCCCTGCTTGCCCGTGAGCTGCGGTTGTCGTTCCGGCATAGCAGCGACACTCTGGCCGCCCTGCTGTTTTTCCTCCTCGCCGCGGCGTTGTTCCCGCTGGCCATCGGTCCCGCCCCGGAGACGCTGGGCCGCATCGCCCCCGGCATCGTCTGGGTCTGTGCCCTGCTGGCCGCGCTGTTGCCGCTCGACCGCCTGTTCGGCGCCGATCTCGAGGACGGCTCGCTCGACCTGCTGCTGCTGTCCGGCCTGCCGGCCTCCGCGGTGGCGGCGGCCAAGGCGCTGGCGCATTGGCTGGTCACCGGGGTGCCGCTGCTGGTGGCGGCGGGACCGCTCGCGGTCATGTTGCGCATGCCGGACGAGGCCATCCCCGTCCTGCTGCTGGGTCTGCTGCCCGGCACGGTGGTGCTGTCGCTGCTCGGCACCGCCGGCGCTGCCCTGGTGCTCGGCGCGCGGCGGGGCGGCGTGCTGCTGCCGCTGCTGGTCCTGCCGCTGACCGCGCCGGTGCTGATCTTCGGCGTCGCCGCCGCCGACGCCGCCTCCGGCGGCCTGTCGCCGCGCCCGCATCTCCTCCTGCTCGCCGCGCTCTGCGCCGCCGCGCTGCCGCTCTGTCCGCTCGCCGCCGGCGCCGGGCTGCGCAGCGCCGCCGAATAGGAGAAGGAAGGCCAGCCCGCGTAGCCCGCGTAGGGCGGATCAGCGAAGCGCAATCCGCCTCTTGCAACTCACCGCCGCTCCCCCGTTTCCGCCGGCCCCCCGCCGCCGCCACACCATCCCTCCGGATACATCCCCAATCCAACACAGCCCGCGTAGGGCGGATCAGCGAAGCGCAATCCGCCTCTCGCAACTCACCGCCGCTCCCCCGTTTCCGCCGGCCCCCCGCCGCCGCCACACCATCCCTCCGGATACATCCCCAATCCAACACAGCGCCGGAACGACGAATACGGCCAATCCGCGGGCTGTGCGACCAACCCATGCTTCACCGGATTGAAGTGCGTGTAATCCACGTGCGCCGCATAGTCACGGTCATCGCGGATGGTGTGCTCCCAATACCGCCGCTGCCATACGCCGCGCTCCGCCCGCCGTGCCATCACCACCGACCGCTCTTCCCCGCCGGCAATGGCCTTCGAGAACGCCATTTTGATGGCCCGCCACCGGCCGGGAAAATCGGTATCGCCCGGCGGCAACGTCCACACGCAATGCATGTGGTCGGGCAGCACCGTCCAGGCATCGACATGGAACGGGCGGACCGCCCGCACCCGTCGCACCGCCTCGCGCAGCGCATCGATACGTGCGGCCAACAGGTCCGATCGCCGGTGCAACAGGTTCACCGTGAAAAAATAGGTTCCTCCCGGAACGCGATTGCGGCGGTACTCCGGCATCCGCGAACTATGCTCCATTACTGCGCGTGCTGCCCGGCAACGTAGCAACCCATTGACATGGATAACACCCGACGCCGCGGATAACGGAACCGCCATCCGTCGTCGCAAGCTGGGCCACGCCCCCCACTCGGCCGGACCGCGCAACCACACCACGCGCCCCCGCCGACAATTTCCTTGCACGCTCCCACCTTCTCGTGCTAGGAATATATTCAATGCCCGCCAACCCCTCCGCTCCCGACTTCGTCCACCGGCTCGCTACCATCCTGCTCGCTCTCGCCGCCCTCGTCGCCCGTCGTTTCTTGCGCGATCCCTTCCGCGCTCCCCTGATCGTCCCCCTCTGGAAGCACCTCACCCGCGCCGCGCGCCGCCTCAACCGCGCCTTCGCCCGCCTCGCCACGAGCCTCCCGTCGCGCCCGCGCGCGGCAAAACCCCACGCCGCCGGCCCCCATCTCAAGCCCGCGCTTCCCACCCGTCGAGGCTGGCTGGTCGCCGCCATCGGCCCCGAGGCCGCCGCCTGCGCCAGCCAGATCGAATCCCTGCTGGCCGAGCCGGAAGCCGCCGACGTACTCGCCCGTTCCCTCGCGGCGCGGCGCACCCTCGCCCCCATCCGCCGCATGCTCGGCCTCGTGGCCCCCCGCCGGCGCCAACCCCGCCCCCGCGTGCCAGCGCCACCGCCCCCGGCTCCCGCCGCCGTCCGCCCCACTCCGCCGCTCTGGCTCCGCGACGCCCCGCCGTCCGCCGCCCGCCCGTGGTGGCTCCCGCCGCGCCGCCTCCGCTCCGGCTGACCCGGCACTGTCCGCAATCAGCGCAGGCGCGTGCCGTGCTGCCACACCGCGGCAACGCCCAGTTCGGGGTCGAGCACAACAAAATCGGCAAGGCAGCCCGGCGCGATCCGCCCGCGATCGGTGAGCCCGATCGCGCGCGCGGGCGTGCGCGTCGCCATGCGCAACACCGCCTCGAGTGGCAGCCCGGCGTGGCAAACCGCATTGCGCACGGCATCCGCCATGGTCAGGTGCGCGCCGGCCAGCGTGCCCGCGTCGTTCACCAGCCTTCCCTCGTGCAGATGGATGTGCTCGCCGTTGAGGACAAAACCGGTGCTGTCCGAGGCGGTGGTGGCCATCGCGTCCGTCACCAAAAACAGCGCGTCGGGACCCTTGGCGGCGAAGGCGATGCGCACGGAAGCGTAGTGCGAATGGTGGCCATCCACGATGATGCCGGCAAAAACTTCGCCGCGGTCCAGCGCCGCGCCGACCATGCCGGGGGCGCGCGGCACGAAGCCGGACATGGCGTTGTAGAGATGCGTGACTCCCGAAATGCCGGCCTCGAACCCCGCGATGGCCTCGCCGTAGGTGGCGTCGGTATGGCCGGCGAACACGATCGCTCCGGATTCGACGAGACGGCGGATGCGCCCGCCCGGAACCACGTCGGGGGCGAGCGTGATCAACAACGGCGCCGGAAAGGACTCGGTCAGAAAGTTCACATCGTCGTCGGTCATGGCGGTGATCGCGTCGGCCGGATGGATGCCGCGGCGCGCTGGGGCGATGAACGGGCCTTCGAGATGCAGCCCGGCGATGCCTGGCACACCGGCCGCGAGCGCCGTGCGCACCGCCGCCAGCGCGGCGTGAAGTTGCGGGCGCGTGCCGCTGATCAGCGTGGGCAGGATGGCGGTGGTGCCGGCGTGCGCGTGTGCGCTGGCGATCCGGCGCAAGGTGGCGGCGTCGGGCGCGTCGTTGAACAGCACGCCGCCCCCGCCGTTCACCTGCAGATCGATGAATCCCGGTGCCAGCACATGGTCTTGCGGCAGGTCGATGCGCTCGGCGCCCGGCGGCACCGCATCGGGCGCGACCAGCCCGACGATGTCGGCGCCGTCGAACAACACCGTGCGGTCGGGTCCCAGCGCGATCCCGTCGAACAGCCGGCCCGCGTGCAGCGCCTTCATGCGCCGAGGTCCGCGAGCGCGGCATGCAGGTGCCCGGCATGCCGGTTCAACAACGATTCGGCGCTGGCGCGATCGAGGCCGCGCAACACCAGGACCGCGGTTTTCACGTGCCCGCCGGCCGCCTCGAGCGCGGCGCGGACGCTCTTCTCGTCCTCGCCGGTGAGTTCGCGCAGCATGCGCACGGCGCGCTGCCGCAGCTTGGCGTTGCGCGCGTTCATATCCACCATCAGGCCGCGATGGATGCGACCCTGGCGCACCATGAGGAGGGTGGAAAACAGGTTCAGCACGACCTTCTGCGCCGTGCCGGCCTTCATGCGCGTCGAACCGGCGATCGCCTCGGCGCCGGTCTCGACCAGGATCGGATGCGCCGCCGCGGCGAGCAGAGCGCCGCCGGGGCTGTTGGCAATGCCGATGGTGAGCGCGCCGCGCCCGGCGGACTCCCTAATCACCGTCGTGGTGTAGGGCGTCGATCCGCTGGCGGCGATGCCGATGACGACGTCGTCCGGACCAATGGCGTGGGCGGCGACGTCGCGTTGCGCGGCGGCACGATCGTCTTCGGCGTTCTCGATGGAGCGCGTGAAGGCCGCCGCGCCGCCCGCCATCAGCAGGACGAGCCTGTCCTCGGGCCAGTCGAAGGTGGGCGGCAACTCGGCGCCGTCCTGCACGCCGATGCGCCCCGACGTGCCGGCGCCGGCATAGACCAGGCGGCCGCCGCCGGCGAGTCGCCCCAATGCCGCCTCGGCGGCCGCGGCGATCGCGGGCAGGGCCGCGCGGATGGCGGCCACCGCGGCGAGGTGGCCCTCCCACATCGCCAGCAGGATTTCGTTACTCGGCCAACGGTCGAGGTCGCAAAAGCGCGGGCTGATGCCTTCGGTGGCCGGCGGAACGGGCTGGGAGTGTCCAGGAGTCGGCATACTTCACCTTGGCCTTTCGCGAATGGGCGGCGGCGTGCGAGCGCCGGTCAGGAACATGGGAGCACACGATTCCGTTTCTCCCGCCAGGAGCAAAGAAATCTTTTGCGCCCGCCGAAAAGCACTGTTAGGAGGCGGCGTCTTTATGACATGATTCCGAGTCGCCCGCGACTCGAGGCAGATCGCTCCCTCGCAGTCCCTAACGGAAGGAAACAGGACCGTATGTCGAAAGCCTTCATCGCCCAGGTCATTCAGGATTCGGCTGGCCTGACTGGCACGGCATCGAATCGCGCCGCCGGTGATCTGATGGCCGCGATCGTCAAGGAACTCAAGAAGAACGGACGGTTTACGCTGCCGAGCTTCGGCACCTTCATCGTGCGCAAGACCAAGGCCCGCAAGGGGCTGAATCCCCGTACCGGTGAGCCGATCAAGGTAAAGGCCGGCAAGACCGTTCGCTTCAAGGCGTCGCCGACGCTGAAAAAGGGAGTCTGAAGAAGCCTGAGGTTGCTGTCCGGCGCGTGACGACGCACGCCGGACAGCAACCGCCGGTCTTTGCTCAGACGTCCACATCCTCCACCGTGCGCGCGTGTTCCTGAATGAACGCGAAGCGCAATTCCGGTTTGCGTCCCATCAGGCTTTCGACCAGCTCATTGGTCTTCGCGCGGTCCTCGGACAACGCCACGACCTTCAGCAGCGTGCGCCGGGCCGGGTCCATCGTGGTTTCCTTGAGCGCGGCGGGGGGCATCTCGCCAAGTCCCTTGAACCGGTTGACCTCCACCTTCGGGCTTGCCTTGAACTGCTTGAGCTTGCGCTCGAGGTCGGCGTCGTCCATGGCGTAGACCGACTTCGCCCCCTGGGTCAGGCGGTAGAGCGGCGGCTGCGCCAGATAAACATGCCCGTGGCGCACCAGCTCCGGCAGTTCGCGGTAGAAGAACGTCATCAGCAGTGAGGCGATGTGGGCGCCGTCCACGTCGGCGTCGGTCATGATGACGATCCGACCGTAGCGCAACCGGCCGCGGTCGAAGCGGTCTCCCACACCGCAGCCCAGTGCCTCGATGAGATCTTTCAGTTCCTGGTTGTGCCGCAGCTTGTCGGCTGAGGCGCTGGCGACGTTGAGGATCTTGCCGCGCAGCGGCAGCACGGCCTGGGTGGCGCGGTCGCGTGCCTGCTTGGCCGAACCGCCGGCGCTGTCGCCCTCGACCAGGAAAAGCTCGGTCCGCGCCGCGTCCTCGAGCGTGCAATCGGCGAGCTTGCCGGGCAGGCGCAGCCGCCGTGTGGCCGACTTGCGTGGTGTGTCCTTCGCCTCACGGCGGCGCAGGCGTTCCTCGGCGCGTTCGATCACATACGCCAGAAGATTATCGGCGGTGGTCGGGTCGCCCGCCAGGAAATGGTCGAAACGATCGCGCAGCGCCGCCTCGACCAGGCGGGACGCCTCCGGGCTGGTGAGCTTCTCTTTG
>Ga0181529_10005682_pt1 | contig 12972 bp, 11 predicted proteins | sample PEATcosm2014_Bin_36_FD_119763 | JGI IMG/M metagenome (GOLD analysis project Ga0181529, IMG submission 119763) | Peatland microbial communities from MTU Mesocosm Facility, Houghton, MI, USA - PEATcosm2014_Bin10_30_metaG | ecosystem: Environmental > Terrestrial > Soil > Wetlands > Peat | place... | reverse complement strand
CCCGCCGAGTTTCCTCCGGCAGCGGTCACGGTGCCGCCGGTGACGTTGACAGTCCCTCCGCCCCGGTCGGTGGCGACGGCGCTCGAACTTCCGCCGGTAGTGTTCAACGTACAGTTAGTCAGCGTCATCGCGGCGCCGGCCGTCGCCATGACGGCGTGTCCACCGTCGGCGCTGGCATTGATGGTGACGCCGGTGAGAGTTACCGACGATCCGGTGCCCGTCGAAAAGGCGCCGTTCCCGCTCAATCCGGTGGTCGTGATGGTGCCCCCGTTGACGGTCACGGACCCGGCGGCGGTGGCCAGCAGCGCGGCATTCAGGCCGTAGAAGCTGCTGTTGTCGGTGGAAGACGTGTTGCCGCTGGTGGTGATGGTCGGATTCGTGAGGGTGAGCGCGCCCGAGTCGGTTACCCATACCGCGGAGGTATCGGCGGCGGTGGCGTTATAAGTCTGACCGGATGTGCTGGCGGTGCCGCCGTCCAGCTTATACGTCGCGTAGTAGGTCACGCTGGTGGTGGTGCTGCTGCCACCGCCACCGGTTCCGCCGCCACCGGTAGGAGGGCTGGTCTGCGCCCACGCCATCGAAATGCCCACCACGGCAATTCGGGCCCATAGGGCGAGACGGCGCCCATTCCGATTCATTGAGCCTAGCTGCATAGCTATATCTCCTGAGTGTCCGGGATGCACGCTCCGATTCGCGGACGTTGGACAATGCCCGATTCGAGCCATTCGGATCTTGAATTCCCGATACGACAATCCGGTTGACGCCGCGCCCGGCGGGAGGGTGTACGCGCGCGCAGCGGATTTAATGGTTCTTTACAATCGAGGGCGGCCAAGCCGCGGGTGCGATGCCGCGCGTTATTCTGGGAGCGCCATGACCTCGCTCGCGGGCCTGCTCCGCCGGAACGCCAACTACCGGCATCTGTGGATGGGCCAGGTGGTGAGCGAAATCGGCGACGCCTTCAACAACGTGGCGGTGTTCGCCCTGGTGATGGAGAAGACCGGGTCGGGGCTGCTGGTTTCGGGCGCCATGCTGTCGCGAGCCATTCCGGCGGTAGCCGCGGGGCCCATCGCCGGCGTGATTCTGGACCGCTTCGACCGGCGGCGCATCATGCTGGCGAGCGACCTGGTCCGCGCGGTGGTGGCGCTCGGTTTCGTCCTCACCATTCACCGGGAGCGGCCCTGGCTGCTTTACGCGCTCAGCGCGCTGCTGATGTTCGCCTCGCCGTTCTTCACCGCGGGACGCGCGGCGCTGCTGCCGTCCATCGCCAGCGACGACGAGATCCACAGCGCCAACTCGCTGACCCAGTCCACATCCTGGGCCACGCTGACGGCCGGCACGTTGTTGGGCGGGTGGGGCGCGGACCGACTGGGATATAGCGCGGCATTCGTAATCAACAGTCTGTCCTTCCTGTTTTCGGCCTGGGCGGTATGGCGGCTGGCGGCTCCCGGGGGCTTCCGCGCCGACCGCGGCGATGCGGCGCACCGTATGGAACCGTGGCGCGAGTTTCGGGAAGGGCTGGCGTATGTGGCCGGGGTTCCGCTGGTGCTGGGCATCGCCATGATCTCCTTCGGATGGGCGCTGGGAGGCGGCGCGGCGCAGATCCTGTTCGCGCTGTTCGGCACCCAGGTATTTCCGCGCGGAGCGGCGGGGATCGGCGATATTTGGGGCTTCGCGGGGATCGGGTTGCTGGCCGGGGGCGCGATCGGACACCTGGTGGGCCGGCGGACGGGCTTCGCGGGGTACAAGCGCACTATCACGGTGTCCTACCTGGCGCACGGCGCGGCGTACATGCTATTCAGCCAGGCGCGGTCGTTCGGCGGGGCGCTGGCGTGGATTCTCTTATCGAGGGTCGGAATGGCGACCACAAGCGTACTGAACAATACACAGCTCTTGCGGCACACCGCGGACCAGTTTCGCGGGCGGGTTTTCGCCACCATGGAGTGGATCCGGTCTTCCGTGATGATTGTGTCGATGGCGGGCGCGGGGGTGGCTTCGCAGTACGTTAGTCCCAGGACGATCGGTCTGGTGGCCGGGGCGTTTGGCGTTCTCACCGCCCTGGTTTGGGCGTGGGCGGACATTACCGGCAGGCTGGTGGAGCCGGATTCACGAAATCGAGGCGACCGCCGATAAGAAAGCTGTGGACGAGACCTCTGACGTCACCACAGAATTGCGCTCGCTGGCGGCTGCTACCGGCGAAGAACGGACGCCCGGTCCAGTCCCGCTTACGCGGCCGCGGATGCGGGTTCTGGTGGCCGAGGACAACCCGATTTTTCAGGTGATGCTGGGCGGTATCCTCGACAAGTGGGGATACGAAACCGTTCGGGCGCGCGACGGGGAGGCGGCCTGGAAGATCCTGCAGTCGGAAGACTCGCCCCGGCTGGCGATTCTGGACTGGATGATGCCGGGCCTCGATGGGGTGGAAATCTGCCGCCGGGTGCGCGCGGCTGGGCGCGAGCCATACGTGTACATCATGTTGCTGACGGCGCGCACGGAGTCGCGGGACCTGGTGGAGGGCATGGACGCGGGCGCCGACGATTACCTCACCAAACCTTTCCGCAACCACGAACTGCGGGTCAGGCTGCGCGCCGGCAGCCGCATTCTCGACTTGCAGGAAGCGCTGATGCGGGCGCGCGAAGCGTTACGCGAGCAGGCCACCCACGATGCGCTCACCGGGCTGCACAACCGGGGGTCCATTATGGACATCATGCACAATGAACTGGCGCGCGCCGGCCGCGAGGGCCTGCCACTGGCGCTGCTGCTGGCCGATCTGGACCACTTCAAACTAATCAACGACACCAACGGCCATATCGCCGGCGACGCGGTGCTCCGCGAAAGCGCGCAACGCATGAAGTCGGCATTGCGGCGCTACGACTCGGTGGGCCGCTACGGCGGCGAGGAGTTCCTGGTGGTGCTGCCCGGATCGCATGGCGCTACGGCGTGCAGCCAGGCGGAGCGGATCCGCGAAGCCGTGGCATCAACGGCAGTGCCATTCGGCTCGCAGCGTCTCCAAGTCAGTTGCAGCATCGGCATGGCGCACCGCGACAAACCCACGCCCGCCGACGCCGACGCCTTGATCCGCGAGGCCGATGTAGCGTTGTACGTTGCCAAGAATCTGGGGAGAAACCAGGTAGCGGCATTCGCCGCGGAAACCGTATAACGCCTCAGCGGCCGGCCTCCAGATCGGCCAGGCGTCGCTTAATCTCGTTCAACTCGTGCCGCAGTTCGGGCAAGCGCGCCAGCCAGGCGAGTTGCTCCAGGTGCTGGCGCAGCGGACGTGCCGGCGTACCCCATACGGTCTCGCCGGAGCGCACGATCTTCGACGTGAGCACCCCGCAGCCCGACCCCAGAACGGCACGCGATTCGATGCGGGCCTTGTCGCCAATGCCTACCTGCCCGCCGATCGCCGCATGGTCTTCCACCACCACGCTACCCGAGAAGCCGGTCTGCGCGGCCACTACCACGTGACGCCCAATGCGGCAGTTGTGGGCCACGTGAACCATATTGTCGAGCTTGGTGCCTTCGCCGATAGAGGTGACGCCCAGGGCCGCGCGGTCGATGCAGGAGTTGGCGCCGATCTCCACGAAGTCGCCGATTTCGACGCGGCCCACCTGCGGGAACTTGTGCCAGCGATCGTCCTCCAGGACGTAGCCGAAACCGTCGGCGCCGATCACCACGCCGGCATGCAGGATGGAGCCGCGGCCGATATCGACATTGTCGTAGACCGTCACATTGGCGTGGAGAACGCAGCCTTCGCCGAGCATCACGCGCTTGCCCAGCACCGTACCGGCGCCGATGCTGGTGGCCACGCCGATGCGCGATCCATCTCCGATGACGGCATGCGGACCGACGTACACCATGGCGCCCAGGGTGACGTCCTTACCGACCACCGCGGTGGGATGGATCCCGGGTTTCAGCTCCACCGTGGGGTAGAACCGGCTCATGACGCGCGCGAAAGCGGTGCGCGGTTCGGGGACGCGAATCACGGTCCGGTAACTGGGACTGGGCCAATTGAGGGGCACCAGCAGGCACCCGGCGGCGGAGCGTTCCGCCTCGGCCGAGGCCTTGCGTGTGCCCACAAATGCGATCTCGGAGGCGCCACCCGTTTCGAGAGCGGCGGCGCCTTGCAGTTCCTTCTCGCCATCGCCTTCAAACGTCGCGCCCAGCCATTCCGCCAACTCGCGAACCCGCATTGGTAGATTGTAACGCCGCGGCTTATGGTGCAGGTTGCCAACCCAATGCCGCATAGTTTTCCCACAACCGGACACCGGTGTTGATTGAGCCTCGCACGCTGTCTTATGTGGGGCAGGTTGGTAACCTGCGGCCGAGTGGCACTCGGCCTGCCGACCAGGTCGAGTACGGGGTGCCCACTTGGGGCCGGGCCGCAGGTTGCCAACCTGCACCACTTAAGACATTCCCGCTGCGTTTTCGCGTCCCCTCGCGGCCCGGCAGAGTGGTATCTTCAGGGGTTGTCAATATGCCCGACTCCCACATCTCCCGTAGATCGTTTCTGGCCCTGAGCGCGGCCGCTCCGCTGGCGCTCTCCGCCTCCGGCGCCACACCGGTTCCCGTGGGCCTCGAACTCTACTCCGTCCGCGACATCCTCGAAAAAGACGTGATCGGAACGGTTCGCGCCGTCGCCAAACTCGGCTACACGGTAGTGGAATTCTACGCGCCTTACTTCGATTGGACCGAAGAGTCCACCAAACAGGTGCGCGCCCTCCTCGACGACTTGGGCCTCCGCTGCAACTCCACCCACAACAACGCCGCCACGTTCCGGCCCGAGATCCTGCAAAAAGCCATCGACCGCAACAAGATCCTCGGAACCAAGTTCGTGGTGATGGCCAGCGCCGGCAATCCGAAAGACCTGGATGGATGGAAGGCCGTGGCCGACACCCTCTCCAAGGCGTCGGACACCTTCAAGCCCGCGGGCCTGCGCTCCGGCTACCACAACCACAAGTTGGAATTCGTCCCGCTGCAGGACCGCCGGCCCATCGAGATCATTGCCGCCAATACGCCCAAGGAACTCATGCTGCAGTTGGACGTGGGCACTTGCTGCGAAGCCGGCGCCGACCCGGCCGCCTGGATCCGCTCGAACCCCGGACGCATCAATTGCATCCACTGCAAAGATTGGGCGCCGGGCCCCGACAAGGGCTACAAAGTACTTTTCGGCGAAGGCGACTCGCCCTGGGCTAAAATCTTCGAAGCCGCCGAGAGCGTGGGCGGCGTGGAGTATTACCTGATCGAACAGGAAGGCAGCCGCTTCCCCTCGCTCGAAGGCGTCGAGCGGTGTCTCGCAAATTGGAAGAAGATGAGGGCCTGAGATGAAACGGTGGAAAACAGCGGTATTCGGAAGCGGCTTCATGGGGCGGACCCACCGCGAAGCCATCAGCCGCGTGGGATCGGTGGATGTCTCGGCCATCGCGGATTCGCAGTTGGAGAGCGCCCAGCGCCTGGCCCAACAGTTCCCCGCCGGCCGCGTGGTGGCGGACTATCGCGAGATCCTCGCCGACCCCGCCATCGACGCCGTACACATCTGTACGCCCAACGCTCTGCATTTCTCCATGGCCAAGGAGGCGCTCGAAGCCGGCAAGCACGTGGTCTGCGAGAAGCCGCTCACCACTTCGGTGGAGAAGGCCCGCGAGTTGGTGGCTCTGGCGGCGCGCACCGGGCTGCGCAATTGTCTGAACCACAACCTGCGCTACTATCCCATGGTGCAGCAGATGCGCCGGCTGCGCGAGGCCGGCGATCTGGGCGAGATCCTGGTGGTGCAAGGCTCGTATTCCCAGGACTGGCTGCTCTACGATACCGACTGGAACTGGCGCGTGGATTCCGCCGTCGGCGGCCCGCTACGCTGCGTGGCCGACATCGGTACCCACTGGTTCGACATGGCCGAGCACGTTACCGGCATGCGCGTGACGTCCCTGTGCGCCGACCTGCAGACCTTCCATTCCACCCGCAAGCGCCCCAAGGGCGTGGTCGAAACCTTCGCCGGCAAACTGCTGCAACCCGACGACTACGATACCGTCCCCATCGTCACCGACGATTTCGGCGCCATCGTCTTCCGCATGGGCGAGCGCGCCCGCGGCGCCATGACGGCCAGCCAGGTTTCGGCGGGCTGCAAGAACCGCCTCACCCTCGAAGTTTTCGGCTCTAAAAGTTCGGTCGCGTGGAACCAGGAGCGGCCCGACGAGTTGTGGATGGGCAATCGCAACACGCCCAACCAGATTCTGATCAAGGACCCGTCGCTGCTTCTGCCCGGCGCCCAGTCGTATGCCGACCTGCCCGGCGGCCACAGCGAAGGCTACGACGACACCTTCAAGCAGGTCTTCCGCCGCTTCTACGCCTCGATGGAAAATCCCGAGACGGCGGCCGAGTATCCCCAGTTCCGCGACGGCCTCCGCCAGTTGACCATTCTCGATGCCGTGGCGGAGAGCAACCAGACGCGCGCCTGGGCGGAGGTCGCAGCATGCTGATTCTGGCCGCTGTCCTGGCGATCTTCGTGTATGGAATGATCGCCGCCATGCTCGGGACCATTCTTCCGGGCCTCTCGGAACGCTTCCATCTCACCCCCAATCAGAACGGCCGCATCGCCTTCGCGCAGGCCATCGGTTTGGCCATCGCATCGGTCGGCGTCGGCCCGCTGATCGATAACGAAGGCAAGAAAATCGGGCTGGTGCTCGGCCTGGCGCTGATCGCCGTGGCGCTGGCGTGGCTACCCAAGTCCGGGGGATTCGGCAGCATCGCCGCGCTGATGTTCGCGCTCGGTGTGGGCGGCGGCATCGTGGTGACCGGCGCCAACGCGCTGGTGAGCGATGTGGGCGAGATCCACCGCGGCACGGCTCTGAACCTGGTCAACCTGTTCTTCGGCCTGGGAGGGATGGCGACGCCGTTCATCTCCGCCAACCTGCTCAAACGCAATACGGTCAAGCTCTGCTACACCGCCGGCGTATTTGCTCTTGTCGCGCTGGCCGTACAGTTGGCCGCGCCCATTCCCGGCCCCAGCGGCGTCCAAAGTTTCGTTCTCGCCGACGCCGGCACAGTGCTCGGCAAGCCCATTTTGCTGATGCTCGGCCTGCTGCTCTTCCTGTATGTGAGTTGCGAGGTGGGCATCTGGAACTGGCTGGCGCAGCACCTCATCGCCCAGGGAATTCCCGAATCGCGCGCGCTCAACGTGCTCTCGCTAGGCTTCGCACTGGGCATGCTGCTGGGCCGCGTCGCGGTGTCGCCTATCCTGATTACAGTTGCGCCGGAGCGAGTCACCATGGCCTCGGCCATCCTCATGGCGCTGACCAGTTATCTGGCGCTCAAGGCCCGAACCGCCAAGGCCGCGTGGATTCTGGTCTTCCTCGCGGGCGTCGCCATGGCTCCCGTATTCCCCACCACGCTGGCCATCGTCGGCAACGTCTTCCCCCGGATGACCGGAACCGCCATCGGTTTCGCCATTACCTGCGGATGGCTGGGGCTGGCGGTGAGCTCGCGCATTATCGGCGTCATCGCCGGCGGCGACCCCAAGCGGCTCAAGAGCGCCCTGCTGGTGATCCCCGCGTTTTCGGTTCTGATGGCGGTGGTCAACCTGGCGGTTCTGTCCATGCTGCACTCCAAGTGAAGGAATGAGGTGATCGGATGAAAGTCGGAGTCTTTACGCCGCTGCTTTCGCAGCTCCCCCTGGATGAAGTTCTCAAGAAGCTCAAGGCCAAAGGGATCGACACGGTCGAACTGGGCACCGGTAACTATCCCGGTGGCGCCCACTGCGATGTCGCCATGCTCGACGACGCAGCGGCCCTGGAGGCGTTCCGCAAGAAACTCGGCCGTAGCGGCTTCTCCATCAGTGCGCTGAGTTGCCACGGCAACCCGCTGCATCCCGACGCCGCGCACGCCCGGCACGATCAGGAAGTAAGCCGCAAGACCATCGAACTGGCGGAGAAACTCGGCGTCCCCGTGGTGGTCGATTTCTCCGGCTGCCCCGGCGATTCGCCCGCCGCCAAGTATCCTAACTGGGTAACTTGCCCCTGGCCGCCGGACTATCTCGAAATTCTCAAGTGGCAATGGGATGAAGTAGTAGCGCCGTACTGGACAAAGCACGCCGCGTTCGCCGCCGCGCACGGCGTCAAGATCGCTATTGAAATGCACCCCGGCTTCGTGGTCTACAGTCCCGAAACCATGCTACGGCTGCGCAGCATCGCCGGCCCCGCAGTAGGATGCAATCTCGACCCCAGCCACCTGTTCTGGCAGGCCATCGACCCCATCGCCGCCATCCGCCTGCTGGGCGATTGCATTTTCCACGTCCACGCCAAAGACACGCAGATCTACGATCGCAACCTGCCGCTGACCGGCGTGCTCGACACCAAGCCGTACACCGACGAGCGCCACCGCTCCTGGATTTTCCGCACCTGCGGCTACGGCCACGGCGCCGAATGGTGGAGCGAATTCATCAGCACGCTCCGCATGTACGGTTACGACTACGTACTGTCGATCGAGCATGAAGACAGCCTGCTCTCGCCCGAAGAAGGCCTGACGAAAGCCGCCGACTTCCTGAACCGCATCGTCCTCCGCGAGCCCCCCGCCGCCCCCTGGTGGGTATAGCAAGGGGACAGACTACTCTGTCCCAAGGCGGCACGCCGCGCGGACAGAGCTGTCTGTCGCCGCGTCCGCTGTAACCTGCGGCCGATTTTCAATCAGCCAGCGAGCGCAACTCGCCAGTATTTTCGCGACTCCCCGTAACATTTCCGCCCCGGCCGGTGTCAATCAGATATGTACACTTACTTTGTCAAGAGCACGTGTGTCCGGCTCGCGGCACTGTGCACTTATTTCACGACCCTGGCATTCGCCGCCGATCCCGCGATCACCATTTACAACCAAAACTTCGCAGTCATCCGCGAAACCTTACCGCTGGACTTAAAGTCCGGCAACAACACCGTCCGTTTCAGCGGCGTCACCGCGCAAGTGGAACCGGACTCGGTGATCCTGCGCGACCCGGCCGGCAAGCGGGCCGTGCAAGTGCTGGAGCAGAACTACCGCAATGACCCGGTGTCGCAAGAGCGCCTGCTCGACTTGTACGAAGGCAAGACCATCGAGTTCTCCGTTCACAATGCGGACGGAACCACGAGCATTGTCAGCGGCAAGATTGTGCGCAGCGGATACGTTCCGCATGTCCAGGCGATGTCGCGATACGGAAACCAATATCAGGCCAACCAGACGGGCCAGGGACAACCCATTATCGAAACCGGCGGCAAGCTGCAATTCACCCTGCCCGGCCTACCGATCTTCCCCGCGCTGGCCGACGATACCATTCTCAAACCCACGCTCGACTGGATTCTCTACTCCGCGCAACCCGCCAAATTCGACGCCGAGCTGAGCTATATCTCCGGCGGCATGAGTTGGAGCAGCGATTACAACATCGTCGCGCCGGAGACCGGCGACACCCTGGATTTGGTCGGTTGGGTAACTCTGGACAATCAGAGCGGCAAGCAGTTCGATCATGCGCACATCAAGCTGATGGCGGGCGATGTCAATAAGGTGCAACCGCAGAGCCAGACGTTTTACGCAGCAAAGGCAATCCTTGCTGCCGGACCGGCATCACCCCAGGTAACTGAGAAATCCTTCGAAGACTACCATCTCTACACCCTCCCCCAGCCCGCCACCATCCACGACCGCGAGACCAAGCAGGTGGAGTTCCTGCGCGCCGAGAGTATCCAATCGAAGCGCCTGTACATATACGATGGCGTGCGATTCGACCGAAGCTACAACGCTTATCAGGACGTCCGTCAGGTCCAGCAATACGGCACCCAATCCAATCCCCACGTGTGGATCATGCGCGAGTTCGCCAACACCACCGCCAACCATCTGGGAATCCCCTTACCCAAGGGCCGCGTGCGGTTCTATCGCCGCGATCAGGATGGCCAGGTGGAGTTCACCGGCGAGAACGAGATCGATCATACCCCCAAAGATGAGACCGTTCGCGTGTACACCGGGAACGCGTTCGACATCACCGGCGAGCGCCGGCAGACGAAGTTCCAATCGCAGAATGGACCTAGGGGCTACCTGGACGAATCCTTCGAGATCAAGCTGCGCAATCACAAGAAAGAAGCGGCTAACGTCCGCGTGGTCGAGCATCTTTACCGCTGGACGAACTGGACGATCACCGAGGAATCCGCCACGCATCGCAAGGTGGACAGCCGGACCATGGAATATGAGGTCACGCTACAGCCGGACGAAGAGAAGACGCTGACTTACACCGCGCACTACACTTGGTGATCGCGCTGTCTGCGGCTCTCGCGCAGCACTTTATCGGAAACCGCAGCCGGGAGTTTCTTACCGGTCCGGAAGGTCCACACCCCGCGCTCCTTTCGAAGCGGCGCGGATAACTGCCGTGGACGCAGCCTCCTCTGTCCGATGTTGTCGAGTGTCACAGCGGTATTCATTATGACACGCCCGGCCGCCCGATCAACCCTTCGGTAGGGGGTAGAGCGACAACCCCGGCATCGGAAAGTGCCTGGTGTTATCGGTCAGCAAGGTGAGCTCATAGTGGATCGCCACGGCCGCGATGATCGCGTCGCCGAGGTTGCGCGTGACGCCTTTGCGGGCATAGTCGCGCTTGAGCTCGCCGGCCAGGCGGGCGGCAGGCGGCGCGATCGGGAAATGGCGCAGACTGGCGAACAACTCCTCGGTCGCGGCTTCTTCCTTGGGCCGCATGCCCGCATAAACTTCCGTGATATTGATGGGGCAACAAGCCAAGACGTGACCGGACTTCACCAGGCCGAGCAGCCAGGCCGCCCGGCCGCGCTTCCCGTTGAGCGCGTCGATGATGACGCTGGTATCGAGGAGCAGAGTCGCCATGTCAGCGGGTGGTTACTTTTTCAAGCCGCTGGTCGTATTCGCGGCGCAGCTTATTCACCCACTTCGCCGCTCCCTGCTTGAGCTCCGGATGGTCTTTGTCTTTCCAGGAACCGGCGGCCGACTCCAGGGCTTTGATCTGACGTAGGCGCATCAGTTCCTTCTCCGCCGCCTGGGTCAAAAAGGCGCTGCGGCCCCGCTTGCCGACAAGGGTATCGATCTCGGCCGCCAGTGCCTGGGGAATCACGATGTGAGTGCGCTTGACGTTCATGAGGATCGACGAGGCTCCAGTAGGCCCACTTGTAGTTTAACAAGTGGTGGGACTTCATGATGCCGAAACGCCAAGCCCCGCCGGTGGTCTTCGCGGCGCCGGTTTTCCGAATCTGTAGGTTTTCGAGGAGTGCCTGAAATGCACGTTGCACGAAAAACGGCCAACGCTTGCCCTCCTTTGCCGCTGGGCTCACTCTTGAGGTGTGCCAATTGATCTGGCTTCACTCTGTGGGCGGCGTACTGCCTGCACTCCGCCTACGATGGTTTCTGCCGCGTCCACAAAACGCTACAGGTCACGCCTGCGACGGAAGCGGAAATCACAAAACGCGCTTGGGGCCTCATTGGACAACTGGGAGACTAGGACCGGAGCGGAGCAGGCGAACACTGCTGATCGGGTTCACCCTTCGAAGGCTCGGGCCGTTCCAGTTCATTCGGCGGAAGCGGATCCACCTCGCGCTTCGCTGGCCGCCGCAGCATCCTCTCTTGCCTGCGGAGAAGATCCGACTGGCAATTGGGAGTCGAGCGCAACCTTAGCGTCGTCATCATCTTTCTTGACCTCCGGGATTTCATCCGATATAAACCTTACGTAAGGGAGTCTCCGTGGACCAATCGCCAAACTCCCCCACAGATCAAGCAATGCCTGCTCTTCCGCGTTTGCTTCTCGAACGTTCTTGAAAATCTTCCCTGCTTCAATTCTATCAATAACGAAGCCATGGGATGGGTAATCGCTGATCAGTTCGTCAAGTTTTTCCGCGGACAGGTTTTTGCCGGATTCCACGAGCCGTTCACCGTAGGCCTTCGCGATGTTCATTGAGCGAAATGCCTCCCCGACATGTAGCGGATCCACCTGCTGCGAGATCGGGCCAAATAAGGCCTTGGTCAATTCGGTCGCTATATGCGACGCCGTGCGCACCGAGATTCTGCCGCCGCTGTGGATTGACGTCTGGATGAAAAAATGCTCGAACGCCAGCAGCGACTTCTGATGCAGGGCGGTCAGGGCTGTCATGACCGTCAACCCCGATTCGGATTCGAACAGCTCATCCTTTTTGGCCATCTGGACATCTAGTGGTCCGAGTTCCCCGAAGTGCCCAAAAATCAATTCATGCGCCCCCAGCGCAACGAGCGTTCCGGCACTTTTGCAGTAACCCGATATCACACAATAAAAGTGTTCGTACAAGCATTGGAACGTACGGGCGATCCTAAAAGCGACATCGGGGTTGCCGCCCTCGGTCACCAAGATCAAAAATACGTTTGCGCGCCTTCTGCGACCGTGGCACATTCTGATGATGTCATCGTCGATGTCCCGTTCCATGCCAGCATTGCAGACTAGAATATCCGCCGACAAGGAGTCCACCACAGCAGCCACGCGGGCCTTGTATTCATCCTTCTTGCTCATGGCACTGCAATCATATCACAAATTGCAATACGTGCACATTTCAGGTACGACCCGGAACTGCTCGCCTAACGGTTAGGTACACTGAATAGGTACATCCAACGAGAACACTGATCGAAACATTTTTGATATATATTGTTATGCGTCAATAGGTTACACTGTACATAATGGACCACGAATACGAGAGAACTCACCCGTGGCTGAAGTTCTCGGTTTCGGAACTTCGCCGAAATGACCCATTGTTGTGGGCCATGCTCGGGGAATGCCAGTCAAAATGTGAGCATATAGCGGGAGTGCCCTTGACCCCGAACATTGCCGGGCGATTTCATCGCTTGTACTTGGCTAAAGGCGCACTGTGTCAGCGCCGGTCTAGAATTCCCCAAAAGCGCCGGTTGAAAATTCCCCAGTAGCGCCGATCTAAAAATCCCCAGGTGTGAAAACGTTGGGCTTGACCAAGGAGCCCAATGCTCAACCTG
>Ga0181529_10005681_pt1 | contig 12972 bp, 6 predicted proteins | sample PEATcosm2014_Bin_36_FD_119763 | JGI IMG/M metagenome (GOLD analysis project Ga0181529, IMG submission 119763) | Peatland microbial communities from MTU Mesocosm Facility, Houghton, MI, USA - PEATcosm2014_Bin10_30_metaG | ecosystem: Environmental > Terrestrial > Soil > Wetlands > Peat | place... | reverse complement strand
CAGTTGCACTTGTTGAATCTGACCTTCGCCCACGTGGAGCCTGAACTTGGTGGTGACGACCAGCGAGCCGGGCTGCACTTTCAGCCATACCAACTGTTCGGCGTCCAGGCTCGGTCCCACCGCCGACGTGGCGCCTTCCTGCCAGCGGACCGTCAAACGCTCGGCGGGACCGAGATCGGCCAACAAGCGTGGCGGGTCTTTTTCTACGCCGACGGCGCCGCAGGCCGACGGCACCTCGACCGGCGGTGCGCTCTGGGGAAGGGTCAATTCCAGCCGCGACTTCGCCACGCGGGGCACCGACAGATCGAACCCCGCCGGCCCCACGGTGCCGCGGATCGTCGGCCGAAGCAAGATTTCCAGGCGGTATTCGCCCGGCTCGGCCACGTCGAACGTTAGCGCGGCGCCGTTGGCCTCCCACTGCGGCTCGATCGTCCGGCCATCGAGCGAGACGCCGTTGGGCAGCAAGTTCGCGCCCTCGCTGCGCAGCGGAATTCGCACGCGCGTGGCGCGTCCAAATACCTGCAAATCGTATTGGGCCCGCAAGGTATCCACGGTCAGGCGTCCGGAAGCGGTGTCGGCGGCCAAGATGCCGCGATACGTCGCGGCTTGAATCAGCCAGCCGGGCACGTTCTCGGCCGCCGCCGCACGGTGATACAGCTCTTGGTACAACGGTTCGGAAACATAGACCTTTCCGCCGGTCGGCGCTTTGTTTTCGTCGATGGGCGTGAGCACGCGATATAGCGGCGGCGCGGCCAGCCGCTTCTCCGCTGGCATGTCCCCAGGCCCCGGCGGGGTCTCGCCCCGCGCCACATGGCCGAGGAGCAATGCCGGCAGCACGGCCAAACCCAGCAACCCCAGTTGCACGGCCTTGGAAATCGTGCTGCCCGGCGCCGGCTTGGCGACCGGAAGTTTGACCGTGGTCGTCTCGCCAACCGGCGGCACGCGCGGCGTGCGCATCCACCGCCAGGCCAGGCAGAACAGGGCTCCTAACACGCCCCCCGAAGCGATCGGCGCATAGGCATTCGGTGCCATCATGGCGGCTGCGCCAAAACCGCCCAAGGCCAATACCAGCAACGCGGGCCGCTCGGTGGCTTTCCAACAGCCGGCGGCCGCAACCAGCAGGAACACGATCGTTCCCAACAGCCGCATCGAGTCGCCATGGACGAATTTTAGCGTCACCGGCACCGCGGCGTTCAACTCCGTTCGCCAGGCCGTCCAACCTTGCGGGCTGGCAGCCGACGGCGGCAGCGAGCCCGCCGCAGCCCAACTGAGCGGCGTCATCCAATCGTGGGCCGACAAGGGATCAAAGCGCGGCGCCCCTTCGGCACGTCCGAATGGGCCGAACAACCGGCGGCTCCAACCGAGCCCCGAGCCGGCCAGCGGCCCCGGATCCGGTGCGTCAACGCTCTCATAGCCGGGCGGCAACCAGGCCGTCCACGAACGTGCCAGTACAGGCACATCCGACTCCAGCAGCGGCGGGGCCAACCAACCGACGATTCCCAGCGGTCGCCCCGAAGCCGTCCACTCGATCGCCACGCGGGAAGACCTTTGCCCCACGGGCAGGTCCACCGTCAGCCGGCCTGCTCCTTCGGTCGCCTTCCATTGCCAGGCGACGGGATCACTATCGATGGAAACGCTCCGCACGTCCCCTCGCGCAATGCCTGGCGGAAGCGTTAGCCCCAGCCGCCGGCGCGTGGTATTTTGCAGATCCAAAGTGGCCTGGTGGCGGGTCGCCCCATCGGTTTGATACCACGATTCCAGATGGCAGTGCCACGCCCAAGCCTGCCAAGCATCCGGCTTCTCCAGGACCGAGACGCGGAGCGCGGCGGCAGCCCCTTGGGCAACCTGCCTCACGGGATCGTACCGAAAGGCACCCTGCACGGCTTGCGTCCGGCCTGGCGGAAGCGACTCGGGCGGGATCGGTTTCAGTCGCCGGTTGTCGATGCGAATCGATCGCGGCCCGACATTCCGCACGGCCAAGCTGCCGGTCTGCCCGGTAGCCTCGGGCAAGGAAGCCAGCGTGAGCACGAACGGCCCAGCGTCGGCGGCCGAAACCGGCGTTGCCTCAGCAATCGAAAGGTCGCGCAGCGCGGTAATCTCGAAGGGCGTGCTGGTCGGGTGTCGCAGCATCAACTCCCAGGTTTCCAAGGAGGCATCCCAGCCGGCCTTCGTCTGCTCGTGGCCGGACCACTTCCGCGCCGGCACCTCCTCGCCGCCAATGGTCCACCGGGGAGCCGTTTCGCGGCGCGGAAAGAACTGCACGATCACCCGATCGACACGGCTCGACTGCGGCACGCAACGCAGCAGGCACGTTTCTCGAAGCGCGCCTTCACCGACCGCCGCATCGATCTGGACTGTGCCGCTGTATTTCGCCTCTCGGCCGATCAAGGAAACCCGCAACGCACCGGCCCGCCCATCGCATGCGAACAGCAAGTCTTTCGGCGGCTCCGCAAATAGTCCCAATTCCGTTGGGCTGAGGTTGTCGGCGGCGAGTCGCTCGATGCGTTCGGCACCGAAAAGCTTCAGGGCGTAGGGTTCGGCGGGCCGCACGGCAACCAAGCGTTTTTCGTCGGTAGCATCGCGGAAGCGAAGCGGCGTCAGATGATCGACCCCCAGTTTTTGCAGCACGGGAGAGAAAGGCCGCCGCGCCGTGATCTGTAGCCGCAGCGGCTTGGCAGGCGACAGCCCTCGGCTCAGCCGGATCGCCAGCCGCTGGGCGCGACCGGCCTGCGGTTCGAGCGTCCAGTCGGCCACACCGCCCGCCGGCGTCGATTCGACAGCATCGACGATCCACGGCCGGGTGACGTCGGCTTCTAGCGCGAATCGCGCCGCGCCGCTGACACGAAAGTCGGCCGCCACTCGGGCAGTCACCTCTTCGCCGCCCAACTCGACCGCCGTCGCGCTGAGCACTTGTAAGCTGGGCGCGCGCCGAGCCAGGGATAGCTCGATGGTCGCGTCCGGTTCGAACGCCTGAAATTGCAGCGACTCGCCGGTCCGGGGCGCCGAAAGCGGTCCGGCGCCCATCTGCACGCAGCCGCGCGGCGTAACCCGATCGGCCACCAACGGTTCCGACATCAATAGCGAGATGCTCCCTTCCTGCCAGAACAGGCCCTCGGCGCACATCCGTGGCAGTCGCCACGGTTGACCGACGAGCACTTGACCGAGCGCGTTCAGACGCAGCACGCGTTCGGCGTCGCGAATCGGCTCGGGCAGCGTCAGCACGACCCGCACCGCTTGGCCGCTGGCCGGTTGTGCGACCGACCAAGGAATGGAAGCATCGCCGAAGCGTGCGGAAATCAGTTGCAGGCCCGCGTCCAACAGGACCGTCACCTGCTGGAGCGGCTCGTTGTGGACCTGAAGTCGCCACTGGGCCGAGACTTCCACGCCGCGTAGCGAGAAATCGTAGGTACGGGACTCCCTCAACAAGGCCAGTTGCGGGCGATGGCTGGCTATGCCGGCGGGAAGAATCCGCAAGCGGAGCCGACGACGGCCACCCAACTCAATATGCCAACGTCGCGCCGCCGCGCCTGCCGGCTCGCTTCCCACCAACAACCCGTGATCGATAGCCGGAGTCAAATTCTTGGGCAGTTCGAGCCAAAACTCGCCGGCCGCGGCCCGGGGCATCTCCAACACGAACCCCAGAACGTCGGCCGGATAGCGGTGGCCGGCCAATGACCAATCGCAACGCAACCGGCCGCTGCGATCCACGATCGCGGCAAGTCGGCCATCACCGCCAACTCCTACCGCGCCACCGGCGGACGTTTGCACGCCTTGCCTGCTGCCGGTGGCGGCCGCCACCTTGGCCGGCCGGTTTTTCGCCGGCTGAGGTTCCGCGGCATCCCAAGCTGCCCTTTTCAAGGCCAGAGTGCAGGGTTCCAGCGACAACATGGCCGGTGGGGGGCCAGCCAATACGACGTCCAGGGCCACCTGGCCCTCCAGATGGTCGCCCACCAACTTGGCCTCATAGCGTGCGGACGTGATCGCCACGACCGGAACGCTCGAAACGCCACCGCCAGGGGATTGCGCGGCTGCCGCCAAACGCTCGAATTCGGCCGCGTCGATGGGCAGATACTTGCCGTCGCCGACCGGCCAGTCCTTGATGCGATCCGCGGGCACGAGAATGCGGCGAAAGCGGATGACTCGTGCAGCCTCGTCCTCGACGGCAGCCGCCGCGTGTCCCACGCTTGCGGCCAGCAGCACCGCGGCCAACGACGGAAGCAGCGCCGCTAAAGTTCTCATCGGTTGGCAGTCCCCGTGGGTGGCGGCTGGACCGCGGGTATGCTCTCGGTGGGTGCCGGGCCATTCACCGGGCGTGGGCGCTGGGGGATGCGCGTCGAGCCCACCTCGATGCGCGAGTGCGAGGATTCCTTGCGCGGGGCCACCCGCCGGCGTTGCCCGCTCATGCCGCGTACCAACAGCCCGGTCAGTAGCGTTAGTCCCAGCCCCAGGCTAGCGGCCTGGGCCAGCAAGAATGTCGGCTCGGGAGCAATCAGGCCGGTGGCCAACAGCCCAAGGCCCACCACCAGCAGCATGGCCGGGTGACGGCTGGCGGGGACATAGATCAGCAACAGGCCGACCACCAGCGCCGCGGCGGAAGCCCAGAACACGATCCAGGTCCGGCCGGCGGTATAGATTTCGGCCTGCGGCACGTCGCCCAGGGTGCTGAACAGATAAAGGTTGTCGCGTTCGGCCGCGGCGGGCCGCGGCGTGACGCCCACCCAAGACTCCAACTGCGTCTGATCCAACAACGGCTGCCGTCCCCAGAAATAGCCCTCCCAATCCCAGGTGAACTCGCCGGTAAAACCGGCCGGGTTGGCCGTCACGTGCTCATTGGCCGGCAGGATGAGCTGCCAGTACATCCGGCGGACCCAGGTGTTGGGCCCAAGGCGCGGAAACTCCAGGCGCAGCGCGCCGCGCGGCGGCCGAGCTTCCGGAAAATGGTATTGCAACTCGACGACGAAACGATGCTGGTCGCGCTGGCCGGCCAACGGCACCAGCAGCCGATCGTCGGCCATTGGCCTGCACTGGACGCGTTGCCCGTCCACCAGCACCACGGCTTGGCTGGCCGGGGCTCCGGCCGGAAAGACCACTTCCAGTTCTTTGCGATTGGTGGTGAGTTGGTAGGCGGCCCGATCTTGCCGTGCGACCGAGGTGAGCCACGATTGGACCCACGCCCGGTCGATAATCGTGGCCGCTTGGGTGTCGTCGGTTTCCCGGCGCAGGTCCAAGTCGAGGCGGCCGACGGCCTTGGCCGCCGCGAGCCGCAGATCGCTGCGGCCGGCCGCTTCCCCCTCGCGTTCGACGACGGTCCACGCCGTCTGCTTCCGCGGCGACGCGCGGAGGTTGCGTGCCACCTTGAGCGATAGGTTGTTGCTCACGAGTTGCCCGTCCTTCGGCATCGGCAACGGAAGGGCGAGCATCGCTCCCGGCCGGGCCGCCGTTTCGCTGACGGGGACCGAATACTGCAATACCAGTTCGCACGCCCGGACGCGTGGACCGGGCAGCGTCACGCGCATGGATACCGGTGCCATGGCGTCATCGCCGGTCAGTTCCTCGGCCGGCGTGACGGGCGCAAGTGGTTTGCCGTCGCAGAGAATCTGAATCCGTTTGGCAGCCGCCAAACCGCGGGGAGCGGCGATCGTCAAATGGTCGATGGGCTCATAAGCGATTGAATACGATTGCCGCTGCTCGACCTCGGCCGTATGCTGGCTCAGCATCACGCGGCTGGTCACGTCAACCGTAATTCGCTGGACGTGTACGCGGAATGCAGCCGCAAACGTCGCCGGTCCCATCGTGCCCCGATAGAACAGCGGGTCTTGCTGTCGCTCCGGAAGCTTTGCGACCGGAGCGATTCGCTGCTGCACCAGCCCCTCGATGGCCTGCTTGTTGGGGATCAATTCCACGTTGTCGGCGGCCAGGACGGCCAACGACGCGGGCCCGCTCGTGCCGGCGTGCGGCTGGGGCAAGACCACGCTCAGCGCCTTCGCCCCCGCTTCGATGGCCCGATGCGCGCGAAACTGCAATTCCATCGTGCCCGACGATGGCTGCACCAAGGGAATATCGATTTCACCGCTATGAAGCGTCACCGCGTCGCTGACGACCAGATTATCCGGGCCAACCTCGTCCAGTTCCCAACCGGGCATCGCCATGTCCAGGGTGGCTATTTTCGCGCCGCGGACCGTGTACGTCAGCTTCCCTTCCAGTCGAACCGTATCGCGATCGACCAGCAGCACGTACTTCGGATCGACACTGACGCGGGTCTTCCGTGGCGCCAGCCGCGCCGTGAGCGAATAGGGTTGGGCGGAATACTCATAGCCGGCCACCAGGTCTTGCTTTCGCAACAATTCAGGCAACTGGTCGGTCTGACGGACGTCGCTGCTGGTTCCCCAAAGGACCTGCCAATCGTCGCCGGCGGTCACGGCCGCCACGCCCCATTGCCGCGCCGCCCCGACAACTTCAAATCCGGCCAGTTCGCACCAGGAGGGGTCCTTCAGCGGGTCGTAGTCGCGGCGGCACACCAGGCGGACCTCGACCGGCCCGATCGTGGCCTTCGACAATCGCACCTCAACCAAAGACGGTTTCCCCTTCTGTTTTGCGTCGGCCTCAACGGGCGTCACCACGTAGCCGTTGGCGCTGGCCGGCGAAAGACTCATCCCCGGTGGCAAGCACACGGTGAAACGGTCGAATGCGGCGCCGTAACTTCGCACCGAAAGTGTCGCCTCGGCCGAAATGGCGCGGCGGTCCAGTCTCGTCAGAATCGTGCCGGCGGCCTCCAACACCAAGGGCCTCTCGGCGGCGCGCGGACTCGACTTGTGCCAGGCCAATTGGAAATCGCCACCCAAGCCGGCAACGCCGAACTCCGTCTCTCCGCTCTTGGTGGCCACGGCCGGCAGCAACGTCGCCCCCTCCGAGACTTTGCCGACCGCATCCGCAACCGGCACGGTCAGTTTCAACTCCGATGTCGTGGCCCGCGGAGTGAACAGTTTCAGACGGGTCTCGTCGCCCACCACGGCCAACGGAACGAGCATCGTGAGCGTGGTCTCATGTTGCGTATCGGGCTTGCCGCGCACCCACCACACATAGCCCTCGCCTTCTCCCTCATAGTGGACGAATTGTTCGCCCCGGCTTTTGGAGGTCGCCACGGCGCGAAGCAATCCCTGGTCGAGGCGCAACGGAACCCGCACCCAGCCGTCGTCGTGAACCAACACCTGGAACTGAAGACTCAGTTCGGCGCATTCCTCGGCCGCCGTGCCCGTGACCGTCAGCCTCTGCACGCTATACCGGGGCGGTTCGTCACGCCGCCCCAGTTGGTTCTTCAGCTTGTAAAGCTCCTCGAAATCCTGGTACTTGAAATCCAGAACGGGCTGAAGATGGCCTTCCTTGTCGGGCAAGTAGTAGACCGACGGTTTCGACTCCTCGATATGTGTGCCCGGCAATTCTTCGGTGCGCGGTTTCTCTGCCGCGACAGCCGCTTGCGGCTTCTCCGGCGGCGGCGTAGCCGCGCCGCCAACCGGTGGGGCGGCCACGAGCGAACAGCATAGCAGCAGATCGCCGAACGCTGCTATCAGAAGCCGCCATGAGTTCGATAACATTCAACCTCCTACCAACCCTGCCGACAAACTTCGGCAAAGGCGCCCATTGTACCCGGACGAGGGCTCAGAAAAGAGCATGTCAGAAGAGTCTGTCCCCACCCTCCAGTTTACTTACGCGGACGCAGCGGATAAAGCGCGCGGTCTGGGAAAAATTTGCGGAGCAAATACCCCGCGACGCTGAGAACGCGGAAAACCAGCGGAGAGCGACCGCTCAGAGAGATATAACTCGTTATGTATTCAGTAGTTGCTCTGCTGCCTCCGTGCCGCCAGGGCATTTTCCCTTGGCTGTTCAGCAGCCCGTTGAAAAGGGAACTGGCTCCGAACTCAGAAACGCAACCCCCACGGAAAACAACGGCCGTGCGGTGCCCGTCCCCTTTTTTCAACTTTTTCAACAGGCGGTTAGCGGTCTTGTTTCGTGATAGTTGCCGCAACTTCCCGCAACCGGGCATGAAGTTCCTGGTTGGCTGCGGCCAAAAAATGGGCCTCCTCCAAACAAAAACCCCCTCCCGTGGTGGAAGTAACCTGGCCGCCTGCCTCGCGCAAAATCAGCACCCCCGCCGCCACGTCCCAGATGTTTGTCGAGTAGGACCAGTAGACGTCGAAACGTCCGGCGGCCAGATAGCAAAGGTTCAGCGCCGACGAGCCCGTGCGCCGAATGCCCTGCGTGCGGCCGACCATTTCCAGGAATAGCAGCAGATCGGGCGAGTCTCGCTGGACGCTCGGCGGGAAGCTGGCGACCGCCAAAGTCTCGGACAACGTGGCAACCCGACTCGCATGGATCGGTCGACCGTTCAAACGCGCCCCCTGGCCCGTGGCGGCCGTGAAACACTCGTCGAGCATTGGATCGTAGACCGCGCCGACCAATAGCTCGCCGTTGCGTTCCAGGGCCAAGGAAACGCTATAGTGCGGCACGCCATGGACGAAGTTGGTCGTTCCATCCAGCGGATCGACGATCCACCGATATTCGGCACGAGCGGTGGCGGGCGCGTCAGGGCTTTTTTCCTCACCCAGCAGGCAGTGCTGGGGAAAAGCGCCGAGCACCGTGCGGCGGACTGCTTCCTGCGAAGCCAGATCGGCTTGAGTCACCAGGTCGGCCGGACCCTTCTCGCGCACCTCGAACCGACCGACCCAGCCCTGAATCACACGGCCGCCCACACGCACGGCTTCTGCGCAAACACGCAAGTAATCGTCAATGACGCCCATATTGTCCATCGCGGGAAAGACTACGGATCAGGAATGCAATATCGTAGAACTCCGGCGGACCTTCGGCAACGGGCCCTTCTCTGATCGCGGAACGTTCGATGCGCGTTTGGAGCGCTCTTCGGAGCAATCGCTGCCGAGCCATATCATGCGGATCGTCCCGGCAAACCGGCCAAGTGTTGCAAAACGAAACACGGATTTGTTAAAATAGGTCGCCATACCCCCTATATCGGGTTATATTTTGTATCACCAAGCGTCGCATTCGAAAAAAATTTTGGTTAGCCTATAGACATTGCTGCGAGACTTGTTATTATCAGGGAATCGGCCTCTTCTCTGTTCCGGCCCCGCCGCTTCGCTTCGCCGCGAGCGGTGGGGTTTTTTTGTTTTTGGTATGAGAAGTATCATGCCGCACAGGTCTTGGCAGTCGCGAGAATATGCGGCCACGGTGCAACTGCACGAGTTCCAGGCGACCGCGAATCTCGCGCAGCCCCACCATGGCCTGACTGACGTAAGCGTTGCCGGCCAACTTTTTCCCGCCGCACGATTGCTCGGCATCGCCGCCTCGTCGACGGCCGTCACGGCTTGCAATTCTCCCACGGAACACTACGTCCGCGGCACGGACCTGATCGCCTCCTACGAAGAAGCGGGGCAGTGGCCGATCCGTGTTGATTGCTTGTGGCGGGCAACAGCACCCGTTGCGATCGAGCGGTTTCTCGCGGCTCTGGACTTGGTCGTCTCGGTGCGAGCCCATGCGCTCGATAGCCATCCCGAGTTGGCCGTATCCAGCGTGCTTCCTGCAAACGAGGTGTTGCGGTTGCAGAGTCTTGGTCCGGATGGTTGGGCGCCACTATGCCTGACGACCGCAACGTCGACGACGATCGGGCCCGACAGCGGCACAGGGTGTCTGCTGTTTCGAATGCCGGGCTCCGATCTTAGCTACGTCGAGATGGTCCACCCGGCTGATTTTCAGTGCGACGAGTTCCCGCGAGACGAGTCACGCGAGGACATCGTGTGCACCACCCATCGCTTGTTCCGAACGAATCTGGAAAAAGGCGTGATCCTCCGTGCCCGCGTGCGGGGCATTTTCCTGAAACGATCTGACGATAGAAAGATCGCCGCCCAGTGCTATGCGGCCTTTGCCGGCGCGGATCCGCCGCTGGGGGCGTGATAGCCGACAGGTAGCACGGCCGCCCTCGGCTGTGTTTGGCGACAACAAACCTTCTCATTCACAGCCGAGGACGGCTGTGCCACAAAAATCCCATGACCAACATTTTCATCACCGAAAACTTCCTCTTGCAGAACGATCGGGCCGTCGAACTGTATCATCACTATGCCCGCGATCTGCCCATCATCGACTATCACTGCCACCTTCCGCCCGGACAGGTGGCCGAAGACCGGCGTTTCGAGAATCTGACGCAGATCTGGCTCGCGGGCGATCACTACAAATGGCGGGCCATGCGGGCGGCCGGCGTGCCGGAGCGCTTTTGCACGGGCAACGCCTCGGATAGGGAGAAGTTCCAGAAGTGGGCCGAAACCGTCCCGCAGACGCTCCGCAACCCGCTCTATCATTGGACGCATCTGGAATTGAAGCGTCCGCTGGGCATTGGCGACCGTCTGCTGGGACCCAAAACGGCCGAAGGCATTTGGCATGCGGCCAACGCGGCGCTCGCTCGGCCCGAATTCACCGCGCGCGGCATCATGCGGCAGATGAACGTCGTCGTGGTCTGCACCACGGACGATCCGGTGGACACGCTGGAGCATCACCGGGCCCTCGCGGCCGATCGGTCGTTTTCGATCCGCGTGTTGCCCACCTTTCGCCCCGACCGGGCCATGGCCGCCGAGTCGCCACCGGCCTTTAACGCGTGGGTCCAGCGGCTGGCCGAGCAAAGCGGCATTGACGTCGGCGATAGTTTCGAGCGTTTTGTCGAGGCCCTCAGGCAGCGGCACGACTACTTTCACTCGGTCGGCTGCCGGCTTTCCGACCACGGCCTTGACACCTTTTACGCGGCCGAGCATTCGCACGCGGAAATCGTAGCCCTGTTTCGTCGCCTGCACCGCGGAGAGAAACTCACGGTGGCGGAAATCGGCCAGTTCAAGTCGGCCGTGCTCCACGAATTGGCCATGATGAACGCCGAGAAGGGCTGGGTCCAGCAGTTCCACTTCGGGGCCCTACGGAACAACAACACGCGGATGTTTCACGCCCTCGGACCGGATACCGGCTTTGACTCCATGGGCGATGGCGACGTGGCGCGGCCGATGTCGCGATTTTTCGACCGGCTCGATCGCGACGGCCGTCTGGCCAAGACAATCCTCTACAATCTCAATCCGGCCCACACGGATGTGGTGGCCACGATGATCGGCAACTTCCAGGACGGAGTGACGCCCGGCAAAATGCAGTACGGCAGCGGCTGGTGGTTTCTGGACCAGAAAGATGGCATGGAGCGGCAGTTGAACTCGCTGTCGAATCAGGGGCTCTTGAGCCGGTTTGTGGGCATGTTGACCGACAGCCGGTCGTTCCTCTCCTATACGCGGCACGAGTATTTTCGCCGCATTCTCTGCAATCTGCTGGGCGCCGAGATGCGGCAGGGGCTACTGCCCGATGAGCCGCAATTGATTGGCGCGATGGTTCGCGATATTTGCTATGGCAACGCCGCCCGGTATTTCGGCTTCGAGTTGCCAACTGATCCGGCGAGACACGTTGTTTAGCCGGCGGGCTTGCCCGTCGCAAGGTGTGCCGGAAAACGTCGCCGCCGACACGGCGGGCTTGCCAGTCGGCCAAACGTGGAAGCGGCGCGAACCTTATTTGGGCATACCGCGTCTATAGGGTGCGGAAACCGTATTGACCTTGGTCAGCCGAGCCGATAAATTTAAGTAGGTAGGGAGAAAACCCCGGTTTTGCTGGCCCAAAGGGGTAAATCCCCCGTTTTTTGTGTTTGTCTCGCCCTGCACCGCGCGCGGCGCCACGAAAGGGACTGTCATGGATCGCTACATTTCTATTAACACCCGCACGATGAACTCCGTCTCCAGCGTTTCACGCTTCGAGCGCGTCGTCGGTGTAGCGACTCTGAGGGTCCCGGCGCTATTGCATGCGCGGGCTCTCTCTTGGTGCGGGATGCTGTCGGGTTGGGAAGCAAGCCCAGAAGCCGCAAGCGGCTTCGCCCAGGCCTAAAACGGTCGGAACCAGGTCTAAAGCGGCCTGGAACTGGTCTAAAACGGCGGGGAACTGAGTTTGCCTCCTCCAACCGACGCGGTCCCCGCGGCCGAGCCGGCGGTTAGTGGCCTTTTTTGGTCGCTAGGATAGGCCGCCTGCCCGGGTTCCTGGACCTGGTCGCCATTTCGCATTTGTGGAACCCTATGATGATCTCCGATTCGAACCCAACTACTTATAGTGACAACCCTATCGATGAAACCGTTCGCGCGGCGCAGCGTGGCGACCGGAAGGCGTTTGGCCAGTTGGTCGAGCGTTACCAGCGCACCGTTTACGCAACGGTCTATCGCCGGCTGCGCAATCACGCCGAGGCCCAGGAACTGTGCCAGGACGTGTTTCTCCAGGCGATGCGAAAGATTGGCCAACTCCAAGACGCCCGGTGCTTTGGGAGCTGGTTGCGCTCGATCGCCGGACGCATGGCGATCAACCGAGCGATGCGGCGTCGGCCGGTGGTTGCCCTGCCAGCGATGGTGCTGGAAAACGCCTGCGTCGAGGCCCGGACTCCCTTGTCGGCGCTGCTGGTCCATGAGCGAAATGAGCAAGTCCACCAAGGGCTGCGGCGGCTCCGCGCGCTGGACCAACAAACGCTGACGGCCTTCTACGTCGACGGCAGCAGTCTCAACGAGATGAGCCGGCAGTTTGCCTCTCCCGTCGGCACGATCAAGCGGCGGCTGCACGTCGCCCGCAAGCGTCTGGCCAAGGAACTGGAGGCGTTGGCGTGAAGAAGGACGACTGTACAGTATTAGCGTTTAGCCGGCGGGCCGCTTGCCCGCCGGCTAAACAACTGACGTAGCTTCACCGCCTTTTGCCCGCAAGAAAAACAACGGCCGTCGCCGGCTTGGGGGGATAAGCCGGCGACGGCACAGGGAGGGCAGTCGCCCTAGGTTCTTTTAATCAGGTTCGCCCGCAGCCGATCGGTTATGGCTGTGGCTGCACGCCCAGTTTCTCCTCTTCCTCTTCCTGGATGATGAT
>Ga0181529_10005680_pt1 | contig 12973 bp, 10 predicted proteins | sample PEATcosm2014_Bin_36_FD_119763 | JGI IMG/M metagenome (GOLD analysis project Ga0181529, IMG submission 119763) | Peatland microbial communities from MTU Mesocosm Facility, Houghton, MI, USA - PEATcosm2014_Bin10_30_metaG | ecosystem: Environmental > Terrestrial > Soil > Wetlands > Peat | place... | reverse complement strand
TTCTTCGACGCCTTCTTCGTGGGCGAGGCCGAGGGCCGTCTGGCCGCCATCGCGGCGGCGCTCGAGGCCCCTACGCGGGCTCAGCGACTCGAGCGGCTCGGCCTGGTGCCCGGCATCTGGCTGCCGCACGGCCCTGCCGGCGCCGGCAGGGCCGGACAGCCGCGCGTCAGGCGCCAGGTCTTCATGGACTTCTCGCGCACGCCGCCGGTCACGGCGCCGCTCGTGCCGCTGATCGAGGGCGTGCACGATCGCGCCGTGATCGAGGTCATGCGCGGCTGCTCCTCGGGCTGTCGTTTCTGCCAGGCAGGCCTGTGGTATCGGCCGGTGCGCGAGCGTCCGGCCGCCATGGTCATCGACGCCGCCGAGCGCGCCCTGCGCGCTACCGGCTGCGACGAGGTCTCGCTGATCAGCCTGTCGTCGTGCGACTACGGCGGCGTCCGCGAGGCCGTCGCCGGCATCCGTGAGCGCTTCCCCCACGTGCGTGTCTCGTTGCCCTCGCTGCGCGTCGATTCGGCGGCGGTGGTGCTGGCGCGCCTCGGCGGCGAGCAGCGCGGCTCGGTCACTCTGGCGCCCGAGGCCGGTACCCAGCACCTGCGCGACGCCATCAACAAGCGCGTCGATCGGCAGGACTTCTCGGCCGCTGTGCGAGGCGTCTTCGGGGCCGGCTACAGCGGCCTGAAACTGTACTTCATGGTCGGCTTGCCGGGCGAGACCGACGACGACGTGGCGGCCATCGCCGGCATGGCGTCGACGGCGCTGTCCGACGCTCGCTCCGCGGCGCCGGGCCGGGCGCGCGTCTCGATCGCCGTGTCGTCCTTCGTGCCCAAGGCACACACCCCTTTCGAACGCGCCGGGTTCGCCGGCGAAGCCGTCATCCGCCATCGCCAGGAGCTGCTGCGCTCGAGCCTGCCGCGGCAGATCAGGGTGCGCTTCCACGACGTGGGCACGTCGCTTGTCGAGGCCACCATGGCCATGGGCGGCGTCGAGGTCGGTGAGCTCATCGAAGCCGCCTGGCGCGGTGGCGCGCGGTTCGACGGCTGGAGCGAGTCGTTCGACGCCGCCATCTGGCGCCGGGCCGCCGACGACGTGGGCATCGAGCTCGGGGGCCGCTCCTGGAGCGGCACTGACGCGCTGCCGTGGCTGACCGTCGATCCTCTCGTGAACGATGCGTTCCTGCGCGAAGAGGCCGCTCGCGCGCTGCGCGCCGAGACGACCGACGATTGCCGCGACGGCAGCTGCACCTCGTGCGGCGTGTGTGGCGGCGAGGTCGAGATGGAGCTGGTGCGATGAGCTGGTGGCTCCTGCACTTCGCGCGCGGCGGTCCGGCGCGCTACATCTCACACCTCGACACCATGCGGGTCGTGCAGCGCACCTTCGCCCGCGCCGACATCGAGCTGGTCCTGACACAGGGCATGCGCCCCAAGCCGCGCCTCTCGCTGCCGCTGCCGCTGCCCACCGGCGCCGCCGCGCTCGACGAGCTCGCCGTGGTCGAGGTCGTCGAGGTCACGACGCCCGATCTGCTGGGCGCCCGCCTCAGGGCGCTGCGCGACGCGTCGGCCGACGGCATCACCATCGAACGTCTCGTGGTGACCGGCGACGAGCGACCGCGGCCGCAGCCCGAGACGGCCGCCTACGACTGCCTGCTCAAGGCGCCGTGCGCGGCTGTCGACGAAGTGCTCACCGCCTTCGAGGCCGAGCCCGAGGTCACGATCGTGCGGGCGTCGCCCAAAGGTCGCAAGGCGATCGAGTTGAAAGAGTACGTGTGCGAGCTCTCGGCGTCGCCTTGCGACGCCGGCACGAAGCTCGCCTTCACGCTGCGCTCCAAAGCCAGTGGCTCGGCGCGCGTCGACGAAGTCGTCGGCGCGCTGGCCGCCCGCCTTGGGATCGAGCCGGTCGTGCTCGACCTCACGCGCCTGCGTGTGACGTGGAAAGGTTTACCGCCCCGGCCGTCTGCCGCGGCGGATCAGATAGCGCCCGGCGGACCTTCAGGTCCGCGGGCAAAAGGAGATGACTTGCAGTGACCGACCAAGAAGAGGCGCCGCGCGCATCCTCGCAAGAGGCAGCGCAGCAGGGCCACGACGTCGAGAAGGCGGCCGCCCAGAGCGACGCCCCGGCGACGCCCGCCACAGAGACAGAGCACTCAGAGACGGCCGCCCCCGCGACGTCGGGCGAGACGCCCGTCGCGCCGGCCGACCAACCCGAGCCCGATGCCGAAGCGGAACGGGCCACCGAACCCGGAGCTTGGTCTGCGCTCCATGCGCGCCGCGTCAGAGCGACGCGCCGGCCTGCCCGCCGCGGCCGGCGCGCGACCGCGCCGCCGGCAGCCGCCGAGACCGGGACCGAGCCGACCGCAGCCGTCGAGGCCGCCACGCCGCCCGCAACCGCGGAACCCGTCGTCGCGCCGCCCGTCGTCGCGCCACCGGCAGTCGCGCCGCCCATCGTCGCGCCACCGGCAGTCGCGCCACCCGTCGTCGCGCCACCGGCAGTCGCCGAGGCGATCGCTGAGCCTTCGGCACCCGTCGCACCCATCGTCGCGCCGCCGGCAGCCGCCCAAACCGTCGCTGAGCCGCCGGCCGACGACGAACGCGACGTCATCGTCGATAACGCCGCGCCCGACGAGGCGTTGCTCGAGCGTTCGGCGGCGGTCGTCTCCGACGAGGCGATGGCAGCGGCCGCGGCCGATGAAGAGGTCACCCCGACGCGCCGTCGCCGCCGCGGTCGCCGCGGTCGCGGCGGCGGAGCCGCCGCCGCAGCAGCCGCCGAAGCACAGGCGGCGGACGTGAGTCCCGCCGCTGAGGCATCGCCCACACCCGTACCGGTCGCTCTCGAAGTCCCGCAGGCAGTCGAGGCGCCGCCCGCGCTCGGTGTGCCCACGGCCGAGGCGCCGCTCGCGCCCGCGCTCGCTGTGCCCGAGCTCGAGGCGCCGCTCGCGGCCGAGCCCGCGCCGCCCGTGAGCGCCGCGACCCAGGAGCCGACCCAGTCGGCCGCCGAGTCCACGCTCGGCTCGAGCGACCAGGCCACCATCGAGATCGCTCCGGCCTTCGAGCAGGACGGCCAGGGCGACGGCCGCGCGGTCGACGACTCAGACGAGGAGGGCGAACCCGCCGAAGGCGCGCAGGACGAGAGCGGGGAAGAGGGTCCCAAACGCCGCCATCGCGGCCATCGCGGCGGACGCCGCCATCGCCGCAAGACCGGCGAGGCCGCCGCCGACGAGACCACCGGCGAGGACACGCCCGACACCGATGCGCCCGCGCCGCTTGCGGAGCCCGCGGAAGCAGCGACGGCTGAGCCGGCGGCCACGGTCACACCCGCGGCGCAGCGCACGGCGCCCCAGAGCGACGCGACGCAGGTCGCCCACGAAGGCGACGAGGCTGTCGCGGCCAGCGACGAGGCGACGGCGATCACCGACGAGCCCGCCCCCGCGCGCCGCTCGCGCCGTCGCGGTCGTCGCCGTGGCGGCGACGCCGCCACGGCGACCACCGACGGCGCCGACGGCGCTCCCGCCGCCGTCATCGACGGCGCCGTCCCGGCTGCGGCGGCTACCGTCGAGGTCGACACGAAGGTCACCGAGGAGCCCACCGACACGGCCGCCGACACGGCTGCCGAGCCGGCCGAAGGAGTCGGCCGCCGGCGCGGCGGCCGCCTGCGCAAGCCCGCCAAGGACTCGGGCGTCACGGCCGACCTGCCCGCCTACAAAGAGATCCTCGTCAGCGAAGATGCGGGCGAGATGCGCGTGGCGCTGGTCGAAGACGGCCGCCTGGCCGAGATCTACATCGAGCGCCCCGGCAAGCGCTCGTACGCCGGCAACATCTACCGCGGCAAGGTCGACAACGTGCTGCCCGGCATGGATGCCGCCTTCGTCGACATCGGCCTCGAGCGCAACGGCTTCCTCTACGTCGACGACATCGCCGACCCCGAAGACTCAGAGAAGCGCCCCCACAAGATCACGCAGATGATCAAGCCGGGCCAGGAGCTGCTGGTGCAGGTCTCCAAGGACCCGATGGGCAGCAAGGGCGCGCGCCTGACCGGGCAGCTCTCGCTGGCCGGGCGCTACCTGGTCTACGTGCCCGGCGGCTCCGGCGTGGGCGTCTCACGACGCCTGCCCAGCGACGAGCGCGACCGCCTGCGCGAGCTCTGCAAGTCGCTCAAGGCCAAGAACGCCGGCCTGATCGTGCGCACGGTCGCCGAAGGCAAGAGCGTCGAGGAGATGAAGATCGACCTGCGCTTCCTGTCGCGCCTCTGGACGCGCCTCAAGACAAAGGCCGAGAAGGTCAAAGCTCCGGGCCTGGTCTACGCCGAAGCCGACGTCTCGCTGCAGGTCGCGCGCGACCTCTACAACGAGTCGTTCGCGGCAGTGGTGGTCGACGACGCCAAGCGCCGCAAGGAGCTCGTCGCCTACCTCGAGAAGGTCGCCCCCGAGCTGGCCACCCGCATCGAGCTCTACGAGGGCGACGAGTCGCTCTTCAAGGCGAAGGGCATAGAGGAACAGATCGCCCGGGCGCTCGAGCGTCGCGTCATGCTGCCGAGCGGCGGCAACCTGGTCATCGACCACACCGAGGCGCTCACCGTGATCGACGTCAACACCGGGCGCTTCACCGGTGGCAAGGGTCTCGAAGACACGATCACGCGTAACAACCTCGAGGCCGCCCGCGAGGTCGTGCGCCAGTTGCGCCTGCGCGACATCGGTGGCATCATCATCATCGACTTCATCGACATGGAGTTCGCCCGCAACCGCGAGGCGGTGCTGGCCAAGCTCCAGGCGGAGCTCGAGACCGACCGCACCAAGACCTACGTCGTCGAGATCTCGCCGCTCGGCCTGGTCGAGATGACGCGCCAGAACATCACCGACGGCGCGCGCGGCATCCTCACCCAGACCTGCCCGACCTGCGAGGGCAAGGCGCGGGTGCTGTCGGCCGAGACCATGGCGATCACGATCGAGCGCAAGCTGAGCGAGCACGCCGCCGTCACGCAGGCGAAGGCGCTGCTGGTCGAGGTGAACACCTCGGTCGCCGAACGGCTCGTGGCCGGCGGGCGCATAAAGCGCCTCGAGAAGGGCACCGACAAGCGCTTCTTCTTAGAGGGCTCCAAGCTCCTGCCGATCGACACCTACCGCATCGTGGCCGAGGGCTCGCGCGAGGCCGTCGAGTCGCACCGCATCCCGGTGCACGAAGACCAGGAGGTCACGGTCGAGCTCGAGTACGCCCTCACGTACAGCCCGGGCGACGCCGTGGCTCACGTCGACGGTTTTCAGCTCATCGTGCTGAACGGTCGCCGCGCGCTGGGCGAGAAACGCAAGGTCCGCATCACGTCGCTCACGCGGGCAGGAGCCATGGGGGTGATCCTGTCGTAGACGAGCGCGTTGACAGCCCTGAGCCTATCGTCTAGCATCGGGGGCCGTTATCTTACGGGAGAAGGCATGACTGATTCCACGACGCCGTACGCCATCGTGCGCTGCGGCGGCAAACAGTACAAAGTGACCAAGGGCGACTCGATCGTGGTCGACCGCGTGGCAGCCGACGAGGGCGAGCACATCGACCTCGTGCCGCTCGCCGTGCGCGACGAAAGCGGCGAGATGCGCGCCGGCAAAGCGGCGCACGCCAAGGTCAAGGCCATCGTGGTCGAGCATCTGCTCGGCGAGAAGATCGACGTGTTCACCTACAAGCCCAAGTCGACGTTCAAAAAGGCGCGCGGACATCGCAGCCGCCTGACGCGTCTCGACATCGACGCGATCGACATCGCGGGCCAGAAGGAGAAGCAGAGTGGCTCATAAGAAGGGCGCCGGCACCAGCCGCAACGGCCGCGACTCCGAGTCCAAGCGTCTCGGCGTCAAGGCCTATGCAGGCCAGGTCGTCCCGGCCGGCTCGATCATCGTGCGCCAGCGCGGCACGCGGTTCCGTCCCGGGACCGGCGCCGGCATCGGCGTCGACCATACGATCTTCGCTCGCACTACGGGGCGCATCGAGTTCGTGCGCAGCGGCCAGGGCCGCATCATCTCGATCGTACCCGAGGCGTAGAGCGGGCGTCCGGCCGCTTTAGGCCGGAATCGTCATGCTGAGCGATCACGCCTTCATCAACGTGCACGGCGGCAGCGGCGGAGCAGGCTCCGTCAGTTTCCGTCGTGAAAAGCACGTGCCTCGCGGCGGGCCCGACGGCGGCAACGGCGGGCCCGGAGGCGACGTCGTGATCGTCGCCACGCGCCAGTTCCGCGACCTCTCGTACTTTCGCCACAAGGTGCACTTCAAGGGCCAGCGCGGCGGGCACGGCGCGGGCCAGAAGCGCCACGGCAAGGCCGGCGAGCCGACCATCGTCGAAGTGCCGGTGGGCACCGAGATCCGCGACCGCGAGGGTGTGCTGGTCGCCGACCTGATCGCCGAAGGTCAGCGCGTCGTCGTCGCCCATGGCGACGAAGGCGGTCGCGGCAACACCTGCTTTGTCTCCTCCACGCGCCGCGTGCCGCGCTTCGCCGAGAAAGGCATGCCGGGCGAGGAGCGCTGGCTCGACCTGCAGCTCAAGCTGCTCGCCGACATCGGCCTCGTGGGCTTGCCCAACGCCGGCAAGTCGTCGATGCTGGCGGCCCTCACCAGGGCGCGCCCCAAGGTCGCCGCCTATCCGTTCACCACCCTCGAGCCCAATCTCGGCACGCTCGAGCTCGGCGAGCGCGTCGTGGTGATCGCCGACATTCCCGGTCTGATCGAGGGGGCGAGCTCGGGTACCGGTCTGGGCGACCGTTTCCTGGCGCACGTCGAGCGCACCGTCGTGCTGGTCTACGTGGTCGACGCCTCGCTGGGCGCCGACGCCGCCCTCGCGGCCGTGACCACGGTGCACGGCGAGCTGCACACTTTCAGCGAGCAGCTCGCCGCCCACCCCAGCATGCTCGCCCTGAACAAGGTCGACCTGCTCGACGACGACGAGGCGGCCGCGGTCGAAGCCGCCCTCGCGCCCGTGACGCGCGACTTCGCCGGGCCCGTTGTGCGGGTCTCGGCGGTCGAGGCCACCGGCCTCAAGGATTTCGTGCGCGAGCTCGACCGCCTGTTCTCGGCACAGGTCGCCGCGGCGCTGCTCGAGGCGCAGGCTGCCGAGCCCGTCGCGCCCCCCGTCGTGCTGCGGCCCGGCGACGACCGCGTCGGCGACTTCACGGTGCAGCGCGAAGACGAAGGCTGGCGCGTGACCGGCCGCGTCATCGAGCGGCTCGTTGCCAAGGCCGACCTGGGCAACGACGAGGCCATGCGCTACCTGCAGGAAGTCATGGAACGAGCGGGGCTCTCAGCCGCCCTGCGCAAGGCCGGCGGCATCGACGGTGACACGGTCAAGATCGGCGATGCCGAGTTCGAACTGAGCTAGCGCTACAATAGCGACCATGAGGACCATCGTAGTGAAACTCGGCTCGAGCACCGTGGCCGACGGCCGCGGTCGCCTGCGCCGCACCGTGCTGGCCGCGCTTCTCGCCGACGTGGCCGCCCTGACCGAGGCCGGTCACCGCGTGGTCGTCGTGTCGAGCGGGGCGATCGCCTGCGGGCAGAGCGCCCTCGGCCTGACCGAGCGCCCGGAGCGCATGGCCGACCTGCAGGCCGCCTCGGCGGTCGGTCAGGGTCGCCTGTTCGCCGCCTACGCGCGGCTTTGCGCTCAACACGGCCGCACGGCCGCCCAGGTCCTGCTCACCAGCACCGACTTCGCCCAGCGCCGCAGTTTCGTCAACGCGCGGGCCACCCTGCGCCGCCTGCTGGCTTGGCGCATCGTGCCGATCGTCAACGAAAACGACACCACCGCGACCGACGAGATCCGTTTCGGCGACAACGACGTGCTGGCCGCCCAGGTGGCCATCATGCTGCGCGCCGACCTGCTGCTGCTGCTCACCGACCGCGACGGCCTCTACACCTCAGACCCGAGGCGCGATCCCGCCGCCCGCCCGATCGCCGAGCTCACCTCGGGCGCCGACCTCGATGGAGTCACGTGGAGCGCGGGCCGGGGCGCGGGCGGCATGAGCGGCAAGACGGCGGCCGCCCTCATGGCGGCCGGCGCCGGCGTGCGCACGGTCATCGCCCGCGGCGGGCGGCCCGGCGTGATCGCCGACGCTGCCGCCGGCGTGCCGGTCGGCACCACGGTGCCGGGCCGCCGCGAGGGCGGCTCCGCGTTCAAGTTGTGGCTGCGCTACGCCAAACCGGTGCGCGGCACGGTCGAAGTCGACGCCGGCGCCGCGCGCGCCCTGGCCGAAGCCGGCGGCAGCCTGCTGCCGGTGGGCGTCACCGGCGTACACGGCAGTTTCACGGCCGGCGACGCGGTCTCGGTGGTGCGCGCCGGGCGCGGTGAGATCGCCCGCGGCCTGGCCGCGATCGGGGCGCGCGACCTGCGCCGCGTGGCCGGGCTGCGTAGCGCCGAGGCGCGGCAGGTGGTCCCCCAGTTAGACGAGGAGGTCGTGCATCGCGACCATCTGGTGCTTATCGACGAGGAGGCGCGATGACGATCGAGGAACAGGTCCGCAAGGCTCGGGCGGCTTCGCGCCTGCTGGCCTCGCTCTCGCGGGCCCGCAAGGACGAGGCCCTCGAGCTGATCGCCGAAGCTCTGCGCCGTCGCGCCGGCGAGATCCTGGCCGAGAACGCCGAAGACGTAGCGCTGGCCCGGGCCAACAAGCTGAGCGCTGCGCTGGTCGACCGTCTGTACCTGGACGAGGACAGGCTTAAAGACACGGCCAAGAGCGTCCGCGAGCTGGCCTTACTGCCCGACCCCGTGGGCGAGATCGAAGACGGTCGCCGCCTGCCCAACGGCATCGAGCTCACGCGCGTGCGCGTGCCGCTCGGTGTGGTCGCCGTCGTCTACGAGGCGCGTCCCAACGTGACCGTCGACGCCGCCGGCCTGTGCCTGAAGTCGGGCAACGCCGTCGTGCTGCGCGGCGGCAGCGCGGCCAAGCACTCCAACCGCATGCTGGCCGAGGTCGTGCAGGGCGCGGTGCTCGAGGCGGGCCTGCCGGCCGAGGCGGTCACCTTCATCGCCGGACCGCGCGAGGCGCTGCTCGAGGTGGTCGCCCTCAAGGGCCTGATCGACGTCGTCATCCCGCGCGGCGGCGAGGAGCTCAAGGAGCTGCTCACCGAACACAGCAGGGTGCCGGTGATCGCCGCTGCCGGGGGCAACTGCCACGTGTACGTCGACGCCGCGGCCGACCTTGCCATGGCGCTCGCGATCACGGTCAACGCCAAGTGTCAGCGCCCCGGCGTGTGCAACTCGGCCGAGACCCTGCTGGTGCACCGCGACGTCGCCGCGCGCTTTCTGCCCGACGTGGTGGCCGAGCTCACGCGGCGCGGCGTCGAGCTGGTCGTCGATCGTCCCACCGCCGAGCTCGTGCCCGACCAGTCCCTCAAGCGCGCCAACCGTACCCACTACGAGACCGAGTTCCTCGATCTCAAGATGGCGGTGCGCGTGGTCGAGTCGATCGACGAGGCCATCGAGCACATCGCGACCTTCGGCAGCGGCCACTCCGAGGCGATCGTCACCGCCGACCTGCCGGCCGCCACGCGCTTCACTCGCGAGGTCGACGCCGCCGCGGTCTACGTGAACGCCTCGACGCGCTTCACCGACGGCGGCCAGTTCGGTCTGGGCGCCGAGATGGGCATCTCGACCCAGAAGCTCCACGTGCGCGGGCCGATCTCCTTGCGCGAGCTCACCTGCCTGAAGTACGTCGCCTGGGGTGACGGGCAGGTGCGCACCTGAGCGGCGGCCGGCCCGTGGACTCGCGGCCCGTCGGCGTGCTGGGCGGCAGCTTCAACCCGCCTCACGTCGGCCATCTCGCCATCGCCTCCGACGCCTGCGCGCAGTTCGGCCTCGAGCAGGTCGTCTTCGTGCCGGCGGGCGCGCCGCCGCACAAGGACATCGCCGACGACGTGCCGGGTGCGGTGCGACTCGCCATGACCCGTCTGGCCGTCGCCGGCGACGACCGTTTCAGCGTCTCCTCCGCCGAGATCGACCTGGGCCTGCGTTTCACGAGCGACACGCTGGCCGAGTTCCGGCGCCGCAATCCGAACAGGCCGCTGACGTTCATCGCCGGGTCGGACACCCTGCTGTCGTTCGCCACCTGGCACGAACCCGAGGCCATCCTCGAGCTGGCGCGTCTGGTGGTGGCGCCGCGCCCCGGCGACGATCTCGCCGCCGTGGCGCGCGAGGCGGCGAGGTGGGGAGCGGGCAAGGTCGTCGTCATGCCCAGTGTCGCGATGGGGGTCTCGTCGAGCATGGTCCGCGAACGCGTGCGCGCCGGCCGGCCGATCCGCTACCTGGTGCCGCGCGCGGTCGAGCGCTTCATCTGCGACGAAGGGCTCTACAGATCCGGCGAACCGCTCATGAGTGAGCGCCAACGTGCCGAACGATTGCTCAGGCAACGCGGCCTTTCGGCCGAGCTCGAAGCACACTGCAGGGCCACCTCGCTGCAGGCTGAGCGCCTCGCCCGGCGCTGGGGGGCGGCGCCCGACGACGCCGCCGTCGCCGGCCTGCTGCACGACCTGTGCCGCGAGCTCGACGTCGACGAGGTGCTGCGACTGGCAGAACGTCACGGACTGACGATCGAACCGATCGAGAGGGAGTATCCGGTGCAGTTGTTGCATGCACGCGTCGCGTCCGCCGAGGTCGCCGAAGCGGGGTTCGCCGCGCCGGTCGCCGAAGCCGTCCGCCGCCACACGCTGGGCGGACCGCGCATGAGCGTGCTCGACGCCTGCCTGTTCGTGGCCGACGCCACCGCCCAGGGCCGCACCTGGAAGGGCGTCGACGAGGTACGAGGCCAGGCCATGGAGTCGCTCGACGGCGCCGTGCTCACGCTCGTCGCGCGCGACATCGAACGGCTGCGGGCGCGCGGCCGTGAGCCGCACCCGTACATGCTGGCGCTCTACGAGGAGAGACGTGGCACGCAGTCCTAAGACCGAAGGCTACCGCGCCCGCCGCCTGGCGGCCCGCCGCAGCCGGCGCTGGGGCGCCTTCCAGAACCTCGCGCTCTACGCCCTCGCCGCCGTGGTCGCCTTCGGCGCCGTGCTGGGCGCCGTGCACCTGGCTCACAGCCTGCGTCACCACCACGTGCTGCCCGGCAGCGCCGGCTACCTTGCTCTGGTCACGATCGGCGGCGGAGGCCCGGGCACGCAGCCCACCGCGGCGCTGCTCGTGCACAGCGAGAATCTCGCCACCACCACTCTGTACACGATCCCGCCCGACCTGCTGCTGACCAACGCCGCCGGCGAGTACGTGATGGCGGGAGACGTCGCCACCGAAGGCCAGCTCAAGCCCTACCTCGAGCGCCTCGTCCACGCGCCGATCAGCTACAAGCTCGACCTGAGCTACGCCGACCTCGGCCGCCTGAGCGGCGGCAGCGACCTGCTGGTCACGGCGGCCGCCCCCTTCAGCCTGCAGACGGGCGGCGCCATCCGTCTCTTCAACGGGCGCTTCTCGCTGCCCGCCAGCCAGCTGGCGACCGTGCTCTCCGCCGCCGGCAAGGGCCAGACCGACCAGGCCACGGCTCAAGACGATTTCCTGACGGCCGCCCTGGCCGGGGCCGCGGCCGTGCCCGCGACCCGCCAGACGGCCGAGATCAAGGTGCTGGCCGCGCAGCAGAAGGGGCTCGCCGTCGTCGACGCCCGCGACCTGCTCGCGACGCTCACCTCCGGCCGGGTGACCGTGGTCCGCCTGCCCTCGGTCGGCCAGGTCGCCGAGGGACAGTTCGCCTGGCGGCCCGACCCGGGCGCCATCACCGCGCAGATCACTCGCAACGCGCGCTATTTCCATGCCCCCTTCACGATCGTGGTCGAAAACGGCTCCGGCGTCCTGGGCGTGGGCCGCCTCGTGGTGAACAGCCTCGCCGGTCTCAACGTCAACCTGCCGGCGGTGCGCAACGCGGCGTCGTTCAACTACGCCGACACGCAGATCCTGGCGGGCGCCAGGGCCTTCGGCCTGGCCAATGAGGTGCGTGGTATACTCGGCCACGGCGTTGTCCTCACGGGCAGCGGGCTGCCCGATACGACTGTCGTCGTCATCGTCGGCAAAGACCTCAACGCAAGGGATCTGCAGTAGCCGCGAGCGAGCAGAACGAGCGAGTGCTGGGCCTGGTGCGCATGGCCGTGCGACTCGCCGCCGACAAAAAAGCCCACGATCCTGTCGTTCTCGACATGGCCGAAGCGGTCGGCTACACCGACTACTTCGTCATCTTGAGCGGCGGCAGCACCCGCCAGGCCAAGGCCATCGCCGACGCCGTGAGCGAGGGGCTGCGCGCCCAGGGCGTGCGCGTCGCCCACGCCGCGGGCGAGCGCGAAGCCGAATGGATCCTGCTCGACTATCTCGACCTGGTCGTGCACGTCTTCACACCCGACGCGCGCGACTTCTACCGCCTCGAAGCGCTCTGGCGCGACGTCCCGCGGCTGCCCATCGCCGCCGACGACCTCGACGGCGCCGACTGAAGCGCACCGCGTAAGCCGACGCAAGTCGCTGCCGCCGCGGCGGCCGTCTTGCGGGGGATGATTCCCGGGACGCCCGGCGAACTGGTCACCGTCGCCCAAATTTGAGACGACCGGAGGGAGTGACCATGAAGTCGATCATCCTCGTCTGCTGCCTGCTCGTGGCAGCGGGGGGTTGGGCCGTCGCGACGCCGCCGCCCGCCGCCGCCGTTCACCTGACCGCGCCCGAAAAGGCCATGCTGGTCCTCATCAATCACGCCCGCACGACACGCGGGCGGCACGCCCTGCGCGTCGTCGCCTCGCTCGAGCGCGCCTCGCGCTCGCACTCACGCGACATGCTCAAGCGGGGCTACTTCTCGCACTCGTCCTACAGCGGCTGCTCGTATGCCGGCAGGCTGCGCGCGTTCGGGTACGCAACCACGGGCTGCACCAGCTGGAAGGTCGGCGAGATCATCGGCTATGGTCGCGGCGCCAGGGCGGCGGCGCTCGTCTTTCGGCAGTGGATGAAGAGCCCGGCGCATCGGGCCGTCATCCTGCAGCGCAGCTTTCGCGACATC
>Ga0181529_10005679_pt1 | contig 12977 bp, 9 predicted proteins | sample PEATcosm2014_Bin_36_FD_119763 | JGI IMG/M metagenome (GOLD analysis project Ga0181529, IMG submission 119763) | Peatland microbial communities from MTU Mesocosm Facility, Houghton, MI, USA - PEATcosm2014_Bin10_30_metaG | ecosystem: Environmental > Terrestrial > Soil > Wetlands > Peat | place... | reverse complement strand
CGTGTATTCCGAAAATGCTCTAGAAACCCGGCTACGCGCCAAGCTTCTCTTTCTCGTCTTTATGGTCCTTGTCGTTCGGGGCGTATTCGTACTGCATCCAGAGCGCGGTGGAGTGGTGAAACTGGTCGCTCTCCGGTCCGATGGGTACGTTGGCGCCGTCCTCGGCGCGCCGCGGGGCGTCGAGCGCGCGCACCTCAAAGCTCTTGCCATCGCCAATCTTCTTCGCCACAGCGGTCATCAGATCGGCCAGCAGGGCCGCGCCGCCGCGCTGCCAGCGCTGGCGCGTGCTGCTGTCGGAGCTCATCGTGCGGCTGCCTGTGCCCAGTTTCTGACCCAGCGCCGGGTTCCAGTCCAAGGTAAAGTCGCCGGTCACGACGACGGTCTTTGCTTGCACACTCATCGCTGCGTTGCCATCGAACAAGCTCAAGCCAGTGGAGGCGCCCAGCCGATCCGCGCCAACCATCCGGCGGGCATCGATGACCGCACAGTGCATGGTGCATGTATAGCAGCTACCCCAAGACCCTGCAGGCTCGGCCTTGGTAGGCCTCCAGTGATGCAACCGGTCAAGGTTGCTTGCAGAGCAAGGCCGATTCGCCGAATCACTCCACCGGTTCTATCTGGTGCACAAGTTCTGCTTGAGTGCTTTATTGAGCGGTCAGCATGAGGGACCTGTAATGGGTTCTGCCTGAGCCAAGCTAACGCGTAGATCACCGCGGCAGAGCTTTAGAACATCGACGCGACCATTTTCGAAAGCCACAAACGCGAAGCCATCCGGTCTGAGCAGGAGGTCCCGGATGGTGCTCTGCGCATGCCACATGGATACCGGTGCGATGGTGCGGGCGTGTTGTAGTTTGACTGCGAATGCGAGCTGTTCTAGGTGCCAATCCTGTGCGGATCTGGACGGGTGGTCCTGGGATATTCTGGCATGCCATAATTCCGGGCGCAGTAGGGCAGCTCGGTCGCTTTCAACAGTCTCGATTGTCATTCCCGTTCCACTGTCCCAAACGACCATTTCCTTCGCAGACCAGGAGAGTATGCGTCCATCGGGAAACTCGCGCGCACCCTCGATGCGGCTCGAATGGCCATCAAATCTCGTGAGGCACTTGCAATAGGTATCCAGCACGCGCAGCGTCGGATCCGAGGAAAACCCCTTATTGGACCAGTAGAGGAGACGACCGTTCGACAGAGCGATTGCACCTCCGATGTACTCCTTCCAATCCATGCTCCCTATCGAGGCGATCGGCTCCCTTGTGCGGACGTCACGAACTTCGACTTGGTCTTCCGTCCAGATGGCAAATCGTCCCCCAGGAAGGGACAGCACGCCTAGTATCTTCGTGAGCATGTCGCTCACGTCGATTGCCTCAATAAGATCTCCGGTCTCCGCGTCCCAGAATCTTGCATGGCTGTCGCCGCGCACTTGGCTTGAGCGGTTCCATTCTATTTTCCAGTCAGACCAGGAGAACAATACTCCGCCGGGCAACTCGATTACTCCTTCGATAGGCGCTGTGTGACCTTCGAACGTAGCTAGACAGGAACCCGTGTTGTAGTCTAGTAATCTGGCGGTTTTGCCTTCAAACCAGGAAAGCAGGTGGCCGCTCTCCAACCGCAGGACCTTGCCGGCTGCAAGAGTGTAGCTCATGTTGACTGTCGAGTTGCAGCGGGGGTCTCGACCCCAACGCCAGAGAGTGTCACCGTGCAGACAGATCACTTCCTCACTGCCTATCCTAAACAAACAAGGATCTCTGGACAGTCCCGGAATGGTGCTGGGTTCAACCACGGTAGGTCCGACACCGGACATTTCCAAATCGTCGAGATTCCAAATCCGTAACGTCTTCCTATCCCAAGTCAATAGCCTGCCATTGTGCAGTTCCAGCATCCCGAAAAGCTCAAGACCGGCGGAGCCGATTATCGGGCGGTAGTTCCCGCCGGAACCGTCCCACAATAATAGGGCGCCACCGAAGAGCCTCAGCACGATCCTGCCATCGTGCAGCTGCAGAATATCGTCAATGGAGTCTTCCTCTACCCGAATGCAGGCGTTTCCGCTGTCTCCGCGAGGATCCCAAACACGCGCCGACCTCCCGCCCCAGTACGCAAGCCTGCCGTCTGACAGCAGAATTGACTTATCGATGGGTGCAGTGAGTTCTTCGAGTTCTGCTACGCACGTGCTAGAAGCAAAGTCCCAGACCCATGCGGCGTAACCACCCCAACAGATGAGCTTGTGATCTGGAATTTCAATGGCCCCATCAATCTGATTCGTCTGTTCCTCGAGAATCACCTCGTTGGAGCCGCTCTCGATGTTCCAAAGCAAGGGTGGGTCCAAGGACCAGGAGAGCAGCCGGCCATCAGATATTTCCAGCACGCCTCTGACCTCGCTTTGGTGGCCCTGAAACGTGGCTACGCAACTGCCGTCGCCGCTGTCCCAAACTCGGAGGAGGTTATCGCTTAGTCGGCCATCACCTTCCTCCCTCTCCCACGAGACGAGCTTTCCGCCGAAAAGTTCGATCACGCCCTTTACTTCGAGTTCATGGCCCTTCAAAACCAAGATGCAGGCACCACTGTGGCTTTCCCAAATGCGGATTGTATTGTCGTATTTCCATCCTGAGCCACAATCGATCCGTTCTTCTTCCGCCCACGAAATCAACCTCTCATCCCGGAGTTCGCGGATACCCAAAACATCGGTGCGGTGGCCCTTAAGGGAGAGCAAAACGCTTCCAGTCCGGCTATCCCACACGAGGGGACTTTCCCTGCCCCAGGAGACCACGCGTCCGTCCGACAATTGCATCGCGCCTTTGACGCGGCCTCGCAGCACACAGGTTTCCCGATATGGCTGGTTCTGCCAGAGTCGCAATGTCTGGTCCGGCGCCCAGGAGACGATTCCGCCTTCGGAGAGTTCCAGCGCCCCTCCAATCATAGATCCGGAGTGCCCTTCGAGCACCTCATCCCAAGGGTCCTTTTGCGCGATCGCCCTCCTGTTGACGCTGCGATACCAGAGCCAATCACAGCGGCCGGAGGCGATCCAGCGCTCGGCCCCGGCGGTGACCACGCTGTCTTCGCCATATTCGACGGCAAGTTGGAGAAGTATCCGATGGGCAGGCCAGGATGGATCGGCACGGTGAAGCACATGGGCAGTTGAGAGCAGAAAAGTGCTCCAGGCATGGGTTAGACTGTCTAATCCAGATGGCGCGAGGCCTTCAAGAATCCGGTAGTCATCAAAAACATCATCAAGCAGGCCGACGCGAACCTTGCCCATCAAAAAGGGGAAGTCGGAGAGCAATTCGGCGGCAATTTCGCAGCGGCCGGATCGCACCAGGTGAAAGATGCACTCGGCAAAAGCGTGAACATCGCTTGTCTCCCACTCGCTTGCGGCTGCATTTCCTCTAGCGCGGCGGGTGAAGAAGTCAGCGATGTGGCAATGGCGAAGTCTGCAGATATCGTCAGATGACAAAAACCGTGCCGCAACGCGATCTGCCAGTTGCCGATGGTAGAAACTAACGACGGTTCCGCCGGGTGCGGAGCGCTCGCTGAGATACGGTTCAAGATCGAGAAATAGCCGGGACCAGACGATCACGGGCAAACGGTGCTCAGGCGGGGTATGGTGAGCGCGGGTGAGGAATTCCTGCCAGACCGCGTCGTCCGCGGTCAGCACATCCAGCATTTCGTCTTCGGTGAGGCCGTAGCGCGCTGCGGCCAAATAACTCAGGCTGCGCTCCACCAGCACCGGCCCGTGATTGGCGTTCGAGGCCAGCCGGTCAAAGAGCGTATCGAGGATGCCTGCGATGCCCTCGCCCAGCGCGCAGGTTTCGGGCGGCGAAAATGACTTCCACAGCCGGCTTTCCTCGGCCGCCAGCTTCAGATAGAGCGGCAGGCCGCAGCGCTCGAAGTGCTCCAGCACTCGATTCCGCTGCCACGGCTGAAGCGCGCGCCGTTGTTCTCTCGGATCTGTTCCCTGCAGCAACTCATCCAGGGCCTGCCCGCCTTCCGCTGTCGTCATGCGTTCGAGTGGAACCAACAAACCCGCCGGCAGCTGTGCCCCCTCATCCGTGGTCGAGACGATCACCTTGACGTGTGGCTGCAACTCCGCCGGCAGCCAGATCGCTGCCCGCGCCGGATCGCTTGCAGAAAGTTGGTCCAGCGCATCGACAAAAAGAACCAACGGCTGCTCTTCTGTGGCGTTCGCTAGCCGCTCCTGAAATGCCTTTACAAGCTGCGCGTAATCGACCGGCGTATCACCCGGCACAATCTGCTTACAAAGGCTGGTCAGCAGCGCATGTCCGCTCGTCGATTCGGGGGACGCGCCGATGAAGCGCCGGATCACGCGGCCCGGCCCCGTGTACTGCTCGGAAGCCTTCGCCATCACCGCCGACTTGCCCGAACCCGACGCCCCATGCAGCACCAGCGGCCGCCGCTCCGGTCCACGGATGTATGCCTCGATCGCATCCAATGCGTTCTTGCGCCCGACAAAAATCCGGCAGCGGTCTGCGGCAAAGCGGTCATGCGCCTCAATCTCCAAATCGAGTGCCGGCTTTGACTTGAAGCCTGCGGCCTCGTTCGTAATGACCGCCGACAAAGCCTCCTCAACCTGCTTGCAGAGCCGGGCCAGATCGTCCGGCTCATAGCCAAGGAAGTTGCCGGCTGGCAACTGCCCTTTTAGAGACCGCCGCAGATTGGCCAGTTCTGGGTCGCACTTCTCATCCGGCACAGCGCGGCAGAACGCAAAGACATGCTGGCGGTCTTCTTCGCTCTGGCCCAGGCCCTTCAGAATCTCCTGGTGCGTGGCCGAGGCTTCGTACTTGATGAGCGATTCCGGCGCCAGTCCGGCCTCTCGCGCGGCCTCTCGAAGGATGCTATGGAGCTGCTGCTCCACCTCTCCCCAACGATCCTTATCCACGAACTCGCCGGTGCGCGGCTTGAGAAGAAACTCCGGCGGCACGGCGTTGTCGTCGCGCTCATACCAATCGTCGATCAGCCACTTATCGGCGTCTGTGACTTGATAGCAGACCTTTTCGAACTCCCCGGCCTCGATCCGTGCCGGCAGCGGACGCCAGCCGTAGCGCTCCCCGAGCAACACGATGAAGTTGGGCTTGATGCCGGTCTGCTGGCAGCGCTCAATCTCGCGCAGGCAGATCTCCATGGTCTGCTGGTCGAGCGCCGCCTCGTCGCGCACGCCCCAGCGCAGGTCGATGGCCTGAAAGCGCGCGTTGTTCCCCTCGCACAGCTTGCGCAGCCTGGGGAAGACCTCGCGCTGCAGCGCGTCGCGCTCGGCCTTCAGGTCTTCAAAGGTCGAACTGACAAAAACCCGGAATGTGCGTGTTGCAGTGGGCATTGTGCGTGCTCCGGAGAACTTGCTGCCCTCGGCGCATCGGTCCGATGGTGTTCAAGAAGACTGAGAAGCAGCGGTCAAACTCATCCCTCGCAAGTCAAATTGGAGCACCTTGCCTGTCGAGGTGCCACTAACACAAGGCACCCGACAGTTCGAGTCAATTTGCTTGACCGTTCCCGATCTACTCCTATTCTTATTGAAGGAACAACCGCTTAAATAGTCCAGCGCCTCCGGCTCTGCCGGAGGACACTTACCCCAGCATTTGGCGCAGCATTCCGAAGATCTGGGCGTCCTGGGAAGGTAGCCCACCCTGTTGCGCAAGTTGTCGGTAGAGTCGATGGGACTCCTGAAGGCACGCTAATGCATCTGCATGCTTGTCCATCTCAAGGAGCGCCTGCCCCATATTCCAGAAGTACCCGGCCTTGTCCAATTGCATTCGCCGGTCACCAGGGACAAGTTTCAGACCCTCGTCGAGCAATCCAACGCACTGCTTATAGCGGTTCACCGCGGCTGCATGCTTCCCTTGTCGGCCTGCAAGAATGGCGAGTTTCACGTACACAACCCCGAGATCGCGGATGGCGGTGGCATTCCCGGGGTTCAACTTGCAGAGACTCTCCGCTATTTCAGCCGCCTGAATGAGCAGCCGCTCCGCACTAGCAGTCTCCTTCAAGTACATTTCCGCATCGCCGAGGTCGAGGACTGCTGTCAGATAACGCCGGAGCACATCCGCATTCTCGGGGGCCTGTCGCTGGATGGATTCCATCAACTTCAGCTGTTCCGTAAATGCGGTCCTGGCTGCAGGCATGTTCTTTTGTTGGCGTTCGAGTGATCCGATCCGTCCCACGGCATTGGCAACTGCACAGGCCCATATCACATTGCTGGTATCCGTTGCCGATAGCGAAGTATAGGTCGACCTGGCTGCTTCATAGGCTGCGCGAGCCTCCTGCACTTTTCCCCGGCGCGTAAGCACATCTCCGAGCTTTTCAGAGCTGACCGCCTCATTGAAGATGGATAACTCCGATGGCTTGAAGTCCAGAAGCCGCTTGCGGATCTTGCGGACCTCATCGAACGCCTTCTCTGCCCCATCCAAGTCATCCAGTTTCAGCCGCAAGTCCCCCTCGCGCTCAAGCGCGAGAGAAATCGTCAGTTCGCGTTCTGCCCGGTCCACGTCCAGGTCCATCAAGCGAGCTCTCCTGCAAGCCTGCTGAAAGCTCTCAAGCGCCCTGTCGAACAATCTCAGCGCACTGTAGATTTCGCCCAGGTAGATCAGGCAATGAGCAATCTGGCGATCCCGTTCGCCGGCGGGCGGCCCGCTCTCCTGGGCGGCAATTGCCGCCTGAAACTGAGCAATGGCCTCGTCTGCTCTGCCCAGCGCGGCAAAGGCCCTTCCCAGGTGTTCGTGGGCGATTGACTGACCCTGAACAATGTCTTTCTCAAGGCCCGGAGAACCAGCCGCCTTAAGAGCTTCCACCGTCTCCAGTGCATCCTGGAACGCCTGCACCGCGTCGGGCAGCGCTCCGCGCGTGAAGTCGATCTTGCCAACCTCTAGGCGCGTACCCAGTTGTCCCTTAAGGACCTGAACATCGGCTTCGCGGCCGCCTGACAAGGAACTGAAGATCTCATAGAGTGTGGTGTAGATTTCTCTCCTCTGCGGCAAAGCCAGCCGTGGCAGCAGCGCGAATTCAAGGGTGTCGTAAAACGACTCAACGACACTGCGGCGTTCGACGTTGCTCAAAGAAGGGCTCTTGAGCAAAGAAGCAACCCATGGAATGCCGGCCGAGCCTCGATTCGCCACCTCGTCGGCGACTGCAACGGTGGCCCATTTGGCCGCCGCCCAGTCCTCTGTCGACGCACCCTCGGCCAGCGATTCTGCCCACAGTTTCGCACCCAGGTTTGTGTTCCCTGACTTGAGAACCTGAAACATCAGCTCACGCTTGCGAAGAGGATTTGACGGCGGAAGCGCTGCAAGATAGGAAGCGATCTTTCCATGGATCGCCGTCCGCTCTGCGTCGCTGACGTGATAAGACTCTACGACAGATATCGCAAATCTCTTGTCGATGAACTCGAACAGCCCACTGGAGTTCTCGCGCAAGTGGGGCCGGTAGATGCGCCGCAGGAAAGCAGAGCGGGCCGAATCGACATAATCTCCAGTAACAGATCCGAGCAATTGCTGAATGTCCGCGCCGCCCAGGCCGCTGGGGGTCAGCGCCAACAGCTTCAGAAAGACAGGCGCGCACTCCGGATCCAGGCGCTCGCTGCGCGCGATGACATGCTGATAGAGCTGTTCAACGGTAGTCGGAAACTCGCGCACCGTATCCTCAAGCATCTTCTGAATCTGCGCTTCTGCACTGCCGGCATGTGACCGCTCCGCCTTCTCGAACTTCTCCCGCCCAAGGAGATTCAATTCTTCCAGCACAATGGAAAGCCAGCGAATATTCTGGACTGCCGGGCAGCCATCCGGGCGTCGTCTGGCCAGCAGGCCAGCCACGATGCCCTTCGGAGTCTGGCGGTGGTACTTTCCGCAGATCCAGTCTGCAACGGTCTCGACATCCGATGCGCTCAGCGCACCCAGTTCCGACATGGCAACTCCAGAACGGTGACGGAGGGCATCAACATTCTCCGGATCGGAAGAGAGAATGGCGCGCACGTTCAAGGGGCAGGTAGAAGCCATGGTCGAGTACCAGTTCAGCCGGTCCTCGCTCCCAAACCGCTCTACACTGTCAATGACCAGTACAATGCGCTTTCCGATTGAGGCGTTACGGAGTAGACGCCAGAAATGTCGCACGGCCTCGTCGGGAGGGAGGTTGGAGTCCGGATCCGGCAGGCCTCCCTCAAGCTTCTGCAATTGCCAACTCCAGCGCTGGTACATTGCCAGTGTGGAATTCGACCGTTGCGTCAGGCCCACAAAATGGGAAAGCACGAAGACGCCCTTCTCTTCCAGCCGGCGGCACATCGAGGCAAGCAGGGAGCTCTTCCCCGCTCCTGTCTCGCCAACAATGCAGCGCGCCCAGTTCCCATTGTGATTCCCAGACCGGGTAGCGAATTCCGCTACGGCATCTAACTCCGACTGGCGAACTTCAGGACGCGTACCAACTTCATCGAGGTAACGCTCGATGGATTGACTTTCACGCTCCTGCCAGCTTTGAGCCTGTTTTTCCACCCACTTCGCGGTTTCCTCGTCGATTCGCGACCAGAGGTCTGACACGACCCGGTCCTTCCAGACCTCAAGTCCATCAACAGCCTGAGCCGCCGCGTTCCATTGGGCTGGGTAACTTACCGCGCCGCCGGTCTTGAACAGGCGCTCCTTCAGCGCCCCCAGTCTTTTCAGCGTCTCAGTCCGTTCCGGTTCGCTGAGGAATTCACTGGAGTACGTCGCGGCTTTTTCTGGCAGCATTCTCCCCTCTTGCACCCACTGCCGGTAAGGAAACGAATTCCGGATATAACAGAAAAAATGCGATTGTGCGTCCCTGCTTTTCAGAAAGTATAAAATCTCGAGCTCCGTCAGACTGGCGCCGGCCAGCGACGCAAGCAGGCCGGCTTCCCTCGCTGCATCCTCGGCCGCATCCAAGGGAGGAATCCAGCCGTACCGGTCACCAAGCAACGAGATGAAATAGGGCCGGCTGCGCTCGATTTCGTAAAAACATACCTTGAGAATCTTCAGGTTCTTTTTCAGCGTCTCCAGCTCGTCCTGCGTGTCCACGCCCCAGCGAAGATCAACCAGTTCGAGCACAACCCGGCGCTGGTTCAAGCGTTCCTGGAGTTCCGGGAGAATTACATCGCGGAGCATATCGCGCTCCACGTGCATGTCCCGGAAGGTGCTTGAAACGAAGATCGGAATGACCAGAAACGGCAATTCGACCGGCGATGCGGCCGGCGGGGGCGCTAACGCAGTCGATGGACCAGGCGTTGTGGATGCCTTGGATGGAGCTGCGCTCTTGCTTCGTCCGAGAGCTTCCTCCAGGATCGCTGCCGCGCCGGGAAATCCTTCGGCATAAGCCATATCAAGCGCAGATTGTCCCTGGTCGTCGACCGCATCTAGCCTGGCATTCGCGGCGATCAGCATCCTGACAATTGCCTCGCATCCGTGCCCGGCGGCCCGCATCAGCGGAGTGTAGCCGCGAAAGCTGCCGATATTCGCATCCGCTCCGCTCCGCAACAGAAGGTCGACGAGTTCTTCGCTGCCTCGCACAGCTTCCAGCAGGGGTGTCCACCCGTCGGGAGCGGGAGTTCGCACGTTGACATTCACGCCCGCCCGGATCAGGCTCCGAACCGTTTGGATATCGTTCCTGTCAATCGCATCAAACAGTTTCATTTCATTCATCTGCATCGCCGTCTCCCAACCGCCTGGTTGCTTCTGTGTCTTGGCCCAGGAAATCCGGACTAACTGGCAGAGCTGGCCCCGTCGATCTCCAGGCAGACAATTCTCTCAGCGCTTTCAGACGGGAATGCGAAAATAAACTGCGCCTGGCCCGCCCCAAAGTTGCTATCGGGGCCTTGGTAGCCATTCACCGGTGTGACCGGGTTTCCCGGAGGTACCGACCAACTTCCGCCTTCTCGCCTGAAGCAGGAAAAGATCATCACCATCCCTCGAACGCTCTTGATGACTCCGAAGGTTGGAACCGAAGACCCATCTGCGAGCCTGACGCGCACAGTTGAAGGCTCGAACTGCAGTCCGTCTTTCGGGGTAATCTCCGCGGCAACAACCGTGAGTTGCTCCAGGGCGCCGGTCAGTTCCGGCGCAGTACGCATGCCGGTTGCGCTCTTGGGCGTGAAAAAGGCTTTCTCTATCTGACACTTGATCAGATCTTTTCTCTCGACTACCAGCTTCGCGCTCATCTTTCCTATTCTTCCCGGGAGCGCGGGTGCTAACCTCGCACTCCCAACTCATGGCTTCTGTGATGGCGGCGCAATTGGCGCACTCGCTCCCTCTCCAACCAGAAAAACGATTGGGAATACTGGCTCACCTTCCACCAAGTCCAAGAAGCCGCAAGGTGGCTTCGATCTCGTCGGGATCGGAACAATCCACCATCACCGACCGCTCTCCCTTGCCGCAGCGCTTGCAGGTGTGCTCATAGGTCAAGGGCGCGACCTTCTTTTCGGCGCCCCATTCGTGACTCTCCGAGCCGCAAACACTGCATTGGCAACCCTGCAATTGATGGCGATCCTTTCGGGTCGCTTCGCAGATGGCGCATTCTTCGCAGTTGTTGCTCCAATCATGAACACCGAAGGCGCATTTGATCTTCATCTGTTTCTTCCCTCTATCCAGTTCCCATCAGGCAGAGCCGGTAATCTACCTTCCCATGAAAACACGCATGAAGGCATCGTTATCGTCAGGGTCGGCAGGATTAATGATCACCGAACGCTCCGATTTGCCACAACGTTCACAGGAGTGTGAGTAGATCATGGGGGCGATCTTAGTTTCCGCGCCCCAGGCGTGAAACTCCGAGCCGCAAATACTGCATTGGCAACCCTGAATATGATGGCGATCCTTTCGGGTCGCTTCGCAGTTTGCGCACTTTTCGCAGTCCTTGCTCCAGTCATGATCCTCGTCACGAACCTTTCCACATGATCGGCACTTGCAGCCTTCCCATCCATGACAACCCAACGTGCATTTGATGTTCATGAGTTTCCTCCCTTGCATATTTCGTCCAGCTGCCTCATACAAGCCAGATGTACGTTTACTGTCAATGACTGAGGGTGCGACCAAGCAGATCGAGATCGCTCCGTTAGTCCCTTCCTCTAATCAGGCCCAAAATGATTGGAGAATGACCAGCTTACCTTCCTCCAAATCCGAAGACACGCATGAAGGCATCGAGATCGTCCGGGTTACGGGGATCGATGATCACCGACCGCTCCGACTTGCCACAACGCTTGCAACTGTGCGAATGCAACATGGGACCGACCTTCGTATCCGCGCCCCAGTTATGGAACTGCGAGCCGCAGATAGAGCACTGGCACCCCTCAATCCGATGGCTGTCCTTCCGGGTGGCTCCGCAGTTGGCGCACTTTTCGCAGTCCTTGCTCCAGTCGTGCTCCTGGTCGCGGCTCTTGCCGCACACCGAGCACTTGCAACGACTCCACTGGTGCGATTCGGCTCGCTCCTTGCCGCACGCACTGCACTTGTTGCAGTCCTTGCTCCGGTCATGGGCGTTTTCGCGCACGGCAGCGCATCGGGCGCACCTTTCGCAGTCTTTGGTCCAATCGTGCGAGCGTGCCTGCCCGCAGGCCTCGCAAACGCAACCCTTCCACCGATGCGACTCGGCTCGCTCCTTGCCACATGCGCTGCACTTGTTGCAGTCCTTGCTCCAATCATGGGCCTTCTCGCGAGTTGCTCTGCACTGGGAACATCTGGTGCAATCCTTGCTCCAGTCATGGCCTTTGTCGCGAGCCTTGGCGCATTGCAGGCACTTACAGCCCTGCCATCTATGAAAACCGAAAGTGCATTTGATCTTCATGAGTTTCTTACCCCACAATGTTCTTCGAGTTGCGGTTTAGCAGTAACGGCTGGATGTTCAATGCTATGGTTGTGATGTTAGGTTTGCGCCGCTCGGAGCTGAGGCCGTCTCCCCTGCTCCGGCTATCTCCGATTTCGCCGCCCACTCAAGGGCTGCGTTCTGCTGCGTTCGCCTCACGCAATAGCGAGAGACATTCCAATCTCAGGGTGCTGCACGAGTCGAATCACAAGTTCGCCGTTATCGCCTTTGCGGACATAGTCGCACCCCAGCGTGTAGGCCTTCTTAACAGACTCGACAAACTCTTGCGGGTCGCCCTTATCACCCAGAGCGATGCATGCGCAGGCTACGCAATACCATGCCAATCCGCTTTGCGGATAGTGGCTGGCGATCTGCCTCATCACCAGGATAGGGAGTCGGGAATTGTGTTTCTCGCAACTGAGAAGAAGGACCACGCATGCCATCCTCTTCATCTCCCCTATGTCGCCGTCCCAGTTACTGCGCAACGCCAGTGAATCCCAGCCCCGGCAAAAGATATCCAGGGCGTTGTTGCATGCTTCTCGCGCTTCGCGGTCGGCCGGGTAGGCGTCCCGCGGAATGTTGGACTTAACGACCGAGCAGAAATCTTTCGGCTTGCTCCATGGAACTTTCATATCTCTTACCCCTCGCTACACGTTGTGACATCGGTCAAGCTACAGGGTTGCGGTTCGCTTCCGCAGCCGGTCAGGTCATGCCCGGACCGGCTAAATAACTACTATCAGCGGAATTGCTGGCGGCTCGTCGAACTCTGCTTTGAAACGCATGACGACGGGGCGTTCAGAGGCCAATATCGCAGGATGCACCGGCCTCGCCGCGTACGGCCAGGCCGGTGTGAGACGGGTCGCACTCCGTCGGACCTTCTTTCCTTGCGCCAGGCTGGCTTGCGACATGGCCGTTCTTCTTCTCGCAAGAGGCCTGCACACGATGGCTCAGCGCCAAAAAGAGAAGTCTTTTGGGTGCGCCTGCATTGTTCCATCGGTCAGTTCCTTCTGTCAATTGTTCTCTCGTGAATTCGTAACTCATCCTTACTTCCTCATTCCCCCCCCTCTAGCCTGGATTATTCATGAATAGCGTTGTCTGCCGAAGAGTCCAACCAAAACGCCATGAACACGATTTGCGCAGAAAACGCACTGTCGGCTGAAGTTGGATCGAAAATCCGGTCGAAT
>Ga0181529_10005678_pt1 | contig 12977 bp, 10 predicted proteins | sample PEATcosm2014_Bin_36_FD_119763 | JGI IMG/M metagenome (GOLD analysis project Ga0181529, IMG submission 119763) | Peatland microbial communities from MTU Mesocosm Facility, Houghton, MI, USA - PEATcosm2014_Bin10_30_metaG | ecosystem: Environmental > Terrestrial > Soil > Wetlands > Peat | place... | reverse complement strand
GCTTCTGCCTAGCGCCAAGCAGGCCATGCCGCCGATATGAGGTGAACGCCATGGTTACCCACACACCGCTCTTCGTCGGCAACTCGCAAGAAAACTGGCAGCTCAAGCCCTTCAAAAAATCGCCCGGGCCCCAAACGCAAGATCTTTTCATGAACGCCCTGCTTCAGCTCCCCTGCGAATATCAGCACCGCAATCCTCTTGAATGGGCCGGTTCCGTATTGCTTCACGCCGTGCTAATCGCAGGCCTGATTATCGTCCCGTTGTATTTCACCGATTCACTCGATCTGAAGTCCTTGCAAAATACCTGGCTCGTCTCACCCGCGCCGCCAGGACCGCCGCCTCCGCCCGCCGCTCCGCAAGTGCTGCACGCGATGACGTCCGTCGCGCGCCTGATTCAGGGCGGCAGAATGATGGCCCCCAGCGTAGTTCCGAAGCATATCGTCATCATGAAGGAAGAAGCGCTCCCGCCGGACACCGCCGGTGGAGTTGTGGGTGGCGTGCCGGGTGGCGTCCCCGGTGGCACACTCGGCGGAGTGCTTGGAGGCATTATCGGAGGCGCCGCGGCTCCGGTAGCTTCGGTTCCCGCTCCTCCTGCCCCCGTCAAGCGCATCATTCGCGTGGGCGGCAAGGTAACACCGCCCCGGCAAGTGTACTCAGCTGCAGTCGTGTATCCTCCCATCGCCAAGGTCGCGAAAATCGAGGGTACGGTCGTCATTGATGCCATCATTGACGAACATGGCGATGTCGTTGAAGCTCGCGCCGTCAGCGGACCCCCGCTTCTGCTCGGCGCCGCCCTGAAGGCCGTCGAACAATGGAAATACGAGCCGACCCGCCTCAACGGCGAACCCGTCTCCATCGAAATGCAAGTACAAGTTCATTTCAACCTGCAAATCTAAAACCCGCGAGCGAGTGACTGCCGGGCGGCGTGCCCTTCCACGCCGCCCCGCAGTAAATTCACCGCGCCGCTCTGGTCACCGCTGAGTCTTCGCAGGGCACGCCTGCGCAGTTCGCGGAAAAATGAGCACGGTGTCACGTTCTGACTTTGTAGCGGCGCATTTTAGTGCGCCATCTGTGGCGCTGCTAGCACCGATGGCGGTCTGAAGACCGACGCCCCAAAGGCCGCGCACTTTTTTCCGCAAACTGTTCGGCCGTGCCGTAACAACCGCAAAATCAGCACGGCTTTGGCCGCTCGGTCCACGAAATTAAGGTTCTCACGCGCCCTCTTCAGATCCGCCGAACAGATGCGCAAGAGACGGATCGAATTTGCACCTATGGGACGGGATGCCACTTTCGCCTTGCTCTCGCCTAGTTTTTCGCACGCTAGTTAACGATGCAATCGAGGGACTACAACCGGACACAAGAATGTTACGGAATCGGTCGCGGTGCTCATCATTGGTAATAAGGGCCAAGTCGGATTCAGAGATATCTTTGAATCTCACTGAAATCAAAATCGGCAGCCCGGGGTCGAAATACATACTTGGCTCAAGTTTTCTACCTTCCACAAAAAGCAAAAGTGCCTGGAGAATTGTTGATTTACCCGCATTGTTCTCACCGATTAGGCAAACGAAGCGCGAGACCGGAACACTAATGCCCCAGAGGCCCGTGAAGTTTTTGACAGAGAACTGATCTAGTTGCGTTGTCCTCTAGATTCACCCGGGATTTGGCGGCCAAGCATGCCTTGAGTATCTAGAGCGCAACAGTATTTGTGTACAAATAGATGCTCTGCAAGTAATTATTTTTTTCGGTGCGCAGCTCGGGCGGGTGTCCCGACGCCTGGCAATTCGGTTGGCGGGTGGTCGACCCTTGCGTGAGGCCCGAACCGACGCCTTTGATTTTACGGGTGGCGGGTGGCGCACCCTTCCACATCACCCAAACGAAAGCCGTTAAGCTTCCGGGTGCCACACTCTCGCCGCAGGCGAGGGTGCGGGTTTAGACGCCCCTTCTTGAGCCACCACAACGAAGCGCAGCTCTGAATTATTTTTCGGACAGGTGGTACTGGTTCTGTTCCAGTTCTGTTCGTGTGTACAGCTGTGCTTTCGGCTCCCCGCGTGTTAGCGTTGAGCGGAGCTGAAAAAAAATGAATAATTTTCAAATTTGGCGCGGCGAAGGCAGCTTCCAGAAAGCGCGCCCAGAAAAAGTTTGCTCGGCGTTCTTCTCGTTTACCCTGAGAGCCTGCCTGTGGCAGGGTCGAAGGGCGCACCTCCGCGCTCCTCGCCGCTTCTAATCGCTACTCGCCCGGGATTAGAAATCGATCTAACCCCCTCACAACAAGCGAGAAAAGATTTTCTAAGCGCTATTTTTTCAGCCATTTCGGCGCCTGCGCCGCACCTCAACGATCGTCATCGCGAATTTCTGATCGCAACAGTCCGGATTCAGAAAATTTGCAATCGCATGAAAACAGAGGAGAAACGATTTTCTAGCCGCAACAAAAAAACCATGTTTGTAGAAATCGGCACTCCGGCTGCGCGAGGTCGCGGCTCGCGCTTTTGCTATCCGCACTGAGGTGATGTTAAAAATGTGGGGCACACGCGCAAGCACAGAAAGTCGCAGCGGAGGAAGCATGGCGAAGTCGCGCAGGGAATTTCTAGCGGATGCATCGGCGGGGTTGTTCGGAGCGGCGGCAATGTTGCACGCGCGCGATCAAGAGCTGTTGACGCCGCAATCCGCGACGTCATCACCAGCCCAGCAGGCCGTGAATTCGCCGCCGGGTACGCCCTCCGCGTTCGGCACCGCCCCGCCAGTGGGCCCCGTAGTATCGCCTGAAACTTTCGCCGCAGCCGAAAAACTGGTGCGCGTGGAAATGACCGACAAGGACCGCGCGCAAGCAGCCGGCAACTGGCGCAATTCCATGGCAGCGCTCTACGAACGCCGCACCGGCCCGAAAAAAGTCGCGCTCGAATCGACACTATCACCCGCGTCGCGCTGGGATCCCGTGCTCCCGGGTATGACCGCAGGTCCGGAGCGCAATCTATTCATTCGCAGCAAGAACGATGCAGGCCCGCTGCCCAAGCGCGACGAAGACATCGCGTTCGCCTCCGTAACCCAGCTCTCGCGCTGGATCGAAACGAAGCAAATCACTTCCCAGCGCCTCACAAATATTTATCTAGACCGCATCGCGCGCTTCGACCCCAAATTGCGCTGCATCATCACGCTGACGCGCGAGCTCGCGCTCACCCAAGCCAAACAAGCCGACATCGAAATCGCCGATGGCAGATATCGCGGCCCGCTACACGGGATTCCCTGGGGCGGAAAAGACCTGCTCGACACCGCAGGCATCGCGACAACCTACGGCGCTGAACCTTTTCGCAATCGCATCCCCACAAGAAATTCCGCGGTGGTGCAACGTCTGCACGAAGCCGGCGCGGTCCTGATCGCGAAGCTGAGCCTCGGCGCGCTCGCGCTCAACGACGTTTGGTTCGGCGGCCAAACCATGAATCCCTGGCTGCTCGAAGAAGGCGCCTCAGGCTCCAGCGCCGGTCCGGGTGCCGCGACTGCCGCGGCATTAGTCGGCTTCTCGATCGGCAGCGAGACCGGCGGCAGCATCGTCAGCCCCAGCATGCGCTGCGGCGTCACGGGACTGCGTCCCACCTACGGCCGCGTAGCGCGCACCGGCGCGATGACGCTCTGCTGGTCGCTTGACAAACTCGGCCCGATGACGCGCAGCGTCGAAGACGCGATGCTCGTGCTGCAAGCGATCACCGGTCCCGACGACGGCGATTTGGACAGCGTTCCCAGCAAACTCGATTTCGATGCCAGCGCAAGTGTGAAAGGCCTGCGCATCGGCTATTTTCCAGCATGGATGAACGGCAAAGGCTCGACGGACGTCGATCGCGCCGCGCTCGAAACCGTAAAAAAAGTCGGCATGGTTCCGGTGGAAGTTTCCATTCCCGATTGGCCTTACGATTCGCTGGAACTAATTTTGTTCGCCGAAGCCGGCGCCGCGTTCGAAGAAATCACGCTCGATCACCAGCTAGATCAGCTGAAAATGCAGGTGCCCGACGCGTGGCCCAATTCCTTCCGCCAGGCGCGCTTCCTTTCGGCCGTGGATTTCGTTCAGGCCGACCGGCTAAGGCGCAAGGTTGCGATCGAAATGGCGCGCGTTTTCACCGAAGTGGATTTGCTGCTGGTGCCCTCGTTGCGCGACGAAATGTTGACCATCACCAATTTCACCGGACATCCGTCGCTTACGCTGCGCGCGGGATTTGTGCAGGTCTCGAAGGCGCGCAGTGACTGGGCGCCCGATCCGCAGAATCCCCTGCCGACATTTCAGCCGCCGCGCCGCGTGCCCCACGGTGTTACGCTCATCGGACGCCTCTTCGACGAGGGTACGCTAGGCCGCGCCGGCCTCGCCCTCGAACGCAGCTTCAACGTAATCGGCGAGCGCCCGCCCGGCTTCTAAATCGCGCCAGGTCCCGTACCTGTCCGCCCGACCAGTAGTTTTTTTCGTCGCTTTTCTCTACCCTGTTCTTGAGCCCAAGCTGGTCTGCAGGAAGCGAACAAAACCTCCCGGCCCCTCCAGCCAACCGGGAACCATGGGAGGTGCAAGAATGAAAGAGAGTGACGCGCTGGTCCAGTTCAAAGACGGTGTCGAACTACTGAAGAATGGCTATCCCAAGGACGCTCTTCCCCATCTGCGCAGTGCCGTGGAAATCGAAACCCAGAATCCCTACTACCTTTCCTTTTTTGGCCTAGCAATGGCGCGCGCCGAAAAGAAATGGAATGAAGCGACGCACCTCTGCGAAACCGCCCTGCAATTGAAGGGAAAAGAACCGCAGTTCCACCTGAACCTGGCCGAAGTTTACGTAGCCGCCGGAAAGCGCGCCAGCGCGATTGCCACTCTGGAGCGCGCTATCGAGAATTTCGGGCCCACCGCTCGCCTGACGAAAGCACGCAGCAGGATCGAAAAGCGCCAGGCGCCGGTCCTGCCATTCCTAAAACGGGACCACGTATTGAACAAGAGCCTGGGTAAGCTAAGGCACCGCGCCGCGAAGCGCGCCTCCTAATTCCACGTGGAACGCCGCGGATTCGTCAATCACCGCAACCGTGGTTCGGGGCAACCGTACCGGCGCGTTGCTGCTGGGACCGCCCGCAAGGTGCGTCTTCCAAATTCCACAGGCCAACCCCGCATTGACGTGCCAGCGCGACTTTGCTATGTTCCCTATAGTTTTTCGCGGAGAGTGACCGTGAAACGTCGCACGATCCGGGCTACACAAGCCTCCCAAGCGAGCCACAAACTGCTGAAAAAGAAGACGATAAAGGTAAGCGGCAAGGCCAAGGCCGCCGCGCTTCCTCCCGACCCGGACGCTCCCGCCAAGCAGGCACAGCTAAAATTCTACGAAGAAGCCGTTAAGTACTTCCAGCAGCAGAAGTTCCAGCGTGCCAAGCAGTCCCTGGAACGCGTCCTGGAAGGCCCCAGCAAGGAGCTGGGCGACCGCGCCCAGATGCATATCCGCATCTGCGAGCAGCGCATTTCGCGGCCTCCGGTTCCGGCGCTGAAGTCTGCCGAAGAGCATTACACCCAGGGTGTGGCCCTGATGAACCTGGGCCGCTGGGACGAAGCCCGCGAGCACCTCGATCGCGCGCGCAAATCGGCGCCCAAAGCCGACCACATCGTTTACGCCATGGCTGCTTTGGATTGCCTCACCGGTGAAGCGGAATCCGCGATGCAGAATCTGAAGGTTGCGATACAGCTGCGCCCGGAAAATCGCTATCACGCGCGCAACGACGAAGATTTCGCATTTCTGCAGGAAGATCCGCGCTTCACGGAATTGCTGTACCCCGAGCGAGAAGGTTCGGCGGGCTGAGTTGCGCGTGTTGGTCCGGGGCTTCGCCGGGAAATTCGTTCGAAGCTTCCCTTGGAAATTCGTGGCGTGAAACTTTCCGTTGCAAATGTGTGTAGAAATTTTGCTTTCATTGCGGGTGAAACTCGCTTGGTGAAAATCGCTCTGTGAAAAATGCATCGCAATTGAGAACTCTTCCCGTGCGGATTGTGGCGCTGGGGGGCGGCACGGGACTTTCCACGGTGCTGCGCGGGCTGAAGGAATATGTTGCGACGCGCAAGAAAGAACGCAAGCCGCTGCCGATAGCCGATCTTGCCGCAGTCGTTACGGTGACTGATGATGGCGGCAGTTCCGGGCGTTTGCGCCGCGAATATCGCGTGCTGCCTCCTGGTGACATACGCAATTGCATGGTGGCGCTTTCCAAGGACGAGCACCTGCTGGGGAAATTGTTTCAGTACCGCTTTCCCGCGGGGCGCGGGCTCGCGGGGCACAGTTTCGGCAATTTGTTTCTGACGGCACTCACGAATGTGACTGGCGATTTTCCGCGAGCGGTGCGCGTTTCCTCGCAGGTGCTGGCGATCCGCGGCCGGATTTTTCCTTCCACCGCGCAGAACGTGACGCTCGAAGCAGAACTCGAAGACGGAACCATCGTGCGCGGCGAGACTAACATTTCGCGCTCAAAAAAAAGAATTCGCCGCGTGCGCCTGGTGCCGCGTCGCGTGCGCCCGCTGCCTGAGGTGCTGGAAGCGATTCGCGAAGCCGATTTGGTGCTGGTGGGACCCGGCTCGCTTTATACCAGCATCATTCCCAATTTGCTGGTGGAGCAGGTAAGCGAAACGATCGTCCATTCCCGCGCCGTGTGCGTGTACATCGCGAACTTGATGACGCAACCCGGCGAAACGCAGCATTATTCGGTGGCGGATCACGTGCGCGCCATCTACGAACACAGCCGCAAGGGCCTATTCGATTACGTGGTGGTGAATCGCACACCGGTACCGGATCGATTGCTGCGCCGTTACCGCGCCGAGGGCGCTGAGCCCGTGCAACAATCCCTGGGCGAGCTGCGGCGCATGGGGCTGCGCTACATCACCGGCGACCTGCTGCATCACAATCGAGTGGTGCGCCACGACCAGGCCCGCCTGACGCGCCTCCTGCTCGAAGAATTCGTAAAGCGCCAGATGCGCAAGTGAACCGTGTAGAGTGTTGCGGCTTGGTGAAGGACTGTCGCCGCGCGACTCCTTGATTCGTGCGTCCAGCAAAGTTAACCTCCTGTCTCAAATCTTGCGCCCACGTCTCGCGCTTAAAATAGCGTTGGCTGGTTACGGAGAATAACAATGTTTGCAATTACGGGAATCACCGGAAACGTTGGTGGGGAGGTGGCGCGCAACCTTCTGGCCGCGCAGCAGACTGTGCGCGGGGTGGCGCGCGAGGTCGGGAAATGCGCGTCATGGGCGCAGCTGGGATGCGAAATCGTACCTGCCGATATTAATGATGCGTCGGCGCTCACGGCAGCGTTTCGCGGTGCGGAAGGCGCTTTCGTCTTGGTTCCACCGAACTTCGATCCGTCGCCGGACTTTCGCGAAGCGCGGGCGATTGCTGAAACGTTGCGCGCGGCGCTCGACGCGGCGCGCCCGGGCGGAGTCGTTTACCTTTCGACAATCGGTGCGCAAGCGAGCCAGCCGAATCTGCTGACGCAACACACCATCATCGAACGCGTGCTTGGCGATTTACCGCTACCGACCACTTTTCTGCGGCCGGCGTGGTTCATGGAGAATTCCAGCTGGGACGTTGCGGCGGCTACCACGAGCGGCGTGATTCCGAGCTTTTTGCAGCCGCTCGATAAACCTTTCCCGATGGTCGGGACGGCCGATATCGGGCGCGTCGCCGCCGAGTTGTTGCGCGAAACGTGGAGCGGGCACAGAGTCGTCGAACTCGAGGGGCCGCATCGCGTGCCCCCCAACGAAATCGCGGCGACGTTTGCTCGTCTGCTCAGCCGGCCTGTGAAAATGGAAGTTGTGCCGCGCGAGACCTGGGAGGTGCTGTTCATATCGCAGGGGATGAAAAACCCTACGCCGCGCATTCAGATGCTCGATGGCTTCAATGAAGGTTGGATCGAGTTCGAGAGCGGCGAGGCGGGCTCGCAAAAGGGAAAAGTCGAGCTGGAGACCGTGCTGCGGATGCTGATCGAACGCGCCGGCAAGTCCTGAGCGGCCGCCAGAAACGAACCGGCTCGTTAACGCCCCAAGCATCTTGGCAGCAGCAAAATTGCCGGAGAGCTGAGTTTGGGTTATTCTTCGGTACCGTGCATCAGACTTTATGGCCCCCTCAGCGCACGATGGCGATTTTGTTGTTCGTGCTGTCCGTTCCGTGCCACTTAATCGCGCAATCTTCCTCTGCCCCTAGTGCCGGGAATAAATCCGACGCTACTGCCAAGAAGGATTTCTCGCGGGAACCTTATGTCTTCGAGTACGTACACGCTGCGATGCGATATGAGAACGACGGTTCCGGCACGCGCGAAGTCCGCGCACGACTTCGCGTCCAAACTCCTGCAGGTTTGAACGCTGCGGGTCAACTTATTTTCCAGTACAACGCTATTGATGAGCAGGTGGAAATACGCAGCGTGCGCGTCCTCAAGCCGGATGGCAATGTTGTGGTCGCCGGGCCTGAAACCGTGCAGGATTTGAGCGCCCCGGTGGCGCGAGAAGCGCCAATGTACACCGACGCGCGGCAAAAGCACGTCACCGTACCGGGGCTGGCGGTAGGCGATGTGGTCGAGTATGACGTTGTCACGAATGCGAAACCTCTTCTGCAAGGCCAGTTCTGGCAAATCTGGAATTTTGATCAAAGAGTGATCGCCCTTGACGAACAGCTCGATTTGAACGTGCCAGCCAACCGAACTGTAAAAATCAAAAGCCCTGAAGGGATTGAGGCTTCCGACCACGTCGAAGGAGACCGCCGGCTATACCACTGGGCGACGGCGAATTTGAAAACGCCCCCGCCGGTTGATATTTTCAAGGATTTTAAATTCGATGCGATCAAACTGCTCGGAGGCGAACGTCCGCCGGCGCCGCCTCGCGTGATGTTCTCCACTTTCCAGAGCTGGAGCGAAGTGGCTGACTGGTACGCGGAGCTGGAACGCGACCGGCGCGTCCCTACGCCCGAAATTCGCGCCAGGGCCGATGAAATCACGCACCGCCAGCAAACGGATGAGGCCAAGGCGCAAGCTCTCTACTACTGGGTGTCAGAAAATATCCGCTACGTAAGTTTGTCTTTTGGAGTCGGCCGCTATCAGCCTCATCCAGCCGCCGAAGTACTTTCAAATCGCTATGGGGATTGCAAGGACAAGGCGACGCTTCTGGAAGCCATGCTGGAAGCCGAAGGCTTGCAGGCGCACGCGGTTCTCGCGAATTCGATGGTGGACGTTGATCCGGATGTGCCCAATCCGCTGCAATTCGATCATGCCTACACCTTCGTGCAGGTTACGGGGAAGGACACCTGGCTTGATAGCACTCTAGGCGTGGGCCCTTATGGCTATCTGTCGCCGCAGTTGCGTGGCAAGGAAGCGCTGATCGTTTCCGAAAAGCACCCCGCCACTCTGCGTGAGACGCCGCAGGATTTTCCTTTCGCAGTGGAATATCGGATTGGCGTTAACGGAACGGTAGATGCAGACGGAACACTCGATTCCACGGTTGAACTTCAGACCCGAGGAGATTTGGAAGTTCTGATCCGCTTGCTCAACAACCATCTCTCGCAGGAACAGCTCGACAAGACGGCTGACAGCGTGCTCGCGAGAACCAACAAGTTTCTTTACGATTCGGTGCATTACACCGATTTCAGAGTGCTCAATACGACGGATACTTCGCAGCCGGTGAAAGCGCAGTTCCGCGTTACCGGCAAGATGATGTACGTGAATCCCAAGAGTGCGACGCAGGCGCAGCTGACGGGCACCCTTACCGCGATGCCGATTGCGCAGTGGCATCTTCTTTCCCTGCTCCCTGCGGCGGAATCGAAACTGGATTCCGATGGTAAGCTGCAGCAAGTGGCCACGAATTTGAAAGGCCCAAGGTCTTACTCCCTAAGCCTAAATCTCGCTTTCGCCACTTTTGTGGCGTCCGACCCGCCTCCGGCGAGCGAATTGCACGTCAGAGAGAAGTTCGCGGAGTACGCGGCGAGTGATTCATGGAAGGGCAACACCTTTCATGCGTCGCGGTCACTGGACTTGCGCGTAGCCACGATCGCGGCGGCGGATTCCAACGAGTATGAGGCTTTCGTGGTGAAGGTTGCCGAAGCCAACCCCGTCCCGTACGCGCCGAAAAACGATAGCGCGGCAGAGGGAGCGGCGCGCGGCTTATTGCCCAAAGCAGACACTGCGGCGCCTTCCAAACCTTCTGCACCCTCCTCGGCGTCTGCATCCGCCTCCGGGCCTGAGCCGCCAAAATCCCAGCCGACGGATTCTGCGCACGCGGGCACGACCGAGCCTATTCACGTTGCAGCGGGTGACCCTGTGTTGCACGTTCGGACAAAAGCAACATTTGACTTCTACCAACACGGGGAGGCAGAAGCGAAACGCAAGAATTGGGCCAACGCGATAGAGGCGTTCGGATCAGCAGTGAAAGCCGACCCGCAGTATCCCGATGCTTGGCGAGAACTGGGTCGCGCGCACATGTATGCGCACCAGTATCAGGAGGCAGAGACCGCATTTCGAAAGTACCTGGAGCTCGCCCCCGATGATCGTCTCGCTTATCTGAATATGGCCTGGGCGTTGCACACGGAAAAGAAATATGAGCTGGAAGAAGATCTTCTAGTGAAGCGCGTTGCCGCAGCCCCCAAAGACGGAGATACTCTGTTCCGGCTGGGGACGGCTTATCTCGCGCTGCATCAGCCGGAGCAAGCTGTGCCGGTCTTGGAACGCTCCGCAGTCCAATCCCCGAAGTATGCGGCGGCCCATCTCGCGCTGGGCGAGGCATACCTGGACACACACCGGGACGATCTCGCGGTGGAAACTTTTCGCACGGTGCTTAAACTGGATGACAGCGAGAACATGTTAAACAGCGTTGCTTATGACCTCGCTGAACACCGATCAAACTTGGACGTTGCGGAAAAGTGGTCGCAACTTTCTATCGGTGTCGTTGAGAAAGAGCTAACCGAAACGTCATTGTCCAACGTGGGATCACAGACGTGGACGTCAGTCCTGAAGCTCGCTCACTATTGGGACACGATGGGCTGGATCAAATTTCAACAGAACAAAATGGATGACGCTGGAAAGTATTTCTTGGCGGCTTGGCAAATCATTGACGATCCGACCATCGCTATTCATCTTGGTCGCCTCTATGAAGCTCAAGGCCGGCAGAACGACGCGATCGAAATGTACCTGGCTGGGCTACAAGCAATTCCTCCGAACCAGACTTTAAGCGATGACGCCAAGGAAACTCGCAAAAGACTCGCGGACATGCTGGGAGGTTATTCGCAGCTAGATGACCGCTTGGCGCAGGGTCGCGACAAAAAGTCATCGGCGCGAACTGTAACCATAGCGAACGGTGCCGCTGCGCAGGGCATCGCTCAGTACACGGTGATCATCGATGCGAGTTCGAAGATTGTGGACCTCGCAGCGACGAGCCCTGATGATCCACTGGCCAGTCTAGGAGATGCAGTCCGAGCCGCTACAATGCCACAATCTTTCCCCGACGCGACACTCAAAAAATTACCGCGGCTTGGCACACTTGCCTGCGTGGCTCCCGATCAACCGTGCGTTTTCAGATTGTTGTCGGCCTATTCGGCATCGCGTTTGACTCCAGCGGAATAGTCGGCTTGCCAGAAGCTATCTGACATGAGTATTGCCGGTTGTGCTCATGAAGGAGAGGTTGAATGCAGGATCGTGCTTGTCCGGCCGCAGGCTCCGAAACCTCGTGATAGTTTCCGATTTGCCGAAGAAACTGAAATTGACCAGACAAGTCAACTCCAGCGCGTTGATCGGCGCTCAGCCGGCGGATGAAGAGAGTCAATCGGCGATATGGTTCAGCAGTTGGCCGCTGTGGCCGACGAGGTGCAAATTCCCTGGAAGACTTGATAGCCGAGAGTGGCGAACGGAACGTCTTCCGTTACTGCGCCGTTCGCAAGCAGGGAGACAGAAAAACCGTCGTCGAGAAACATGCCATTGAACGCGGTGTAGGAAAACGTTTCGCCGTTGTGCCAAATCAAGGGATGGCCCACTACCGTTCCTCTCACCCAGCCCATCGCGTACTTTGAGGGTTGGCCTTGCGGATAATCCGGTACATTCGCCGGCGTCACCATTAGCGCGAAAAGCGGTGCCGGAATCACTTGGGCGTTCAGAAGCGCCGCATCCCAAGCCGCCAAGTCCTGCACATTCGACCAGAGCGCCCCGGCCGCGAAGTTGTACGAGGGATCAGCGACCACTCCGGGGCCATGCGCCGCGTTGTAAGGAGACGCAAACGCCGATGGCTCCCCGTACGCAGTACTGCTCAGCGCGACAGGCTGGAAAATGTTAGCGGCCATGAAATCTGGATACGTCGTCCCACTCGCCGCCTCGATGACCGACCCCAGGACAAAATAATTGCTGTTGCTGTAGCCGTAGGCGGTGCCGGGCGTGAACAGCAGAGTCGCTTGCGCAATCTAGCTGAGAACGGTTTGCTCGGGCACTCCGTTGATCCACGAGCTTGCCGCGGGGAAATTATGATAATCCGGCAGGCCAGAGGTTTGGTTCAGGAGCATGCGTAAGGTGATGCGTGGGTCGAATGGGTAGCTCGCGAGGTAGGTCACGACGGGGTCATCGATGTGCAGCGCTCCAGAATTTTGCAACTGCAAGACGGCTGCGGCGGTGAACTGCTTGGTTACCGATCCGATCTGAAAAACGGTCGCGGCCTGGACTGGTTCGCAAGTGCTCAGATCCGCGTAACCGTATCCTTGCGAGTAGAGCACGGTCCCGTTCTTGGCGATGGCGACGGACATGCCGACGAGTCCTTGTGCCGTCATTTCGTTTTCTACCAAGCCATCGACGATCGATCCCACACTGGACGGGGGCGGTGCAGGAAGCAGCGGGCACGATTGCGCAGACGGTGTGCTGCCTGCGCCGCAAGCCGCAAGGCTGGATGCAACCAACAGGAGGGTTGCAAGGGTTAGAACTTTTCGCGCAAGGGGCTTAATTACAACGATGAAGGGAAAGGCGTCTCTATCCAGGCG
>Ga0181529_10005677_pt1 | contig 12978 bp, 10 predicted proteins | sample PEATcosm2014_Bin_36_FD_119763 | JGI IMG/M metagenome (GOLD analysis project Ga0181529, IMG submission 119763) | Peatland microbial communities from MTU Mesocosm Facility, Houghton, MI, USA - PEATcosm2014_Bin10_30_metaG | ecosystem: Environmental > Terrestrial > Soil > Wetlands > Peat | place... | reverse complement strand
GCCCAGATCAGCGCCAACCTTCTTCGCGACGAGGAACTGGTGGACCTGATCGCGGAGTCCGGCGGCAAGTGGATCTTCATCGGCATGGAGTCGCTCGATCCGGCCAACCTCGCCAGCGTCAATAAGAATTTCAACAAGCCCGGCGAATATGCCGACGTGCTGGAACGCCTCGCCAAGAGACACGTCTACGCCATTACGTCCTTCATTTTCGGACTCGACAACGATACCCCCGGCGTTGCCGGCCGCACTCTGACGGAGATGCGCTCCTGGCCTCCGGGGTTGCCCGTGTTCGGACAGATCACCCCGTTCCCGGCGACTCCCCTCTATGAGCGCCTCCAGCGGGAAGGGCGATTGACGCGGCCCAAACACTGGCTGGAGTTCGCGCCGTTTCAAATGGCGCACACGCCGCAGAGAATGAGCGTTCCCGATGTGCAGGCCGAAGTGCGCAGTGCCTGGTTGAACTCATATAGCGCGGAGGCCACCGCGCGGGCTCTCGATTCGATTTCGGACGAGCCGGTTCCCTACAAGATCAGTCACCTGGTGGCGCGGATTTTCTTTCGCGGAATTTACTTCCCACCGAAGGGCGCATGGGGCTGGCTGAAAGTGGTTGCACAGAACCGGGGCTCCATCTTCCGCATCGTGAGGGATTCCTTCAGCCGCTGGAACGGAGCCGCCCCCGCGCGCGATTCCGGCCGTACGGCCCTTCCCGAGATCGCCGGCCAACTGGAAAACACCGCCGACCCCAGCTAGCCGCGAAAACCTGGGGACTGACGAAACTGTCCCAAGGCGCGCAGCCGTGTTCGAAAAAACAGTGTGTTGCCCTACGCCGGGCGGACAGCTCCGTCTGTCCCCGTGGTTTTCGCCCCGTCCGCGGGACTCCGTCCGTTCCTCTGGTAGAAATCTCGGCTAGGTTCTCGGCCGCGGTTTCGATCGGAGCCGCGGGCGTGAGAGGCCGTCAAACGAACCAAGACCGGAATGGCCACCCACTTTCGCGGCGCCCTATTTCACCGCCAGATCGCTGTCCCGTCCGGGGTGGGCGGCGGTTCCCGAGAAGTCCGAGAGGTCCAGGCCCGTGGTGTTTTCCGATTCCAGCGCGTGCGTGAAGTAGTCCGGGCGGTTGTCGCCCCAGGCGATGCGACAGGATTTGACCGTCACCCGGCTGGCATGCCGGATGGCGTAGCCGGGGGTTCCGTGGGGTTCCAGATCGGTTTCGGTAGCGGTGGGCCGGTTGTCCCAGATTCCGCCCTTGTAGCGGGTCCACCGGTCGAGCGTCACGTCCACGTTTTCCAGGCGGACGTTGCGGACGGTGCTGGCCTCGCTGCCGCTCACGCGCACGCTGTTCTCCGCCCGGCCCGAGACATTGCGGATGCGGACGTCGTGCAGGCTGCCGATCTTCGTCTGAGCGTTGCGGGGGATGGCGGTCAGCGAGATGGCCTCGCCGCGGCCCCACCACGGGTCGGAATAGTAGCGCGAGACGAACTGGATGTCGCGGAAATCGATATCGTAAACATTGCCTTCGTCGCGCAACTGGATGCCCAGGCCGCGCGAACTGGAGCGAATCTGGCAGCGTTCGAAGACCACATCGTGGATGTCGGCGGTGGTTTCGGTGCCGATTTTGACGCCGCAATCCTGAGTCTCGATCGCGCAATCGTGGACGCGGATGTTGGCGCAGGGGCCGAAATCGCGGTCCTGGCGGGTGGTCTTGACCACGATGGCGTCGTCGCCGCAGACGATGTCGCAGTTGCGGATTTCGACGTCGCGGCAATGGTCGGGGTCGATGCCATCGCAGTTGGGGACGTCGAGCAGGTTGCGGATCTTCATGCCGTCCACCAGGACGTGCTCGCAGCCCATCATATGCAGACCCCAGTAAGGCGCCTCGCGGAAGCCGATGTCGTGGACCTCCAGGTCCCGGCAGCCGCGCAGCACAAACATTTTGGGGCGGAAGGGCTTGAAGATCCACCACTCGTTGGCCTGGTCGTAGGAACTCATGAACTCGCGGGCGCGGCCGTTGATGCCGCCCGTGCCGGTGAGGCGGAGTCCCTGCGCGCCGTCGGCCCAGATGACGGCTTCGTTGCGGAAGTGGGCTGGTTCGGTGCTGACGATCAGTTCCGAGTCGCCGGCCAGGTGGAACTCGATGTGGCTCTTCAACTCCAGCGTGCCGATGAGGTGCCGGGCTCCTTCGCGGATCAATACCTGGGCGCCGTTGCCGGCTGCCGCCGCGGCGTCTATGGCGCGCTGGATTGCGGCGGTATCGAGCGTCGTGCCATCGCCCTTCGCGCCGTAGTCGCGTACGTCGAAGATCTTCTTTTGGGCTCGCAGGTGCGTGCCCAGCGCCAGTGCCGGGACCAGCGCGAGCGCCTTCCGCCGGGTGAACTGTTCAGAAGCCATAGAACACGGATAACATACGGTGTAACGGAGTGTACATGAAACCTATCCTCGTACTGGCCTTTCTTCTGGCAACGTGCGCGTCGGCGCTCGACCGCCCCGGCGTGACGTTCAAAATTTTCCAGTTTCCCGCCGACAAGATCCCGCGCATCGACGGGAATGCCGACGATTGGAAAATCGTCCCCGACGATTATGCCATCGGCATGGACCAACTGGTTGACGATACGCACAAGGATCGCAAGCCCGATCCCAAGGATCTCGACGTCAAGGTGAAGGTCGGCTGGGTGAAGGGTCTGAACCGGCTCTACTTCCTGTATGAGGCCTACGACAATTACTGGGACTTTTCGCAGCCCGGCCTGCACAACGACATCTTCGAAGTGGTGGTGGACGGCGATCTGTCGGGCGGTCCGCTGATCGAGAAGTTTCAGCCGACCAAGGAGTTGAGCGAACGCGACGCGCATTTTTCGATGCACGGCGTCCACGCGCAGAACTACCACATCATGACTCCGGCAGTCGGCAAGGACTGGGCGCTGGCCTGGGGCTGCAATTCCTACGTGAAGGATCTACCGTACGCCAACGCCGCCTACAACTACAATTTCAAGCCCGGGGAGTCTGGAAGGCTGACGCTGGAATTCTGGATTACGCCGTTCGATTACGCAGGCTGCGAAGGCCCGCAGCGTGCCGTCGAGACAGTGCTGACGGAGAACAAACTAATCGGCCTGGCGTGGGCGATTCTGGATTACGACGACGCCAACAGCGAATCGCACGCCTTCTGGAATCTGTCGCGGCAGCACACGATGTACGGCAAGGCCGATGAGTTGGTAGCCTTCCGGCTGATGCCGCTGGAACCGCAATTTCAGAAATTCGACGCCAACTGGGGGTTCCAGGTGGTGGACATGGCGCGCCGCCTGGTGGCGTTCCAGGATAAATCGACAGGCAAGGTGACGTCCTGGAAATGGGACTTCGGGGACGGTACGTCGTCGATGGAGCAACATCCGATGCATACGTACAAGGCGGGCGGCGACTACATAGTGACGTTGGAAGTGGAAGGTCCCGAGGGCAAGTCGCGGCGGGAAAAGATCTGGGACGTATCGCTGCGGTGAATGTGCAACGAATGGCTGGTTGGGAGTCATTCTGGAATAGGGCAGGAGGCGCATCGCGCGCCGGAATTCGTGGCTGCCGGCCGGCTGACTTTGATTCTCACTTGATGTACGGCTGCGATACGGCCGGTATCCAGCCAGGGCCTCACTAGCGTCTTCGAACTCGAATGAAGCGCCAGTTGGTAATTCCGATGTGCCGCGCGTTCGGCGCCGCTCAAGAGAGAACCGTCGCCCGGCAAGCCCGGATCTTCATCTGCTTTCGCGGGCCAAAGGCCCAGGGCCAACCGCCATGGATCGCGATCGGTATTTCGAGTTGTTCATGGGCACGCAGGCGACTGAAGGTAGCTTGGAATATGGCCTAAACGTTAAGTGCGTCTTCGACCCTGTCACCGAAATTACGGCAAATGAATAATCCCGCGCTGGATGGCGGCGGTGGCCGCTTGGGTGCGATCCTGCACGCCCAGCTTGCTCAGGATGTTCTTCACGTGGTTCTTTACGGTGTGTTCGGCGATGCTCAGGCTGTAAGCGATTTGTTTATTCGCCAGGCCGCGCACGATCAGTTCCAGCACCTGGATCTCGCGCGCGCTCAGATCGGGACGCGGCATTTGAGCGGCGAGCGCGGCTGCCACGGCCGCCGGCAGGTACGTCTGGCCCGCATGCACCGCACGGATGGCCTTCAGGAGTTCGTCGTGCAGTACGTCCTTGGTGAGATACGCTTGCACTCCCGCGGCCAGCGCGCGGCGAATGTCCTCGTCGCCGCCGTAGGTGGTCAGCGCGATCATGTGCGCGTCGGGAAACTCCTTGCGGATGGCGGCGGCGGCCTCCACCCCGGTCATGCCCGGCATGCGCAGGTCCAGCAGGGTCACGTCCGGACGAAACTTCCGGTACATCTCGACGGCCTGCTGGCCATTGGAGGCTTCGGCGACAACCTTCATATCGGGCTGCATGTTGACAATGGTGGTCACGCCAACCCGCGCCACCAGGTGGTCTTCGGCCACCAGAATTCGAATCGGCTCGCTCATGGTAATGGCACCGTCACTTCCACTTCCGTCCCTTTTCCCGGCCGGCTCTCGAGATGCATTTCGCCGCCCAAACGCTCGGCCCGCTCGCGCATTCCCAGCAACCCGAAATGGCCGCCCAGCGAAGAAAACACGTCCTGCTGCTCGAACCCGTGGCCGTTGTCTTCAATCCGCAATCGCAGCTTGCGATCCGCGGTGCGCAGTTGGATCGCGATGCGCGTGGCCCCGGCGTGCTTCAGAACGTTGGCCACGGCCTCCTGTGCGATTCGCAGAAGATGCTGCTCCACTTCCTGCGGCAACTCGGTGAGCGGCCCCTCGACGTCCACCTTGAGATCCACGCCGCTTCCCGCCGTCCAGACGCGCGTGCCCGATTCCAGCGCCGAGGCCAGGTCCTGCCCCTCCAACACGGAGGAGCGCAAGTCCATCACCGAGCGGCGCGCTTCGGTCAGGCTGTGGCGCGCCATCTTGCGAGCCATGTCCAGGTACTTGCGCGCCGGCGAAGTCTCGTCGGCCAGGCACATGGCTACGGCGTCGAGTTGCGAGGAGATGCCCACGAAACCCTGCGCCAGCGTGTCGTGGATCTCGCGCGCCAGCCGCGCCCGCTCTTCCAGCACCAGGGCGAAGCGCGAGCTGATCTGGCGCAGCCGCAACCCGTACAGCCCCCACGCCGCCGCCAAGGCAAGAACCACCGCCAGAATGCGGAACCAGGCGGTCTCGTAGAAATGCGGCAGCACGTCGAAAGCGTAATCCCGTTCGCTGAACGGCCCACCCGGCAGCGTCGCCCGCACCAGAAACCGGTAATGTCCGTGGTGCAAGCTGTTGTAATTGATCAAGCGCCGGCTGCCGGCCCGCACCCAGTCGGGGTCCACGCCTTCGAACTTGTAAGAGTACTGCACCTGTTCGGGCGCGCTGAGGTGTAGGGCGGCATAGCGGAATTGTACGCGCTGGCTTTCCGGGGGCAATTGGGCGGGTTGGGCCAGGTCCACCGGTTCGCCGTTGGCCGTCATCTCCACCAGGTGCAGGACGGGCGCCAAGTGCGGCTGTTGGCGCGTCCGGGGGTCGAAGATGGCCAGGCCCCGGCTGGTAGTGAACCACAACTTCCCGTCCGACGTGCGCGTGCCGCCGGCGGCGATCGGGTTCGAAGGCGCGCATTGCGCGCTGCGCAGACCGTCCTCGACGCCGTAATTCGCAGGATCGAGCGTGGCCCGCTTCCCGGCCGCGAGATCCTGCAATTGCCGCTTGGAAATCCGGCAGATGCCGCGCGTGGTGCTCAGCCATAGCGACTCGCCATCGTCGGCGATTCTGGCGATGTTGTCGCTCAGCAGACCGTCCCGCTCGGTGAAGCTGCGGAACCGCCCGCCGCGCAGCGCATTCAAGCCGCCGTCGAAGGTGCCGATCCACAAGGTCCCTCCGGTATCCTCGTAGAGCGTGCGGATCTGGTCGCTGGAGAGCCCATCGGCGGTGGTGTAGAGGCGCTGCTCCTTGCCCTGAATGCGCCAGAGTCCGCGGCCGAACGTGCCGGCCCACAGCGCTCCGTCGCGCGCCAGGCACAAAGTCGAGATGCCCAGCATGCGTACCGGGCCGCCGGGGATCACGGTGGTCAATTTCCCGCCGTGCAGACGGCTCAGTCCGCCCGGCGTGGCCAGCCACACGTCCCCGGCGGCGTCCTCGATGGCGTCGTAAACGTTCAGGCGGGAAAAGGGATCGGGCGGCGTGAAAGCGCTGAAATGCTCGCCGTGCATGCGGGCCACGCCGCCGTGCACGGCAACCAGCAGGTCTCCGTTACGGGTCTCGCGGATGGAGAAGACTTCGCTGCCGGGCAGGCCCTCGCGCACCGAGAATTGTTGGCCGCCCTCGTTGGAAAACAGCAGCAGGCCGCCATCGCGAAATCCTACCCACACCTTGCCGGTGCGATCCTGAAAGACCACGTTGGGTTCGTCGCTGGGCAACCCTTCGCTCTTGCCATAGACCGTGAAAACGTCGTCGCGCAAGCGGACCAGGCCGGTATTGGCGCCCACCCACAGATCGCCTTCGCGGTCCTCGAACAGGCACCAGACCTGGGTGTGGTCGTGGACTCCCTCGGTGTACGTGCTGACGAACCGGCCGCCTTCCAGGCGCGCCAGCCCGAGGTCCGTGCCCACCCAAATCCCTCCGTCGCGGTCCGGCAGCACAGTGTGAAGGCGCGAATCCGGCAGGCCGTCCGCTATCCCGTATTTGCGGATTCGGCCGTCCGCCCGCCGTTCGATCATGCCCTGGCTGCCGGCTAGCCAAAGCGTGCCGTGCGCGTCCACCGCCATGCTGGTGCCGATCAGACCAGCTAGCGTCGAGCCGTCGATCACCATGGTGAATTTCCCGCTCGCCAGTTTCCCCACGCCGCCGTAGCCCGCCACCCACAGGTCGCGGTTGCGGTCCTCGCACACCAGGCGGACCGACGCCACCGGCAGATCCGGTCCGGGCGCGAAGCTGGTGAACTGGTTGTCCTGGAAGCGGCTCAGATATTGGCCGGCCACGATCCACAGGGCTCCGGCGTGGTCGGTGTACAGCGCCGAAATGGCATCGTCGGGAAGCCCGGATTTGGTGGTGTAAGTATAGAATCGTTTGTCCCGGTAGCGGGTGAGGCCGCTGGGCGTGCCGATCCACAGGGCGCCGTCGGAGGTTGCCGCCAGGGCGGTGATGGAGTTGGAGGGCAGGTCGCCGCTCCCCTTGCGAAAGGTGCTGAATTCGTAGCCGTCGAAACGCGCCAGCCCCTCGTCGGTGCCCACCCACAGGTAGCCATCGACGGTTTGGGCGATGGAGCGGACGGTGTCCTGGGGAAGGCCCTGCTGCTGGGTCCAGACGGTACGGGAGTACTGCGTGAGGCCCTTATGCGGGTCCAGCGCGAAGACGTTGGAAGCGGCCAGAAGAACCGCTCCGCAGAAGAAGCCTCGCCAGCAGCGCGCGCGTGAGATGCTCACTCTGCTCTAAAGTATAAACCGGTACAGCCGGGCGAGTGCCCGAGTGTACCGGTGGATGGTGGTTTGATTCGGATTGTCCGACGCGCCGCCGACGAATCGGGACGCGCCACGCTTGAGAACGTGCGCCTCGTCGTGTCGGCTTCTACTGCTTCTTCTGCGCCGGAGCCGGCGGCGCCATCTGGCCGCGTCCCGGTCCGCCGGGGCCCTTGTGTGCCTGCAGCTTCTGATATTGATCCGCCGTCAGGACTCCGCGGATAGCCAGCAGCATTCTGGCATTGGCCTTTTCCAACTCCGCGCGGGATTGCGCCACTTTGTCGATCTGCGCCAGAATCTTGGCTTCCACCGGCTGATCGGCCGCCACCAGCGGCTCCATGATGGCTTCTTCCTTCTGCACCGATGCGTTCAAGTCGATGAGCTTCAGACGGTTCTGCTGGAAGATGTCGTCCATCTTCTTCTTCTGATCGGCGGTCAACGACAACTGCTCGGCCACCTGCGGATTGTCCCACCATTTCCCGTGGGGTCCGGGGAGCAAGCGGTCTTCAAACCCCCGTGCGCCGGGCTGCATTCCGCCGCGTCCCGGCCCTTGCATGCCCCGTGCCTGGGGGCCCTGCTGTGATCGCGGGGCCGGAGCGCCCGGCTGCGCCCAACCGCGTCCTTGCGGTCCCTGTTGCGGAGCGCCCGCCGGGGGAGGCCCCTGCTGCGGATCGGCCGGCGCCGGCGGTTGCTGCGCCATCGCCACTACACTCGCTCCCAGCAGGAGCAAGGTCAATTTGAGTCTACCTGTCTTCATCGCACGTCTCCATTCTGTGAATTGGTCTGTGAATTGGTCTGTGAACTGCTTTGTGAACTGTCCTGGGAGGTGGAATCCCAACTGACGAGCTGCGCCAGCGGCTGCATGGGCGTCGGAACCGCTTCGGATACTTCCCGGTCCACCTGCTCCATCAATTGGGCGTCGGCCAGTGCCTGGGCCGCTCGCTGATGGTCGAGAACCGTCTTGTAGACCGGCGCCACGGAAAGCGCCAATGCGGCCGCCACCAGCACCGGCCAGCGAAACCACACCCTCGCCGGAGCACGACGACCGGCTACCGTCCGCACTCTCTCTAACGCCGCCGGGCTCCGCTGGTCGCTCCAACCGCGCACGCTCTCGCGAAACTGCCCCAGGGCGGATTCCAGACGGGCGATTTCGGCGCCGCACTGCGCACACTCCCGGACATGCCGTTCGTCTTCCGGCGTCCGCTCTCCGCATACCCACCCGGCCATCCGCTTTCCCGACAAATGCTCCGTCATCGTACTCCCCCGACCTGCCGGCGCACCGCCTCCAGCGCGCGGAACAGGTGAGTCTTCACCGTGCCCTCGCGCAAACCGGTGGCCGCCGCGATCTCCAACAAATCCATCTCCTCGACGAACCGCAGCAGGAATACCGTCCGCTGCCGCTCCGGCAACCGGGCGGTGGCCCGCCAAACGGCCTCCACCTGCTCCCGCGCCGCGGCCGTGGCCTCGGGACCCGACGCCGCTTCCGGCAGCCGGCCGCCCAACTCCTGCCAATCCACGGCGCTCTCGCGGGTCTGCTTCCAAAACCGCAGACGGCGGTTGCGCGCGCGGTCGCGCACCAGGTTGACGGCGATCTGCATCAGCCAGGTGTTCACGCTGGATGCGCCGCGGAATCCGGCGGCATGCAGGTGCGCCTTCCAGAGGCAATCCTGCGCCACATCCCCGGCGGCATCCGGATCGCGCAGCGAGGCCAGGGCGAAGCGGAAGACCTTGGGCCAGTACTTCGATACCAGGGCGTCGAAATCTTCGAGTTCCCGGGCTGGACTTTCCGCCGCTTCCGCCAGGAAACCCGCGCTGGCCACTTGCTGCATTCGTGGGTGTAGACGAAATTTCAAGGGGTGGGGTTTACACGGCCCCAAAGACCGCTTGCTTACGCGCGCAGCTCCGCTCCGGGCGGAGTCTTCTAGAATTTGTAAATGGTCAATCCCGACAGCAACTTGGGATAGAAATCCGTGGACTTCTGGGGCATCACGCCGCCGGCGAAGGACGTCTCGGCCACCTCGCTCACCGAGACCGGCTTGAGCAGAAACGCCGCCTGCACCGCGCCCGAGCGCGCCTGCTCCACGGCCGCCTCCAGCCCGCGAACGTAACGCAAATGCTTCTCGTCGCGCACCGCCTCGGCGCCGATTCCCAGCAGCTTCCCGAGCACTCGCTCGTGCAGCACCCCGACATCCAGCCCGCTCGAAGCCTGCCGGTCTTCCAGCAGATAGAGCGCGTCGCCGACGGCCACGCCGATCACCGTGCCTCCGTCCGCGGCCCACGCATCTTTCAAGCGGCCGAGCGACGGGATGCGCTCCACGCGGAATTCGCTCTCCGCGGCGCGTAGAAACTCGCCCGGGAAGCCGGACGCCGCCAGGTTGCTCACCACCCGGTGCGTGGCCAGAATGCGCAGGTCCGGCGAGTGCATGTTGACGAAGGTCATCATGACGCGGTCGGCGCCCGCCAGATCGGGGTTGTCGTGGTGGAACGCGAGCGCCGTCTCGTAACGATGGTGGCCGTCGGCGATCAGCAGTTTCTTGTCGGCCATCAGCGCGGCAATAGTTGTGGCGCCGGACCCTTCGATCTTCCACAGGCGGTGCACCGCGCCGTACTCGTCGGTCACCTCGGCCAAAGGCGGCGCGGCGGACGCAGCATCGAGCAACGCATCGACGGCGCCCTGCGGATCGGGATACAGCATGAAGAGCTGTTCGCAGTGCGCGTGGGTGTGGCGCAGCAGTTCCATGCGGTCTTTTTTGGGTCCGGAGAGCGTCTGCTCGTGGCGGTACACGATCGCGGCGGAGTAATCCTCCACCCCGCCCAAGGCGATGAATCCCTTGCGCACCAGCTTCTCGCCGGTATCCGGCTCGGTGAATTCCTGGAAGTAGGGGAAGACGGCGGGCTGGGGATCGCGAGCCAGCGTGCCGTCCGAGATCCACTCCGTCAGATGCGCGTGGGCGCGGGTATAAACGTTATCGGCGGCGTTGTCCGATGCGGATGGTTCGCCCAGAATCACGCGCACCAGGTTATGCGGGCTCAGCGACAGGTAGCGCGACCGCATGGCCGGGGAAATCTTGTCGTAGGGCTGCGTGACCAGATTCCCCAGCGGACCGGCCTGAGCGGTGTATCGGTAGGGGTGGAATGGATAGATTTTCGCCACTCCCCAGGATACAACGGCCTAGTGTCCGGCTCCCGGCGGCAGAACGTCCGGGGCGCGCTTCACCAGTCCGGTGCGCGCTTCCTCGATATCCACGTCGTAGGCTTCCAGCGTTTTCCCCATAATCTGCTGCAGGTTGGTTCGCGAGCGTTGATACTGGTTGCGCGCGTCCACTTCGGAGAGCTGACGCGTGGTGTCGTCGCGTTGCGCGATCACCACGTCCAGGATCGTGACCGTACCCAGCTCGTAGCGGCGCCGCGTGCCCGCCAGCGTCTCGTCCTGCAGTTTGCGCGCCACGATGCTGGTGTCGTACGCCGCCCGCGCGTTGCGCAGCGCGGTCCAGGCATTCAGCACGTTCAGGTTGATATTGTTATGGAGTTGCTTGTCCTGGATCTGCGCCTGCCGGTAGCTTAACTCGCTGGTGATGAGGTCGGCCTGGTTGGCGCGGTTGCGAATGGGAACGGTCAGCGACAGGCTGGCGCTGTAGCTCGGGAAATTGCGCGCGAAGATCTGGTTCAGTACCGTGCCATATCCGCCCGCCAGAAACCCGTTGATTCCGGCGGCTCCGGCGTTGGCCGGAATCGGCACGCCCGCCTGGCCGGCGTCGGAGAGCGTAACATTGGCCGACAGCGTGGGCCGCAGGTTGTTCTTGACGCCCAGCAGGTCGAGGCGCGAGTTCTCCAGGCTGATCTGGTTCTGTTCCACTTCGGGGCGGTTCTTGATGGCCTCGGCGATCAAATCCTGCACCGGGATCACGGGCTCCCGCTCGGGTACGTCGATATGATCGGTGGGTACGATCCGCGCCGCCACCAGCACAGAGTTGTCCAGCCCGCTGCGCGTCAGCACGCTCTTCAGGATCATCTCCTGTTGCAGCACCTGCGACTCCTGCGCGATCACGTTCTGTTCGGCGGCCTTCATATCGGCCTCGGCTTGTATGATATCGATGGGGGCGATGGCTCCCAGGTCCGCACGTTTCTTGTTGTCCTCGTAAAGCTGGGTGTCCAGTTGCAGGGTCTGCTGCTGAATCTTCAGGTCGTCGTCGAAGGAAACCAGGTCCCAGTAGAGGTTCACCACGTTGGCCACGGTGGCGATCACCTGTTGCTTGAAGGACAGGTCGTTGGCCCGCAGATTGTTTACCGCCTTGTGGTAGGCGCGTTTGTTAACCGCCAGTCCGAATCCGTTCAGCAGGTTCTGGGTGATGCTGAGGTTCAGGCTTCCGCTGTCCACCGGGTTGAACTGCGTGGTGGTGGCGTTCTGGCGAAACCCGAATACGCCGGACATGTACAACTGGACGGTGGTGCCGGTCCACATGCCTTGCTGAATGCCGTAGACCAGGTTCTTTTGCGACGCTACCAGCGACGACGTCCCGGTGTAGTAGGTGGAAGTCTCGATGGAAGTCGAGTGGCTATAGAGCGTCTGGACGAAGGCGGTCGGGTCGATATTGGGAATCGTCGAGCCGGCCAATTGCACGCTCAAACCGCTTAGCACGCCGCTATTGCTGCTGGAACCGCTGCTCGATCCGCCGGTGGCGTTGACCGCCGTGGCTCCCGAGAGAACGCTCAGCGACGCCGAACTGGGGCCCGAAGTGATACTCGAAGAGACGTTGCGGAGCAACTGTCCGGCGCTGGCGCGCAACAGGTCGGCCTGCGCCAGTTTGGGGCTGTAGCGGACGTTTTCGATATCCAGGTTGTTCTCCAGGGCCAGGGCGATGGCATCGCGCAAGGAGAGATAGATTACGCCGCCGCGCATCAGCTTGTCGAGTCGCGGGGAGTCCTCGAAACTCACTTCCGCCACGTTTCGAACGCGGTAATTCCGGGTCAGGCCGTAGAGGAAGCCGTGGCCGGTTTCGACGGTCAATCCCTGGGTCTGGCTGAAGCCAGGCAAACCCATCATCATGAGGCACAGCAGAGTGGCGAGAATCGGTTGAACGCGAGACATATGTAATTGAGACCTCAAGTCGTCTTCGTTAGAGATACGAATACACCGACGCGCCGGTTCGAAAATTGTCGCGCGGGCCGGCGGGACAAAAATCCCCATTAGCCATTCTATAAGGACGGCCGGGTGCGCCGGGATTTAGCTGACGATGGGAATTGGAGGTTTTGTGGGGCAGGATGGTATCCTGCGGCCGAGTGGTACTCGGCCGGGTCGGCATTTGCATGCTGGTCGGCAGGCCGAGTGCGGGGTGCCCACCTGGGGCCGGGCCGCAGGTTGCCAACCACTAGTGTCCAAATTAGCTTTTCGGCTTCAGGTGGAAGATCCGCTAGATTGAGATTTGGGGTTGCAAGCCAAATCCAATCGAACGGAGACTTCCACCATGAGTTCAGTATGCAGCATCT
>Ga0181529_10005675_pt1 | contig 12980 bp, 9 predicted proteins | sample PEATcosm2014_Bin_36_FD_119763 | JGI IMG/M metagenome (GOLD analysis project Ga0181529, IMG submission 119763) | Peatland microbial communities from MTU Mesocosm Facility, Houghton, MI, USA - PEATcosm2014_Bin10_30_metaG | ecosystem: Environmental > Terrestrial > Soil > Wetlands > Peat | place... | reverse complement strand
TCCCTTTCCCTGCTTGGCCTGCAGATCCTGGAGCCCTTGATCGATGGTCTCCCGCATCTGGTTCTGCATCTCCTGCAAGTCGGTCAACTGCACCGTTACCGTGTCGGATTTCTGGCACTCATTTCCGCCCTTGCTGGCCATAACCACGAGGTTCGCCGCGGTTGCGTCGGACGGCGGGGGTGTCTGAAGTTGGAGCACATCGCCGTCGCTGATTGCGCACTCTTGCCCGTTAGTGTCCACCAGGTCGAGTGCGGCTCCGGCCACGAACGTATGCGGACGCCCGTCAGCCAACATGCGCGCAATTCCGCTGGAGCCAGGGTCCACATCCTGCTGCTGGGCATTCTGAGTCGCCTCGGAGTTTTCCAGTGCTAACTGTTCCTTCACCTCATCGGCGACCATCTGTTTCACGTCAGGCGTGAGTACCGGCGGGCCGCCCGCGGAAGACGCATCGCCATCCTGTTCGCCGGCCTCCTGATGCGCGGCATAGGCAGCCTGCAAATCCTGCGAGATGATATAGTCTGTCAGCCAGAACGCCGCCGAGGGATAGACCGGGTACGGAGCAAAGAAACCACCGTAGAATCCTAGCCACGGACTGCCTCCCCAACCCCAGGCAAAGCTGATGGGTGCTGCCCAGGGATTGTAGGCCCAGCCATAAAAGCCGGGGGCAAAATAGAAGCCCGGAGCATAAACGCTCAGAGACAACCCGCGATAGCCATAGCCGCGATAGTACCGGTTATATTCATGGCCATGGTAGTAGTACGACCGCCGGCCAAAATCGCGTCCGTGATAGCGATAGCCGCGCTCCACGTACCCGCGACGGCCACGCTCGGCGACCAACCGGCTGCCATCATGGCGCTGCACCGAGACTCTCCGGTTTCCATTCAGCCCATGATGCACGTCCATCCCTCGCCGCGCGTCATGCACATCGCTCACTCTGCCGTTGGGCCGCCGGGTAACTGCGCCGCCTGTCTTGGTGGTGTGCGTATTGCTTCCCTTGGGCGCTATACCCCCGGTCGCCGTGTGGGCTCCGCCGCCGGTGGTAGTGGTGTGCGTCCCCGTCGTGGTGGTCGTGTGTGTGCCACCGGTAGTGCCGCCACCGGTGGTAGTCGTGTGTGTGCCACCGGTAGTGCCGCCACCGGTGGTAGTCGTGTGCGTGCCGCCGGTAGTAGCTCCGCCAGTCGTTGGTCCGTGAGTGGTGGCCCCGCCAGTCGTCGGTCCATGGGTAGTTGCGCCACCTGTCGTTGGTCCGTGCGTGGTGGCTCCGCCAGTCGTCGGACCATGTGTGGTAGCTCCGCCAGTCGTTGGTCCGTGCGTGGTGGCTCCGCCAGTCGTCGGTCCATGTGTGGTAGCCCCGCCAGTCGTCGGTCCATGCGTGGTAGCCCCGCCAGTCGTCGGCCCGTGTGTGGTAGCCCCACCCGTCGTCGGACCGTGCGAGCCACCGCCGGTCGGTCCGTGCGGGGGGTTATACGCTTGGTGCGCACTGCCGCCGGCGGGCTTGGGAGGTGGTGCAGGCTTATTGGTATTGGCTGCTATAGCCATGCTGCTCATGCCCAGGAATGTCGCAACAACTGCGGCCGCTGAAATGCTTCTCAAGGCCCTCAAAAGAACTGACATCGTCATTGGATCCTCTCTTCCCTTTCGATCTCACGGTCGCGCTCCACTCACGAAGCGCTCACCTGTTATGCAAACTGACTGAGCGGCGCTAACGCGCTATTCAACATTGCTGACTTTTCCGTTGGTGAAGGTCACCTTCATATCCTTGTAGTAGTAAATCTCTTTCACTCCGAGCTTCGCCATCCTCACCGGCTGCCCGAATGCCGCGGTCACCTGGCTCTTAGTTTGCCCCAGGGCAATCGTCGGTGGCGGTGCATCAGCCGGCGGAGGCGGCGGAGCAATGTCGGGCATGGGCGCGGCGGCCGGTGCGGGAGCCGACGCAGGCGCAGCCGCCGCCTGGTTACCTTGATCGCCCTGATCGCCTTGGTTGCCGCTGTCGTCCGCAGGTTGAATCGTGATGACCTCCGCAAACGTCTTCACAAAATCGTCAACAGGCGGCACGGAGCCCTTGGCGAATGGAAACTTGATCTCACCGTAGTAGCGGGTGTCACCGAAAGGATCGCTGAAGGTGCTGACCAGAATCCCGTCCTTTTGAACTACTATCCCGGTAATCCAGAACTTCTCTCCGGCAACGAATTTTCTGGAAGGACAGCCGTTATTCGCCGCATCAGTTACGCTGGCCCCGCTGCCCAATCCAAACCTGCTCAGGCCAAATGCCTTCGCGTACGACTTGGCGGCGTCCTTGGTGCGGTTGTTGTAATTCGCGGTTATAACCCCGTTGCTGTATGTATTGGAAAATGCGTAGGACGAAGCCGTACTGCACATCATCAGCCCATCCTTCTGCAAAACAACAACATCGCCTGCGTTAACAATATCCGAACGGTCAGCCGTGGCTTTCGTCAACTTGACCTGAGAGACAAGCTTATTTTGGATCTGTGTCGCCGGGTCGCCGCCTTGGGCTGCCATCCCGGCGCAGTAGATCGCCGCCACAGTGGCGAACACGAATGCGCAAAGCCTCTGCACGTGAGCCATATGCCTGTCACCTCTCATGGTTTGTCGGGGAAATGAACTACACGCCCAAAAAGTACATCACGGCTTTGGCACTGTCAAGAAAATCATGTGTGAATGGCGTTCTGCGCAATCTCGTATTCAACGCAGGCAGAGCCCTCTTCAAGGCAAACACTGCTTTGGACTAAAGGTTGTGCGGGTTTCAATATTAGTTCTTCAATAGGCTCTTAATTCCTGTCTGAAAGACTAAGCGCGGAGGCCCGGTCCATAGTCGCCGCTGTTGCGGTGCACACCGGATCGCCTCTGTCGAGCAAAGGTCTGCCTGGTTCAAAGGATGCTGCCGCGCCGGCTCCTCCCGAGCGGCAGCATCCGATGAGGTACTTACTGAGCGCCGCCCGTCTGTGGCGCCTCGTTGCTTACATCCTTTTCCGCCTGTTCAACCTGCTGATCCTGCTCCTGGATCTCGGACCCGGCATTCGGATCTGGTGGAGGAGCAATCTCGGCATAATGCGGTGGGACCGGCTGACCCTGTGCTGATGGCGGTAGTTTCGGCAACCCTCCTGTACCCTGCCGGTCGCGCAGTTCCATAAGCCCCTGATCCACGGTCTCCCGCATATGGTTCTGCATCTCCTGCAGATCGGCGAACTGGACGGTAACCGTGCTCAGTTTCGGGCATTCATGTCCGCCCTTGCTGGCCATCACCACCAGGTTCACAGCAGGCGCGCTGGGCACAGGCGGCGACTGCAGCGAAAGCACATCGCCGTTGCTCAGTGAACACTCGGTCTGCGAGGCGTCCAGCACATCCAGCGCACCGCCGACAACAAACGTATGCTTATGACCGTCGGAAAGCATGCGCGCAATCCCGCTCGAACCAGGGTCGATATCCTGATTACTTGCGTTTTGCGCAGCTTCCATGTTTTCCAGTGCTAATTGACTCCGCACCTCAGTGGCAATCTGCTGCTTCACATCGGGCGCAAGAGCGACAGGGCCACCCGGAGGCATTGGATCGCCGTCCATTTCGCCGGTTTCCATATGCGCCTGATAATCTGCCTGCAGATCCTGAGAGATCATATAGTCGGTAAGCCAGTACGCAGCGCTGGAGTACATCGGATACGGCGTAAAGAAGCCGCCGTAATACGCGTACCAGGGACTCCCTGCCCATCCCCATTCGAACGGGAATGCAGCCGGAAACGGGTTATAGGCCCAACCGTAAAATGCAGGAGCAAAGAAAGCCCCGGGGGCAAAGACGCTCAGATCAATCCCTCCGCCACCACCGCCTCCGCCGCCTTCTCCGCCACCGCCATCACCGCGGCAGCACCGGCCATCCATCCCGTGATAGTGATAACCGTGATAGAAGCGGTTGTACGCGTGACCGTGGTCGAAGTAACTGCGCCGTGCAAAATCGTGGCCGTGGAAACCGTACCCGTGCTCCACAAAGCCCCGACGGCCCCGCTCGCCAAAGACGCGACTGTGGTCAGCGCGCTCCACCGAAAATCTGCGGCCGCCGTTCAGCCCGTGATGAATGTCCATGCCCCGTCTGGCATCGTGCACATCGCGTATTCTGCCGTCGGGCCGCGTGCGAATCGCGCCGCCGCCTCTGCCGAAACGCTCATGGCCGCCCCGTGGCCCTGGGCCGCCGTGGAACGCCTCGTTTGGAGGACGGCGAAAATGGTCTGGCCCCCCGCCGTGTTCTGGCGGCCTGACCCCAGGCCTGCCGCCTCCGCCAATCTCGACTCCGTGGTTCCCATTTGCGCTTGGGCCATGTCCGCCAGGGCCATTTGCGCTTGGTCCATGTCCTCCCGGACCGTTCGCCGTAGGTCCATGGCCTCCCGGGCCGTTCGCGGTAGGTCCATGGCCTCCTGGGCCATTCGCCGTTGGTCCGTGCTGTCCTCCGAAACCGCCACCGGGCCTGGGACCAGGCGCAGGTGAGGGCCGAGGTGGCGCCGGCCGAGGTGGCGCTGGCCGAGGCGGCGCGGGCCGAGGGGGAGCAGGAGCAGGCTTGGTCGCGGCTGCCGCAACACCGTACCCCGCAAACAAGGCAAGAATAATTGCTGTGGAGCCAACTCGGATGGCCCTACCAAAAACTTGCATGGTCATTGGATCCTCTTTTCCTTTCAATTCCGCGGTTCCGCGCAACTATTCCAGAAATGGGAACCTGAGGCATGGCTGATGCCATAGGTGCGAAACAGGCAGCGCCTACGTCCTAGTCAACATTGCTGACTTTCCCGTTTGCGAAAGTCACTTTCATTTCCTTGTAGAAGAAGATCTCCTTCACTCCCAGCTTGACCGCCTTCACCGGTTGTCCAAAGGAGGCAATCACCTGATCCTTGCTCTGGCCAAGAGCGATGGTCGGTGGGGGAACATCGGGTGGTGGCGGTGGGGGTGCAATGTCCGTCAACTGCGCCGGAGGAGGTACCGGAGCAGGCGCAACTGGCGCAGCAGCGGCTGTCTCCGCCGGAGCAGGCTGGTTGCTCTGGTCGTCCGGGGGAACAACCGTAATCAGCTCCGCCACAGTCTTAAGAAAGTCGTCCACAGGAGGCGCAACACGCGTCACAGGCGGAGCGCCGCCTCTCCGGTGATGAGCCGCCGGCTCAGGGGCCGCGCCTGCGGGGAAGAAAAACTTGATCTCCCCGTAGTAGCGGACGTCGCTATACGGATCGCTGTACAGGCTCACCAGAATACCGTCCGGCTGAGCTGTAATCCCCGTGACCCAGAACTTCTCTCCGGCAAGGAACTTCCGCGAAGTGCAGGGCTTGGGCTGAGCGGCGGCCTGGGCGGACTGGGCGCTGTTAAGCGCACTGTTGGCGATACCGCCAAAACTCCCAAAAAAATGGTTTAAAACTGCGCCCGTCACTGCCTGGCCCACAGCCGATTGCATGGCATTGGGATTCCCACCGTTGACCGCATTCGCCGTCAGAGTCCCGTTGTCATAGGTGTTGTTGAAGGCATAGGTCGAGACCGAACTGCACATCATCAGTCCGTCTTTATTCAACGCCACGATGTCGCCGGCCGTCACAATATCCGTGCGGTCGTCCGTGGCCTTTGTCAGTTTGATTTGAGAGAGCAGCTGGTTTTGGATTAACGTCGCCGGATCATTTGGGCCGAGTGCCACCGGCTGGGACCCAATTTTGCTGCTCTTTTTAGCGAATCCTGCTTGTGCAAGGCTTTGTGCTACTGCTACCAGGCTGAAAATCGACAAAAACGCCAATAACCCCAGAGTCTTGAAACTCCGAACGTGAGCCATCTTGCCTCTTCTTTCTTACAAGAGTTGCGGGGGAGGACATTTGAGTGTTTTCCGGAATGTACATCTCGGCCCTGGCGTTGTCAACCATCGGCAAACACTCCTCCCCGCGGTCCCTTGTCGAGGCAAACACGCCTTCCAACAAAAAGTTCCGCTCCATCTCAAATTTATTTAATAACTTACGATGAAGCTCCGTCCCCCTCGCCCGGCTTATCGGCCCTGGAGGCCAAATCTTGAGCTCCTGGCTTGGCGAATGCTTCCTTGTCCAGCTCATGCTCGTGACGGTACTGTTCCACCGGCATCTTGCCATCCCACCATGCCCAGTTCATCGGATAGACATCAGGATCGAAGAAGACCTGATAGAAGTGCCAGACCACAATCGCCAGCGTGGCCAGAATCGCCTCGTAGAAGTGGATAGCGGTGGCCACATCCACCCACCAGCGCGCCAGCAGGTCTCCCACCCAGACCTTGGCCCACATCATCACACCGGTAACCGCCATCAGTCCCGTGCCCCATACCAGCGCCCAGTACTCCGCCTTTTCCGCATAGTTGAAGCGGCCGAACTTCGGCTTCTCGCCGCCCAGGCCCAGGTAATATCGCATCGTCGCCCAGGCATCGAAAGCGTCCTTCGGCCTCGGCGCGATGTCCAGAATCAGCCGCCGGCCTTCTTTGGCCATCGCCAGGTAGAAGATGTGATAGAAGCCGGCGCCGATCAGGATAACTCCAGCCACGCGGTGGATGACGCTGCGCAGCTGCTCGCCCATGCCCAGCACTGCGGCAAACCAGGAATCAGGGAACTTGAGCGCAAAGCCGGTAATCACCAGAACAATAAAGCTGGTAAGAAGAGTCAGATGTTGCCAGCGCTGGTTGGTGGTCATGCGGAACATCGTGGGATTCTGCATCGCGCGCCGCGCCACTGCCTTGCTGCGCCAGATAATGGCGTTGTGCAGGAACATGACGCCAATCACAACAAGAATTAAAACTACATAAATCAGTCTGACCCAGCGCACCGCGATCGAGCCGATGTCCTTATGCTGAATTCCGTCGCCCAGATGCACCGGCGTCAGGGTGAACTTCTGCGTAACTCCCTTGTGACACTGCCCACAGGTCGCGTCGAGGTTGGCTTTATTCACCGTGGAATGGGGATCGTTCGACGGCAAAATGTTATGCACGCCGTGGCAACTGGAACAGTTGGCCGCCACCACCGAGCCGCCTTTCGCGGCCAGTCCGTGATAACTGTCCAAGTACGTTGCCACTCGGTTTCCGGGCACGCCGAACTCCTGAGAAAGACGTACGCCTTCGTGGCAGCGGGCACAAATGTCTCTGGAGACATTCTTCTCCGAGACGGAAGCGTTGGCATTCACCGGGGATTTGATGGAGTGGATTCCGTGACAGTCCGTGCAGACCGGAGCCAGCCCGTTGCCCCGCGCAATTCCCTGCCCGTGAATGCTCTGCATGAAGGTGTTTTCAACTGCGGAATGGCACTTTCCGCATGTCGCCGGAACGTTGAACTTGTAAATCGGCGACTTGGGATTGTTGGCCGGAAGAATTTCGTGCGTGCCATGGCAATCGGTACAGACGGCGGCCTGCGTTGAACCCTTTTCGACTGCGCGCCCGTGCACACTGTCCTGATAGGAAATGAAGGGCTGGGCGCTCTCGCCGTTCGACTCCATCAGGAATTTTTGCCCGTGGCACCGGCCGCAGGTGACGGGAATATTTGCATGGTTTACCGGCGATTTGGCATCAGCGGCAGCCAGAACCTCGTGTGCGCCCCCGTGGCAATCCTGACAGTTTGCTCCCGGCCCGCCAGCGCGGTACGTGCTGGCATGAAGGCTATGCGTGTAGGCTTCCTGTGCGTCGGCGTGGCACTCTGCGCAGCGAATCTTCCGGGGTGCCGTGTCATGCGCCAGGCTCTTCACATCCTTGTGGCAATCAACACAAGCGAACAGATCGCCGTGGACGGAATGTTTCAACTTGCCTTCATCCACAAACAGGCTCGTTTGCTTGCCGTTCACCTCCGTGGTTAGGGTTGAGTCGGAGTGGCAGGCAAGACAGTCTTTGTCCTTGAGCTTATGCTCGGCGCGGGCCGCGCCGGCGCAAACAAGCAGGGATAGGGCGAGTGTTTGGGCGAGTGTTTTTCTGGCAGAGGTCACGTCATTGAGGAGAGTCTTCGGCGAAGAAACTCGCAGTGACTGGAATCACAGCGTCAAAGGACACAAAACCGAGCAGAGGCTTCCGCGCTGTGCGGAAAGCCTCGACCGGACGGGGCAGAGTCTCTATGTCAAAGACAACATGACTATCTAAACGTTCAGGATCCGAAATACGCGGTCAGGGTCAGCACAAGCAGCAGCAAACCAATGAAGATCGCCGTGAATCCCACAACCTTGGAGAAATTGAGCAGCCAGACCGGCGCCGCCTCCGCGATTCTCGACTCGAGCTTCCCCTGCGCCTTCAGACGTTCATACTCTTGGGTGCGCTTATGCTTGAACTCTTCTTCGCTCTCCACTCCCGTAAAAATCACCATGTCCATGGGAAAGCTGTCCGGGCGCAGATGAGTATTTACGAAGTGGATGGAAAAGATGAACAGAATGGCCAGCAGCCCTTCTTCGCTGTGAATCACCAACACGGCGTTCAACGCCCAGCCGGGCAAAAAGTGCGCAAAGAACGGAGCGAACCACATCGCATACCCTGAGAAACCGATGACGACCATGCCCCAGAAGACCGCCCAGTAATCGAACTTCTCCCAATAAGCGTAGCGCTCGAATTGCGGCTTCGGTCCGAGTCCCAAAAACCAGCGAAGGTGTCCGAAGAGATCCTTCACATCCTTCCAGTTGGCCACCATGGAGGTTTTGCCCCAGAAGATTCCCTTTTCGTGATGCATCACCGCGCGTGTAAACAGGTCTTTCACGTGGATAAGAAACGCCACAGTCAGCACTATGGCGCAAAATTTATGGAAGAAAAGAATAGCTCCGAATCCGCCCACTCCTTTCGCCAATCCGCGTGCCCAGATGCTCTCGCTGAAACGCAGCGGGAGACCCGTCCCCGCCAGTCCCAGAAAGCTGGTGAACAGTGCGGCATGAAGATACCTTTGCGCCCGCGTGAAGCGCATGAAATACCGCTCACCCGTGGGACGCTTCTCGCTGCTTTCAGCAACTTTCGGCTCCTGATCAGGCATTCTTTCCTCCTCCCGCGGCCTTTCTCTTGATCTGGTCGTAGCGCGAGCGGATCAGCCACAGTATGGTGTGAATCATGAAGAACCCGAGAGTGCCGGCCAGCAGCAGGTTCATAAACAAACGAACAAAGTAGAGGGCCGGATTCAATTTGCGATTGCGCGCGTTAGCGTGCGGCTGATACTGCACGAAGCTGGCGTTGGCGCCTGCGTGGCACCGGCCGCATGTCGTCACCAGGTTTTCCTTGGCAATCGGAGACCGCGGGTCGGAGGCCGGCAACACATCATGCGCTCCGTGGCAATCCCAGCAGCGTGCTGTCTCCACGTAGCCGCCCAGCGAGCCCAACTGCGAGTGGAAGGTATCGCGGTAAGTGGATAACTTGTCCTTGTGGCAAGAGCCGCAGATAGGCGTTGACTGCATGCGGAAGGCCGCCGCCGTCGGCTGCAGAATGGCATGCGCCGTGTGGCAGTCCGTGCATACCGGCGCGTTCAGATTGCCGGCCGCTACAGCTTTTCCGTGCACTCCGCCCATATAATTTTCGGTGATTCCCGCGTGGCAGGTCCCGCATGTCTTGGGAATATTTGCCTTGTAGGTCGGGCTCAGCGGATCCTTGTGGCTCAGAATGTGATGCGAGCCATGGCAGCTCTGGCAATTCGCCGCCACCAGCAGTCCTTCTTTGCTCAGCGCAAAGCCATGGATGGAGTCGATATAAAGCGGATAAACATTGGGCAAGCCGTGCTTTTGAGCCATGGCGGCGTTGCCGTGACAAGCTCCGCAGGTGCGCGGAATATTCAACGGGTAGACCGCCGAGCGGGAATCCGCCTTGGGAAAGATGGAGTGAGCGTCTCCGTGGCAGCTGGTGCAGGGATGCTCAGCCCGGTTGGCATGAACGCTTCCCACAAGGCCAGCCGCCTGGTCGGCGTGGCAGGTCTCGCACTTGACGGGTGTCACTTGGTCTGGATGAGGATAGTCCTTGATAGTCGCATGGCAATCGCCGCATTTCAGGCTGCCGTGTATGCTGGCCCCGAACTTCGCGCCATCCACGCCGATACTGTGTCCGGAGGCGTCCTGCAGGGTCTTATCCCCGTGGCAGGAGAGGCAATCGGTCTCCGCCGCCGCCACGCGCGGCACTGCCAAAACCAGAAGCGCCCCAAGAGCGAGCGCAATCGAGGAAACAGTCTTCATGTCGGCTCCGATCGATCCTTGCACTTACTGGCCTGCCCCCAGCCGGGCGCGAGTGGGATAAAGGATTGCGGCCTTTTCACTCATTGCGCCACGCGGCTGGGACCTGCTCTTCTATTTCTGCAGCGTGCGGATGTAAGCGACCACATCCTTGATCTGCGCATCGGTCAGCTTGCCGGCGTAAGCGGGCATCTTGTTCTTGCCGTTCTTGGTGGAGGCGAACAACTGCGCATCGGTGGCCTTGACCATCGCCGGGGCCTTGAAGGACAGAATCTTCATGTTCTTGCCCATAGGTGTGGCAGCCAATCCGTCGGCACCGTGGCACATGGCGCACTTGGCCTTGTAGTTGTCTGCGCCAGGCCCTTGCGAGAAGGCAGGCGCCGCAAAGGACGCGGCCAGCAGAATCACAGCCGCCAAATTGATTCGTGAAGTCATATTCTTGCTCCTTGTCCGGACGTTTACAGATTTCCGGTCAAGTCCATTTCATATAGGTTGCGTTGCGCGACCGCAAGTGACGCCGGTCACAGGTCGAAGACCCGGATCTTGCGCCAAGGCTTAACTTTAGCGTTTTCATCACAAGAGATTCCCTGCTCTCGTTTGATTTTCCAACCAGAGACGCTTGCAGGGGGGAGTGATATAGGTCACGGGCAATCCATGGCATGGTAATGCACAACATGACCGCTGCCTGAGGACAAAGTCTAAGGCTCCGGTCGCTGTGCCCGAAGCGAAGATTATGCTCACTCTCGCAGGGGACGCGGTGCGCCACGCGGCTGCGGCCTGTTCTTCTATTTCTGTAGCGTGCGCATGTAACTGACCAAATCCTTGATCTGCGCGTCCGTCAGTTTGCCAGCGTAGCCCTTCATTGCGCTTTTGCCGTTCTTCGTCGAGTCGAACAACTGCGCATCGCTGGCCTTGAGAAGCACTGGGTCCTTGAACGAAAGAGTCTTCACGATCCTGGCCATAGGCGTGTTGGCCAATCCGTCGGCCCCATGGCACACGGCGCACTTGGCCTTGTAAGTGTCTGCGCCGGGCGCTTCCGAGAAGGCTGGCGTCGCAATGGAAGCGGCCAGCAAAATCACAGCCGCCGCACTGATTCGTGATGTCATGGTCTTGCTCCTTGTCCAGACAAAGACAGTTCCCCGGTCAAGTCCATTCATTATAGGTCACGTTACGCGACCGCAAGTGACGACGGTCACGGGCAAAGGACCAGATCTTGCGTCAGGGCTTAACTTTAGCGTTTTTATGACACGAGATTCCCTCCTCCTGTCTGATTTTCCAGCCAAAGCCGTTTCCCGCGCGAAGTGATACAGGTCACAGGCAATCCACGGTCTAACAAAGCACAATATGACCGCTGCCTGAGGACAAAAATTTATGGCTACGGTTGCGGTACCCGACGCGAAAATCATGCTCACTCTCCCAGGGGACGCGGTGCGCCAGATTCTATGGCGTTTTGCCGGTCGTTTCGATCTGCAGATGCTGGTCCAGTCGGCTCGCGGCGTAGCGCGGGGAACCGTTGCGCGCCTGGTGGCTGCAGGCGAGCGCAATACTCATGAATGGACTCCCGGAAAAAACGGAATGATGGAGGCGTTTGACCGCGCCGGCGTCACCGCGGCCTTCATGGAGCCGGAAGAGGGTGGCTTTATCGTCGGGCCCAAGAACCTGGCGCTCGCCCTCGCAGCCTTCGAGTTGGCCTGGGTAGACGGCGGCGCGGCCACAGCCAGCCTGGCCGGATTTCTGGCTCTCTCGCCCATTCACGAGCGCGGCACGCCGGAGCAGGTCAACCGCTACAAGAGCCTTTCCGCGCCTCCTCAGCCGGGTGAAGACCGCATCCCGTGGCGCGGCGCATTTGTGCTTACCGAACCCATCCCCTACGTGGGTGTCGATGCCAGCATGTTGAGCGGCAAGATGCGCGTGGCCGAGTGGAAGGATGGCGAAGAGCCATGGCTTCAGGTGGATAAGCGTGGCCGCTTCATCACCAACATCGCTTTCGCCAACTTCGTCACCGCCGCCGTCGGCTCCGACGATCCGCGCATCAAGGGCAGTTGCATGGTGATCCTGGAAGATACCGACGAGGGCACCTTCGACCATGGAACGCCCACCAAAAAGCTGGTTCACCAGCTCTCCTCCACCGGCGATCCCATCTTCAGCCTGAAGGTTCCGGCCAGCCGCATCGTGGGCGGGTACACCGTAAAGGATGGCGTCATCGTCCCCAACTACAACCACGGCGAGATAATCGAGGCGGTTTTCCGTCGCACCCGCGTACCGGTGGGAATTATGTCGGCAGCGAAGCTCCTGTCGGCCGTCGAGCCTGTCATTCGCTACCAGCGCGGGCGTTTCCGCGGCGCCGAGGGCACAACCCCCGGCTCGGTGCGCTACGAGCAGGGCATCCAGCAGCGCGAAGACGCATTGCATCGGCTGGTGGACGTATGGGCCACCGGCGAAGCGGCTACCTCGCTCGGCTTTGCCACCGCGCGCCTCTTTGACGACCTCGACCCAATCGAAAAACAGAAGAGCGCAATCCTCAAAGAGCGCGGCATCCAGGGAGGACGCGCCGAGTTCAAGGCGCTCAAGGAAAGCGAACAACGCGCCATCGAACTTGTCTCACTCATCGCTCAGAATTCGGATTCTCCGCGCCGCCACGAATTGGAAGCCGACCCCCTGGTTCAGTTTGTACTCAAAGATGCCGAGGCCAATGTGCTCTGCCCGGCCACCAAGCTCTGGAACACCGGTCACGGAGCCAATCTGTTGCGCGAGGCCGTTAGCCTCATGGGGGGCTACGGCATCACCGAAGATTGCCCCGGCTTCCTCGGCAACAAGTGGATGGA
>Ga0181529_10005674_pt1 | contig 12980 bp, 3 predicted proteins | sample PEATcosm2014_Bin_36_FD_119763 | JGI IMG/M metagenome (GOLD analysis project Ga0181529, IMG submission 119763) | Peatland microbial communities from MTU Mesocosm Facility, Houghton, MI, USA - PEATcosm2014_Bin10_30_metaG | ecosystem: Environmental > Terrestrial > Soil > Wetlands > Peat | place... | reverse complement strand
TGAAACTGGTCAAAAACCCAGCGATGAACCGCTCCCAACGGACGCGGCCAACACAATTTTATCTTTGTAAAATGCACAGACATCAAATCAGACAGTCAATGTCACGTTTCGCAGAGGTCCCATTGTATATAAGTCCCCATTTTTCCGGGTTTTTGCGGGATTATGCAGTTTACAAAGTTTCTGGGTAGGGCGCGTCACTCCGTGCGCGCCGTCGGGATGACAAGAACGCACTTGTTGGCAAACTGACGGCTGGCAGAGCAACTGCCCGCTCTACCAGTTTTACCCCATTAGTTTGTCATCTACATAATCCCATTTCTTTATACAAAAAACGTCGTCCGCAATACAAAGAACAAAGAATGCCTTTCTCAATACAAGGAATGCCGTCCATGATGGGAGCGAGATTCGGTTATGCAACATTAGTCTGGTGTCAAGAGGAGTTCTTCAAAAGTCCAGATTCTGCCCGTCAAACCAGCGGCCATTGCTGGCGTGGTTTTGTGTGCGGCGTGAACATGGATGAAGTTGAAGTGAAAAATCATAAGGTTAATTGAGTGCGTGAGATACTCAAACTTCTTGGAATAACCGAGCGTGAGACGGGTAAATCTGCGGTTAAAAAGACGCACGGAAAGATTCTGACGCTCCATGTAGCTTGTGGAGATCAAATCAGGGTTTGGATTGCCGTTGCGGACATGGATTCTAAAGCCGGTGCAAACCGTGGGGGAATAGCGGCGTTCGGGGTCGTTCAAGTCTCTTGGATTGGCGTAAATCTTCACCTGTTGGGCGAAGTCAACGTCTTTGCCCATTGTGCGCCGGACTTCGACCTTGTAAGGCTCATAGCCATCGGTTGTCAGTTGAAAGCGGCCTTGGACACGCTGCTTCAAATCGGCAAGCAATCGGGTCGTGTTGCTGACTGTGCGCTGGCCTATGACATGGGAAATAATCAGCTTGGACTTTGAATCCATCGCCATGAAAAGATATTGCGAGCCGCGAAACGGGTCGTGCGTGTGATTTGAACGGTCTTTGCAACCGACAAAGCAGAACATCTCATCAGCTTGCACGGATTCAGGGCGCACGTTCCGCACGTTTGCATCAAGAAAGCGTCCAGCCTTGCTTCCGGCTCTCGCCAGCACGTTCAAGACGGTTTGCTGGTGCAATCCAGTCAGACGCGACACGGCGCGAATCCCAAGCCCTTCCGAGAGCATGTTCAGGACTGTGCAAGCCTGTTTGAAGTCAACACGCAGATTGTCCAGCGGTTGCTTGTCAGAGAATGACGTGCCGCATTTAAGACATTCAAAGCGTTGCACATTGAAGTTTTTGTTGCGGTAAAAACCGCGCCGTTTTGATTCACCATTGCAGCATATACAGTTCACTTGACCTTTCACGGCCAAGTCTTACAGTGATTTTGTAACGTCGAGTTACCACTGAAGGCTTCGGCCTTTAGTTGTGCCGTGCCGGTGCTAGATACACCGGCACGGCTTTTGTTTTATTGTTTGTTTGTTTTCACTTTGTTCCATCGCGCCATTACAGCGGCGCGAGCCTGTTCGCTTGTGCGGGCTTTCGCCTTGCCAGCCCCGGCCTTGCCACCCTTGCGGCCAATTCCAGCAAAATACCCGCGCAATTGCTTGTTTAGTTTCATCGCCTTAAATATACGCAAGCAGCTTGTGTATTGCAAGGAAATTATGCAACTATTTTTCGTTTGAAAAACGGCTTGCTTTGTGACGATGGCAGAGATACCTTGTAAGCATCAATGGCGACTCGGTTGCCTGTCGGCGGATGAGACGAACTTCGTAAGGGCAAATCTCATCCGCCGTTTTCTTTTCTGGGCGGCTGGTTTCGGCGTCACCAGTCCCCGCGAACTAATAACCTCATAAAAATAAAAGACCGTCTTAACTGCTGGTTGTAATTCCCGGCGAAAAGGGACAGCAATCAAAACGGCCAAAACTGAATTTTCGCCAAACGCGCTTACAACGGCGCAAAAAAAAATGGGAACGCCTGTCTCGCCGGACGAAGGCGAAAGCGGGCGTCCCCAACGCACGGAAACTAATTCGGGATTTCTGATTTGTCAAATGACATTTTTTTGAGTTATTTGCGGTAATGAAAAGAAAACGAAAAAAGCCGTCTCCGCTTCATATCATCAGAGAACCAAACATGGACGACAGAGAATTGATGCTTTTCATTCTTTACCGAATGATAGGGCTTCAAAGTGAATTAGGAGTTATCAGGGAACTTGTCTTGCGCCAAAGCGAGCCAGAGGATGCGGCTCAATTATCCAAAATCTACGCCGAAAGTCTCCAGAGCGCAGTTGATAGTTACGAACGCGATGTCCACGCTTTCCGGCAGAAACAGAATCTTGAAGGAAATTAGTTTTTTGATCGTTTTTCATTTGTTGACCTGACGCGGGATTTGCGGGTTAATTTGGCTATGCCTTCTGACGCTTTTGAGAATGTTTTGAATCGGTTGCAATCCGAGAGCAACGCCGCCCATGCCGCAAGAGTAGCTCTTGCAAAGAAAAACCAATGGGGTGCGGACGCTCAAAAGAATGTTCGCCATGAGCTTGAATGTCGCGTTGCCCGTGAGTTTTTAGTTCGGAAGGAAGTGGATGACGCTTGCCGTTTTTGGATAAAAAATGGAACTTGGCCGATGCCGAAGCAACATGACACTGTGCTTGATTATTGGGACAGGCTTTTTGAGGCGATGATGTTGGCCGGTTGGCTGAAAACAAACGGATTTTCTTCCGAAAAAACGGAGACCGAGCTTTTAGAGCTTTTCCTGATTGAAAGCTGGGAAGCCATTGGATTACGCCGCTTGCAAGCGCGGCTTCAGCAGCATCCGGGGTGAAATAAGGAAAGCCATAAACGGACAAAACGACACCATCCTCGAAGCTTGAAATTTCGACATGCTGTTTGTAACGATAATAATTCTTGGTCAAAATGGCAGATAATGGGCATTTGAATTGGTGGTTTTTGAAGTCGTTTCAAAAATATCAGCACCAATCAGATAGAGCATTACCCGAGATTCATATCATATGAAATTCGTATAGTTTCCGGGATGGGGAAATGCTAATTTATTTGAAATCAATCCCTGAACAAAAATATTGACCGCTTAATCGTTGAGTTCATTATGAAAATCCACACATATATTCCGCATGATTTCTTATTGAAATATGCGGTGCGGACGCTGGTTCTTGCCGTGTCATTATTGGTTGGCCTGCTGGTGGCTCCGTCCGGGTTCGCCGGAGTCGGCACCGACACTTGGAGCGGAGCCGGTGTTGCCACTTCAACCACCGGATGGGCCTCTGCGGCCAACTGGGCTGTCGGAAGCGCCAATGCGACACCTGGTGCCGGGGACTCCCTGTTTTTCACCGGCTCCGCCAATCTGGCGAACGGCGACGATATCGCGGGCGCTTTGAGCATCGGCGGTCTGACCTTTGGTTCTGTCGCCGGGCCGTTCACGCTTGGGGCCACGTCTGGCAATTCCCTCGCCCTTACATCCGCTGCCGTGATCGCCGACAATTCAAGCAGCCTGGAGACAATCAATCTGCCGATTGCCCTTGGCGGAGCCAGTCAAAATATCAATGTGGTCAGGGGCGGCTCCCTGACGGTCAACAATGTGATTTCCGGAACCGGCCCCTTGCTCCTGACCGGGGGCGGCCTGTTGACACTTACCGGCCAGGCGGCCGGAGCCAGCACTTATTCCGGAGGAACAACCAATAACGGCGGCACTCTGGAATTGGACTTTTCCCAAGGTGGCAGCACTCCGCCGGGCGGCATCCTTGCCAGCGGAGCGTTGACCCTGGGCGGCGGCAAATTGACAATCAACGGCGGCTCTGCCGCAACCGATTCACAGGCCTTCTCTGGGACAACATTGAATGCGGGGCAGAGCATCATCGCCGCCACGAATGGTCCCGGTGGTGGCACGGCGACTGTTACTCTCAATGCCATAACCGCGAGCCCGGGTGCCAGTGTGGTTTTCTATGGTCCGGCCAGTGCCACCGCTGGCGTTGCCGCGACCGGCACAATCACGACCACCACGGCCGGACTGGGCCAAGCCACTGCCGGCCAGGATGGAATTCTGGCCACGGCCGCCGCTAACAATGCCTATGCCACGGTGGGGCTTTATGATTGGGCGACCACGGATAGCGGAGCGCTTACGGCGGGAACAACCGTCATCGGCGGCTCGTCAATTACCGGGTTTTATGTTGTCCCCGGGAACAACGCCAACCCCAGTGGAACCCCCAATTGGGATATCGCCACGCAAGACAATCCTCTCAGTTATTCCGCCGGCACCACTGCACGAGTCTCGTCCACAACTGCGTATACATTGGAATCCCTTCGATTCAACACTGGGACCGCCCCTTACTTGGATGTCAGGGGTGGCGATTATCTACAGACTGGCGGCTTGCTGGTCACGCCAAATTTGGGGGTGATAAACGTTGGCGTTTGCAACGTGCGTCTTGCCAATACCACCTGCCAGATTGTCCAAAACAACACCACGGGCCTGCTTATTATCGGCATTGATTCAACCAGCTCCTCCATATGGCAGGCATTCACTGCGGCTGCAATCACCGATACTGGAGACAATATTGTTAAATCCGGCGCGGGAACGTTGATTTTAAATCCCACCAACGGCATGGGATTTCCCATCAACTACTATACCAATGGCGGCGCATATACGGTGTCCGCCTCCGGCAGGGTGACTGCGGGAACTTATGACTCGGTTGATGTGGCCAACACCACTCCTGCGGCGTTTTATTTCAACGGCGGTGTCACGGTCATTAACAACCCCAACCAGTTGGGCAATCCAACCACACAGGGAACGGCTGCTGGCGCCGTGGGAACAGTCAATTTGAACGGCGGCACGTTAATGGGTGCCATGGGCAGTTTCAGCTTGATCAACGCGGCGGCCGCCAGCGCCGCGCGCCCGGTGTTCCTTGGTGGAAATGGCGGCGGCCTGGCCGCGCAAACCACCAACACGTTCACCATTCCGGGCGTCATCAGCGGCGCGTCTGGCACCGGCCCGTTGACCATCGGCATCCCGGCCTCCAGCGCCAATGGCAACAACGTTGGATTGGTTCCCGGCACCGGCTCAATCGGCGGTTATGTCACGAAGAATCCGGCCTTCAACGCCACGGGCACGGTGGCTCTGACGGGGGTCAACACCTACACTGGCAACACGATTATCAGCAGCGGCACGCTGCAATTGGGCGCGGCCGGTTCGATCAGCAATTCGGCCAACATCATCGTGAACAGCGGGGCGATCTTTGACGTGTCGCAAGTCAGCGGAGGTTTTACTCTGGGCGCCAGTCAGGTTCAAAACCTGATGGGCAGCGGTTCAGTCACCGGAGCGGTGGTCGTCGCCACCGGTTCGGGCATCTATGGTGGAACGGACGGGACGTATGGCACGAACACGTTCAACAGCAACCTGACCTTGGCCACGGGCGCGGCGGCTTATTTTGATCTCGGCACCAGCGCCACCGGTTCAAACGACGAGATTGTGGTGAACGGCAGCCTGACGCTGAATGGCAACATCATCCATCTCAAGGCTCCGAGCACGACGGCGTTTCTGGACACGAGCGTCTATACACTCTTCAGCAGCCCCAACCCGATCACCGTCAATGGCAGCCTTACGATTGTTTGGGATGTTCCGCCGGCAAACTCTGGCAGATATTCTGTATTGGCCGCTGGCAACAGCGTGCTGCTTCAGTATGTGGCGGGTTCCGGCCCGATCGTTGGCACCCCGACCGCCAGTCCGAACCCGGCGTATCCCAACGAGAGTGTATTAATCAGCGTTACGGTATTGACCAACAACAACCCCGTCATCACCAGTGTCACGGCGGATGTCAGCCAGACCGCCGGCACAGGACAGCCGGGATCAGGAGCAACCATCAAGACATTATATCTTTCGGCCATACCGAATGTCTACACCAACAGCGTTGCGGTGGGCGCATCGGTTCCCATCGGCTCAACCACCACCAACATCGTTACCGCGATTGACAGCGGTTCATCCACAACTTACGCCACCAACATATTGGGCATCATATCCGGCGCGCCAACAATTTCGGCTTCAGTCAGTCCCAATCCTGTGGGACTGAACCAGGTGGTGACCATCACCGCGACGGTGCTGGGGAATTCCTACCCCATTAGTGTCGGCGGAGTGACGGTGGATGTGAGCGCGATTGCCGGCACTGCACCCGGAACCACCATACTGACAATGAATTTGTCCGCGACGCCAAACGTCTATACGAACAGCTACACGGTTCTGAACACGACCGCATACGGGGCGCAGACACTGACAGTCAAAGCGGTTGACACGCATTCCGAATCCACCACGGCGGCATTGACTTTGAACGTCAGCCCGCTGGATGTATGGACCGGCTTGGGTGCCGATAACAACTGGATGACCGGGGGCAACTGGCAGAGCGGATTAACCCCAGGCACTGGAGATTTCGTGACTTTTGCGGGGAACACACAATTGACGCCGGACATGAACAATAATTACAGCCTCGGTTCGCTGACCTTCGCCCCGGCGGCTGGGCCGTTCAACATCACGGATCCGACCGCGAGCTACACGCTGACCTTGACCGGCGGGGTGACGAACAATTCTGCCAATGTGCAGACCTTGAGCGTACCGGTTGCCCTGACTGGAGCGCAGACTTTCAATGCGGCGGCGGGCAGCCTTGTGATCAGCAACACCGTATCCGACAGCGGCAGCGGTTTAGTCAAGGCCGGCACGAACACGCTGACGCTGGCGGGCAACAACACTTACACCGGGCCGACGACCATCAGTGCCGGCTCCGTGGTGATTGCCGGATCGGGTCAGTTGGGCGGCGGCACATATGCGGCAGGCATTGCTGACAATGGTGTTTTTGACTATGGCAGTTCCGCCGCACAGACGTTGTCGGGGACAATTTCGGGCGGCGGCCTCTTGCAAAACGATGTCGGCGCTTTGACCCTGCCAAATGCCAACACCTACAGCGGCGGCACGCTGATCAATGGCGGGGTTGTGTCAATTGCGAATGCCACGAGTTTGGGCACTGGGACAGTGACCAACAACGGGGGAACCATTTTAATGCCGACCATCACCCTCACGGTTGCGAACAACCTGTGGTTCACCGGCACGTCAATTGTGGATCAGGACAATTTTCTTGGGAACGATAATTTCAGCGGCACGTTCGGAGGGAATGGGACTGTAATCATCACCAATTTGTCGTTTTCTAGTTCGACAGTGTATTCAACCTTCACCCTCGCAGGTTCGATGGCAAATTTCTCCGGTCATATCATCATTGCTCCCACAAACAGTTCGGGGAATCCAACCGCCGGCACTTTGCGGTTTAACAGTTCAACGCAAGTCAACACCGGCAGCACCAATGCCAGCTTCAACCTTGGTGACAGCCCCAGCACGGCTCTATTGGCCGGACGCAACCCCGGAACCATAAACCTTGGTGAATTATTGGGCGGACCGGGGACAGCGGCGGAAGGAACCAGAAATGCCGGCACCGGGGTTTTGAGCATTGGCGGACTGAACACCTCCACCACTTTTGCTGGAACCATTGAGGATGTTGACCCCACCGAGACTGCCGGCACCTTTTTCACAGCATTGACCAAGGTTGGCAGTGGCACCCTTACCCTGACCGGCACAAACACCTACAGCGGCACCACGGCCATCAACGGTGGTTTCCTCAATGCCGGTGTGGCGGAGAATCCGGGCGTGTCAGGACCATTTGGCAATCCGACGACCAATGCCATGACTTTCGGCGGCGGCATTCTGCAATACTCCGCAGCAAACCAAAATGACTATTCCGCCCGATTCAGCACCAATGGCAGCCAGCCCATCAGCATAGATGTGAACGGTCAGGGTGTTTCTTTTGGGACGGTGATTCAAGGCATCGGCACCAGTTTGAAGCTCACCAACTCAACTGGTTCAGGCACGTTGACGCTCGCCGCTGCGGAAACTTACACCGGCAACACTGCCATCAATGACGGCACGCTGGCGCTCGGAGCCTCTGGTTCCATCAATTCCACCAACATCATCGTGGGTGCCGGTGCGACTTATGATGTGTCGGCGGTCAGCGGCTATGCGGTGGGCGCTGGCCAGAACTTGATGGGCTACGGAACGGTCATTGGCCCGGTCAATACCACTTCAGGTTCGGGAATTTATGGCGGGCAGGACGGAACATACGGCACGAACACGTTCAACAGCAACTTGACCTTGGCCACGGGCGCGGCGGCTCACTTTGATGTAGGCACCAGCGCCACCGGATCGAACGATGAGATTGTGGTCAACGGCAACCTGACCTTGAACAACACCTACCTCCATGTCAAAGCGCCGAGCACATCGGCGAGTTTGAGCGCCGCCAACTACACGTTGTTCAGCAGCCCCAACCCGATCACAGTCAACGGCACCATCACGTTGATCTGGGATGTCCAGCCGGTGAACTTCAATTTTTATCAACCTGCGGTCGTTGGGAACACCATTGTTCTCAAGTATGGTTTTATTGCGGGTCCGCAAATGGGCGCGTCTTCGGCCACGCCAAATCCGGCTTATCCCTACGGAAGTGTGTTGATCAGTGCCACCGTGGCGCCCAATCCTGTCACCTTAAATCCAATCAATAACGTTACGGCAGATGTCAGCCAGACTGCCGGAACGGCGCACGGGACCACAATTATACCTCTGTATTTGTCGTCCACGCCAAATGTCTATACCAACAGTGTCAACGTTGGCGCGGCGGTTCCCGCTGGCACTGTGACCAATTACGTCACGGCCGTTGACAGCGCGAGCATCCCCGATTACAGCTCCAATACGTTAAGCATTCTGTCTGGCTTTCCTGTAATCAGCGCGCAACCGACCTCTCGTTCGTTCCATTCCGGCGCGGTCGGAGCGACCGCCAGTTTTGCCGGGGCGGCCACCGGCAGCCAGCCGATGTATTACCAGTGGAAGGCGGGTGCGGTTGGCGGCAGCACTTACACCAATCTGCTTGGCGGCCAATTTAGTGGAACCACCACCACGAATCTGGTCATCAGCAACCTCACGCTTGGGAATGTTGCCAGCTATGTTTTAGTGGCAAGCAACTCGTTCGGCTCGATCACCAGCAGTCCGGCGATCCTTACGGCTGTTGACGCCGGAGCCTATGGCGATATGGTGGCCGGCCTCAGCCCAGTTGCTCTTTATGAATTGAACGAACTGGCGGATCCGTCCGTTGGCGGTGTGACAGCCTACGACTATGTGGGCGGTCATAATGGCATTTACGGAACCAACTCCAGCAACGGTTTTGATGGCATCGCCGGTCCGCGTCCGTTGGATTTCCCCGGCTTCACGACCACCAACACGGCCTTGGCGACTACGACGAACTTGGCCAACTCGTTCGTGACCCTTCCTGCATTGAACTTGAACACCAACACGGTCACGCTCACGGCCTGGATCAATCCGAGTGATTATGTGGGCGGCTCCGGCATCGTCCTTTGCAACGATGGCACTAAGGCCAGCGGCTTGGTCAGTTACGGGAGCGGCGGGAATGGGATATCCCTCAACTTTGTGGGCCCTGCCGGCATCACGGCATGGACGTCCACCGAGAGCGCCGGATTTGTGACCTTGAGCAACTGGAACACCATCCAGCCGCCGAACAACAACGATCCGTGCTCGGGCACCACGGCTTTGGTTGATTCCACGGGTGCCGCCACCGGTGCCACCTGCATCTGGAGTTCCAGCTACTGCCATGAAGCGACCAGCGCCACGCCGGGCAATCCGCATTTGTTCGCCACCTGGTTGGATGCCACGGACGGAACGGGCCGGCCTTCGATTGTCACCGTGACCAATCTGCCATCGAGCGCGGCCGGCTATAATGTGTATGTTTATTGTGGAGGCAGTGCTGAAGGCGGAACTTTCTCGATCGCTTATCCAGGTTCCACTTCTCCGACATACACCGTGACTGGAACCGGTATATTTGCCGCCAACACCTGGACTCAGGTCACCGGGGCAAATGTAAACGGCAACTATATTTTGTGGACGATTCCCAGCGTGTCGGGATTCACCATTACTGATGTCACGTCCGGTCGCGCACCGCTCAACGGCGTCCAAATCATCCCGCTGTCGGGTGGAGCGTCCACCAACGGTGCCGCCTTGGGTTACAACTGGAATGGCGATTCCACGGCTGCAGGTTGGAATTCCGGGCTGGTGCCGCCGACGAATCAGTGGTCGCTGGCGGCCTTGGTCGTGTCACCCACCAATGCGACGATTTATATGCTGAACCACAACGGCATTGCCTCGGCGACATTAACGAACAACCATGCCGTTGCCGCCTTTGCCGGAAACACGCTCATCGGATCAAGCTCTGCCTCCTCGCAGGCCGCCACTTTTGATGGCAGCATAGACGATGTGGGAGTGTTCAACTACGGCCTGACACCGGCCCAATTGCAGAGCATCTTCGCCACGGGAGCCTATGGACCCGGGCCTATGATAATGGCATATGCCGCCAGCCCGAACCCGGCCTATCCCAACGAGAGGGTGTTGGTGAGCGCCACAGTGTTGCCCAATCCCAATAGTGGCAACGCCGTCAGCAGCGTATCCGCAGATGTCAGCCAGACCGCCGGGACGGCGCCGGGCACGACGATTCTGCCGCTGTTCTTGTCGGCGACGCCGAATGTCTATACCAACAGCGTGACCGTTGGCGCGTCGGTTGCCGCCGGAACAACGGTGACCAACTACTTCAAGGCCATTGACATTGCGAGCTTGAGCAATGTTGTCAGCAGCACCTTGAGCATCATGTCGGGACCGCCGGTGGTCTCGGCTGCCGCGAGTCCCAATCCCGTGGGTCGCGGGCAGACGGCGGTCATCAGCGCCACCGTGATTCCGCAGTCCTATCCGATCAGCAGCGTCACGGTGGATGTGACTGCGCTTGGCGGTTCGACCGTCACGCTTCATCTGCAAGGCGGAAACATCTACACCAATTCAGTCACCGTGTCGCCATCGGCCGCATTCGGCACCGAATATGACCTGACCGTCACCGCTACTGACACTGCGTCGGAAACCGGCACGGCCAACATTCCGCTCATCATCGGCGGTTTGGGTGAAGTGTGGAATGGCAATGCTACGCCGGACAACAACTGGAGCACAGCGGGCAACTGGGCGAGCGGGCAGTCGCCGCAGACGGGGGATCTTTTGACCTTTGCCGGAACACAGAACTTGACGCCGGACATGAATAACAGCTACAGCATTGGTTCGTTGACGTTCAACAGCAACGCGGGCAGCTTCAACATCACCGACCCGACCGCGAGCTACACGCTGACCTTGACCGGCGGCGTGACGAACAACTCGGCCAATGTGCAGACCTTGAGCGTGCCGTTGGCGCTGGGCGGAACGCAGGCGTTCAGTGCGGTGTCGAACAGCATCGTGTTGAGCAACAGCGTGGCCGACGATTCGGCCGACAGCCTGGTTGGCGGAGTGGTTGCGTCCGGGACAAACGCCCTGATACTGACCGGCATCAACACTTACTCCGGGCCGACGACGGTCAATACCAACAGCACGTTGACGATTGGTGGTTCTGGTCAGTTGGGCAGCGGCACATATGCGACAGGCATTACCAACAACGGCGTCCTGAACTACAACAGCTCCGCCGCGCAGACGTTGTCGGGGGCGATTTCGGGCAGTGGCCTCCTGCAAAACGATGCCGGCATTTTGACTCTGCCCAATGCCAACACCTACACCGGCGGCACGCTGATCAATGGCGGGGTTGTGTCAATTGCCAATGCCGCGAGCTTGGGCACCGGAACCGTGACGAACAATGGCGGAACCATTTTGCTGCCGACCGGCACCCTCACGGTCGCGAACAACCTGTGGTTCACCGGCACTTCCATCATGGATCAGGGTGATTTTTATGGGAACGACAATTTCAACGGCACGTTCGGAGGGAATGGGACTCTAATCATCACCAATTTGTCGCTTTTGAGTTCGACGGCGTATTCAACCTTCACAATTCAAGGCTCGATGTCCGGTTTCACGGGCACGATAACTGTCGTTCCGGACGGAGCGAATGGTCCGACTGTAGGATTCATCCGGTTTAACAGCGGAACCACAGTTAATAATACCGGCAGTGCCCTGGCGACCTTCAACCTCGGCGGCGGAGACAGTGAAGTCATATTGACCGAGCGCGATCCTTCCATCAACTATCTTGGCGCATTGACAGGTGGACCGGGAACAGCCTTGGAAGGATCAAGAAACACCGGCACCGCTACTTGGATTATTGGCGGTCTTAACACCTCCACCACCTTCGCCGGGACAATTGAGGATGCCGATGCCACCACCGAGGCGACCCCTGCCGGCTTTATTGCAGCAATCACCAAGGTCGGCACCGGCACGCTGACGTTGAGCGGTGCGAACGCTTACAGCGGCGGCACGATAATCAGCAACGGCGTGCTGAATATCACGGGCAGTTTGAGCACAGGCGTCGGCGGCGGCACCCTCAACTATGTCAGCATCTACGGCGGCACGCTGGCCGGTTCCGGAATCATCAATGTTGCGGTCACCAATTATTCCGGCGGCACGCTCGCGCCGGGAGCGGGAGTCAGCACGGCGGGAACGGTGTTGACCGTCAACAGCAACCTGACGCTGCTGGCCGGCAGCACCAACATCTTCCAAGTGTCGCATATCAACGCCACCAACGACAGCGTCGCGAGCGGCGGCATGATTACTTATGGTGGCGTCCTCACTGTCGTGACCAATGCGGGGGATTCCGCGTTCACCAAAGGCGACAAATTCACCCTGTTCGTCACTAATGGCGTTTCCGGTGGTTACGCCGGCAGTTTCATCGCGAGCAACCTGCCGCCGTTGGGCGCGGGGCTTGCATGGACGAACACGCTGGCGATTGACGGCAGCATCGAGGTCATTTCCAACGGCATCGTGACGCCGCCCGCGCCCGTTGCCGGGTTCAGCGGCACGCCCACCAGCGGCGTGGCGCCGTTGCCTGTGACCTTCACCGACGCCTCCAGCGG
>Ga0181529_10005673_pt1 | contig 12980 bp, 9 predicted proteins | sample PEATcosm2014_Bin_36_FD_119763 | JGI IMG/M metagenome (GOLD analysis project Ga0181529, IMG submission 119763) | Peatland microbial communities from MTU Mesocosm Facility, Houghton, MI, USA - PEATcosm2014_Bin10_30_metaG | ecosystem: Environmental > Terrestrial > Soil > Wetlands > Peat | place... | reverse complement strand
CACCCTGGGACTTATGAGCAAGAGCATGGTGGCGACGCTGCCGTTTGTGTTGTTGCTGCTGGATTACTGGCCGCTCAAACGAATTTCCTATTTCCGGCCTTCACCACACAACGGCGCGGCAGGCCGATTTCCGGCTTCCGATTTGAAACACTTGCTGATAGAGAAGATTCCGTTGTTTGTCCTCGCGGCAGGAGCGTGCGCGGCGACAGCGCTGATGCCGGGACTGGTGATTGCGGATGCCCACCGGCTCCCGCTCTTCGAACGAATTGTCAACGCGCTGGTTGCTTATTTGGTTTATCTGTGCCAGATGTTTTTTCCGACAGGGCTGGCCATTCCTTATCCCAATGCCCCAACCGGTGTGCCAGTATGGAAGGCCGGTTTTGCATTTGTCGTGTTGGCGGCGATTTCTGCGGGAGTTGTGGCGTGGCGGAAAAAAAATCCCTGCCTGCTGACGGGCTGGTTCTGGTATCTGGGAATGCTGTTTCCGGTAATCGGGATTATTCAGATATTGCACAATGTCGCCCACGCTGACCATTACACTTATCTGCCGGAAATCGGTCTGGCCATTGCGGTGACATGGGCGGTGGCGGATTGGAGCGCGGGGTGGAAACATCGGCGCGCGGTCTTGGGTGGATTGATGGCCGCCGTGATTGTGACCTTGATGGTCTGCGCCCACATTCAAACTTCTTATTGGAAAAACGACGAAACACTGTGGACGCGGGCGCTGGACTGCACCTCCGGCAACAGCGTCGCCCGCAACAACCTGGGACTGGCCCTTGCCAAAAAGGGCGACGTGGAGGGCGCCATTGCGCAATTCAGACAGGCGCTGGAAATCCACCCCGACGACGCGGAAATCCATTACAATCTGGGAGTCGCTCTTTCCGTGAAGGGAGATCTGGATGGAGCCATCGCGCAATACCAAAAGGCGTTGGATTACGCGCCGGACAACGCGGAATTTCACAACAACCTGGGAACCGCCCTTTTCGCGAAGGGATCGGTGGAGGAAGCCATCGCGCAATTCCAGGAATCCACAAGACTCCAGCCTCGTTACGCTGACGCCCACTACAATCTAGGCAATGCCGTGTTAAAACTCGGAAAACTGGATGAAGCCATCGCGCAATACAAACAAGTTCTGGAGATCAATCCCAATCACGAGAATGCGCATTACAACCTGGGAATCGTTCTTTTCGTGAAGGGAGATTTGCTGGGAGCCATCGCACAATACCAAAAAGTCCTGGAGATCAATCCCGGCCAGGTCAACGCCCAAAACAACCTGGCATGGTTGCTTTCAACGGCATCCGACGCATCGCTCCGCAATGGCGCAAAAGCCATCATGCTGGCCGAAAATGCCAGCCGGCTGAGCGGGGGCGAAAATCCGCTCATCCTGCAAACCCTGGCGGCGGCTTATGCGGAGAAAGGAAGTTACGAGCTGGCGGTGGTAACGGCGCGGCACGCCCTGGAACTGGCGGTGACGCAGAAAAACGACGCACTGACCGCGACCTTGCAAAAGGAAATCAAACTCTACGAGGCGAACACGCCGGAGCGGGATGTGACGAGGTGAGCAAGAACCAGTCAACGAAGTCCGTAACAACAATTCTCCAACAATATCATCGCCGAACCACATTTCTTGCTCATGGATAACAGAAACGGAAAACAAACTGTCTGACCGATGCTCCCGCCCAAACTGGTTTTTGGCGCCGGTTAAATCTGTGAAGCGGCCTGAAGGAGCCAAGCATTCCATTCGAGCCTGAATTTATTTTGCTTTTCCGGTTCGATTTTCATTTTTGCATGGCAAAGCCGGCTGCTGCAACCGGGTCTGGTTTATCTGCGTTGCGGGTTTGTGTCAAGGAGGTTGCAAGGTTCAGAAATTTGCTATTCTTAAGTCATTGTTCTATAATCCATTGCGTTCCAGAATTCCATGGAGGCGTTGTTCCATGCAAAACAAACCGAGTCAACTGGCGTTTCGGGTCAGTTTAATTTACTGCCTGGTTGCCGGGGTGTGGATTTTGATCTCCGACCGCGCGGTGGTCACACTCGTTTCCGATCCGGTGGTTATAGGCAAAATATCCATCTTCAAAGGCTGGGCGTTTGTGGCCGTCACCGCGCTGTTGCTGTATTTCACCTTGCGAAATCAAATGCGGCGCTGGGAACAGCAGGCCAGCGCACGAATGCAGTCCGAGGATAAACTGCGCCAGTTGTCACAGGCCGTGGAGCAGAGTCCCGTCTCGGTGATCATCACTGATACGAAGGGCAACATCGAATATGTCAACCGCAAGTTCTCGGAATCGTCTGGTTACTCCTTGGAAGAAATCATCACCCAGAATCGCAGCATTTTAAAATCGGGTGAAAGTCTTCCCGCAACGTATCAGGAGTTGTGGAACCGCATCACCGGCGGCGAAATGTGGAGTGGCGAGCTTCAAAACCGCAAAAAGAACGGCGAACTTTACTGGGAGTGGGCCACCATTTCGCCCGTCCTCGATGCCACCGGCAAAATCATGCACTTTCTGGCGGTCAATGAAGACATCACATGGCGCAAGCGTGCGGAGGCGGCGCTGCGGGAGCGGGAGGAGCAGCTTCGCCTTTTTGTGGAGCACAGCCCGGCGGCCATCGCCATGCTGGACCGGGACATGAAATATCTGGTGGTCAGCCATCGCTGGATGGAAGACTACCGTCTGCAGGATCAATCCATCATCGGCCGGAGTCATTACGAGGTCTTTCCTGAAGTCCCGCAACGATGGATCGAAATTCACCGGCGTTGTCTGGCGGGCGCGGTCGAGAAATGCGACGAAGATACATTTCCCCGCAGCGACGGCACAACGGATTGGATCCGCTGGGAAATCCAACCGTGGCGTCAGGCGGATGGCTCCATTGGCGGCATCATCATATTTTCCGAAGACATCACCGTGCGCAAACGTGTGGATATGGCGCTACAGGAGAGCGAGCAGCACTATCGCTCACTATTTGAAAACATGCTGAACGGGTTCGCGTTTTGCCGCATGGAGTTTGATGGAGACCGTCCCCGGGACTTCACCTACCTCAAGGTCAACCCTGCTTTTGAGAGGCTGACCGGACTGAAGAATGTGCAGGGCAGGAAAGTGAGCGAGGTCATGCCCGGAATTCAGGAGGCCGATCCCGCGTTGTTCGAGAAGTATGGACGGGTGGCGCGAACCGGTGTCCCGGAACAATTCGAGATTTATGTTGAGGCGTTGAAGATGTGGTTTGCCATCGCGGTCTACAGCCCGAAGCAGGAACATTTTGTGGCGGTGTTCGATGTGATTACCGGGCGCAAGCAAGTGGAGCAGGCGCTGGCCTGCGAACGCGATTTGCTGCTGACGCTGCTGGATAATTCGCCGGACAACATTTATTTCAAGGACCTCCAGTCCCGCTTTGTCAGATGCAGTCAGACCCAGGTGCGTCATTTTGGTTTGAGTTCCCAGGAGGAACTGCTGGGCAGGACGGATTTTGATTTCTATGCGGAAGCGTATGCCCGTCCCCGATTTGAGGATGAACAGGAAATCATCCGCACTGGCCGGCCGATGATTAACAAGGAAGAGCGGGAAGAGCGGAAGACCGGTCACGTCATCTGGGTGTCCAGCACGAAAATGCCGTGGCGCGATGATGCCGGGAAAATCATCGGCACCATCGGCATTTCGCGCGACATCACCGGGCACAAGCAGGCGGAGCTGGCTTTGCAAGAAAGCGAGGAACGATACCGCCAGCTATTCGATCTGGCGTCCGACGCCGTCGTTCTGGTGGACATCGAGACCCACCGCTACGTGGATGTCAATCAAGCCACGCAGCGGCTCTACGGCTACAGCCGGGAGGAGTTTCTCCAGATGACGCCGGAGGACGTTTCCGCGGAACCGGATAAAACCCGTGATCATATTAACTCGGGTGATCCCTTTGTTCCGCTCCGTTGGCATCGCAAGAAAAATGGCGAGCGGTTCGCCGTGGAAATCACCGCCAATCAGATTATTTACCGGGGGCGTCGGACGGTGCTGGTCGCCCTCCGGGACATCACCGCCCGCCAGTTGGCGGAGGAATCCCTTGCCCGCTTGGCGACGGCCGTCGAACAGGCCGCCGAGTCCATCGTGATCACCGACACTCAAGGCACCATCCTCTACGTCAACCCGGCATTTGAAAAAATCAGCGGCTACACCCGCGCGGAGGCCCTCGGCCAAAATCCCCGAATCCTCAAAAGCGGCAAGCACGACGCTGAATTTTACCGCCAGATGTGGGCTGCCCTCGCCCAAGGTGAAACCTGGCACGGTCATATTATCAACCAGCGCAAGAATGGCGCGCTTTTCGAGGAGGACGTCACCCTCTCGCCCGTGCGCGATGCCGCCGGCAAGGTCGTCAACTATGTAGCCGTGAAGCGCGACGTGACCCATGAACTGCAACTTCAGGCCCAATATCTCCAGTCGCAGAAAATGGAAGCCTTCGGCCAGTTGGCCGGCGGTGTGGCGCATGACTTCAACAACATGCTGGCCGTAATCATGATGCAGGCCGACCTGTTGAAGACCGACGGCAATCTTACGCCCGCGCAAACGGAAATTGCCAGAGACATTGGCGTGGCCGCCGAACGCGCCGCCAACCTCACCCGCCAGCTTCTATTGTTCAGCCGGAAACAAACGGTCATGCTGCGCGATCTGGATTTGAACGAATCCGTCAACAACACGGCCAAAATGCTGCGGCGCACCCTCGGTGAAGACATTCAACTGCAATTCAAATTCGTCATGCAATCGCTGTTCATCCACGCTGATGCGGGCATGATGGATCAAGTGCTGTTGAATCTCGCGGTGAACGCCCGCGACGCCATGCCCAAAGGCGGGCAACTCGTCATTGAAACTTCCGCCGTGGACTTCGATGAATCGGTCGCCGCGCATTCCGCCCAGGCCCGCCCCGGCTCGTTCGTGTGTTTGAGCGTAAGCGATACTGGCTCCGGCATTCCTGCGGAAATCCTCCCCAACATATTTGAACCGTTCTTCACCACCAAGGAGATCGGCAAAGGCACCGGCCTGGGATTGGCCACCGTATTTGGCATCGTGCAGCAACATCATGGCTGGATCAATGTCTATAGCGAAGTCGGGCGCGGGACGACCTTCCGCATTTATTTGCCGCGTCTGACCGGGAAGTCCGGCCCCGATTCCGAAGCGCCTGATGTCAAAACCCTGCGCCGTGGCAATGAAACCATCCTGCTCGTTGAAGACGAGGCGCCCCTGCGTCTTTCCATCCATAACTCCCTGGCGCAACTGGGCTATCGCGTGCTGGAAGCCGTCAACGGCGCCGGCGCCTTGGAAATCTGGAAACAACACCACGATGAAATCCATCTGTTGCTGACCGATTTGGTGATGCCGGGCGGCATGAACGGGAAAGAAGTGGCCGACTGGCTTTTGGCGGAGAATCCAAAATTGAAAGTGATTTACACCAGCGGCTACAGCGCCGCCGTCCAGGTTGAGGATTTGCTTTTGGAGGAAGGCGTCAACTTTTTAACCAAGCCGTTTGCCGCGCACCACCTTGCACAAACCGTCAGGAATTGCCTGGATAAGAATTGACTTCGATTGCTCTGAACATTCCCGCCGCCTGCCGGCACGCGCCGGGCAGTCAGTTTGCGCGGGAAAACTGGCAACGTCAATTCCGCGCTCTTGCGCGCAATCCGCAGTTCAAGCAAATGGACTGCAGGATTATTCCGGCAGTTCCTTCAATTGCGCGGCGCTGATGGCCGGATGTCCGGCGACGACGGCGCGGACGGCTTTCACGTCATCGGCGGTGACCGCGCCGGCCTTGTTGCCCCACGAAGTGCGGATGTAGGTAAGCACGGCGGCGAGGTCGGCGTCGGACAAGTTCGCGCCCATCGGCGCCATGTTGAGGTTCCAATCCTTGCCTTCCACCTGAAGGCTGCCGTTCAATCCGTTCAGCGGGATTTGCGCGAGGCGATGGAATCCGCCGGTGATGACCCATTCCGAGCCGGCCAGCGGCGGGGCTTGATTGGGTTTGCCCATGCCGTCCACGCCGTGGCAGATGCCGCACACGGTTTCATAAACTTTCTTGCCCTGCGCCGCCGCCGCCGCCGCGCCGGACTTGGGCTGATACAAATCCAACTGCTCCGCGGAAACGTAAGGGCTATAGACTTTGGCGTTGAACCAGCCGCTGTGATGGTCGAAATAAACCGCGCCGACGAACAGCAGCAGGAGCGTCACGATGAAAATCCACATGGGCACGGTGGATTGCGTCGCCGACGGCTCGCCGCCGGTTCCTGTGGGACAATTCGATCTGGCTTCGTCGTTCATGGCTTGGTCATCACGGGCGTGAACGGAGCTTCATACAACGGCACATCGGCCTTCAGGCTCAACAAATAGGCCGCAAGCTGTTTCGCCTCCGGCGTCGGCACGACTTCGCAGCCGGCGGGCGGCGCGAAATCTTTCGGAAATTGCAGCGCGTCGGGCGAGGGCGCGTCGCCGAGCTTGCGGACTTCAAAGAGAAAGCGAAACGACGGCATGGCGGAATTTTTCACGACCGTCTGCGGCGCGTAAAGGTGGACGAGTTGCCAGTTCAAATCCGGGAAACGCGCGCCGACGTTGGCGAGGTCCGGCCCGGCACGGAGACTGCCAAGCTGAACAGGATTGTCGTAGAGATAATCCGCCGCGACGCTGCGACGAATTCCCCAGCCACGCGCGATATCCGCACCGTTGGCAACAATGTGCGTCTCAACGCTGCCGCCGGCGGCGGCAATTTTATCGGAGACACCATCAGCTTCTTCCTTGGTCAGGCCGGTCAGTTTCAGCGTGGAAACGAGATTGCTGACAACGGTTGGTTTTTTGCCAGCGGCGGTCAACACCACATCGCAAACGACGCCGTCTTGCCGGACTTGTTCGGTGTGGCACGCGGCGCAGCCGTTGGCGCGATAGACCTGCGAGCCAAGCGTCGCGTTGCCGGTTCGTTGCAGCGGGTAGGTGTCGCTGGAATTCAAAACGGCGGCCTGTTTTGCCGTGCCAAGCTGCTTCGCCGATCCGAGCACAAAACCGCACCAGGAAAGACCGAGCGCGATAAAGACCGCGAGGAAAACGCTGAAACCATTTCTCATGATTTCACCTCCTGGTCGCGCCGCAGCGAAGCGGAGGCAGGCGCGGCTTCGAGCGGCGCTTTCATGGCGGCGAGCAGCGACTTGAGCAGCGCGAGTTTCCACTTAAGCGTCATGGCAAGAACGTTTGCGGCAAACAGCAGGCTGCCGAGCAGGATGAGCAGCAGACCGGTGGTGCCGGCGCGCAGAAAGATCAACGCAACGGCGGTGGAATCGGCGAAGGCGGTCTGTGGATTGTTAAGCTTCATCCCCTGCTCCACGCCACCCACGGCCAGCGAACCAGCCCAGAGGACGATGCCGAGCATGAACAGCCAGTGCTGGATGCGGACGAATTTCGGGAACGGCAGCACGAAACCCATGACGCGCGGGAGCAGTTCGTAAATCGCGCCGCACATGACGATGGCAAAGAAACCGAGGATTTGCAGTTGCGCCTGCGCCGGGCCGAACCAGGTAAATTCCGTCGCGCGGCTGATTTGCGGACAAGCCGACGCGACAAGCATCAGGCCGGATAGGATGAACGCCGCAGTTCCAAATTTGACGTAGCAGAACGGCCCGCCTTTGCAAGTGACGTTCGCGCCACAAACAGTTTTGCAGGCGATGACGGCGAAGGCGATGAGTGGAACAATCAAGAGCGATGAAGCGACCGCACTGGCCGCCGGCATCCATGCCGGCAGCGGTGCGGCTTGCGGGATGCCGCACCAAGTTCCAAACAGAATCAACGTCCAGAACGAGAACAGCGCGAGGTAATGGGATTGCAGCGGGCGTCCGGCGAGCTTAGGCAGGAAATAAAACGCGGCACCGAGGCCGACCAAGGCGAGCCAGATAAAAACGAGATTATTCGCAAACCAGAAATCAATCGCCGCCTGCGCGACACCGCGAACCGGATGATGCGTGATGAGGAACAGATTTGCCGTCGAGTAAATCCACGGAAACCAGAACAGCGCCGCCAGCAGGAACCAATGCGACGGGTAGAGTTCGCGGTTCTGCCGTGCGCCGAACGTGGCGGCAGCGGAAATGGCGATGAGCATGAACGCGGCGAAAAGCAGCACCGAGCTGCCGCGCGGAAATTCCAACCAGGCAAAACCAGTGCTGTCACCAATCAAAATGGCGACGGTCCCGACAAGCACGCCAAGATGCCAGATGTTCGCGGCGACAACGGGCACGAGCGGCAGGAGCAATTCCGCCTGGCTCAAGCGCGCGAAAATCCAAAGCATCACGCCTAGTCCGGCGGGAATGCAGAAGCCGTAAAGCAGCAAATCGTTTGCGGCGGCCTGGGCGCGACCGTAAGCCAGGAAGGGACAATCGGCAAACATGTCCGGCTTGTGAAAAGTCATGATGGCGGCCAGCGACAGCGCGAGACCAGCGACCAGCCAGAGCGCCGCGCCGCCGAACAATGCCAGCAATGGCACGCGGCACGAGGCGTCAACTTCCGACATGCTGAAATGATTTGTTTCGGTCGGGTTCATTCAAAGGCGCTGGGTTTGGCCGGTGCGACGGGCGCAGGCGCACTGGCTTTTTGCTGACGCGAGATCAGGTCGGCGCGGGCTTGAGCGGGATTTTGCCAGGCTTGAAGTGTTGCCTGCATCGCCTTTTCAATCGGCAGGCGCACGATGCCGCGCGACTGGTCAATCCAGCCGGCAGTATTCAATGATTTCTCCTCGGTCGTCCGGATTTCGGCCAGCGCCTTGGCGCGCGCGGCGTTGCGGTCGGCGTCAATGGCCGGAACGTGAACGGAAAATTTCACCACGACGGCCAGCGCGATGAAAACCAGGCTGGCGACGATGAAGCCGGTGGCGGCGCTGGAGGCGCGATTGATGCTGGTCGTATCGGAATTCATCGGTCACCTCCGGCGGGCAATGAGGCGTCCTCGCACTCATCCGGTTCAAGATTGATGCCCATCGCTTCGTGCAGGCGCGGGTCTTTCAGCGGGAACGGCGCGTGAGAGTTGAATTTTTTCAAAAAGACCCAGCCGAGGAATCCGGCCATGAATGCAAAGCAGCCGAGTTGCAGCCAGAGCCATTGGAATGGATAGCCACCCTGATTCTGCGGCAAGGCAGGCAGGATATTGAAGCTCAAATCGAGGAAGTGCATCAGCCACGCCCAGGCGCACGCGGGCAGGACAATTTTGAAACTGGTCTTGGCCCGCACTGACAGCAGCAAAAAGAACGGCACGAAGAAATGTCCGAAGATCAAAATCATGCTCACAGCCCACCACGAACCGTGCGTGCGGAGGATATACCAGAAGGTTTCCTCCGGTGAATTGGCATTCCAAACAACGAAGTATTGCGCGAATTCGTTGTAGGCGGAAAAGACCGTGAACGCGAAAAACAGCAGGCCGAGGTAGAAAAACTGGTTGTCGTGCAGCACCCGGTCGAGGACGCGCTGGCGCTGGAGCAGCGCGGTGATGACATAGACTGTGGCGAGCGCCGCCCAGGCGCAGATGGAAAAGAAATAGACGCCATAGACCGCCGAGAACCATTGGTATTGGAGCGCCTTCATCCAGAGCGCTGCGGCGAATGTCAAGAGCAGCGAGTTCGCGACGATGCCCCAGCCGGAATGAAAACGCATCCGGTAGGTGCAAAGCGGCTCGCCGGTCTTGTCCTGCCGGAGCGACCAGTAGCTCAAGCTTGACGAAAGCAGCCACCAAATGGCGAAGAAAATTGCCGACGTGATGTAAAAGCCGGGCATGGTGAACACCGGCCATTTGGCGGCGACGGAAGTATTGGTGGCCGGGTCAATGCTCATCCATGAGTAAATGGACTTCGCAAAAAACGCAATGGGCAGGAACAAAATAACCAGCCACGGGAAAATCAACGAGCCGAGATGTTCGCAAACGCGGCGTGTGGCGACCGACCAGCCGGCGTCGGTCAGGTGATGCACCATCACGAGAAATAGCGCGCCGATGGCGATGGACAGGAAAAACATGAACGACAGCAACCAGGAAAAGCCGAATTGCTCCGGGCTGACCACCACGCCGATGAACGACAACGTTGCGCCAATGCCCATCAGGAGGGCGGGCACGCTGCGCCAGCGGGTCAAATCCAGCGGCGGCGGCAGTTCATGTTTCGTTTGCGAACTCATGTCATTTCAGGGCGGCCTGCTGATCGGCCGGCAAATCATTCGTCGAGCCGAGCCAGCTCAATTGCAACGCACGCAAATAAGTGATGACGGCCCAGCGGTCTTGCGTCGGCATCAGCGGGCCATACGCAGCCATCGTGCTTTTGCCGTGGGTAATCGTGTTGAAAATCTCGCCGTCGCTCATCACGACGATGCGCTGGTCGTGCAGGTTGGCCACGGCAGGCATGAGACCAAGCTTTTTGGTGATGCCGTTGCCGTCGCCGAGCCGTCCGTGACAAGGCGCGCAGTAAATGTCGAACCGCTCGTGGCCGCGCTCCAGTAAATCAATCGTGACTGGCAGCGGATTGGTTTCCATAAAATTTGTCGTGCCGGTAACACGCCCCGTGTTGACCGGAGAATCTTCAAACGAATAGACCGGGCCGGAGACGGTTTGAATCGGCTCGCTGCGGGCAATCGTGCCGGGCGGTGGTAATTGCGAGCTGACGCCGTTCTGGAAAAAGGCGTCCGGCACCATCGGACGCAGTTTCAATTGCCGGTTCATGTCCGGGAAAATCTCGATGGGCGGCTTGCGCGTCATGCCTCCGCGAAAACCGGCGACGCCGACCACCGCCGCGCCGAGCGCCGCGCCAATCAACATGATGGAGATGATGTAACGCATCAGTCTTCGTCCTCCACCAACTCGATGTGTGTGCCGCCGGACTGTTCCAGCAATGTGTGGGTTTCGGTCTCGGAAAATTTCGGATCATTCGCGCCGATGACCAGAAAAAACTTGTCGCGCGAGACGAGCGCGAAACGTGCCTTGGCGAACAGCGGGTTGTGCAGGCGCGGCAACTGGTTCAGCGCGACCATGCCGACGAACGCGCCGACCGCGCCGCCGAGAATCATCAAAATGTAAGACGGCACGAACGACATCGGCGGGCTGAACATCGGCTTGCCGCCGACGATGATCGGATAATCGAACGCGTTGCAGAACCAGATCAGCCCCATCGTCGTCACGAACGCGCCGCCGCCGAACACCAGCGCGAACCAGCCGACGAGCGAATTTTTCAGGCCCATCACCTTGTCAAGACCGTGAATCGGGAACGGCGTGAACACGTCCCATCGGTGGTATCCGGCGTCGCGGACTTTTTCCGCCGCCGCCAGAATCGCGGCAGGCGTGTCGAATTCAGCGATGATGCCGTAGGTTTTCGCGCTCACGATTTGCCTCCCTTCGCGCCACCGAGCGGATGATGCGGATTGCCCTGCGGCAGGACGGATTTGACCTCGGCCACCGGAATCATCGGCAGGAAACGGATGAACAGCAGATACATCATGAAGAAAGCGCCGAGCGTGCCGAGATAGGTGCCGACATCCACCCACGTCTGCTTGTAAAAACCCCAATTCGCCGGCAGGAAATCCTGGTAGAGCGAGCCGACGATGATGGTGAAACGCTCGAACCACATGCCGATGTTGATGAGCACGGCGAGGACGAAGACGAGCTTCAGGTTCTGGCGAACGCGCTTGAACCAGAGCAATTGCGCCATCAGAAAATTCACACAAAGCATGATCCAGCCGCCATACCAGTAGGTGTGGCCAAGGAGCCGGTGGCTGAACACCCAGCGTTCGTAGGGGTTGCCACTATACCATGCGATGTAATACTCCATCAAATAAATGTAGGTGATGCAGAGGCTGCTCACCAACGTGAGCTTGCAGATGCGGTCAAGGTGCCGCGTCGTGATGATGTCTTCGAGATGGCAAAGCTTGCGCAACGGAATGAGCAACACCAGCACCATGCCGAAGCCGCAATACACCGCGCCAACGACGAAGTAGAGCGGGAAAATCGTCGCGTGCCAGCCGGCCAGTTGTGAAGTCGCAAAGTCCAAACCGACGATGGAACTTACCGTGAACACCAGCAACGTGCAGAGGCCGGCCAGAATGACATAGGCTTTTTCAAAATGATGCCACTGCCGCGCCGAGCCGGTCCAGCCGAGAGCGAGCAGGCCGTAAATGAATTTCCGCACGCGCGTCCTCGAGCGATCGCGCAGCAGCGCGATGTCGGGAATCAAGCCCATATACCAGAACAGCGTCGAGACCATCAAGTAGGTATTCACCGCGAACACGTCCCACATCAGCGGCGAACGGAATTGCGGCCACATTCCCTCATAGGTCGGCACCGGGAACATGAACCACGCGAACCAAGCGCGTCCGATGTGGATGGCCGGATAAAGCCCCGCCATCATCACGGAGAAAACCGTCATCGCCTCCGCCATGCGCCCGATCGTCGTGCGCCAGTGCTGCCGGGTGAGGAACAGCATCGCGGAAATCAGCGTGCCCGCGTGCGCCACACCAACCCACCAGACGAAATTGATGATGTCCCAGCCCCACATGACCGGATGATTGTTGCCCCAGACGCCGATGCCGGTGGAAATCTGGTAAATCAGCATCGTCGGCAGAACCACCGTCGCAAAAAACGCCGCCGGCAGGAACAGCATCCACCACCAGCGCGGCGTCTTGCCCTCGGTGAAAGCCGTGAGCTTGTCCGTCAACCAGTCGAGGCCGCGATTGTTCTCGATGACCGGCGCGCGGCGGAGTTCCGCCGGCGGGGCGAGCGTTTCAAGATTGGTCGCGGTTTCAGCCATTTGTTTTCGTTAAATTCTTGGATTGTCGCGGGCCTCGTATTCCTCGGAGCTGAACGGCTCGTGATAATCAGGCATTGCCGGATTCGGATTGCGGATGCGCGCGAGATAGCTCGTGCGCGGCTTCGTCAGCAAATCGCCGAGCAGCGCGTAATTCTGCGGTTGCGCCTTCCATTTCGAGACCGAACTGGCCGCGTCGCTGATGT
>Ga0181529_10005671_pt1 | contig 12983 bp, 11 predicted proteins | sample PEATcosm2014_Bin_36_FD_119763 | JGI IMG/M metagenome (GOLD analysis project Ga0181529, IMG submission 119763) | Peatland microbial communities from MTU Mesocosm Facility, Houghton, MI, USA - PEATcosm2014_Bin10_30_metaG | ecosystem: Environmental > Terrestrial > Soil > Wetlands > Peat | place... | reverse complement strand
TCCGGCGTTGACGTGCCCTCGGCGGCGCGCTTCGTGAACGTGGCGGGTAAGTGCTGCCGGGTCATTTGGAGTTCCTGACGACGGGGCCGGCGGAGATACCACGGCCAGCGGCTTCGGCGCGCTGAGTTGCTCCGTAAGCTTGCCTGTTTGAGCCGGTTGCGTGTGTTTCGGCACGTGAGTCCGCTGCCTGCGATCCCAGGCGGCGATCGCTCGCTAACACCCATTGGACTTCGGCAGGCCCTGATACCGGGACGCCCGGTCAGAACATACCGGGCGGCGCGTACAACGGCTTCTCCCTCAACAACGAATTCGGATTCATTCTTCCGGCGGCCACGGGTGCCGTTTCCGGAATCAGCTACACCGCCGGTCTGACCGACTTCGGAGCCGCCTGAAGGCGGTCTTTACCAACATCCCCTCCGGCGTGCAGTTGTATGTCTCCACGAGTAACACCAACGGCCCGGAGGTGCCCGGCAGCTCCGGGACGGCGCCGTGTTCACGCCACTCCAACCAACGACCACGGGCAACGACGGCCTCCAGGCGCACCCGCTGACACCCGATGGCACGGGCACCGCCGCGCAGCGGCGGCGTACTCGTTCAACGTGACGGTACTGCCCTCGACGGACTCCCTGGATTACCTGACGACGTGGCCGACGGGCCTCGCGCAGCCGAATGCCTCGACGCTGAACTCATGGACCGGGACGGCAGTGGCCAACGCGGCACTGGTGCCGGCGGGCACTGGCGGCGCCATCAGCACCTACGTGTTGGATCCGACGGACGTACTGTTCGACATCAACGGACAGTTCGCGCAGGGACAGTAAGAGTTTGGTCCAACCGCCAAGCCGGGACGCTCAGGAGCACAATTGTGTCTAGGTGCGTCCTGTAACTACCAAGGCCGAATCTAGCAGTAATAGCAAGGTGATATTAGTCGCGACGCGGGTCGGGTACGGAGTGGCTAGAACTAAGCCTGCAAACCAGTACTCCGTAGCAAAAGACTCTGGCTAAACGACCGCGGCTGGTGTACACTCGTTTTAATTTAAGACTGGTTCCTCTCAAATGGAGCCCCCGGCAACGTCGGCGGGGACCGAGCTCTCGTCAACTCGGCCAGCCCAGGTTGGTGCGACGGTTCCACCATAGAGATGAATACCGTCCAACTTTCGGCGAGCGGCACTTATACCGTACTCCTGGGCGACTGCTCAGACACGAACACTGGCAACTACGCGATTTACGCGCAGCGGACGAACAATCCGTCCGGCCCTGTTGGTCTTCTCTGGGGTCAGGTGCAGTCCGGCACAATCGCTTCCGGGGCGCAGAACGACAGCTACACCTTCCCGGGCAGCGCCAACGACATAGTCGATTTTACCATGACCACCACAAAGGGGCAGTCTCAGCCCGAGAGTCCGGCTTTATAGCCCCGCGGGAGCGCTCGTCAACTCCGCCAGCCCGGGCTGGTGCGACGGTTCTACCATACAGATGAATTCGGTCACGCTTCCGACCACCGGCACTTATACCATGCTCGTCGGCGACTGCTCCGACACCAACACCGGCAACTACAACCTCTCGTCGCAATGCTTTGGCGCCTGCCCATCGTCGCCCGCGGGGCCGGCGCTCACCTCGCTCTCGCCAAGCAGCGCCCTGGCGGGAGGCAGTGGCTTTACCCTGACGGTGAACGGGTCCAACTACGTTTCCAGCCCAAACTCGACGGTGTACTGGAACGGTAGCAGCCGGGTCACAACCTACGTCAGCTCCACTCAGCTCACGGCCGCCGTTCTTGCATCGGATATTACTACGGCCGGCACATTCCCCGTCACGGTGCTGAACCCCAACCCTCCGGTTGGAGCATCGAATGCAATCACGTTCACCGTCGACAATCCGGTGGCGGCCATAACGTCTCTCTCTCCCAGCAGTGTCACGGCGGGCGCCAGCGCCTTCACCCTTACGGTGAACGGGTCCAATTTCGTCAATGGATCGGTGGTGGACTGGAACGGCAGCAGCCGCACCACGACCTACATCAGCTCTACTCAACTGCAGGCCGCGATTACCACTGCCGACGTCGCTGCCGCCAATTCCGCCTCCGTGACCGTCTTCAATCCGAGCCCGGGCGGCGGGTCCTCGGCCGCATCGACATTCACGATTAGTCCCCTGCCTTCGATTACCAGCCTAAGCCCGAGCTGGGCGACGGCTGGCGGGGCTGCCTTCACGCTGACGATCAGTGGCGCGAACTTCGCTTCGGGAGCGGCGGCGAAGTGGGGCACGGCCGCATTGACGACGACGACGGTCAATGCAAGCCAGCTTACCGCGGCCGTTCCGGCGGCCCTGATCGCCTCGGCGGGAACCGCGAGTGTGACGGTGGTGAATCTCGGCGGGGCGACTTCGGCCGCCGCGACATTCACAGTCAATCCCGCGAGCGTGGCAGTGGCCAAATCCATCGTCCTGCTGGTGCGCAGCAGTGCGGATGACACGGTCACTTATTTCAAAAACCTGCTGACTTCGGCCGGACTGCCATTCACCACGCTGACCGCATCGCAGGTCAACGCCGGGAGCGTCGCTAACGCGATCATCATTGCCGGATTCAGCTCGGAGCCCACCGAGTTCCGCAGTGTGGCGGGAGTGATTTCGACGGCCGTGGAGAACGGATCCTGGATGCTCGCCGAGGCCTACGGGGCCTATCTGCCAGCGTACGCCGGCATTGGCAGCATCACCACAAACGGTTATTATCCGCTCGTCCTGGATCACTATTATTTCGTCAAGCCCATCACAGCTTCTCCCCTGTTCAACAACATTCCAACCTGGGACCCCCCTAATGCCCCGGACCTAAGTCAGCAGTTAGACGAATACCTTGTGCAGACCGGTTCGTTCACCTATGTGGCGCTGACAACTGTTGGCCAGCCGATCAATTTTTGGAACCTTAAGGAGACCCCAGGATGGCCTTACCTCCCGACCAACTCCAGCTATTGCCAGAGTTGGGGCGGATGCACCTCGCAGCGATCGGTTTCCCAGGGCAGTCTCCAGGTCATATCTCAGGGCACGGGCGAGATCGTGACGGGCTGGAACACCCTAGGTGTTGTTGCAGGGGTATTGCAGTATGGCGCGGTCTCGGACGCAGTCTACAAGAACTTCATCGCTTGGGCCAGCACGCTCGGCGGCTTGCAGTTCTACCCGCTGACGCCCTGCCGGGTGGCGGACACGCGAGGGTTCGGCTTTACGGGGACGCAGGGGCCTCCGTACCTGGCGGGCGGGACCTCGCGCAACTTCCCGGTGGTTGGTTTCTGCGGCGTGCCGGCCAACGCCACGGCCTATTCACTGAATGTTACCGTCGTGCCGCGGACGGAATCCCTGGACTACCTGACCACGTGGCCGGCGGGGCAGACCATGCCGAATGCCTCCACGCTGAACTCGTGGACCGGGACGGCGGTGGCTAACGCAGCCCTGGTGCCGGCGGGAACGAATGGCGACATCAGCATCTTCGCATCGGATGACACGGACGTGTTGTTCGATGTCAATGGATACTTCGCACCGCCGGGCACGTCGGAGTTGCAGTTCTATCCGCTGACGCCGTGCCGCGTGGCAGACACCCGAGGGTTCGGCTTTACGGGGACCCAGGGGCCGCCGGCTATGGCGGCCGGGACCTCGCGCAACTTCCAGGTGGCGGGTTTGTGCGGCGTGCCTTTCACGGCAGCGGCCTACTCGTTGAACGTGACGGTGGTGCCGCAGGCGGGCGGCGTGCTGGACTACCTGACGGCGTGGCCCACGGGGCAAGCGATGCCGAATGCCTCGACGCTGAACTCGTGGACCGGGACGGCCGTGGCGAACGCGGCCATGGTGCCGGCGGGGACCAATGGCGACATCAGCATCTACGTATCGGACGCCACGAATGTGTTGTTCGACATCAACGGGTATTTTGCGCCGCCGGGTGCGGGGGGCCTGGACTACTACGCCATGACGCCGTGCCGCGTGGCGGACACGCGAGGGTTCGGCTTCGCGGGGCAGTTTGGGGCGCCGTCGATGGGGGCGGGCACCTCGCGCAGTTTCCCGGTGCCGTTGAGCGTGTGCAGTGTGCCGTCAACGGCGGAGGCGTACTCGCTGAACGTGACTGTGGTGCCCTCGACGGACTCCCTGGATTACCTGACGACGTGGCCGACGGGCCTCGCGCAGCCGAATGCCTCGACGCTGAACTCGTGGACCGGGACGGCAGTGGCCAACGCGGCCCTGGTGCCGGCGGGCACGGGCGGCGCCATCAGCATCTTCGTTTCGGATCCGGCGAACGTGCTGTTCGACATCAACGGGTATTTCGCGCCGGGACAGTGAGCGGGAGCGCCCGTTCTCGCGCCCGCTGCTACTATGAACTGAACGCTCCCATGGGCCGCATCCGCATCCTCCCCGACCAGGTCGCCAACAAGATCGCCGCCGGAGAGGTGGTCGAGCGGCCCGCGTCGGTGGTCAAGGAGCTTCTCGAAAACTCGCTCGATGCCGGGGCCACCAGCCTGCGCGTGGAAGTGGAATCGGGCGGACGGCGCCTCATCCGCATCGTCGACGATGGCTGCGGGATGCTGCGCGACGATGCCCTGCTGGCCTTCGAGCGCCACGCCACCAGCAAGCTCCGCGATGTGAAGGATCTGCTCTCCATTTCCACCCTCGGTTTCCGAGGGGAAGCGCTGCCGTCCATCGCGTCGGTCTCGCGCCTCCTGCTCGAGACCCGCTCGGCCGAAGAGACCACCGGCACGCGTATCGAAATCGCCGGCGGCAAGATGCTGCGCTGCGAGGAGGCCGCGCTCGGAGGCGGCACCGTCATCACCGTCCGCGATCTTTTCTATAACGTTCCCGCGCGCCGCAAGTTCCTGCGCACCGAGCCCACGGAGCTGGCGCACATCGCATCGCTGGTCACCCACTACAGCCTGGCGCATCCCGAGAAGACTTTCGTTCTGACCAGCGGGCCCACCGAACTGCTGCACGTCACCCCGGTGGCCACCATGAAGGAGCGCGTCTACCAGGTTTTCGGCAGCCAGGTGCTGGACGAACTGGTGGACATCGGCACGCGCGAGAAAGAGATCTACCTGCCGCCGCCCAGCGTGCCGGCTTCCGAAGCCATCGCCGAATACCGCCGCGAGCCCGGTCCGGACGACGACCCGCCAACGCGCACCTTCCGCCTTTCCGGCTTCTTTTCGCGCCCGCAGGTGCAGAAGACCAACCGCAACTCCATCTACATTTTCGTGAACGGCAGGCTCATTCGCGACCGCCTGCTGTTGCACGCCATCTCTTCGGCCTATCACAATCTGATGCCGCCTTCGTGCTATCCGTTCGCGCTGTTGTTCCTGGAATGCGACGCCGAAGAGGTGGACGTCAACGTACATCCGTCGAAGACCGAAGTCCGTTTCCGCCACGGCAGTTTCATTCACGATTTCGTGCGCGACGCCCTGCGCGAGCGGCTGATGGAGTCGCGCCCCGCGCCGTCTTTTTCGCCGCGCACCGTGGAGGCGGCACTCCCCGCGGGTGCCGTGCAACCCGCCGCGCGCCTGCCTTATTCCGAATTCAGCCAGATGCTGGAAAACGAAGCGCCGGCGGCGCCGGGCCTTGTGGAAGCTCCCGAGGCCGTGGCGCCCGGTATGCTGGAACCTTTCGAGCGCGCGGAGCCCGGCACAGTGGAGGCTGCCGGGCCCGCGGCGCCCGGCATCGTGGAAGCTCCCGGCGGCGCGGAGCCGGAGGACCCCTCGCTCCCCAACTTCACTCTGCGCCCCGCCGCCGGCCCCGCGCCGCGTCTCGATTTCAGCGCGCCGCCGCTTGAGATCACGCCCGGCCCGACGCCCTCCGGCAAGCTCTCGCGCCATCTGGACGCCCACGGCGAGTTCCCGCCCGACGCCATCCCGCCGCCGGAGATTTCGCTCTCGGTGCTCTCCGATCTTCGCCCGCTCGGCCAGATTCACGAGAGCTTCATCATTGCCGCCGGCCGCGACGGACTCTGGATCATCGACCAGCACGTGGCGCACGAGCGCATACTTTTTGAGCAAGTGATGAGGCAGCGCGCGGCGGGGCGCGTGGAGATGCAGCGCCTGCTGATGCCGCTGATTCTGCAGCTCACTCCCGGCCAGCAGATCGACTACGCCCGCATTGCCGACGAGCTGAACGCCTCCGGCTTCGAAACCGAGCCGTTCGGCAACCGCACCATCGCGGTGAAGGCAGCCCCCGCCAACGTGAGCGCCGCGGAGCTGGAAAAAATTCTCTACGAGATTTTGGAGATCGCCGAGACCGAGCTGCGCGGGGCATCGCTCGACGATCTCCGCCGCAATATCTGCGCCTCCATCGCCTGCCGGGCGGCCATCAAGATCAACATGCGCCTGGACGCCGCCAAAATGGAATGGCTGCTGCGCGCGCTGGCCGCGACGGACTGCCCCATGAGCTGCCCGCACGGCCGCCCCATCGCGATGCACTATTCCACCCGCGAGATCCTGAAGGCGTTTCATAGGATATAGCGGTCGGCTTTCAGCGAAACCCGCGTCCGGGTTGGGCGCGTGTCGGCTGATTGCTGACCGCTCTACTACCGCACGTCCATGAATGGCGAGTCATCCTGGTCCCGGTACGGACTCAGCCGCACCGGGCGCGCGTCCGGTTCCAGCAGCCAGGCCGAGCGGTCCGGGTAGTATTGCCGCAACTTCGCGTTGTCCGAGCCGAGATCGAGCGCCATCACCACCGGCGAGCCGTCGATATCGGCCGCGTTGTGGATCCACTCGCGATACCGGTGCTCGGGGCCGTACCGCACGAATACCAGCTTCTTCCCCGGAATCTGTGCCAGCTTTTGGTCCACCGCCGCGCGCCCTTCAGGATCGCCGAAATTAACGAAGTCCCAACTCTCGTAACGCCGCATAGCGAGAAAAATGCGGTCGTTGCCGCACGCGTGCAGGCCATACCAGAAGAGGAAATGCGCCGCCGCCAGGAACACCAGCCATCGCGCGGCCTCGCGGCTGATCCGGCCCAGGCGTTCCAGGCCGGCGATCGCCGCGAGCAGCAGCAGGCACGCCGTCGCGGCCACGTACTGTGGGAAAAAGTAAGGATAGATGGTGGTGCCCAGGCTGAACAGGAGCACGGTCCCCGCGGCCCAGGCAAAGCGGAACTCGCGCAGGCGCAGCAGAAAGAAGGGCAGCGCCAGGTATAGCGGAGCCATAAGAAAGAACCGGTAGAATCGCAGCCGCGTGGCCCAACGTTCCAGAAAACGGCCGGGGCTGTCGGGCTCGTCGCCGTGCACCTCTGCCTGCCCCTCGGCAGTCAGCCGCTGTTGCGTGGTGAGCTCGCGGTGCGGTACTGGATTGGGCTGGAACGTGAAGGTGGTGGGGACGCCGTATTGATAGCGGCTCTCGGCGTACGGAATGGTGGTCCAGCTCCCAGTCACCGCGTGGGCATGGAACAGGGTCAGCGCGATTGCCGGCAGCACCGCCAGCGCGGCAGGACCCGCCAGTTTCGCCGTGCGCCGCCACTCCGGTACGAGGCGCCGCCACTCCGGCAAAAGCCACGCCGCCGTGGCCGTCCACAGGAAGATCGATTCGAACGGCCGCGTGAGCAGATGCATCCCCAGCCCCACGCCCAGCAGCACCGCGTTCCGCCGCCCGCCATCCGCCCGCAGTCTCGGCAGAGCGCCGAACACCAGGCACCCCGCCGCTGCCGACACCGCACCGCCCCAATAGATATTCATCCATTCGTTGAGCGGTCCGAACTGGCAGACGGCCAGCAGGCCGCCCGCCAGCGCCCAAACCGGGGTGGTCCAGCCGCGCAGCATCCAATAGGTCAGCGAGCAGAATGCCCCGGCGCCCAGCATCACGCCAGCCCAGGGATGCCCAAACAGCGTCCACCCGATCGCCAGCACCACGCCCTGGCCGGGCGAATAGATGGAGCTGTAGGTTGGCTGCTGCAGCACGAACACGGTCTCGAAGAACTGGTGCATGGGATGCGCCGGGTTGGTGAGCCGGAAGTGGCGGAGAGTGTCGGCCAGCAGCAGGTAGCCATAGTCGTCCGCGCCGCCGGGAGTGGGCACGGGAAAGTGCGGCAGCAGCGCCAGCCGGAGCACCACTGGCAGCGCGAAGAGCAGCAGCATGCACCAGCCCGTCCGCGCAGCCAGCCGCCGCGCCGCGGGTTCCACCAGTCCGCGCGCCAGAATCAGGGTCACCAGCAGGGCGACAGCCGCGAATTCCACGAAATCGCTGGCGCCGAAGCCGAGAGGGTTATGCAGCGGCAGGAACGAGCGGAAGAAGTCGAAGAGGAACATGCCCAGTCTCTATTCTCACAGAGACGTGGCGGGTTCAGGCCCGCCGCCCGCGGGTTCAGTTCTCGGTGGGCGTCTTTTCCACGCGATCGACCACCAGCCGCGGCAGCGTGAGCTTGCGAGCGACCAGGTCCAGGCCAAGATCGCGAACCAGCGCGGCCGCGGGGCTGGCCGGTTCGGGCGCCTCCGCGGGCGGGCTGCCGCTTGCGGCCTCAGCATCCGCCCGCCTGCGCGCAGCCATCTGAGCTGCCGCTGCGCGCACGAGGCCGGCCGTAGACAACATGAACTCGCCCTTCAGTTCCGTCATATCCACAACGGGGCGGTCCACGGCTCGCGACAGGGCATCCGCGTAGGCGTCCAGTGTCATCGGCGCGGTTCTGCCCCTGACCGCGGCATCGTAGTCGGCGGGACGGGGCGTTAACTTCGGCCCCCCCTTTGCGATCACCAGAGCGTACGCCGCAAATTCCCTGCTGTCCTGGTGCGCTGTCAGCCCAAAACGCTCCGCCAGCAGGGCCCTTAACATTTCGGGCAGGTTGGCTGGTGAAGCCCCCTCCGGCAGCTTGGCAGCGATGTCAAAGCGCGCGCCGCTCATCCATTCCGGTCCGGACACCTGGAACGGTTTTACGCGATAGGCGCGCGCAACGAGAGTAAGGAGCGAAGTGCCGCGGAAGTCCACTCTCGCCTTGTCCATGGTCATTCCCAGCACTGGCAAACCCTCCCGTACCGTGTCCGCAGGAGGTACAGCCGTCCTGACGGAAGCAACCTCGAAGGTTGGCGCGGGCTGAGCCCGTCCCGCAGTTACCGCGAACAATAGTACCAGGAGCCCTATGGCGGGCCGCGCACAGGCCCAACGATTTCCTACAGGCGGTCTCGAAGCGAATCGGGTCATCGGTTTACGCCCGGCATCCAATTCGGAAAGCCGGCCAGGTACAACCGCACGAAGGTCGCATAAGGGAGCCAGCTCCAGGCCGCGAAGTTCGCCGAGTTCCATAAGACCAGGCCCGCGCCGCAAATCTTCCACGGCTCGTCCCGATAGAGATGCTGCCGCACGCCATTGCCGACAACATCCGCCACTACGCCAAGCGTCAGGCGCTTTTGCGCGAGAACGCCCGCGAGTTCCTCGCCATCCTCGTAGCGCCACGAGCGTGGATACGCTCGCAGCAGGACATCCCGCAACGTCATACCGTTCGTAGCCTCCTCAACGTGGTCAGGCCTCGCGCGGCTCTTTCCGGAGCCTCAGGAACAGCCGGGCCAGCGCGGCTCCGGCGAAGCCAAACCAGAGGGACAGGTTTAGGTCGACCACTAGCGTATGCGCGATCCAATAATAGGGGCTGTGCCCATAGATCGGAGTAGAGCGCTGATGCGGGAAACTCCAGAGACCGGCAACGACTTCGGGAGAAAGGCCGGCCAGCGCCGCCTTGGCGGAAGCCGCGGTGGATCTCCAGACGCCCGATTTCTTGCGCAGGACGGTCCATCCGCCGGCCACGAACAAAAACAGAAAGCCCACCATGTGCAACCGCAAGAAGCTCGGATAAGGGAGAAGGTATCTGGCCGCGAAGTCCGCCGAGTTCCATAAGACCAAGCCCGCGCCGCAAATCTTCCACGGTTCGTCCCGATAGAGATGCTGCTTGGCGCCATTGCCGACGACATCCGCCACCACGCCCAGCGTCAGCCGCTTTTGCGCCAGCACGCCCGCGAGTTCCTCGCCATACTCGTCGCGCCACGAGCGTGGATACGCCCGCAGCAGGAGATTCCGCAACGTCATACCGTTCGTAGCCTCCTCAGTCCGAAGCTTGCCAATTGCCGCATCTTCTCCAGTTGTCCCCGCAGATAGTCGAGACCGCCGGGGGTGAGGCGATACGGGCGCTGGCGGCCGCTGGCTTCCATGGGCTCGATCCAGCCTTCCTCCACCAGCCGCGTGATCGCCGTGTACAATGTGCCGGGCCCGAGATCCACGCCGGCGAACGCGCCGATCTCCTGCATCATGGCGTAGCCGTGCTTCGGTCCGCCCGCCAGGCTGGAGAGAATCAGAAGCTCGGGATCGGTGGCCGGGCCGGAAGTGGTTTTGCGCGCCATACTACGAATTATGATATACCATAATTCGACTCAAAGGCAAGCTACTTCGCTTTCATCTCCAACACGCTGATCGAATAGGGCGGAAACGTGCGGGTGAAATTCGCGCCCAGCCCGTCCACGCTGGCGCTGACGGGAATAACCTTGGTGGGCTCGGCGATGGAATTGGTGTCGTCCGGGCTCGCCGCCATGACAACGCTCTGCCCTTTGGATTCCACCGAAGCGAGGCCGCTGATTTCCACCTTCACGGGCTGCGGCGTAGACAAGCGATTCACGATCTTCAGGTAGATGGTTCCCGTTTTGCTGTCGCGCGTGGCGCTGTAGAACAGGGTCGGCACCTGCTGCACCGGCCGGGGCGGAGGCTGGGTGCCATCGGCGCCACGGCGGCCGGCGGGCGGTTGCCAATCTTTCATGGGTACGCCCTGGTCCGTGGTGGGCAGAATCAGGTCGCCGTGGTGCGAGCTGAACATCTGCTGCGCGTAATATCCCGGCGAGCCGTAGCTCGCCATGGTGTTGTATCCAATTAGATCCGTGGGCCACTGCATGGCGCCCGGGTTCACGTTGACGAACAGCGGCGCGTAGGAAGAGAGAATCACCAGGTCGGAATTGCGCTCCATGCCGGTCATCCAGGCGGCGTCGCCCAGGGCGCCGCTCATGTTGGGGGTGGGGCGGCCCACGCGGGTGGCCCATTCGCCGCACATCACCTTCGGCCCGGCGCCGCGCGGGCGGGTATCGTAATCGTGCGCGTGCGACGCCATTTCGTCTTCGGAATTGCGGTAGTAGTGCTCGTCGACGAAATCGGGCGTCCGGCCGGTGACGCGCGTGGTGGCGATCACCTGGATCTGCGGGTACTTGGCCTTGATGGCGTCGAAGAACTGCGCGAAGCGGCCGTCGTAGCTGCCGGCCTGGCGGTCGAAATTATCTTCGTTGCCCACTTCGACGTAGGTGAGCGGGAACGGCTTGGGGTGGCCGTCTTTGGCGCGGCGCGCGCCCCAGGTGGTGTTGGCGTCGCCCATGACGTATTCGATTTCGTCCAGGGCCTCGTTCACGTAAGGCGCAAGGTCGTTGCCGGGCGCCACGCGCACCTGACGCATCGAATAGCCGGCATAGACGGCGAGGAGCGGTTGCATATGCAGGTCCTCGCACCACTCCAGGAATTCCAGCAGGCCCATGCCGTCGGAGGACCAGTATCGCCACCCGTCGTCCATGTGGCCAGGGCGCTGGGAAATGTCGCCGATGGTTTTCTTCCAATCGAAGCGCGTTTCGATGGTGTTGCCCTCCAGGTAGTTGCCGCCCGGAAACCGCAGGAAGGCGGGATGCATATCGGCCAGCAGTTGCATGATGTCCGGACGGTTGCCATTGGGCCGGTTGGCGTAGGTTGGCGGAAACAGCGAGACCATGCTGAGCCAGACCGTGCCGGGCCGGGCAGCCGAAATCGCCAGGCGATTCTCGGACGAAGGCTTTACGTCCTTGGTGGTGAGCGTGGCCTCGTATTTCTTCCAGTCGCCGCCGATGCTCTTGACCTGCGCCGTTGCGTGGATCGTGGCGCCATCGTTGCTGGTAAGTGCGATGGTCAGCGGGCCGCTGAATCCCGGCGCGGCTTTGGCGTAGAACGAAGCGCGATACCGCGTCTGGGGCCGCACCGGGATGCCCCAGAATCCTTCATTGGCCACCCCCACTGCGCCCTGCGACACGGTCAGTTTCAGGCTGATGGGGATAGCCGCATTGAAAGGCTGGCTAGGGTCGAGCGCCATGGAGCCGCTGGCGCCGGCCGGCTGGACCAGTTGCCAGTGGACCGCTTCCTTGGGATCTTCCTTGAAGCTGCGATTGCGCACCAGCTCGCCGTAGAGTCCGCCCTCGTACGAGAAATTGATCTCCTCCGTCATCAGCCCGTAGAGCGTGGGGCTGACGTGGAGCGTCGCCTCACCGGCCTTGATTTGGAGAACCACGGGGTTGGCGCCCTGCCCGCGCAAACCGCTGGGCGCATTCACCAGCCACGCGCAGACCGCGGCGGCCGCCAAGACGCGAAGAGTTCCGGCAATCGCTTTCATAGATGACACTATAACCGGGTTTGGGAGCGATGGGGGCCATGGGGTTCGACGGTGGGTGAGTGGGTGGGACAATGGCCGTCGGCAACAACCTGGGCGGCACAGCATACCGTATGATTTAGTATATGGCACGGGCGAGGCGAGAGCTTCGGCCGGCGCGTAATACGGGTTCGCCACGCAGCATTCGCTGACCGGCTAAAAGGAAGATGATGAACGGAGCCAGGGAGAAACATCACGCGCACGAACTCATCGAACGGCTGCCCGATGCGCAGATCTCGACTGCCGTCCGCTTCCTCGAGTTCATGCTGCTCGATCCCGTTGCCCGCGCTGTGGCCACGGCGCCGCCCGACGAGGAACCCGTGACGGAGCAGGACCGCGCGCGCCTTCATGGCGGCCAGGCTTGGTTTGCGCAACGCGGCGGCCAGGGCATCCCGATGAAGGACGTCCTTGCCGAGTTCGCCCTCAAACCGGAAGATTTCCCCCGTTCGCCGGAAGACACGCAGTAATGCCGCCCTATGTCGTCGAGCGTGAGAAGCAAGGGCTCATTCCCGGCGCGGGCCGAAACGGGCGCAGCCTCAGAGCTGGACGATGGCCAGGTTGGGAACCATTCGGAAGTG
>Ga0181529_10005667_pt1 | contig 12986 bp, 11 predicted proteins | sample PEATcosm2014_Bin_36_FD_119763 | JGI IMG/M metagenome (GOLD analysis project Ga0181529, IMG submission 119763) | Peatland microbial communities from MTU Mesocosm Facility, Houghton, MI, USA - PEATcosm2014_Bin10_30_metaG | ecosystem: Environmental > Terrestrial > Soil > Wetlands > Peat | place... | reverse complement strand
GGCCTCGAGGAGGTTCTTGCCCTCGGCACCCTCGATCGAGTAGGGGCGGCCGTCGACGTAGATGGTGGCCGCGCTCATCGGTACCTGCAGCCCTTGCGCTTGACGTGGTCGACGAAATCCTCGCGGAAGAGCCGGAGCGCGCTCGAGAGCGGCTCCATCGCGCCCGGCGCGAAGGCGCAGAAGGTCCTGCCGGGGGCGAGCTTCCGCGCGAGCTCCTCGAGGATCTCGATGTCGGCCATCTCCCCTTCGCCTGCCTCGAGGGCTTCTAGGCAGCGCTTCGCCCAGGGTATGCCTTCCCTGCAGGGAGTGCACCAGCCGCAGGACTCGCGGGCGAAGAAGCGGATGAGCGAGAGGACCATGCCCACGGGACAGCTGCGGTCGTCGAGGGCGATGATGGTTCCCGTGCCGAGTCGGGAACCGGCGGCGGCCACCGAGTCGAAGTCCATCTTGGTGTCCAGCATGGAAGCGGGAATGAAATCGGTCGAGGCGCCTCCCGGAAGGAAGGCGCGCAGGCTCCGCCCCTCCGCCATGCCCCCCGCGAGCTCCAGTATCTCGCCGGCGCTCGTCCCCAAGGGGAGCTCCATGAGTCCCGGCCTCGCCACCCAACTGCTCGCCCCATAGATCTTCGTGCCCCCGTCGGCCGAAAGGGAGAGGGCCTTGTACCAGTCGGGTCCCTCCCTGAGGATGTGGGGCAGGTTGCAGAGGGACTCCACGTTGTTCACGACGGTGGGCCGACCCCATAGGCCGGAGACCTGCGGGAAGGGCGGCTTGTTCCTCGGCACCGCCCGCTTGCCCTCGATAGCGTTGAGCAGCCCGGTCTCCTCGCCGCAGAGGTAGCGGCCAGCCCCTAGGTGCAGGTGGACTTCGAGCCCCTCGAGGAAGCCCGCGGAGACGGCCTCGCCGATCGCCCTGTCCAATTCCCTCGCGCAGCGGGTGTACTCGCGGCGCAGGTAGATGTAGGCCACGCCAGCGCCTATGGCGAAGGCCGCTATGGCGAGTCCCTCGATCAGCTGATGGGGATCGCCCTCCATGAGGAAGCGGTCCTTCATGGTCCCGGGCTCCTTCTCGTCGGCGTTGACGACGAGATAGCGCATCCCGTCGTCCGGCGCGCCGGACGGCGGGGGCACCGCCGCCCATTTCATAGCCGTCGGGAAGCCGGCCCCGCCCCTGCCCCGGAGTCCCGCCTTCTTCACCTGCTCCTGGACTTCGGCGGCGCCCATGTCGCGCGCCGCCTGAAGGCCGAGATAGCCGCCCGATGCGGCGTAGTCGGCGAGGGCAGCCGATCCCCCGCCCGCGGGCATCCTATCTGTGAGCGGCTTCGCCATGCGGACCTCCGCGCACATCCTCGATGAGCGCGTCCAGTTTCTCCGCGCTCAGATCGCCATAGACCTGGCCGTCGATCATGAGGGCGGGGGCCCTTTCGCAGAGCCCCAGGCAGCCCGCGCGGAGCAGCGTAAAGAGCCCGTCGGCCGTCGTGCCCCCGAACTCGACGCCCAGAGTCCGCATGAGCCGCCCGGCGAGGCCCTCGGAGCCGCGAATCCAGCAGCTCACCGAGTCGCAGGCGAGGATGACGTGCTTCCCGACCGGCCGACGGAAGACGAGCTCGTAGAAGGTGGCGACGCTCTCGGCCGCCGCCGCGGAAATTCCGAGCTCGCGCGCCGCGTCGGCCAAGGCCTCGTCGGTCACCCAGCCGCGCGACTCCTGGGCGATCATGAGGGCCTCGGACAGCGCCGCGCGCCTGGACGGATAGCGCCGAGCCTCGGCCTCGATCCGCGTCCTCTCCTCGTCGCTCAGCATGCCAGGCTCACCTGTCCACGTCCGCCAGGACGTAATCGACGCTGCCGAGGATCACCACGAGGTCCGACACGGTCAGCCCCCGCGACATCATGGGCGTCATCTGGATGTGGGCGAAGGAGGGCGTGCGGATCCGGGTCCTGTACGACATGCCGCCGCCGTCGCTCACCAGGTAGTAGGAGTTCTGCCCCTTCGCGCCCTCGACCGTCGCGCAGGCCTCGCCCGGCGGAATGTTCGGCCCCCAGCTCACGCCGAGGAAGTGGTCTATCAAGGTTTCGATGTCGCGCATCGTGCGTTCCTTGGGCGGGGGCGTGGCGAGGGGATGGTCGGCCTTGTAGGGCCCCGTCGGCATGCCCGTGACGCACTGCTCGATGATGCGCAGGCTCTGCCGCATCTCCTCGACGTGGATCGCGAGCCGATCGTAGGAGTCGCCGCCCGAGGCGGTCGGGACCTCGAACTCGAATCGCTCGTAGCCACCATAGGGGCGCGTCTTGCGCAAGTCCCAGTCGAGCCCGCATGCGCGCAGGAAGGGCCCGGTGGCCCCCCACTCGATCGCCTCGGCCAGGCTGATGGCCCCGATGCCCACGGTGCGCGCCTTGAAGAGGCTCGAGCGCATGACCGCGGCGTCGTAGTCCTTGAGAGCGCGGCGCAGGTACTTCACGAAGCCGAGGACCATAGACTCCCAGCCCTCGGGAAGGTCCATCGCGACGCCGCCTATCCTGAACCAGGCCGGATGCATCCGCCCCCCGGTCACGGCCTCCACGATGTCGAAGGCGCGCTCGCGGTCGTTGAACATGTAGAAGACCGGGGACATCTGCCCGACGTCCTGCGTAAAAGTCCCGTAGAACACGAGGTGGCTGATGATGCGGAAGAGCTCGACCATCATGACCCGGATCACCATGGCCCGCTCGGGCACTTCGATCCCGGCCAGCTTCTCGACCGCCAGGAGATAGGGCAGCTCGTTCATCGAGCCGGAGAGGTAGTCGATCCTGTCGGTGTAGGGAATGTAGGTGTGCCAGGATTGTCGCTCTCCCATCTTCTCGGCGCCCCGGTGGTGGTAGCCGATGTCGGGATAGAGATCCTCGACGACCTCTCCGTCGAGCCTCGCGACCAGCCGGAGCACACCGTGGGCGCTGGGGTGCTGCGGCCCGATATTGATGTAAAAGGCCCCGGCCTCGCCCTCGCCGCCGACCTGCCAGGACGCTGGATCGAAGCGCAGGGCCTCCATCATCGCGGCCTTCTCGGCCTCGCCCATGACGAAGGCGCCCATGTCGGTCGCGCGGGCGGGATGCTCCTTGCGCAGGGGATGCCCCTCCCACCAGGGCGGCATGAGGATCCGGCGCGGCGCGGGCCTCCCCTCGAAGCCTACGCCGAACATGTCCCAGACCTCGCGCTCGTAGAAATCCGCGCTCTGCCAGAGCCCGATCGCGCTCGGTATCGACGGGCGCTCGCCCTCGAGGGCCACCTTGATCCGGATGTCCTCGTTTCTTTCGAAGGAGAGCAAATGATAGACGAGGGTGAACGAGGAGGGCGGCTGGCCCTCGCGGTGCTCGCGCTCGCGCTCGTCGATGGCGGTCAGGTCGTAGAGCATCGGGTAGGCGCCCGAAGGCGCCGTCTTGAGATAGGAGAGCAGCTCGAGGAGGAGACCTGGAGCCACCCAGACGGTGGGCATCCCGTCCTTTGTTTCCTGCTCGAGGATGCGTTCGGCGCCGAAGGCCTCCGTCAGCTCGCGCAGGATATCGCCCATGCCTTGCCCTAGATCCTATCCGGGGGCTCGAGGCCGCCGCGGGTTCGCCGCTCGTCTCGCATGATGTCGCGCATCGAGGGCCTGGGCGGCTTCGATATTCCCTGGGGGCCTACCACCCAGGACAGGGGCCTTTTCTCCAGCTCGACGGAGTCCTGGAGCAGGGTCAGGCCTCGCATGAATGAATCGGGGCTCGGCGGGCAGCCCTGGACGTAGATGTCGACGGGAAGGAAGGAGTCGACGCCCTGGACTACGCTGTAGATGTCGTACATGCCCCCGGAGCCGGCGCAGGAGCCCATCGAGATCACCCAACGCGGCTCCATCATCTGCTCCCACATGTGCAGCACGATCGGCGCCATCTTCTTGAACACCGTGCCGGCCACGACCATGACGTCCGCCTCGCGTGGCGAGCCGCGGATGATCTCCGAGCCGAAGCGGGCGAGGTCGTATTTGCTCGTGAGCGCCGTGGCGAACTCCACATAGCAGCACGAGAGGCCGAAGTTGAATGGCCAGAGCGACCGCGACCGGCCCCAGGCGAGGAGATCGGACCTCCGGGACAGCTGGATGTCCGCGAAAGGATGCCGGGAAGGGTCCGTCGGTCTCATCCGAGCCTCCCGCCTCGCGCGGGCCGCTGGAGCCCGTGCCGTTTCATGTGCTCGGCGCCGCGGCGCTTGCCCCAATCGAAGGCCCCGGATTTCCAGAGATAGACTAGGGCTGCCGCCGTCTCCAGGAGGAAGGCCAGCATCGCGGCGAAGCCCGCCCAGCCGAGCTCGCGGGCGGCGACCGCCCAGGCGAACAGGATTGCCGAGGACGCGTCGAAGATCACGAAGAACATCGCGACGAGATAGAAGTCGGCCGGGTAGGCCACGCGCGCGTTGCCCGTCGGGAGGACACCGGATTCGTAGGGTACGAGCGTGCCGGGCTGCCGGTGCCGCTCGCCGAGGACATGGGTGATTCCCAACAGGAACGCGACGAGCGCAAACACCAATAGGAGATAGCCGACGAATGCCGTCATCTCGATCGTCCTTGGAGATCACCATAAACGCGGCCAACTCAGATGTCAAGGAACCAGATTCTGGGAGACGACGTACTCGAGAAGCTCGGAGACGCCGACCGAGGCGGGACCGAACGCGGCTGCGGCCTTGCTCGTCCTCACCGCGTATTCCTCGACCCTGCGCCTCAGGTCAACCGCCGGGTCCAGTCCATGGTCGCGATCCGCGAGGTCGTCCAGCATCTGGAAAGTGAGACCGAAGAGCCGGCCGAATTCCCTGAGCTCTCGGGCCACCCTTTCCCCCGCGCCGCCGAGTATGGCCCCTCCCTCGCAGCAGGCGGCGAAGAGGGAGGCGGTCTTGTCCTCGCTTATCTCGAGGTATTCCTCGAAGCCGAGCGCCCTGCCCGAGGCCGCGGCCTCCTGAGCGAGGATCTCTCCCACGCACATCTTCTTCGTCGTGTCCAGGAAGAGCGAAAGGAGGCCGGAGCGCAGGGCGTGGCCGATCGGGAGCTCGGTGATCAGGCTGAAGAACTCGGTGTAGAGGATATCCCCGGCCAGCACAGCTACGCGGTCGCCGAAGCGCTTGTTGAGGCTCATCCGATGGCGGCGCTCGTCGGCGCCGTCGATGATGTCGTCGTGCACGAGGGAGGCGGAGTGGAGGACCTCCACCGCCGCGGCCAGGGCGACCGCTGCGTCCCGCGCCTGATGATCCGTCGGGGCGCCGGCGCGGAAGGCAAACAGCACGAGGGCGGGCCTCAGCCGCTTGCCCGGGACGGCGAAGGGATGCCGCGCGACCTGGTCGAGAATGCCCAGGGGCGAGGGATAAGCGCCATCAGAGGACGCGATCCGCGCGGCGACCTCGTCCAGCTTGACCTCAATCGCCGCCATCTCGCCTACGATCGGTTCGAGCACTTTCGAGATGTCCATTTACGACCCCTCTTTCCTCGGCCCGCGCCGCGCGTAGCCGATGTGCAGATAGGCGGCGCCCCAGGTGAGGCGATGAATTTCTATCCGATCGAGGCCAGCCGACCGCATGATCTCGGCGAAGGCGGCCGGGCCCGGATGCCTGGCGATCGATTCGGCGAGGTAGGTATAGGCGGCGCCGTCGCCGGCTATGAGCCTCCCCACCGCGGGAAGGATGGCATTAAGGTACCAGCGATAGGCGGCCCGAAAGGGCAGCGCGAGTTCGGCGCTCATCTCGAGGACTATCACCTGCCCGCCCGGCACCGTGACGCGGGACATCTCGCGGAGGGCCCCCTCCATATCGGGTATGTTCCTTATTCCGAAGGCGATGGCGGCGACCTCGAATTGGGCGTCGGGGAAGGGCAGGTCGAGGGCGTCGCCCTGAGTCAGCTTGATCCTTCCTCCGAGGCCCCTGCGCTCGGCCTTGGCGCGGCCGATGTCCAGCATGGGCTCGGCCGCGTCGATGCCGTCTATCCGGATTTCGGCGAAGCGGCGGGCGGCCATGATGGCGAGATCGGCGGTGCCGGTCGCCACGTCGAGGAGGCGGCCGCCAGGGCCGAAACGCATCCTAGACAGGGCGGCCCGCCTCCAGGCCAGGTCCCGCCTCAGGCTGAGCACTCTGTTCGCGAGGTCGTAGGTGCTATGGAAAGAGGAGAAGATGTCGCGGACGACGCTGATCCGCTGATCGGCATCCATGGCCGAGACGCTCATGTACTTTCTAGGTGCCACGCCTTCTCCTCGTTGACGCCGCCGCGCGATCCGCTAAAGCCGAGCCCCCCAAAGGGGCATTCCGTATGTAGTGTAACAAAGCTTTGATGGGCTTTCGAGCCTTGATTTTATAGCAAATATAATTACATTGTATGCAAACTCTGCGGTGTTGCTGATCCGGGCACAGGGCTTCGTAGACCAGGGGTCCGACAATGGCGAGCCTGGACGGGCATATTGATGAGCATAAATGTCAGATAATCGTCGATAATAGTGCGCCTCCCCGACAGTAAATACTAACTCAAGGATCAGTCGCCGCGTCAGTAGTCGTCAGCGCGGCATTGCCTCGCGCCTCGTCGGGCTTTATCATGGCCCCTATGAGGAATGCGGCGCCGCTCGCGCACTGGCCCTTCTCAAGGGGACGTCCCTGTTCACGCGTCCTCGTCGTGCGGCTTCCCTGCGGGAAGGTCTTCCCCACGGGTCCGATCTATCTCGCATCGCTCATCGGCCGTTCGGGCGCCGGCACGGCCGTCCGCCTGCTCGACCTCGCCTCGGGCGATCGATCGATCCCGGCGAAATCAAGGCTCTTCGAGGAGATTGCCTCCTTCAGGCCCGAGCTCGTCGCTTTTTCCTGGAGAGACATCCAGGTATTCTCGCCGCAGGACTCGGACCAGGGCTTTCGCGACGCGTTCGCCTTCATGTACGATCCCTCGCCGATTCACCGGGCCGCAGCCTCGATTCGGGGCCTAGGCGAAGTCTCCGCCTACAAATCGGCTATTTCGAGCAATGTGGCGCTCATAGCGGGAGCCGCGCGCGCCTTTCCGGGGATCGAGGTCGCGTTGGGCGGGCCGGCCATCCGGATCTTCGGCGACTGGCTCGAGCCTCGGCTTCCCTCTCGAGTCCGGATCTTCGCCGAAGGCGATCTGGGGCCCTTCTTCGAGTTCCTCGGCCTGGAACTCCCCCCCGATCCGGTCGAGCCAGGCGTGGACCTGGCAAATATCGAGCGCGCCTTCCCTCTGTGGCCCGAATACCAGGACCTGACTATCGGCGTGCAGACCAAGAGGGGCTGCCCCCGCGACTGCCTCTATTGCCTCTACCCGAAGCTCGAGGGCAAGTTCCCCTCGAGGCGCCGCCCGGAAGCCGTAGTCTCCGAAATCGAGGCTTACGCCCGCCGCTGGGGCGTTCGCCATTTTTGGCTCGCCGACGCGCAGCTGTTGAGCGTCCCCGAGGACTCTGTCCATCTCGAGGAAATTCTGGGAAGGATCGTGTCCTTGGGCCTGGAACTCGGGTGGTCGGGCTATCTGCGCGTCTCCGACCTCGAGCCCCGCCTCGCCTCGATCATGGTGCGCTCGGGGCTCGAAGAGCTCGAGGCGTCCATCGGCTCGGGCTCCCAGCGGATCGTGGACGCGCTCAGACTCGGCTTTTCGCTGGACGACGCGATGCGAGGACTCGAATGCATCGCCGCCGCGGGCTATAGGGGCCGGATCCTGGTCAATCTGTCGCTCAACGCGCCGGGGGAGACGAGGGGAAGCCTCGCGGAGAGCCTCGCGGCGGTCGACCGCATCCGCTCGCTCTTCGGGAGGGATCGCGTCGTGCCGGTCGTGTTCTTCCTCGCGATTCAGCCGGGCACGGGCCTGGAGGAGCTCGCCTTCGCGGAAGGTCGCCTTCGCCCGGGCTACGACCCCCTCTCAATCTGGCCTTGGCGGGCGCGACGGCTCATCTACAACCCTCCCCCGCTGGGCGACATGATCGGCCGAGCCTGCGTCGAGGCCTTTCGCGGCGGCGCAAGAGGCCGAGGGCACGAGGGTCCGGGCGACAGGATACTTGCCGCCATTGGACGCGAGCTTAGGAGGTAAGGCATGGCGCAATCCGCTGCCGTCGGTAAGCGCGCAGGCGCGGCGAGAAGATTCATCGGCCTCTCCAGGATGACCCATTCGGTCCTCGATGTGGCGCATCCCGCCGCGGGCGCCCTCCTCGTCCTCGGCGCAGCGCCCAGGGTCGGAATCGCGGCCCTCGGCCTGCTCTCGGCCTTCTCCGGATTCACCGCGGTGTTCGCCCTCAACGACGTCATGGACGCGAAGGTGGACGCCGAGAAGATGGCCAAGTACGAGAAGGAATCCGAGGCCTTCGACCTCGATTCCGTCGGGACCCGGCATCCCATCGCCCAAGGCTCGCTCAGCCGTCGAGCGGCGACGCTCTGGGTGGCGTTCTGGGGCATCCTCTCGCTGGTCACGGCCTTCCTGCTGAAGCCGCTCTGCGCCGCCCTCCTCGTGGCCGCCGTATGCCTGGAGATCTGCTACTGCAAGCTGCTCCGAGTCGCGCACTGGAAGACCCTGCTTTCCGGGCTCATGGTGGCGGTGGGCGGGCTCGCGGGAGTCTTCGCCGTCAGCGCGGCGCCGTCTCCGCTTGCGGTCCTCTGCTTCGCCCTCTGGGCCGCGGCCTGGGAGATCGGCGGACGGAACATCCCGAACGATTGGAGCGACCTCGAGGAGGACGTGAACCTCGGCATCAGGACGCTGCCGATCCGCTTCGGAAGACTTGCCTCGGCGCGGATCGCCTCGGCCTTCGCCTCGATCTCCTTCATCTGCAGCCTCGCGTTCCCCTTCGTCGCGCCGCTGCGGAATCGGTCGATCTATCTGGGCCTGGCCGCGGTATCGGGCTTGGTGCTCCTCGCGCTTCCCGCCTTGCGCTGGCTGCGGGAGCAGAGCACCGAGTCGGCGATGGCCTACTTCAACAAGGCCTGCTTTTATCCGCTCGCGGTATTCGCGGCCATCGCGATAAGCATCGGAGTCTAGCCGACGGCCGGCTATTTGAACTCCGCTTTCAAATAGGCGTAGAGATCCTTGACCTGTCCTGGACCGAGCACGTCCGGCCCGAATGCCGGCATGTCGCCGCTCTTTCCGTCCGGCATCGCGGGCGTGCGGAGGAAGGCCTGAAAGGGCTCGAGGCTGGCCATCCGCTTTGAGCCGATAATCGGCAGCGACGAGACTATCGTGTTGCCGCCGCCCGAGTGGCAGGCCTGGCAGTTGTCCGCGAAAAGCGCCTTGCCCTGCTCGTAGCCCGCCGGCTCGGCGGAGGAGGAAGAGCCGGAGGCAGAGGCAGAAGCCGAGAAGCCGCCGTATACGAGCGTCGCGCCGTAGTAGCCGAGGGCGACCACGGCGATGAACGAGAGGCTGTAGATGACGATCATGGCCGCTGTGGGGACCTTGGCCTTCCCGCCCAGGATGATGCCTAGGCTCAGGAGGACGAGTAGGACGGCCGCCAGCGCCATTTTTATCTGTATGGCCGGAATCAGCTTCGCGTGATAGAAGTGGACCCAGTCGAGGACGCCGAACAGGATGCTGGGGAAGGCGAATACGAGGGCGAGGATCGAAACGTCGCGCGCGGTGAGGACGAGCCGCTGTCGCTTGAAGACGAGGGCGACGACGAAAAAGACGAGGGCTCCGATGACGAGGCCGATGGGGATATGCACGATCGGGGCATGCAAGGGATCGGAAAAGCCCAGGCCCTTCAGGAATGCGTACAATGCTTCGATCATGCGGCTACCCCTCCATAATTAGGATATCTTCCGGCTCCCACACTATCGCTCAAGCGTAATGTATACCAGCGCATCAAAGCTTCGTACCACTGGGCAAGCATAGCCCAGCCGAGCCCGAAGTCCTCGGTCCCGAGGCTCCGGGGGTCTCCTATACCTCTAGGCCGATGACCTCCACCGGCCGGCCTCCCCTCGCCTTGGCCTTGCCGGCGAGCAAGGCGGCGACGGCCTTGGCGGCCGCGCCCGAGAAGCCGTAGGCCGCCCCAAGGCCGAGGGCCCCAGGGAAGAAGGCCGCGTCGTAGGGATCGCGCATCGCGACGACGCGGAAACTGGGGACCCGCTCCTCTAGGAGCCGCGCGAGCCCCTCCTGGGCTGGACGGAAGTGCGCGTCGTAGGTAAGGACGATGGCCTCGGCGAATCGAGAGGGGTTCTCGAGGACCGCCTCGAGGGTCCGGGTCTCCTCCGCTCCGGGGTCGGCGCCGAGGCCGAGCACGCTGGCCCCCGGCAGTCCTTCGCGCAGGGCCGCGAGCACGGCCTCGGTCTCTGGGGCGTCCGGGGCCCCGGTCGGAGGCAGGAAGACGAGGACCAGGGCCGAGCTGAACTCGCCCGAGGATCCGATGCCCAAGGCGAGATCGCCGCGGAGGACGGAGACTGAGTCCTCGATGTCGCGCTGGGCCTTCTTCAGCCGCTTCCGCGAGGCTTCTCCCGATCGCCGGCCGGCATGGGCCTTCCGCTCGAAGAAGGCGGCGAGGCGGCGCTTGCTCGACGCGACGCGTATGAGGGGCAGCTCGCCGGTGGTCGCTGCCCTCTCGAGGGCCGCGGCCGCGGCGAGGGCGGCCTCCGGACGGGAGTAGAGGCAGAGGTCGCAGCCGGCGAGGGCGCCGAGCACGGCCGCCCTGCCCGCGTCCTCCTCGGGACTGACGTCGTCGCCGATCACGACGCCGCGGAAGCCGAGGGACTCGCGCAGGCGGCCCTCGATGATGCGGGCGCTCGCCGAGGCGGGGATGCGCTCGGCCTCGAGCGAGGGCACGAGGACGCGGCCAACGAGGACGGCGGCGATCCCCGAATCGACCGCGCGCGCAAAGGGCCGCATCTCGCAGCGCTCAAGGCGCAGGGCTGGCAGGGCGATGTAGGGCATGCTCTCGTAGGGATCGCGGCAGACGGAGCCAAGGCCAGGGAAGCGCCCGGCGCAGGCGCCGACGCCTCTGCGGCCCAAGCCCTGCGAGAACGCGGCGCCGAGGGCGCCCGCAAGGCGCCCGTCCTCGCCGAAGCCCTCGAGGGCCCCGAAAGGGTCCTTGGGGTCGCTTGCGAGGTCGAGCCTTGGGGCGAGGACGAGGTCGACGCCAAAGGCCGCAAGGGCCGAGCCGAGGAGAAGTCCGGCCCTCCGCGCCGCCGCGGTCGAATGTGAAGAGGCCAGGCCGAGCGGAGTGGGAGTGGGCGGGAAGGGCGGCAGCCCGAAGGCAGGCACGCGGTTGCCGCCTATAGCGATACAGACTGGCCCGAGCCCTGCTTCCTTGGCGGCCGCGCGAACCGCGTCGGTGAGGGACTTGAGGCGCTCGCCTTGGCGGAGGAGGAAGCCGGGCATGAGGAAGGCCCCTATGCCGGCGCTGGCGTATGATTCGACGAGGGAGAGATCGCTGGGCGAGCTCTCCTCGGCGAGGGGCAGCCCCCCCAGAATCATCGCCGCTGCGCGGGCTGAGCGGGACATAAGGCCTCCTTGGGCATCGTAGCCGCGGCGACCCTAACGGGCCGCTGCGCCCTTCTTGCGCGCGGCCGACCGAGCCTTCGCCAGGGCCCTGGCCCGAGCTGCGAGCTTCTTGTCCGCGAGGACTGAGTCGATCGGGCGGGGCATACGGTAGGACCAATTGCCCTCGCCCCTCGTGCCCGGGACATTGAACCGCTCCTCGCGCGGATCCTCGGGGCGCAGCTCTTCGCTCATCGCGAGGAGGTCCTGGACCGGAAAGACGGCTATGCGCGAGCGGGAACGCGCGACGGTCTCGAGAACCAGCTCGGCCTGGTCGGGGCTCAGACGCTCAGGGCAAGGCCCCAGGTCCGGGCCTCGGGCCTCCGGCCCGGCCTCGGCCTTCGGCCGGGCACTTCCGAGGGCGAGGGCGGCGAAGCGCCAGAAGGTCTCGCGGTCGGCCTCCGACTGCCACCACTCACGCAGGGAGGAGGAGTCGTGGACCGAGGGGCAGGCTACGGAAAGCTCGGGATAATCCTCGGGCGCGACGAAAGGCTGGCCGACCTCGTTCCAGAGCCTTGTCCAGCGTTGCACTCGTAGGCCCAGGATTCCGAGCTCGCCGAGCACGGAGGGGACGCAAGGCGGAACGTCGCCAAGGTCCTCGGCGCAGGGCAGCATGGTCGACTTTCCGCGGATAGCCGACAGCAGGCTCCTGCCGCGCTCGGCCCAGAGCTCTTCCGCCTTTGCCCTCTTGGCGCCCAAGAGGGCCTCGATGTCTCCTCTTTCTCCGTCGGAGAGGCTGGCCCAGCTCGTCGAAGACCAGCGGCCCGGCGTCGGGACGAAGAGTCCCGGCTCGTACTCGAAAAAGGTCCTGTCCCTCCACGCGACGAGAAGACAGTCGCGGGCCGCCGGCGAAAGGGCGGGCAGGGCCTCGATGTCTTTCTCGCCCCGGATTGCGTCTTTGAAGAGGAAGAGCTCCTCGGCCCCTATGCGATCGAGGGCGGCCGAGGCTGCGGCCTTCGCGGCCGACTCGCCAGCGGCCTGCACCAGGCGCCAGGTAGGCACATGGGGCCGCGAGAGCCAGCGGATCCTCTCATCTGAGAAGCCCAGGCCCTGGAGCTCGTCGCGATTCACTGGGACGCCGGGAACGAAGCGACCGAGGTATCCCGAGCGATCCCGCTCGGAGAGCGACCATATCCGGAAAAAACCGAGTACGTGGTCGATGCGGTAACAGGAATAGTATTTCCCCGCCTCGGCGAGGCGTTCCTTCCAGAAGCCGAAGCCCTCCCGCTCAAGGGCCTCCCAGTCGTAGACCGGGAAGTCCCAGTTCTGGCCGAGGCTCGAGCTTGCATCGGGCGGGGCCCCGGCGCGCAGCTCGAGCTTGAAGATGGAGCGGTTCGACCAGACATCGGCGGAGTCGGAGTTCATCAGTATGGGCAAATCGCCCATAAGGGCGATTCCACGCCCCGCAAGAGCCTCGGCGGCCGCGCGGAACTGTCCCGCTGCCCTCATCTGGATCCACGCCCAGAAACGGAGCTCGCTCAAGAGGGCCTTGTCCTTCCACAGTGACTCG
>Ga0181529_10005665_pt1 | contig 12990 bp, 10 predicted proteins | sample PEATcosm2014_Bin_36_FD_119763 | JGI IMG/M metagenome (GOLD analysis project Ga0181529, IMG submission 119763) | Peatland microbial communities from MTU Mesocosm Facility, Houghton, MI, USA - PEATcosm2014_Bin10_30_metaG | ecosystem: Environmental > Terrestrial > Soil > Wetlands > Peat | place... | reverse complement strand
TACGCCGAAGCGACCGTGCCGAAAGTCACCGTCATCACCCGCAAGGCGTTCGGCGGCGCCTACGACGTCATGGCCTCCAAGCACCTGCGTGGCGACATCAATCTTGCCTGGCCGACGGCGCAGATCGCGGTGATGGGCGCCAAGGGCGCGGTCGAGATCATCTTCCGCGCCGACATGAACGACCCCGAAAAGATCGCCGAGCGCACAAGAGAATACGAAGCGCGCTTCCTCTCGCCGTTCGTCGCCGCCGAGCGCGGCTACATCGACGAAGTCATCATGCCGCACGCCACCCGCCGCCGCCTCTCACGCGTGCTCGCCATGCTGCGCAACAAGAAGCTCGAGAACCCTTGGAAGAAGCACGACAACATTCCGCTGTGACGCGCCTGCGCCTCGCCGCGGCGCCGTCTAGGCCCGGCGGTTGCGCTGCGGATCGGCGTAAAAGGCGCGCTTTTGCGCATACATCGCGGCGTCGGCCCGATGCACGACGGCCTCCAACCGTTCTCCCGGTCGGCTGGTCGCGGCGCCGACGGCGAAGCTGAGCGGGAAGGTCGCGTAGTACTGATTATTGAGCGCGACGAGATTGTCGATCGCCGCCATCATGTCTTCGCCATCCCGTTCGGCGCGCGCCGGCATCAGAATGGCGAACTCATCGCCGCCGATGCGCGCAACGCAGCACGGCGCTTCGACCGCCTTGCCCAGCACCTCGCCGGCGCGGCGCAGCAATTCGTCGCCCGCGGCGTGGCCGAATTGATCGTTGGCCGTTTTCAGGCCGTTGATGTCGAGCACGAGAACCGTGACCGGCGACGGGCCCTTGCGCTCGAGGCGATTGAGTTCGTCGACGAAGAAGGAGCGATTGTAGCGTTTGGTGAGGACGTCGTGCTTGCCGAGGAACTCGAGATAGGCTTCGGCCTTCTTGCGGGCGGTGATGTCGGTCAGCGCCACCTGGACCAGCGACCAATCCTTCTCGCGACCGGGAAACACTGAGAATTGCAGATGAAGGTGGAGCGGCGCGCCGTCGAGCGAGTAGTTCACCACCTCGCGCTGCTGGAAGAGCTTCCCTTCCCACAAGTCGATCAATTGCTCGCGGAACGGCTGCAGCATCGCGTCGCGAAAGACGTCGCGCAGCCTTGCGAGCAGCGTCTTCTTGTCTGAGGCGCCGAACAAGGTCAGCGTGTGCTGGTTGATGTCGATCACCCGGATTTCGCTCATGCAGCGGACGACGAATTCCGGATGCACGTCGGTGAAGACGCGAAAGTCATCGATCCCGCAATCGCGCACCTCTTCGAGCAATTGCTTGACCTTGCTGAAGTCCTCGACCCACAGCGAGATCGGCGAATGTTCGAACAGCCCGCGTGAATAGTTCTCGCTCAGCGCCAGCAGCCGGCGCGCGCCCTCGCGCTCGCTGACGTCGTCGACCGCGACCAGGACGCGCGACCAGTTCGTCTCGTGGCCGGGCAGCAGCGCGCCCTTGACCTGAACGTCGATGCGCCGTCCCTTCAGCGAATAATTGACGCCATGGCTGGCGAAGCCGCCTCCGCCGTCCCACAATTGTGCGAGTTCCTCGGCGAGATTGGTCAGCATTTCGTCGCGGAAGACTCGATCGAGATTGGCGACGAGATGCGCCAGATCGTCGGCCTCGAACAGCGACAGCGTCCGACGATTGACCCTGACGACGCGCATTCGGGCGGCGCAGGCGCGGACGCGGTCCAGATCGTCGGCGAAATGGGCGCGCACGTCCCGCACGCCGGCGGCCCGCCACGCGTCGAACAGCAACTTCACTGCGCTGTAATCCTCGAGCCACAACGACGTCGGCGCGATTTCGAACATCATCGCGTCGTCGTCGGGACACGCGCCGGCGCAGGCTGAATCAGGGTCGACGAGGACGTGCATGGGCTCCCCAATGTCGCGCGACGACGCCGAGAGACGGACGGTCGGAACGCTCGCGTCGGCTACGTTACGTCAACCGCCTTACGAAATCTTATCGGGCGGCGTACGCGTTGAACAATATGTGAATTATGCGTTGCTGCGGCGCCTCGGCTCCGCCCGCGCGGCGCCAAGTCGCCCGGAAAGGGAAGCGGATTTCGCCGTGTCGTGGTCGATGGCCGTTCCGTTGTCGGGGCGCGCCGGAGTTGGGCCTTTTCCGGCGCGCATTCGGCTTTGTCGGTCGGATTCGAAAGGGCGAAGATGACCGGACGGGGATTGAGCTTCGTCGTCGCTTCCACCACGTCTTTGGCGAACGCGCCGCCGTCTGCGCTGACTCAGACGACGCGGACATTCTTCTCCGGCCAGGTCGACAGCGGCTGCTTGACTTTGCCGCGCTGCGCGATGGACCTGTAGACGTCGTTCGGCCTGCGACAGATTTTGCCGCATTCGAGACCGGCGGCGGCGATCGTCGGGTCGCAGATGATCGGAATGAAGCGGGCCGGGTGGCTGGCGACGACTTTGAAGAACAGCGTCTGGCTATCGTGCGAGAAGCGGCATGAGAGAGATGTAGCGCTCGATGTCGTTCTTCTTCCCGTCGAGTCGTCACAGGCAGCGCTTCAGTTGCGCGTCGAAGGTCTCGATGGCCGACGGCTGCAGACCGGTCAGGCCCTCGGCGCGAATGTGGCGGACTTGTTCGTCGTGCTGTCGCGCCGAAGGGCAATGCCGTGTGCCGTCATCGGACTTTCAAACGCGGGGATGTGCGCGCCGAGTCGGCGATTGCCCGCGGCGCTGCGACACGGGATTTGACGCGGTAGGTCCGGAATGCGCCTACAGGGTCGTTCGCGAGAAACGCGCCTTCGGTTCAGCAGGCGCGCCCGAGCGGCAGATCGTTCGTTCGCCTGAGCGCGGCCTCGCCGCTACGGCCGGCCCGTGCGCGCAGATGGAAATGGTCTGGCCCGGCGCCGCGTCTCTGAATCATATTTTGGAAAAACAGAATTTCAGGTACGCTAGGCCGTCGCTCGATAGAACGCGGCAGGAGGGGCGCCAGGCCAAGCGCGGCGTTCCCGCCGCGCGAAATGAAGCGGGGTCCAAGTCTTTGAAAACGCTCGTTGCAACGCCATCACCAATTTTGCGACCCTTTATTTTCAACGGGTTGCGAGAGGCCGCCGGCCTCGTCTGGTTTCGTTTTGCTTCGTTTTCGTTTCGCCTGATTTCGCCGCGTTGCGCCAGAGGCCGGCGCGCGCCCGCCGCCGCGGCGTTCCGGGCGCTGCGGCGGCCGCTTCATCTTCTCGAAACCATCAGTTTTTGCAGCGCCTTAACCCTCAAATCAATCGCGTTAACGGATTCACCCCCTGGCAAAGTTTGCGGGCCATTTTCCTGTCTCACAAGAGGCCGCCGGCAAAGGCGGCATGGGCGTCGAATAGAGTCGGGTCATGGCGTTTCAGGTCGACAGGAGCCGCACGATCATCACCGCGATGATCCTCGGCCGCAGGATCACGGCGATGGATGTCGCCTGGCTGAGGCGCGAGGTCTTTGCGTCGGGCGAGGTGTCGCGCGAGGCTGCGGACGAACTGTTCGCGGTCGAGCGCGCCGGTCTCGCCAACGCCCCGGCCTGGACCGAGTTCTTCGTCGAGAAGATCGTCGATCACGCCGTCTGGCAGTCCGGCGAACCGGGCGTTCTGGGCGAAGCCGAAGCGAAATGGTTGAGCGCGCGGGTCGAGGAATGCGAATCGACCAATGCGCTCGCCGCGCTGGCCGCTGCGCTCGGAGAAGCGCGCCGCGCGCCAGCGGCCTTGGTCGCGGCGGCGCAGGCGCGCGCCTGGCCAGGCGTCGACGCCGCACTGAGGCCGGCGCGGGCCGTCTGAACGCACAGCCGTCGGTCTGGAAAATCCGCGATGGGCGCCTAGGTTTGGGCGCTCACGCCGCTCGCCAAGGATCTCCGCCCGATGGCTGATCTGTCGCCGTTCCCGATCGCCGCCCGCTGGCCCGCCAAGCGGCCCGACGTCATCCAGCTCTATTCGACCCCGACGGCGAACGGCGTGAAAGTCTCGATCGCGCTCGAAGAGTTGGAGCTCGACTACGAGCCGCACCGCGTCGACATCGGCAAGAACGAAAGCTGGGAGCCGGCCTTCCTGTCGCTCAATCCCAACGGCAAGATTCCCGCCATCATCGATCCCAACGGGCCGGGCGGAAAGCCGCTTGGCCTGTTCGAATCCGGCGCGATCCTCGTCTATCTCGCCGACAAGACCGGCAAGCTCATTCCGGCCGATCCGGCCAAACGCTACGAGGCGCTGGAATGGGTGTTCTTCCAGATGGCGTCAATCGGGCCGATGTTCGGCCAGTTCGGCTTCTTCCACACGTTTGCCGGTCGCGAGATCGAGGACAAGCGCCCGCTCGAGCGCTATCGGAAGGAGTAGCAGCGTCTTTTCGGAGTGCTGGAGGCGCGTCTCGCCGGTCGCCGCTGGGTGATGGGCGACGACTACACGATCGTCGATATCGCGCTGCTCGGCTGGGTGCGTAACTTCGTCGAGTTCTACGGCGCCGGCGACCTCGTCGGCTGGAGCGCGCTCAAGGAGGTTCCGCGCTGGCTCGAGACGGGGTTGGCGCGGCCGGCGGTGCAGCGCGGCCTCGGCGTCCCGGCGGCGGGATGAGCCGAATTAGCCGAATGGGCTAGGCGGGCGGGGCGTCGCTCAGGTTTACGCGCCGCTTGCGTTCTCCTAAGAACGAGGCGAGGGGGAGGCCTCGAGGCTTTCCGAGCCGGGACGCCGATGTTCAACAAGATCCTGATCGCCAACCGCGGCGAGATTGCCTGTCGCGTCATCAAGACTGCGCGCAGGATGGGCGTGAAAACGGTCGCAATCTATTCTGAAGCCGACAAGGACGCGCTGCATGTCGAGATGGCCGACGAGGCGATCGCCGTCGGTCCGCCGCCGGCCGCGCAGTCCTACCTGCTGATCGACAACATCGTCGCCGCCTGCAAGGAGACCGGCGCGGAGGCGGTGCACCCGGGCTACGGCTTCCTTTCCGAGCGCGCCGCTTTCGCTCATGCGCTTGCGGCGGAGGGGATCGTCTTCATCGGTCCCAACCCGCACGCCATCGAGGCGATGGGCGACAAGATCGAATCGAAGAAGTTCGCCAACGCCGCCAAGGTCTCGACCGTTCCCGGCTTCCTCGGCGTGATCGAGAGCCCCGAGCGCGCCGCCGAGATCGCCGACGAGATCGGCTATCCAGTGATGATCAAGGCTTCGGCGGGCGGCGGCGGCAAGGGCATGCGCATCGCCCACTCGCGCAAGGAAGTCGCCGAGGGATTCGTGCGCGCCAAGTCCGAAGCGCTGTCGTCGTTCGGCGACGATCGCGTCTTTGTCGAGAAATTCATCGTCAATCCGCGCCACATCGAAATCCAGGTGCTCGGCGACAAGCACGGCCACGTCGTCTATCTGGGCGAGCGCGAATGCTCGATCCAGCGTCGCAACCAGAAGGTGATCGAGGAGGCGCCGTCGCCGCTGCTCGACGAAGCGACGCGGCGCAAGATGGGCGAACAGGCGGTCGCGCTCGCCAGAGCGGTGAACTACGATTCGGCCGGCACGGTCGAATTTGTCGCCGGGCAGGACCGCAGCTTCTACTTTCTCGAGATGAACACGCGGCTCCAGGTCGAGCATCCGGTGACGGAGCTCGTCACCGGGGTCGATCTCGTCGAGGAGATGATCCGCAGCGCCTATGGTCAGCCCCTGCGTCTGACCCAGGCCGACGTCAGGCTCAATGGCTGGGCGGTCGAGAGCCGCGTCTACGCCGAAGACCCGGCGCGCGGCTTCCTGCCTTCGACCGGGCGGTTGGTCAAATATCGCCCGCCGGCGGAGGGAACGGTCGAGGGCGTCACGGTGCGCAACGACACCGGCGTCTACGAGGGCGGCGAAATCTCGATCCATTACGATCCGATGATCGCCAAGTTGGTCACCCACGCGGGCGACCGTCTGAGCGCCATCGAGGCGCAAGCCAACGCGCTCGACGCCTTCGTCATCGACGGCATCCGCCACAACATTCCCTTCCTCTCGGCGCTGATGCAGCATGAGCGCTGGCGCGCCGGGCGTCTGTCGACCGGCTTCATCGCCGAGGAATTCCCCGATGGGTTTTCTCCGCTCGTCGCGGCGGGCGAGACGCAAGCCGTGATCGCCGCCGTCGCGGCGCACGTCGATCATGTCCAGAATGTGCGCAAGCACGAAATTTCCGGGCAGTTTCGCGCCGGCTGGAGCCGGTCCTTCGATCTGAAGCGCGCCGTCCTGCTCGGCGCGACGCGCATCGACGTCGAAGTCGAGCCGCATGACGGCGGCGTCGACGTCGTCTTCGCCGACGGGCGCCGGCTGCGCGCCGATTCGCCGTGGACGCCGGGCGAACCGGTGTGGCGCGGCGACGTCGACGAGAAGCCGACAGCCGTCCAAGTGCGCGCGATCCTCAACGGCTTCGCGCTCGCCCATCGCGGCGTCGCGGTCGCGGCGCGCGTCTACACGCACCGCGAGGCGGCGCTCGCCGCGCTGATGATCGAGCGCGCGGGCGGGGATATTTCACGCGCGCTGCATTGCCCGATGCCCGGCCTGGTCAAGTCGATTGCGGTCAAGGAAGGCCAGCAGGTCCGCCCCGGCGACCCGTTGTGCGTCGTCGAAGCGATGAAGATGGAGAACCAGCTTTCAGCCGAGCGCGCCGCCACGGTGAAGAAGATCGTCGCCAAAGTCGGCGAGTCGCTCGCGGTCGACGCGGTGATCATGGAGTTCGACTGAGCCGCCCCGGCGCGCGCCGCCGCTGTCGCGTTCGGGCGTCTGCGCATGCTATCATTAGGCGTGTTCCTGCGAGGGAGGGCGCCGTGCCGACGACGCCGACGCGCGCGGCGAAACTCACGATTGTCGTCGCCCTCGCCGCAGCGTGGGGCGCAGTCTCCGATGAGCGCGGCGAGCCGGTCGCTTGGCCGCGGCTCTGCACGTCCGCCGCGCTTGCCCAGGAGAGCGCGGCGAGCGGCGTCTTTCACGGCGTTGGAACGGTCACCGCCGTCGACGCCGCCAAGGGCTGGCTGACGCTCGACCACAAGGCGATCGACGGCTTCATGGGCGCGATGGAGATGATGTATCGCGTCGAGCCGCCGCGCCTGACCGTAGGCCTGAAGGTCGGCGACCGCGTCGCCTTCGACATCGACGCGGGTCGCTACGCAATCGTCGGCGTCAAGGTGCTCGACAAAGCGAAGTGACGGCGCGTCGCGCAAGCGGTCGTCAATCGCCGCCGGGCAGGATCGCGACGAAGTCGCGGCCAAGCGCGTTGGACACCGCGTGATGGCAGGACATGCAGCTCGCCGGCGCGTCCTGCGCGTAAGTCTCCATCGTGACGTTGGCGAGATTCTCGTCCGGTTCGTCTTTCTTCTCGTCGACCTGATAGGGCTCGCCGGGCGTGTTGGGGTCGATGCGCGGGCCAGGGAAATATCGGCCGTCGTTGTCGGGCGTCGGCGGCTGCGTCACCGTCGGCCATTGCGTCGCCACGAGCATGTAATGGGACCAGACCGTGTCGCGAATTTCCGGCAGCGACCAGTAGGCGCGGTTCATCGCCATGGTCTCGGGGTTGATTGGCCGCCTGCGCACCACCTGTGTCGGCGTCGGATCGATCTTCGGCGGGTTGTTTGGTCCGACCGGTTGGGCCAAGGCGGAATCCAACGGCGGCTCGACGTCGGTTTGCTGCTTGGCGGGGTCGTTGAACGAATAGGGCGCGTGCGCGTCTTTCGCATCCGGCTCGCGCGCGTCGCCGCCGCCGACGGGCGGCACGTCGTCGACCTGTTCGAACGTGCTCCACAGCCGCTGCGGTCGGTATTTGGTTTTGATCACGATGTGCAGCCCGACCAAGGCGACGTCTTGCGCGACGCAGACGGGCTTTCCGGCGACGAGGCTCTTGGCGACGTCGACCACTTGCGCGCCCCTGACGACGTAGTAGCGGCTGCGGACGGCGGGCGTGTCATTTTTGTCGAGAATGCGCCAGGCCGCTTTCACCGCAATTGATCCGACCTTGAAATGGGCGGGCGCCGCGAGCGACGGCGCGCGGTCGGGTTCGAACCAACGGTGAGCGACGATCGAGTCGAACTCATTCTCGTTGATCCGCACTTCGTAGCGGACGTAGGTGTGGTTCTGCGCGACCAGCGGGCCGAGAAATCGGCCCGGCGTGAAGCTCGCCTGATTGAAGTCGGCGAAGGGAACGAACGAGGCGAGAGTCTTGGCGCGATTGTCGGCGTCGGCGCCGCAGGGATTCAGGCCGTCGTAGCTGGCCCATTGCGCCGGCGCGAGCGGCCGGCCGTCCGGCCCGCGCTGAAAGACTTCGTAACGCGACTTGAAGGTTTCCCACACACGGAGGCCGGGGTCGGCCAAGGTCTTGGCGCGGTCGGGCTCGCCGCGATGGGTCGGGTCCGTCAGCGCCGGCCAGGCCAGAGCGACGAACGCGCGCCAGGCGAAATTGTCGAAAGCGGGGTAGGGGTCCTGTTTGGTCGACGGGACGTCGTCGATGAGGTCGGGCGAGACTTTGGGTTGCACGTCTTCCGCGGCGGCGACCGCCGGCGCGAAGAGCGCGGCGGCGAGGCCGGCGGCGGCGAGCGCGCGCCGGGTCCGACCGCCGACGCCTTGCGTCATTTCCGAACGACGGGCCCGCGAATCTCTCCGGCGGGGAATTTCGTCGAGTGGAGGTTGAAGTACCAGCGGCCGATCCTCAAGTCCTGCGCCTGGGTGGCGTCGATGACCGCTTTGCCGCTGAACGGGCTCGCCAGATTGCCCGGCGTTCCGACCTGGATCGGCGCGTTCTCTTCCGACGTCGCGCCGACATAGGAGACCGGCCCGTGGAAATGCGCGCCGATCGGCGCCGCGGAGAGGCTCGAATAGACGCAGGTCCAGGTCAGCGTGTTGGTGGTCGTGTCGAACGTCGCGTCAACGTGGCCTGTCGCCGCGCTGTTGTTGGAGGGCACTTCGCGACCCCCAGTTAGGTCGGCCTGGAAGTTGAGGACGTCGGCGCGCGCTGACGCCGCGCTGACCATCAGCGCCCCCAAAACGAGCGCCGTCAGAAGCGAACGCCCGGCTTGCCGCGCCAAGTGATCGCCGCGGGGCACGCGATAGACATCGGCTTCGCTCCGCATTGCGCGATCCTCCCCTTGTCGTCGCCGCGCCGGCGTCAGAACATCAGCCAGGCGTAGAGCATCAGCGTGTCGTTACCGGACGCGTTGTGCATCGCGCCGGCGCCGCTGCCGTCGAAATTGTCCGTCCCGCCGTAGAGGTGCAGGTAATGCGTGTACTGCACGCCGAGGCGGGCGTTCCAGCTCGAATACGGGCCCGGGCTGCCGTGGCTGAAGGGCAGATAGGCGACGTCGGCGATCAGACCGTCGCCGTTGGGGCTGTTGCTCGAGCTACTGCTAGAGTAGAGCCCCGCGTCGGACGTGCCGGAAACCTTGAAATAGCCGGCGCCGAGACTGTAGGTGTGATCCCACACGAACGACGCGTTGGCCTTGAAGCTGTTCAGCCGATCGTTGAGGTTCGAGGCGTTGGTCTGCGCGAAGCTCGAATTGAGCTTCTGATACTCGATGATGTCGCTCACTTTGACGGTGACGCTGAATTTGTCGCCATCATACTGGTACTGCGAGTCGAAGCCGATGTCGGTGTAATCGTCGTAGCCGAAGCCGAAGGTCTCGGCTGGGATGATGCGGCCATACATGCCGAACGTGCCGATCATCAGGTAATGGTCGCCCCAGTGCGGCTCCACGGCAAGTCGCCAGTAAGGCGCGGCGCCCTCGAGCAGGTCGGGATTGGCGCCGGGCGCCAGCCCCAGCGTCTCCTGCAGGGTCTTCGACTGGCCGGTGTAGGCGGTCAGTTCCGCGTAGAGCATGTCGTTCCAGAAGACATAGGCGCCAGCGCCCATGACGCCGGTGCCGAAGCCCTGCTCGATACGCGTCTGCGGCGGCGTGAACAGCGGCGCGACGCTCGAACTGGCCTGCGGCCAGCCGAACGCCGGCGTCGTGTTCCAGACGTCCTGCACCGTCGGGAAATTGTTGACCGTGACGCCCCAATAGGCGTCCTTGTCGAACAGCTTGAAACTATCGACGTAACGCACGTCGGAACTGTCGAGCGCCACCGTGCCGCCGACGGGATCGCCGGTGACCTGGATGAACGCGCCGAGGTTGCCGTAAACTTGGCCGGCGTAGAAGCCGGTCACCTGCTGCGTGACGAAATTGTCGTTGGCGTGCAAACCCGGCGGCTGCTCGGGAGGCGGGCCGGGCAGATAGGGCGACGCGGTGTGGCTGAAGGTCGGCAGCACCATCGCCGCAACGGGCGGAAACTTCGAGTCGCCGCCTTGCAACGTGTAGCCGGCGAGTTTGAAGCGACGGCCGAACGGCGTCAGTTCGGGAAAGGCGGTGTGGCAGGCGGCGCAGGGCTGGCCGGTCTGGCGGGCGAAACTCGGCACCGCATGGGCCGCTTCGGTCGCGAACAGAGACGACAGCGCGAAAGCCGCCAACAGCGCCAACCCGGCGAAGACGGCGTTGGGGCCGCTTCGAACCCGCGCCGTGGGTGAACGTGCGGCTCGCTTTTTCGTCGCCATACACTCCCCCTCTGCGAGCGCGCTGCGCCCTCGCCAAGTGTCACTGCGAGGGCGCGTTTCGCGATTCGAACCCTATGGCTCCGGCCTGGCAGCGCCAAGCGAAGTCAGATTGAAAATTCGTATACTTCCGCTCAGGCCTTCTTGACCCATAGCTTGCACCAGCCAGTCGGCGCGATTTCGCCGGCGACGGACTTGCACGCATTCGGGGCAACAAAGAAGTTGCATTGGTCGCATTGCTTGCCGTCCTTCGGCGTCGCTTGATAGGCGACCGCCGTTTGCGGCAAGCCGGCGGCGCTGGCCGCGCCGGCGCCGAGCGCAAGCAGCGGGGCCGCGCCGGCGGCGGCGAACAGCACGGTGCGGCGGTTGACGCATTTCGATGTGGTTTCGACCATTATTGGGCTTCCTCTCAATCGCGATCGGCAACGAACGCGCGTGTCAACTTTAGCACGTGAAGACCGCGCGCAGGCGATTCGGTTCGACCGAACATGTATACGCCTGATTGCAAGGTTGCACACGACTCGAGACGAAAATTGAGGCGTGTCAACTAATGCAAGCAAGTGGCTTGCGCGAATGCATATTCGCGCTTGCGGGTCCTATCGCGCCTCTACACTTAAGTCTTGCATCAGCCGAACCTTGGCCGGCGGCGCTTTGCGGCGGGTCCGCTCGACGGCGTCGTGTGCGCCGTGGATCGTCGGCCGCGGTCGGCGACTGGCTGCGCGGGGTCGCTCGCTTTCGCGCGCCCGACGTGCTAACGGCCTCGCTTCGCGGCGGCGGCGCGCCAAAAGCGGCCGCCACAGGCGCCAGGTAAGACGATGAGCGACATCTTTCAGGAAGTTGACGAGGAAGTCCGCCGCGACAAAGCGCTCGAGTTCTGGAAGAAGCACCAGAACCTGATCATCGCGGCCGCGGCGCTGATCGTGCTCGCCACCGGCGGCTACCGTTTTTACGAGAACCGCAGGATCGCCGCCGAGCAGGCGGCCGGCGCCGAGTTCCAGCAGGCGCTGGCGCTCGACCGCGACGGCAAGAGCGCCGACGCGCAGGCCGCGCTCGCCGCGCTCGCCGCCAATGCGCCGCACGGCTATCAGATGCTCGCGCGCCTCGCCGGCGCCGCCGTGCAGAGCAAAACCGATCCCAAGGGCGCATTGGCCGTCTACGACGCGCTCGCCGCCGACCGCTCGATCGGCTCGATGTTCCAGGACGCGGCCAAGCTGCGCGCTGCGCTGTTGCGTCTGGATCAGGGCGACGTGGCGGCGGCCAAGACCGCCTTCGAGGCGCTCGCCGCGCCGACCGGCGCCTATCGCTTCACGGCGCGCCTCGCGCTCGGCGTGATTGCGATCGACGCCAGCGATTATCCGGAAGCGGGCCGGCAGCTCGATCTCATCGTCGCCGACGCGGAAGCGCCGGCGGCCGAAAAGCGCAGCGCCGAAAGCCTGTTCGGGCTCGTCGCCGCCAACCGTCCGGCCAAGTGAGCGCGCGGCGGCGCCAGCGGCCATGAGCGCCAAAGTCGCCGTCATCGGCCGGCCCAACGTCGGCAAGTCGACGCTGTTCAATCGCCTCGTCGGCCGCAAGCTGGCGCTGGTCGACGACCAGCCCGGCGTCACCCGTGACCGCCGCGAAGGCGAGGCGCGGCTCGGCGACCTCGTCTTCACCATCATCGACACGGCGGGCCTGGAGACCGGCGACAGCGAGACGCTGGCCGGGCGCATGCGCGCCCAGACCGAGGCGGCGCTTGCCGACTGCGACGCCGTGCTCTTCCTCATCGACGCGCGCGCCGGCGTGAACGCAGGCGACCGTCACTTCGCTCAACTCGTGCGCCGCTCCGGCAAGCCGGTGATCCTCGTCGCCAACAAGGCGGAAGGGCCGGCGGGGCGCGACGGCGCCTACGAAGCCTTCAGCCTCGGCCTGGGCGACCCAGTCGCGATTTCCGCCGAGCACGGCGAGGGCCTCGGCGATCTCTACGATGCGCTTGCAGCGGTGCTGCCGGAGACCGCACACACCGAGGCGTCTGGGCAAAACGAGATTGTGCCACTGGTCCTCGGCGAGGAAGAGGACGGCAGCGAGGACGACCCCGAAAGGCCGCTGCAGATCGCCGTCGTCGGTCGGCCGAACGCCGGCAAGTCGACGCTGCTCAATCGCATTCTTGGCCAGGAGCGGCTGTTGACTGGGCCGGAGCCCGGCCTGACGCGCGACAGCATTGGCCTCGAGACGGTCTGGCGCGGTCGCAGCATCAAACTCTTCGACACCGCGGGCTTGCGCCGGCGGGCGCGCGTGGTCGAGAAGCTGGAGAAACTCGCCACCGCCGACGGGCTGCGCGCCGTGCGTTTCGCGGAAGTTGTCGTGTTGCTGCTCGACGCGACGATCCCGTTCGAGAAGCAGGATCTGACGATCGCCGACCTGGTCGAGCGCGAGGGCCGCGCCCTGGTCATCGGCCTCAACAAATGGGATCTCGTCGACGACAAGAGCGGC
>Ga0181529_10005663_pt1 | contig 12992 bp, 12 predicted proteins | sample PEATcosm2014_Bin_36_FD_119763 | JGI IMG/M metagenome (GOLD analysis project Ga0181529, IMG submission 119763) | Peatland microbial communities from MTU Mesocosm Facility, Houghton, MI, USA - PEATcosm2014_Bin10_30_metaG | ecosystem: Environmental > Terrestrial > Soil > Wetlands > Peat | place... | reverse complement strand
GAAAGGGTCTGCTATACACAGGTCGCGGGACGCGACCCCATCAATAAATTTCCATACAGTCAGCAGAGCCTGAAAGGGTCTGCTATACTCCCCTCATGAAAGAGCGATACATCCTGGCGCTGGACCAAGGCACGACCTCGTCTCGCGCCATCCTCTTCAACAAGTCCGGCATGGCCATCGCGCAGAGACAGATCCCTTTCGAGCAAATTTTCCCCAAACCGGGCTGGGTCGAGCACGATCCTGAGGAGATCTGGGCCACCCAGCTCGCCGCGGCGAGGCAGGCGATCGAGGCCGCCCAGATCGAGACGGATCAGATCGAGTCGATAGGTATCACGAATCAGCGCGAGACAACTATCGTGTGGGACCGCGCAACGGGAAAACCAGTATACAACGCAATCGTCTGGCAGTGCCGGCGCTCCGCCGAGATCTGCGAGGAGCTTCGCGCTCTCGGCCTCTCCGACCTCGTGCGCGAGAGGACAGGACTCGTCCTGGACCCTTATTTTTCCGGAACCAAGCTCATGTGGCTCTTCGATGCTGTGCCCGGTCTGCGCGGACGCGCGGAGAGGGGAGAGCTCCTCTTCGGCACAGTTGATTCCTGGCTCATCTACAAGCTCACCGGCAATCATCTTACCGATCCCACGAACGCCAGTCGTACTCTCATCTTCAATATCAAAAAAGGATCATGGGACGAGGAGCTTTTGAAGCTGCTCCGAATCCCTCAGGCCATCCTACCTCAGGTCGTGCCGAGTTCGGGATCTTTCGGGGTCGTCAAGAAGGAATTCCTCGGCGCGGAAGTGCCGGTGACTGGCTGCGCGGGCGACCAGCAGGCTGCCCTTTTCGGCCACGCCTGTTTCGAGCCGGGATCGGCCAAGAACACCTACGGCACCGGCTGCTTCGCTCTTATGAACACCGGGGCGACGCCGATAGCCTCAAGGCACGGACTCCTCACGACCGTCGCCTGGGATCTCGGGAAAGGCTACACGTACGCGCTCGAGGGTTCCGTATTCATCGCGGGGGCCGTCGTCCAGTGGCTTCGCGATCAGATGGGCCTGCTCGCGGACGCGGCCGAGAGCGAGGCTCTGGCGCGATCGGTCGAAGACTCTGGCGAGGTCTTCATCGTGCCGGCCTTCGTCGGGATGGGGGCCCCGTACTGGGACGCTTCGGCGAGGGGCACCGTCCTCGGCATTACGAGGGGGACGACCAAGGCCCATTTCGTCCGGGCGGCCCTGGAGTCGATTGCGTACCAGTCCAGAGATCTCTTGGAAGCGATGGAGCAGGAGTACGGTAAGGTTATCCCCTGCATTAAGGTCGACGGTGGAGCCTCTGCCAATAGCTTCTTGATGCAGTTCCAGGCCGATATCATGGATCGCAGGGTCGTGCTGCCCGAGGTGAGCGAGACGACGGCGCTCGGGGCAGCCTATCTCGCTGGTCTCGCATCGGGCTTCTGGGGGTCGCTCGACGATGTCGAGCTCAACTGGCGCAAGCGACGCGAATTCGAGCCTTGTATGCCAGCGCCCAGGCGCGATGCCCTGCTCGAGTCCTGGTCCCGTGCAGTCGAGGCGGCGCGGGGCTATGGCCGAGGAATTCAGTAGCCTTCCCTTAGCGTCCCAGCGCCATTCGTGCTACTATGGTCCTAGGGCGGGTCTCGGAGAGCGCCTCGAGGAGAAAAAATGAGACCGAACCAGTATAGCAGCGAGAAGCGCCGTAAGGAACTCGAGAAAAAGAAGAAGAAAGAAGAGAAAAAGCTCAGGCACGCCGAGTTGAAGAATCACGTCGATTCCGATTCGCCTGAGGACGGCGCGGTCCCCGGCGAGCCTGGCCAAGAGGGAGCCGAAGAATCCACAGACTCTTCGGGCGATACCGCGGAGTAGCCACAGGGCGCATATGGCCGGCATGGAGCTCGCTCGCCTCTCAGGCTCGACATATGTCTCGCTCGGGCCCACGAACATAGGGGCCTGGATATCCGGGGAAAGCGAGACGGTCCTGATCGATTCAGGCGGCGACGACGATGCGGGCAGAAAGCTAATCAGGGCCTGTGATGCCACGGGGACGCGGATCGCATGCATCGCCAACACGCATTCGAACGCTGATCATTGCGGAGGCAACGCTTTTATCCAGTCGAGGACCGGCTGCAGAATCGCCGCGCCTAGGGAGGAAGCCGCCTTTATCGAGCATCCCGAGCTCGAGCCGAGTTTTCTCTGGGGCGGCTATCCCCTCGCTCCTATGCGTAATAAATTCCTCCAGGCCAAGCCCTCCCGAGTCACCGATCCCTTCGAGGCTCCCTGTCTGGTGCCGGGCACGAGCCTACAGGCGCTTTGCTTGCCCGGGCACTATTTCGGCATGGTCGGATTCATGACGCCGGATCGCGTGTTCTTTGCGGCCGACGCGGCGGCGAGCCCGTCGATCCTCGAGAAATACGGATATTACTTCGTCTATGACGTTGCCGCCCACCTTGCGACGCTCGACCTCCTCGCCTCTCTTGACGCGGAGTGGATCGTTCCCAGCCACTCCGAGCCCACGCGGGACGCGGCGTCCCTGGTGGCGGCGAACAAGGCCAAGATCCTCGAGGTCGGCGAGCGGCTCGCGCAGCTTGTCCCCCCACAGGGAGGGGAAGGAGCGTCTCCCGATGACCTTGTCGCCGCCCTTGCCTCGGCCCTTGGCCTAGAGCTGAACCATACGCAATACGTACTCCTCGGCTCCACGACGAGGTCCTACCTAGCGTGGCTCGCGGGCAAGGGCCTCGTAACCACGAGGGTCGAGGGCAATAGGCTCATCGCGGAGAGGAAGTAGCATGGCTGGAGCAAGCGCCGACAGCCTCGAGCTTCGGGGCTTCGGCTTCGAGGACTACGAGGCGGCGATTGAGCTCTGGAAGCGTTGTCCGGGCGTCGGTCTGTCCTCGGCCGACGGGAAGCCGGAGATCGCGACTTTTCTGGAAAAGAACCCCGGCCTCTGCTTCGCGGCCTGGGCCGAGGGTCGTCTCGCGGGCACCTCGCTCTGCGGGAGCGACGGGCGCCGCGGCTATCTCTACCACGTAGCCGTCGATCCGGCCCGCAGAGGCCGCGGCATCGGCCGGGCCCTCGCCGAGGCTAGCCTCGCCGGCCTTTCCCGCGCGGGCATCAAGAAATGCCATCTCTTCGTACTCGCTGACAACGAGGCTGGATCGGCCTTCTGGCGCGCGATCGGCTGGACGGGCCGGGATGACATCTACGTCTTTTCGAAGGACGTCGTTGTCTAAGGCAGCTTGAACATCCTCCTGAGTACCTCAAGGTTGCGAGGATTCGTCGTCTCCGAGCCCTCGGGCGAATACGAGTATTCGAGAAGGTCCGCGTGCAGCTGGGCGATACGTCCGCGCACGAGTTTCATCGTCGAGTTGACCGTCCCATCCTTGTCGGTGAAGGACTCGGGCAGGATCTGGAAGACGCGGGGCATCCAAGCGGCTTGCACTTTTTTGGCTTTTGGGTCGGCGCGGAAGAGATTAAACTCGGCCTTGAGGGCCTCGAGCAGGGCCTCGGCGGAGTCGATGCCGCGGAGTCTGATCAGGCGATCTACCTGTGGATGGTCCAGGGTGACGAGGGCGGCGACATACCTGCGCTGCTCGCACCAGGCCATAACCTGATCTATGACCTCGGTGGAGAAGGCGACAGCCTCCTCGATCTCCTCGGGACTGTACTTTTCGCCGTCTTCGGCGATGAGTAGGGCCTTCTCGCGGCCGACGACGATGAGAAATCCGTCCTCGTCCCAGTGCGCGATGTCCCCAGTATAGAGCCAGCCGCCGCGGAGGGCCTTCGCAGTCGCCTCGGGGTTCCTGAAATAGCCTTTCATCACATTGCCGCCGCGGATGACGATCTCGCCGTTCTCGCCGATCGCGGCTTCGCTTCCGTCTTCGCGCAGGAGTCTGCACTCGACGGAAGGGGCGACAAGGCCCGAGGTGCCGTACTTGTGCTTGTCCCTTCCGCTCGCGTTCGAAGAGATTATGGGGGCAGCCTCTGTGAGGCCGTAGCCTTGGTAGACGGGGCAGCCGAAGGCCGCGAAGAACTCCTGCTGCTTGACGTCTAGGAGCGCTCCCCCGCCTACGCAGAAACGAATTCGCGTGCCGAAGATCATCTTTTTGATCCTATCGAAGATGAGGAGTTTGGCGAGACGGTGGGGTAGGAAATTCCTAATCCGGACTCCGAGGGGAGGCTTGTTGAAGCCGTTCCCATAGTAGGCCGAGCCGGCCTTGATGCCGGCCTTGAACAATCGCTCGACGAAGCCTCCCTTTTCCTCGACGCCGGCTATTATCTTCTTCATGAAATTGCCGGAGAGCGATGGGACGGTGAACACGAAGGTGGGGTTAGACTCCCGCAAGTTGATCGGAATGTTGCGCAGCGTCGCGATGCCGCCTCCGCGCGAGTCGACGAAATAGATGGAGATGCCGCAGACAAGGGCCGTGTAAAGACCGACAGTGTGCGCGAACGAGTGGTCTACCGGCAAGATCAGAAGTGTCTTGAAATGGTAGGGACCGTCGAAGAGCTCTACGGCGTCGTGGCAATTGGTCCAGTAGTTCAGGTGCGTAAGCATGATGCCCTTGGGATCGCCCGTCGTGCCCGAGGTGTAGCAGATAGTGACCGTGTCGTCCTCGTCGGCGTCGCGGGCGATGTCGTCAAGGCGAGAGCCGAGTCCGGATCCCGCCTTGGCCAAGGCCGCCGCGCCGGACGCGCAGGCCTCGTCGAACCCGATCACCTTGGCTGGGTCGAAGCCCCGAGCGGCAGCCACGGCCTTGGCGGCCTCGGCGTCATCGTCGAGGTAGACGAGAGACATTCCGGAATCGCTGAGCGACGAGAGGGCGTCGAGGACCTTCTCAAGCTGGTTTTTGGTCGTTGCGATGGCTCTCGACTCCGAATGCTCGAGTCTGAAGGGGACTTCCTCGGGCAGAAGCTTGATGGAGAGGGGCACCGAGACGCAGCCAGCGCAGAGCGCCCCGCTCTCGGCCATGATCCACTCGGGGCTTCCTTCTGCGAGAAGGGCAATCCGGTCGCCTTTCTCGAATCCCGCGCCGAGAAGCCAGGCCCCGAATTCTCGCGAGCGCCGTCGGCTCTCGGCGAAGGAGACGGCGGACCAGCCGGAGTTCCCTTTCTTCAGGGCGTAGGCGTCGTCGCCCCATGAGGCGGCCGCCTCGTCTATCATGCGAAGCACCGTACGTTTCATCGCAGATCTCCTGGAGCGCCGGGGTTCGGCTGGATGCGCAAGGAACATATCACGATAGCACGGTGGTTCATCGCGGTAAAGCCGAGGGCCGGGCGGGCATTGACATCGGAAGCATGACAGGGTAGCCTGCTTCCAAGCCCCATCGACTGAAGGTACTCCGCATGAGCTACTCCGATCCGACGAAGCTTGGAATCCTGGCTTGTCCAGGCGCCGAAGCCTTCGCGAACCAAGTGATTCGCAGGCTATCGGGCATCTATAAGCGCAGGTTCGATCGGAAGAGCGCGGCATTGGCCTCCCGCTACCATGTTCCTCAGGACACGGTCACCCGAAATATCAATTTCGACAACGACATCCAATCGAGCCTCCTTTACATCCCCGGCAACGTGAACCAATACCGGCCCCCACGCTTCAAGATCAACGCCAGACACACGTATTTCGCCAACGGCGAGGTGAAGACGGAAATTCTCGACTCGGTCCGGGGCAAGGACCTGTACATCTTCCAGGACATCGAGAACCACCAGCCCATCCCTTTCAACGATGGCACGGCGCACAGGCTGCTTTCCGTCAACGACCACATCTTCTCCATGATGGTGACTGTCGACGCGGCGGTGCAGGCTGGCGCCGAGCGCGTCAACCTCGTCCTCCCTGTCTATCCCTACAGCCGGCAGCACAAGAGGAAGGGCCGTGAAGGTCTCACTGCCGCGAGGATCGGACAGATAATCGAGAATCTCGGAGTGTCGAGGATCATCACGCTCGACATCCACTCCAAGGAAATCGAGAACTGCTTCGATCATCTCCACCTCGAGAATCTGCACGCCTCGTTGCAGGTCATCGAGAAGCTCATTGGGATAATCGACATCTCCAACGAGGACCTCGTAGTCCTCGCCCCCGACACTGGCGCCGTCGACCGCAACAAGTTCTACGCCAACGCCCTCCAGAAACCCCTGGCCCTCCTTTACAAGGAACGCGACTATTCCAAGGTCACGCGCAACGCCGCCGATTCGAATATCAGCGAAATGAAGCTGATCGGCGATGTCCGGGGCAAGACGGTTTTCATGGCGGACGACATGATCGGCACAGGCGGGACTCTAATCAAGGGGATGAGGAATCTGCACGAAACGGGGGCCGGGCGCGTAATCTGCGCCGTCTCCCTGCCGATTTTTTCTGGCAGCGCCATCGAGGACTTCGAGGCCGCGTACCGCCAAGGACTATTTTACCGGATAATCGGGACCAACGCCGTCTATCACAAGGAACTCCTTTTAAAGGAGTGGTACATCCAAGCCGACGTTACGGGTCTCTTCGCACAGATCATCAGCCTCGTCCACCACAACCGCTCCGTCTCTTCCATGCTCGACAACCGCGAGCTTGTCGCCAAGCGCATCAAGAGGCAGCTAGAGCGGATGTCCAAGGACGAGTCGCGCGGCTTGGGAGCCCAGCACCAGCGGCCCGTCCCGAAGTCCGAGCGCGATGACGAGGAGCCCCTGCCCCACGGGCCGGCTGAAGTCAGATGAGGGCTCTGGCGCTGGAGCGCGAGCCCTCCGCCCTGATCTTCGACCTCGATAGCACGCTTTATACGAACAAAGAGTACGCTGCCTTCCAGGAGGAGGTCCTCGTGGAACGGCTCGGGCGAGAGCTCGGACTCGGGCCCGGCGGTGCCGAGGCGAGGATCGCCTCGCTCCGCGCACAGAGGGCGGCCGCGGGCCAGGGCCGTACGAGCCTCGGTACGCTCTTCGCTGCGCTCGGCGTCGACATCGCGACCAGCGTACGCTGGCGCGAGGAGTGCATAGATCCCGGCCGCTGGCTCTCGCGCGACGAGAGGCTCGATCGTGCCCTCAGCCTACTCGAGCGGGAATTTCGGCTCGCCCTGGTGACCAACAATCCACGGCTCGTCGGGCGAAAGAGCCTCCAAGCCCTCGGCGTAGATGTACGCTTCGAGATAATCGTGGGTCTCGACGACACCATGTCGAGCAAGCCTTCGCCCCGGCCATTCGAGGAAGCCGCTCGAAGGCTCGAGCTCCAGCCTGCCCTCTGCGCCTCGATAGGTGATAGGGCCGACGTGGACCTAGCGCCGGCCATGAGCCTGGGCATGGGGGCCCTTCTCGTCGACGGGGTCGAGGATGTATACGCCTTGCCGAGCTTCCTCGCCGGAAGATTCGGAAAGCCGCTGGCCGAGACGGCGAATCCTTGACCTCGAATCGACCAACTTGCTAGTATCCTATATGGAGCCTATCGAAACCGAGTCTGGGGCCGAGCAGCCCGAGCTCGGACATTTCTGCGGCGTCGCGGGCATCCGGTCCACAGAACCCATCGACATACCCAAGACCCTCTTCTACATGCTCTTCTCTCTCCAGCACCGAGGCCAGGAATCCTGCGGCGTAGCCTGGGAGGAGGACGGAGCATGGCGGTCCAGGAGGGAGCTCGGGATGGTCGCTCCCGTGCTGGGGCGCTACCTCGAGGAGGCTCACCCCTCGAGGCTCGGTATTGGCCACGTGCGCTATTCGACCGCCGGCGGCTCGGGCGTGCAGAACGCCCAGCCGATCGTCGTGGATTGCAACAAGGGCAGAATCGCGCTCGCCCACAACGGCAACATCTCCAATGGGGGAGAGATCCGGGACGAACTTACGGACGAGGGCTCGATCTTCCAGGGCACGGCCGATTCGGAGCTGATCCTACATGCCCTTTCACGGTCCCGGCGCGCAGACAGGGAGGGCTTTCTCCGCGAGGCCCTCGAGCCCCTCGAGGGAGCTTATAGCCTCTCGATAATGCACGAGGACGCGCTGATCGCGGCGAGGGACCCCTCCGGGTTCAGGCCTCTTTACATCGGCCGCTCCGGCAGTACTGTCTATGTGGCCTCGGAGACCTGCGCTCTCCACGCCCTGGCGCCCACGGACTACCGGGAGGTCCTGCCCGGAGAGGTCGTGACCTTCGACGATGAGGGCGAGCGCTCATTCTTCCTCGAGCCGAAGCGGCCTCTGCGCAAGTGCGTCTTCGAGCTCATCTACTTCGCGAGGCCTGACTCAGAGGTATTCGGCCGTTCCGTGCACGCCGCGCGCGTGCTCCTGGGCGAGGCCCTGGCGGATCTCGACTCGGGCAAGATCGATGCCGATCTCGTGATCCCCGTGCCGGACTCCGGCAACATCTCGGCGATAGGCTACGCGCGAAGGTCGGGGCTGCCCTTCGACTTCGGCCTGGCAAGGAGCCACTACGCGGGCCGCAGCTTCATCCTGCCGACTAAGGACCAGCGAGAGCTGATGGCCAGGCTCAAGCTCCATGCCGTGCCCGAGGTGGTCGCGGGAAAGCGGGTGGTGATGATCGACGACTCTCTCGTGCGCGGGACCACGAGCCGGATTATCGTAGGCCTGTTGAGGGAGGCCGGAGCCAAGGAGGTTCACTTGCGCCTCGCCGCTCCCGAGCTCAAGTGGCCTTGCTATTACGGCATCGATATACCCGACCGAGACGCGCTCATTTCCAACCGCCTGGACCCCGAGGGCATAGCGAAGGCCATCGGAGCCGATTCCGTCGGTTTCCTGCCGGTGGAGAGGCTGCTCGAGGCCCTCGACGGAAACTCAGGCTTCTGCAGCGCCTGCTTCGACGGCCGTCATCCTTTCCCGCTGAGGCCGGGGGCCAATTCCCGTGGCTAGACTGGCCGTACTGGCGAGCGGCTATGGCTCCAATTTCCAGGCCCTCATCGAGGCTCTCCGCGACGCGCCGGAACGCGCTCACGAGTGCGTCCTCCTCATCTACGACCGCAAGGCCGCCTTCGCAGCCGAGCGTGCGGCCGCGCTCGGCGTGCGCTCGCGCTATATAGGCTATTTTAAGCGAGAGTTCCGGGAGGCGGAGGCGGAGATCAAGTCGGCCCTCGACGAGGCATGCGCCGACCTGGTCGCCCTGGCGGGCTTCATGAGGGTTCTGTCAGGGGATTTCGTAGCCTCTAGGCGCGGCCGGATCGTCAACATCCACCCCGCGCTCCTGCCCAAGTGGCCAGGGGCGCGAGCGATCGAGCGCGCCCACGAGGCTGGCGAGCGCGAGTTCGGCGTCACGGTGCATTACGTGGACGAGGGTATGGATACGGGGCCGATAATCGATCGAGCCGGCTTTCGTGCGCAGGAGGGCAGCTCGCTGAGCGAGGTGGAGGCGAGGGTGCACGAGATCGAACATGAGATCTACCCGCGCGTCGTGCTCGGGCTGCTCGACGGCATCGATAGGGAGAGGCGGGGGTTATGAAAGTACTCGTGATCGGATCGGGCGCGCGCGAGCATGCGCTCGCCTGGGCTCTCGCGGCGGGGGACAGTCGGCGCAAGGTGTTCTGCGGTCCCGGGAACGCCGGAACCGAGGCTCTCGCCAAGAACATCCCGCTCGAAGCCGAGGAGCCTCGAGAGGTCCTGCGCGCCGTCCTCGAGCTTGGGATCGATCTTGTCGTGGTCGGGCCCGAGGGACCGCTAGCGGCTGGTGTAGTCGACGCGCTGCAGGAGGCCGGGGTCGCGGTTTTCGGTCCGCCTCGCGCGTCCGCCATGCTGGAGTGCAGCAAGTCCTTCGCTCGCTCTTTCCAGGAGCGCCGGGGGATACCCTGCGCGCGCACTGAGCGCTTCTCCGACTCCGCCGCCCTGAAGAGCTTCCTTGACCGAAGAAGGGGCGAACGGGTCGTGCTCAAGAAGAGCGGTCTCGCCGCAGGCAAGGGTGTGCTCGAGTCGGACGATCCCGAGGAACTGATGGCCTTTGGGATCTCCGTCCTAGCGGAGGACGAGCTCTTGGCCGAGGAGTATCTCGTCGGAAGGGAACTGTCCGTCTTTGCCGTCAGCGACGGCAGGGAGTTCATCGTCTTGCCTGCTTGTGCGGATCATAAGAAGGCGGGCACCGGCGATACCGGGCCCAACACGGGCGGCATGGGCGCCATTTGCCCGGTGCCCTATGCCGACGAGCTCGCGATGGATAGGATTGTCCGCGAGGTCGTCGAGCCGAGCTACCGCGGGATGGCCGACGAGGGACTTTCCTATCGGGGCGTCCTCTTTTTCGGGATCATGATGACCGCGGATGGGCCCAAACTGCTCGAGTATAACGTGCGCTTCGGCGATCCCGAGACGCAATCCCTGCTGCCTCTGCTCGACGACGACTTTGGCGAGCTCTGCGCCCATGCCGTCGAGGGCCGCCTCGGCGGCTTCGTTCCGCGGTTCTCCTCGAAAGCAGCTTGCGGCGTCGTAGTCGCCGCCCCCGGCTATCCGGGACCGTACCCGAAGGGGCTGGACGCGGAACTGCCCGGCAGCGAGGAGGGCGGGCTCCTCTTCCATGCCTCTACCTCGCGGGCAGACAATGGCCGAACAAGGACCGGAGGTGGGCGCTGCTTCACTGCCGTCGGGCTGGGCGAGCTCTGGGAGGCCGCGCGGGACGCGGCCTATTCGCTTGCCTCGCGCGTGAGGTTCGACGGAGCCTGGTACAGGCCAGACATCGGCGAGAAGATCTTCCGGGCCAAGAACTAGGCCTCGCCGCCGAGTTCCTCGGGGTCCTCGTCCCTGCCCCCGAGCTCTTCGGGCAAGGCGACCGGCAGGGGGATTTCGGGCTCGGCAGGGGCTCTCGACTGCGAGGGCTCGACGAGCGATGTCTTCACGAAAGTGAAATTCCTCATGATCTTCACGAGGATCGCGATGCGCTCGCGCCCCGCCTGGATCTGCGCGATGATCTCGCGGTTGCGGCCTCCCCCGAGGGTGCGGATGTTGGTGACCAAGTCGGGGCTCGAGCGCTTGAAATCCGACAGGAGATCGCCGAGGGCCTCGCCGAGCATGGCGAAGAGCCCCGCCTCGTCCTCGACGATCTCCCTGGCCTTGTCGTTGATAGCGTCGACGAGCCTCCCGAGGAAGGACGCGATGTCCTTTCCCCGCTTCATTTCCTCGATGTAGCGTTTCATCGCCACCAGTGAGATGCGACCGTTCCCCTTGAGCAGCTCCTCGAAATCCGCGATGCGCCCCGCGGCGCGGTCGCACTGGTAGAGGATATTGGCTAGGTTGTTCTGAAAGCTTTTATTGTCGAAATAGCCTTCGACAAGGATGCGTTTGATCGATTCCTTCAGGTGGGGCTCGAACTCGACTGCGATGAAGGTCTTCAGGATGCGGAGCGGCTTGATCCAGATGAAGGCGTTGGGGCTCTCGCGTCTGAGGTAGGCGTCATGCTCGTCGTCGTAGCCTTCGATCTCGAGAACGGTCGCGTCGCCGAAGAGGCTGCGGATATCCGTCGCGATGGCGTTCTCGTGCTGCTCTCGCAGGATCCTCTCGCGGTCCTTGTCGAACTGGGTGATCAAGCGCTTGCGGTAGGCGTCGAGATAGTCCTTGCGCTCTCTCGGAGTGGAGGGGGTAAACCTGGGATCGTCCTTGACGACGCGCAAAAGGGTGAGGAGGACGTCCTTGCCGAGTCTTCCGTCGAGCAGTTTGGCGAGCTGCGAGAACAGCTTGTCGATCCTCTCGCGCTTTGCGTCGCCAAGGCTGCCGGGCTGACGCTTCTCCAGGAGACGGAGAACGTTCTCCTTTAGGGTGGGCGAGAAGGAGAATGACTCGGTCAGGTAGTAGAAGTCGGCCACCTCCGGGAAGACCTGTTCGCCGAGGACGTACGCGAAATCGGGCTTGTATCGCGGATCCTCGATATTGGCGCTTGGATCGAAGAGCCCGATGATGCGCTCATAATCGTACTTGCATAGATCGATGAAGCGCTCCACCTCGTAGAGGTCGGCATTTACAGACTTGGAACCCAGCGCCTCCAGGGAGCCTAGAAAGTTCTGGAACTCGCGGATGATGGTCTCGAGCTCCTCATCGCTCTTGAGCGAGGCCTGGATCCTTTCAGACATGCCGTCGTACCCGAAGTAGCGTTTTCGATCCTGCTCGGCCGAGGGGAGACGGCGGTCAATGAGGTAGTCGAAGTAGCGCTGGGATATCCGGATGTCGGAGTGTGCGACCGTCGTACGGGCCAGCTCGGCCAGCGGCCTGAGGAGGGAATAGAACTGATATATCGCTTGGGCGAAGCCTGGCATTACCAGGTTCTGCTTGGGCTTGTAGTAGGGGGGACGCAATTCGGCCAGTATGGTCTGGAGCCGTCGGAGCTCGGCCTTGCGGCGAGCCTCCTCCGGGTCGCGGGCGAAGACCCGCGTTAACCACTCTTTTATTCTTTGGAGAATTTTCATAGAGGGATTGTAAGGGCAGCTACTCGAGCGATCAAGCCTCGCGGCGCGGGTGACCGCGCCTAGGCGCGGAGCGCCCGGTCCTTCCAGTCCTTCAGGCCAAGGATCTTCGGCCTATGCCAGGGCAAGGAGAGCCTCTGCTGCTTATCTAGGAAGACGGCCGTGGCTTTAAGAGGGGCCGAGAGCCTCAAGGCGAGGGCGAGAGCGTCGGAGGGCCTCACCTCCTTGGCGAACCTCCGAATGCCCTTATGGTAGGAGATCCGGGACCTGATGCCGGACTCTTGGTCGCCGAAGAAGGAGGCATCGTCAAGTGAAAAGCCGCCCTCGGAGAAGAACTCGGCGAGGAGATCGTGCGTCAAAGGACGGGGGGCCGAGATCCCTTCCATCTCCAGGAGGATGGCGCTCGCCTCGAAGGGACTAACCGGGATGCGCAGACGCCGATCAGTCGCTCGGTCCTCGAGGACGATGACGGGCTCATCCGATTCCATGGAAAGTCCGCGGATCCTCAAGGCGACTATCTCTTTTTCCATACTCCCTTCAATTTATCCCGTAGAATCTCGAATTCAACAAATATCTATCTATCCACGCGGAGAAAAAGGCTGGTATTGACACCTCGAGGGCCTCCGCCTATGCTTTTTTTAGCTTT
>Ga0181529_10005662_pt1 | contig 12995 bp, 7 predicted proteins | sample PEATcosm2014_Bin_36_FD_119763 | JGI IMG/M metagenome (GOLD analysis project Ga0181529, IMG submission 119763) | Peatland microbial communities from MTU Mesocosm Facility, Houghton, MI, USA - PEATcosm2014_Bin10_30_metaG | ecosystem: Environmental > Terrestrial > Soil > Wetlands > Peat | place... | reverse complement strand
TTTGAACCTGGCGTCGGGAGCGGCGATGGACTACGACCTGGACGGAATCTCGACCGACAACGAGGTCCTCATGCCCTCGGGCCAACTGATTCTCAGCGAGCAGCAGTTCTCCAATTTCGACTTCACCGCGCAGGCCGGCTTCGGAGAGGGCACCTATATGCTCATTGACGCCGGATCGATCAGCGGCAGCCTGGGGAACGATCTCAGCGGTACGGTCAACGGCCTGCCGGCAACCCTGGCCGTGCAAGGCAACGATCTGGTGCTCAACGTCGTCCCCGAACCTTCGACGCTGGCGCTGCTCGGGGCCGGCATCCTCGGCCTGCTCGGCTACGGGCGGCTTCGTTTAACCCGGGAGCCACCGGCGACGGTGATCCCTTACCTATTCAACGAGAAACCCAATGTTTAGCAAAACGATGCTGCGAGGTTTGTTCGTGGCGGTGGTAGTCGGTTTGACGGCCCTTTCAGGCTCCAATGCCGATACGATCGGAGTTGAACCTTTGGAAACGCTTCACGCTGGCTTGGACCCCCCTTGCGCTGGCCTGCCATGAATCCAGGATTTCCGTGCTCCACCCACCCTACGGCGAGAAATGCGGGCTAAAAGAAAAGCCCAATCACCGGCCGCCGCATGTTGACAATCCGGGAAGGTCGGATTACATTGCGGAATAGGTGGTTTCCCTACGACTGCCTAGCGACGACCGGGCGGCAGAGCCGGTTGTTGTTCCCGCCTGCGTATCCCACCTTTTTGCGAGGAGTGTTCCATGTCGCGAGTGTTCCCTGTGATGTCGGTTCTTGCCATCGCGATGCCGGCGATTCTGGCCGCGCCCGCCCGCGCGTCGCAGCCCAACGGTCCGTTCGAGAACATCAAGGCGGCCCCCCTGGCCGCTACGTGGCAGTACAGCCGCGATGGCGGCAAGACGTTCGTCAACAAGCCGCTCCCGGCCCCGCCCGGCGGCAGCCGCACCAGCAACTTCCCGTACGCCTGGAAAGCCACGTTCGAGGTCCCCGATCCGGCCAAGATCGCCGGCCTGTGGGTGCGCCTGGTGGAAAAACACTCCCATCCCGATACGCCCCGGGCATCGATCTGCAACGGCGGCATCGAGGCGGCCAGCGGCGGCTACTGGAAGGACCTGGGGTTCTGCCCCTGCCTGCTGGATGCCGTGATCGTGCTCAACGGCAAGGAACAGAAGATCGCCAATGGTCCCGTGCTTTACTTCTGGGTGCCGCTGGAGGGTGAACTTCGGCAAGGCACGAATACGCTGGAGATGCACGGCAACGTCTATACCTACTGGGGCGGAGGAGAGTTCGCCGGTAGGGAAGCGCCCGCTGAGGCCATCGATGCCCGGATCCTGGCCGCCGAGGCCCAGCCGGCGAAGATCTACAACGGCCCCATCCTAGGCGACTTCGGCGACGGCTACTTCACCCTCGCCTGCCGCACGCAATTGCCGGCCGACCTGATTGTCGAGGCCACGCCCACCGAGCCGCCCGGACCGCCAATCACCGTCACCTCCCGCAAGAAGATCTGGCACCGCGTCAAGGTGGAGATCCCCAAGGGGACCAGGAAGCTGAGCTACCAACTCACCGCGAGGGTCGGCCCGCACGAGACCAGGCGGGGGCCGTGGGCGGTGGCCTTCCCGGGCAGGGAACTCCACTTCGTGGCCTTCGGCAACGTCTGCGGCCACTCCAGCTCCATTGACCTCTGGCAGACCAATGCCAAGGTCGTCTCCGACGCCCAGCCGAATCTGATCCTGAATACTGGCAATCCCATGGAACACGGCAGTTGGGAATGGTGCTGGGACGAGTTCTACATCGAGCCGGCCGGCGACCTGTTCGCCCGCGTGCCCACCTTGATCACGCCCTGCGACCGCGATTTCTCGGGAGTCTTCAACGAGTTGCACTACACGCCGGCCGCCGACGGCTACGCCCACAACTGGTCGAAGGTCATCGGCCCGGCGCGGTTCATCGGCTTGGACGGCAACGAGACGTGGGCCGTGGGCAACGCCAACTACCAATGGCTGGAGAACGAACTGAAAAACGCCAAGGACAAGTTTGTCGTGGTCCTGGACGGCTACCCCGGCTATTCCTCGGGCGCCAACAGCAAGCGGCGGAACCGTTCCTTGGATCAGACCCGCGACGTGGTGCTGCCGCTGTTGGGCAAGTACAAGGCCTCGCTAGTGCTTTGCAGTTGGGACGCCGACTACGAACGTTGCGAGCCGACGCCGAACAAGGGGGTCACGCAGATCATCACGGGCTGCATCGGCAAGGCCTCCATGCACCGCTGGTCCGGCGTGATCGCGACCAACCCCTTCGGCCCGGGGCCGGACGCCGCTCCCCGGTCGAGCTTCGGCAAGGGGGTGTACAAGGGCCGGGAGTGGTGCGGCTGGTGTTCGCTGCGGCATTTCCTGGACTTCGACGTGCAGGACGACGCCATGACGATGAAGTTGCACGGCATCGGCGCCTTCAGCACGCTGGCCGAGGACCATAAGACGTTCAAGGCGCGATAAATCCGGGGGAATGTGCATCATGAATTATCGTCAGTCGTGGTATTTGCTCGCCGTTTCGCTCATCGTCTCGATGGCTGCTTCAGGGCCTGCCCGCGCTGATGTCAAGCTTCCCAATGTCATCGGCAGCCGCATGGTCTTGCAGCGCGACCAGCCGTTGCCGATCTGGGGCCGTGCGGACCCCGGCGAAGAGGTATCCGTCCGCCTGGACGGCGGCCCCGCGGCCGCGACCAAAGCCGATGCCCGGGGCCAGTGGAAAGTCGTGCTGCCGGCGGTGAAGGCCGACGGCAAGACCCACCGCATGACCGTCAGCGGCCGCAACAAGATCGAACTGGACGACATTCTCATCGGCGAGGTGTGGCTGGGGTCGGGGCAATCGAACATGCTCGTTCCCTACAATTTTCCGCCGGCCTTTGCGGCGGCCCATTGTCCTCGAATCCGCCTCTACCAGGTGCCCTACGCCAGGTCGCCCGCCTGGGAAATCGCCACTCCGCAGAAATTGGCGACGGCGTTTTCGGGTCCTTTGTGCTATTTCGGGCTGCGGCTGCAAAAGGAGTTGAACGTGCCGGTGGGCCTCCTGCACACGGCCGTTGGCACTTCGCCGATCGAGCTTTGGACGGCGCAGGGCGGCCCGTCGGACCCGCTCGATCAACCGACGGTTGACGACAACAAGTTCTGCTGGACCTTCCCGTCCTCCCACCGGCCGGGCTATCTGTACCGCCAGACGATTGCTCCGCTGGCGCCGTTTGCCATCCGCGGAGTGGTCTGGTACCAGGGCGAGGCCAACTGTCGCGAGGGCCTGCCGTATGCCGACAAGATGAAGAACCTGATCGAGGGTTGGCGGCAGGTGTGGGGGCGGGAGTTCCCCTTCTACTTCGTGCAGATCGCGCCCTTCGGCCATGACCCGCCCGCGAACCTGAAATACTTCTGGGAGGCCCAGGCGGCCGCCCTCAAGGTCCCGCGGACCGGCATCGTGGTCACGACCGACTTGGTCCAGGACCTCGACGACGTCCACGCGGTCAACAAGTTCGAGGTGGGCAACCGCCTGGCCTTGTGGGCCTTGGCCAAGGACTACGGCAGGAAGGACATGGTCTACAGCGGGCCGCTTTACAAGGGCATGAAGATCGAGGGCGGCAAGATCCGCATCTTCTTCGCCCACGCGGCCGGGCTGAAGTCGCGCGACGGCCAAGCCCTGACCCATTTCGAGATCGCCGGCCCCGACGGCAACTTCGCCGACGCCGAGGCCACGATCGACGGCCAGACCGTGTTGGTTTCCGCCAAGGAAGTGCCCGCGCCCACGCAGGTGTGGTTCGGCTGGCACAACATCGTCAATCCCAATTTGGTGAACCAGGCCGGATTGCCGGCCTTGCCCTTCCAGACCACGAACTGGCAGGGCGGAACCGGAGAGTAGCGTCCGGCGAAATCCAGTAACGAAATCCAATAAACCAGAATCGAGCGAGAGGAACATGAATCACCGCCTGTTGTCGTACTTGTCTGCCTTTTCCGTGATCGCGCTCGGCGGGCTGCAGTCGCCTGCCCGGGCTGATGTCCGACTGGCCGATGTGATCGGCAGCCACATGGTGCTGCAGCGCGACCAGCCGCTGCCGATCTGGGGCACGGCGGACCCTGGCGAGGCGGTCGCCGTCCGCCTGGACGGCGGGGCCGCGTCGGCGACCAAGGCCGATGCCCAGGGCCATTGGAAGGTCGTGCTGCCCGCGGTGAAGGCCGACGGCAAGACCCACCGCGCGACCGTCAGCGGTCGAAACAAGATCGAACTGGACGACATCCTCATCGGCGAGGTCTGGATCGGCGCCGGACAGTCGAACATGGGGTGTCCGTACAACGCCCCAGCGGCCATTGCGGCGGCCAACTGCCCGCAGGTCCGCCTGCTGAACCTGTCCGTCGCCAAGTCGGCCGCCTGGGAAATCTCCACGCGGGACAAATTGGCCCGCGGGTTCTCCGGCCCGTTGTGCTACTTCGGGCTGCGGCTGCAAAAGGAGTTGGGCCTGCCGGTCGGTCTGATCCACGCCGCGGTGGGCGGTTCGGCCGTCGAATTGTGGACGACGGTCCCCGGCGGCCAGTCGGGCCGCTTCTACAAGGAGCTGATTTCCCCGCTGGTCCCCTTTGCCATCCGCGGGACGGTCTGGTACCAGGGCGAGGCCAACAACCAGGACGGCCTGCGGTACGCGCCGAAGATGAAGGCCCTCATCGAGGGTTGGCGGCAGGCCTGGGGACGGGAGTTCCCCTTCTACTTCGTGCAGATCGCGCCCTTCGGTTATGATCCCTATACGGACCTGAAGTTCTTGTGGGAGGCCCAGGCCGAGGCCCTGAAGGTCCCGCGGACCGGCATCGTGGTTACGACCGACCTGGTCGAGGACCTCGACGAAATTCACGCCGTCAACAAGTTCGAGGTGGGCAACCGCCTGGCCTTGTGGGCCTTGGCCAAGGACTACGGCCGAAAGGACCTGATCTACAGCGGGCCGCTCTACAAGGGGATGAAGATCGAGGGCCGCAAGATCCGCATCTTCTTCGCCCACGCGGCCGGGCTGAAGTCGCGCGACGGCCAACCCTTGACCCATTTCGAGATCGCCGGCCCCGACGGCAATTTCGCCGACGCCGAGGCCACGATCGACGGCCAGACCGTGTTGGTCTCGGCCAAGGAAGTCCCCGCGCCCACGCAGGTGTGGTTCGGCTGGCACAACATCGTCAATCCCAATCTGGTGAACCAGGCCGGACTGCCGGCCCTGCCCTTCCAGACCAAGACCTGGCGGGGCGGCACGGCAGAGTAGAAGACAACATGCTGCGACTCCTTGGCAAATCCGCGCTGTTGGTGATCCTGCTGGCGGCCCAGGCTGCCGCGGAAGAGCCGTCTCTGCCGGTCGACAACGTTTTGCCCCCGGAGTGGACCCGCTTCGAGATCACCTGGAAGCCCACCTGGGACGAGACGATGGCGGTCAACCCGCCTGGCAAGTGGGGAGAAGAAATCGCCAAGAATCCCGCCAAGTCGCAATTGGTCGAACAGATCGGCGTCAGGGGACGAATCGAGGTGCTCAAGGCCCTCTGCGCGCGGTTCCCCGAACAGCGAGAGAAACGCCTTGCCGCCTATGGCGAGATCGCCCAGCTCTACCAGCGCGTCGGCTCCCCCTGCGAGGACTGTCGCATCTATTGGGGGTGGAAACTCGTCAAGGATTTTCCCGATCGTCCCGAGGCGCTGAGCAAGGGATACGAATTGATTCTCGAAACGGACAGTTGGGGCCAGTTTATCGCCTTGACGCAGCCCCTGACCCGCCGCTGGGAATTCATCCTGGAGCGGGCCATGGGCGATTGCGAGGCCGGAAGGCTCCCGCTGAACAGCCGCGCCGCGATGCTCGCCTATCGTCAGGAAATAAGTGTCGAGACGAGTTTTCTTCAATACGACAAGTTCCATGCGACCCTCCAGCGGCTGGAGCCGTTGGCCCTGAAGTCCCCGGAACTGCGCAACCAGGCGGTCAGTATGCTGGATTGGTCCGGCCAACCGGCCCGGGCCCTGAAATTGCTGCAGCGCGCCGGCGGCGATCCCAACGAGATCCGCGATCGGCTCGCCTGCGCTCTCGGCGCCATCGAGGGGCTCAAGCCGGACTTCGAAGCCAAGGTCTACTGGGAGACGGTCAACACGCTCGGTTGCCTGGCGCCGGAGGACAACAACCCGGTCGATTCGCAGGAGATTCAGAAACTGCTGGACCTCGTCGCGCGCGCCGATGCCTACCTCCGCGACGGCAACAGCTATACGGCCTTTTGGAAGGTGGTGGACCAGCGGCTGCGCCAACTCCCCGCCTCGCGGTTGCAACCCCTCCGCGACGCGCAGCACCAGGCCGCCCTCCCCCTGGCGGAGCGGGCCCGCCAGTGGGCCGACGGCGGCCAACTCCTCCAGGCCTTCCAGCGGTATCCCTTCGCCAGGTGTCTGCATGAACTGATGATCGAGTTGGCCGAACGCGAGTTGACCCGCGGACGCTCGAATTGGGCCACGGCCGTTTACCGGGAAGTGCTCGCCCACACGGACGACCCCGTGCTGCGCCGCCAGGCGCAAACCGGCCTTTGGCTGGCCCTGGCGGGCGGTGGCGGCGACCGGGCGGCCGTGCAACTGGCGTTTGCTGCCGCAGCCGACGACCAGCCGTTGCCGTGGCGGGGCGCAACGATTGCCGCGGGGGAGTTGAAGCGGCAACTCCTGGCGCAACTTCAGACGCCGGGACCGCCCGGCGCCGTCCCGCTGGCCGACCTGCCCCGACGCCGCATCGAGTTGCCCGCTCAGTGGCCCGGGCGGGAACTGAACCTTGACGGGCCCATGGGCGACCGCGGCGGCATGCACGCCCCTTGGCCGATCAACCGGCTGGACATCGGGAAGAAGGCCGCCATTGTGGCCTGTCCGACCGCCGTGGCCCGCTACGCAGCCGGTTCGTGCCGGCCCACCTGGGTCGCGACGCCTGCGGAGAGCAACCCGCCCGCGAGCGAATTCCGCGGCCGCGTCCACCCCTTCGACCTCAACATGCTCATCCGCCGACCGGTGCATGTGGCCGCCAGCGGGTCCGAGGGAGAGGACGACGCCGTCTATTGCCTGCTGAACACCCGCGCGCCGCCGGTCGTTGCGGCGCTGGATGTCCGCAACGGACGACTCCTGTGGTCCACCGCCGACAAAAATGGATGGGAGGACCTGATCCCGTTGAGTCAGCCGGCCCTCTCGGGCGGTGGCGTCTACGTCCTGGCCTGCCCGAGCAAGCTGCCGGCCAGGGCCGCCCGCGGCGAGGACAACTCCTTCCCGATCGTGCAACACCTGGTGTGCCTCGACGCCGTGGACGGACGGATGCTCTGGAAGCACGCCATCGGTTGGCTCCCCATGACGTATTACGACCTCGCGCGGGGCAGTGCCCGGGTGACGATCCACCAGGACAGCGTCTACCTGGCCACCAACACCGGAATCCTTGCCCGCTGCAACGTCCATGACGGGCTGCCCCAGTGGCTTCGCGTCTATCCAAGCTCAAATAGAATGGAGTTAAATTTCCCGCGCGAAGGCGCCAGCCCGCTCGTGACGGGCGACGTGATCGTGATCGCGCCTCGCGACCACACGGGGGTTTTGGCCTTCCGGCGGCAGACCGGAGATTTGCTCTGGGAATCGCCGCTGGTGCCCTCCGACAAGCTGGTGGGCGTGGCGGGCAACGTCGTCTTGGGCCTCAATGCGCACTGGCTGGCGGGCCTGGATCTCGCCAGCGGCAAGCGCCTCTGGATCCGCGCGTTTCCCCGGGGCACCGCATCGCAGGCGGCCGTCGTCGGACCGGACGTGGTGCTGGTGTCGGCCGGCCGGGCCTATCGCATTGAGTCCTCCAGCGGCAGGACGTTGGAGGAACTGGATCTGAAGGCCGGCTGGGGCGCGGAGTTCGTCGTCGCTGCGGACGGAACGCTGGTGGAGGTCGTGCCGCCGAAGCTTGCGCGGGAGCCGGGGCCTTCCACCGCCGGCCGGACGCTGGCGCTGCCGCTGCGGGAAGTCTGGGGCGTCCCCTGCCCCGGCGCGGAGTTCGTGGCGGCCACCGGATCGGACCAGGCGACTACGCTGGCGGTGCTCTGCGGCCGGCGACTGGCGGTAGTCTGTAATCGACCGCGATGGCAAGTCCTCTGGGAGCGGGCCTTGCCCGTCCGCACGCATGCCTTCAACCTGGTTGGAAATCATGTGCTGACGGCCAACCGCTGGACCACAACCTCCTTCGACCGGGCCAGCGGCCGCCTGCGCTGGTCCACCGAACTGCCGGTCGTCGCCACGGAGTTCGACGGCGATGACCGGACGGTTCTTTCCGTGAGCAATGGGCTTGTGGGCATCGACGGGGCCGACGGCAAGATCCTCTGGTCCGATCTATTGCAAAACGTGCGCCGCTCCAGGTCTGCTGTCGCCGCCCGGACAACGGGCCGGGCGTGTTGCGAATCATCGGGAACATGGTAGTTCCGGACGCCGGCGTCCAGTATGGCGAGACCTTCCTCAATGCGGCCAACGGCCAGTTTGAAAAGTTCCGCGCCATCAAACTGCCCGGCGCGGAGAACGGGACCTACGATGCCGACGGACTGGCCTGGATCAACACCGGTTTTCCCTATGACACGCGTCCGCATGCCGTCGGCTGGGAAGACGGCCGGGACCTGGCCGCCGGCTGGGCGCGACTGTCTACCACCCCGCGGCCTCTCCAAGCGATTTGGGCCCGCGACGGCGGCATCTATATTCGGCACGGAGTTTTTGCGTTCTTTGATCCGGGCACGAAGCGCGAAATCACCTACGAACTCAGGCAGCCGGAAGCCAACGCCCCCGGGCCCTTCGTGTATGACTTCCGCAGGGTCGGCGATCGTCTGATCATGGTTTACGACGACCACGGCAAGATGTACGTGGACATTTTCGAGCATGCCACGGGCCGCCGCGTGGGACGGCAGGAATTGCCCGGCATGAAGTGCGACGACGACCACGAGGCCACGAAGGTGAAGATCCTTCCCGAGGCGATCGTCATCGCCGACATCCGTGGCCTTCACGTCTTGGCGGGGGGAACGGCATCTCCATGATTGTGGCGCGGCCATTCGTCCGTCGCTCTACGGCTGCCTTGCCACGCTGGCCCGCAATCAAGGACAAAATGAATCGGGCCTTCGGCCCTTGCACGTTTTGCGGCGACGAGGAACTGGGGCGATGCCCCAGGCTGGTATATTTCTGGGCCTTCGGCCCGCATGCAATTGCCTGCACCGAAGGTGCGCACCATTTCCGCCCAGGCCAACGGCCGGGCACTCCCCGATTCTCAGCACCGAAGGTGCGCCCCCATACCAGCCCAGGCCAACGGCCGGGGTACAATGGCCCCCTGACAATCCAGGGCTGAAAGCCCGATTCATTTGCACACCCGCCACGCCTCAATCACTCACTACCGCCCGATTCTCAGCACCGAAGAAATCCATAACACAGGCCCGGGAACTCCGACGCCGGCGCGACAAATCAGGGCAGCGGCGGCACCTCAACCGCCGCAGCGTCGGCGCCGCGCGGCGAGGGGTCGGCGGTCACCCAGAGGCGGAAATGCCCGAAAAGTTGCCCCCCGCGGCGGCCCACCTGCTTCAGCGTTACGAGGAGCGATTCCTTGTCCAATAGCGCGATGGGCTTCTCCGGGAAGAAGAACAGCGGTTCGCAGGAGCCCGGCCTACGCGTGGACCAGTACGTCGGCGAATACGTCGTCCCCGGCTTGGCTCGCTCGCCGCCCGGGTGGGCCCCAGCCGCCGGCCGCGGACCAACCAGCACTTCCTTGCTTGGCATCACCGGCAGGTCTTCCGTGTGTACGAGACTGTCCACGTAGGTTCGCCAGACCATGTTGCGGCGGTCGTCGAGGACCGAAACCCAGTAGGGCCGCCCCTTCCAGACCTCCGCCTCTTTCGCCACCACGATGCGGTCAATGGGCTTCATTTCGCCCAGGTCCACTTCCCACCAGGGGTGCTCGTCGCCGTCATCCGCCCAGCGGGTCCGGGAGCACCGCCCGCCGGAGCCGTCAATGGCCCGCTGCGCCCCGCAGTTGCTGTCTACGCTCGATTGCGAGGCGATGCCCCTGCGGGCCATGTTCAGGGGCGCCGGCCGCGGCTTCTCCGACTTCGCCCGGGGGTCTTTCGCGCCGGCCTTCAGGTCCTTCTCGCGGCTCGGCGGAAAGATCGAGTCGCGATAGACTTCGATCACGTACAGACGCAGGGGGTACTTCGCCTCCGGCGGGACCTCGATCCGCACGTAGCGGCCGGGCACCGGTTCCGGTTGCTTCGGCGTGACGGCCATGGAAACTCCCAAGGTCAACACGTCGCCGGCCTCGCCCGGCTGAAACACCTCGCCCTCGGGGATGAACTGCACTGCGACCCCACGCACCTGCCGCAGTTCGCTTTCGGCCCGCAGAACCTCGATGTCGGCGTCCGCGCGAAACCGGCCGATCCGCACCGTTCCGTCGGCCTGGACCTCGGGCTGTCCGCGAAACAGCGACCAGGCGTCGACGGCCTCGGCCGGCTTCCACAGCGACAGGTCCGCCCGGCGGGCCCAGGCCAGCGACTGCAAGTCGAGCAATTCACTGCCGCTGCCGGGCTGATAGACGACCTCCAAATTGACCTTCCGGCCGCCATACGGCTTCAGCGAGACGAACAACGGCAACGTTTGGAAGCGGGACGGCAGTTTACAGCGGGCCGCCGCACGCCCGTCCACCCGCACCTCCAGCCGTCCCGGACTGCCGCCGGAAGCCTGACGCAAGGAAAGCAGTAAGCCGTCGGCCGCGGCGGGAATCTCCCGTTGCCGTGCCAGGGTCAGGGGGCGTCCGCCGGTCCACAGGCCGCGGAACGGTTCCGTCAGGCCCGGTTCGATTTCCTCGAAGCCGATCCGCCATCGCGGGGCCACGCCTCCCTCGACCCTCACCGTCCATCCGTCGTTGGCCAGCGGGGCCTCCATCCGCGTTCGCACGTCGGCCTTCAACAGCTCCGCATTCAGCAGGAACATCGGCTCGATCCAGTCGAGCATGTCGCGGATATTCAGGGGATCGGCCCCGCGCGGGCCTTCCCGCGCAGCGGCGTCGGCCACCAGGACCAGCGCCTGCGGACGGTCGGCCGCAAGGGGCAGGGCCAGGTTGCCCGTATCGGCCACCACCGAGGAGCCGATCAGCAGGTCGCTGCGGTACAGCGGGGTTCCCTCGCACTTGTTGAGATAGACCAAGGCCCGCGCACAACCGCCATCGCGGGCCAGGGCATCCAGACCGACGCGGGTGCGGAAGGCCTGGGCATGGCAGGGAACCTCGAACCACAATTCATAGGGGGCATGGACACCGAATCCCCAGCCGTGGTCCTCGGTCTTGCTGCGCAACGGGCCGCCCCGCACGTTGCGATCGGCCTGCCATCGTCGCCCTTCGCCCAATATGGGGTGCTCGACGGCCCGCACCGGGCCGCATCGCCAAAGGGGCCATTCATGGGCAGCGAAGTACCAGCGGGTGCGGACGACTGAGAACTCCACGGGGATCGGATCGAGGCTCCAGGCGGGGCGCAGCAGATAATGCCAGTTTCCCCGCTCCTGCTCCTTGCCGCACCGCCGACAGGCGCCTTCCGCGGTGGTTACGATCATGCCTTCATTCGTTTTCAGCCGGAGAAACGGCGCCGACAAGTCGGGATTCGTCCGCGCAAGTTCCTCGCAGTAGCTCTCCCAAAAATCAGCCCGAGGCAAGACCACTTCGGCAACTTCCGCGAAACCGATCTGCCGAATGCCCTCTTGCACCAGGACTTCCACCCCCTCCTGCTGCCAGCGCAGGGCTCGAAACGAGGCCTCGCGGCCGTCGCGATAGACCAGCGTGCTCGGCGGAAAGGGCCGCTCTCGGGTCGTCTTCCAGACGATCCGCCGGATGAACCGCGGCAGCACGCGAAGCTGCACGGTGTCGGACGAACCGGGCCTTTTCAACGGCGCAGGCAACCGCACGATCAAGTGGCCGCGGCCACCGAAGCCGTCATCCGCTTGGAGTTCCTCATACCGGGCAACCTCGCCGGGCAGCCGATCGCCATTGACGAATTCCACGAAGGTGGGCAGATCGCTGGGCAGTTCGGCGGGCTGCAGCTCGCGGTCGCGGAGCCAGCGGAGCGACCGCGCGGAGCCAAACAACTCCGTGCCGTCCAGTTTGAGTCTCTCACGCCCGGAAGACCAACCGCTGAGCTCCTTCCCTTCGACCCGGCTGCCGTCGGTAAACACTCCCACGTAGCGAGCCTCTTCGGCGAGTACGGGGGGCGCGCAAAGCAACGGCCCAGCAACCGCCAGGAGAACCGGGAGAAACCAACGGTGCTCGGTCATCGACTTGTTCGCCAGGGGGTGTGGTTCAAACTCTTATAGGGGGGCAAGGTGAGACCCAAGGGTGTGCGGGCCAACACCTGCACCATCTAGCATAAAATGGGGGGAGTGCGACTGCAAGCGCGGACACACCGGGGTATTGCCCAAAGGCGATAATCGTCTACTATATCCTGCGTGTGCCTCAACCATTGGCGATTTCTCCAACCCTGCGGTGATCTCATGTTCAAACCACGAACCACTTTGGCCGTGTGCCTTGTTCTATCAGCCATCGGCAGCATCGTTGCCTGCTCGTCGCAGTCCACCACATCGGGTAGTGGCGACACCGGGACCGCTTCCACCCTCAGTGGAGCTCAGATCCAAACCAGCGGCGTACCGGGCTCGCCCGATGCCACGACCACCATCAACGGAAAACAACTCCCGCCGCCCGACCCGGCGTTCGGCGGCACGATCAAGGAGAACGCTGCCCAGTCCAAGCCCTGGTGGGCGCCGCGCGTCGTGCCGCCCAAGGGCGCGCCGAACGTGCTCCTCATCATGACCGACGACGTGGGCTTCGCCGCGCCGTCCACGTTCGGCGGCGTGATTCCCACGCCCGCGCTCGACCGGATCGCCAAATCGGGGTTGCGCTACACGCAGTTCCACTCCACCGCGCTCTGCTCGCCTACGCGCGC
>Ga0181529_10005660_pt1 | contig 12999 bp, 9 predicted proteins | sample PEATcosm2014_Bin_36_FD_119763 | JGI IMG/M metagenome (GOLD analysis project Ga0181529, IMG submission 119763) | Peatland microbial communities from MTU Mesocosm Facility, Houghton, MI, USA - PEATcosm2014_Bin10_30_metaG | ecosystem: Environmental > Terrestrial > Soil > Wetlands > Peat | place... | reverse complement strand
GACCGCACCAGTCAACTCCGTCCGCAGGACGGATGGCCGAAGGCCGATTAGCGCAGGACTTTAGTCCGGTGCCCCGGACCAGGGCGCCAGTTATTCATCAGGTTTCTAGGTCCACAGGTCGCTAGGTCCATAGGTCACTGGGTCATTTACTCGCTGCGGCGCTGGGCTGTCGAGCTTCATGACTGTCCGCGAGGCGCCCCCGCCGACGAAGCGCCTAACCTAGTGACCTGATGACCTGACGACCTGACGACCTGACGACCTATGGACGTGGCTCACTTGAACTCCGTATCGATAACCGTCTCGTCCTGCGGCTCCGATGCGTCGTGCGGTGCGGATTGGGCGTCGTGGCCGTCGCCGGATTCGGCGGCCGCCGTCGCCTGCTGATAGAGCATCTCGCCCAGCTTGTACGTGGATTGCTCCAGCTCGGTCGTGAGCGTCTTGAGCTCTTCGACATCCGTATCGCTTGCGTTGAGCGCAGTGCGGAGATTCGCGATGTTGGTCTCGACCATCACCTTGAGGTCGCTCGGCGTCTTCTCGCCCAGCTCCTTGAGCTGCTTTTCGGTGTTATAGACCAGGGCCTCGGCGCGGTTTCGAGCCTCGGCGCGGTCCCGCTGGTTCTTGTCCTCTTCCGCGTGGGCCGCTGCCTCGCGCACCATCTTGTCGATCTCGTCCTTATTCAGGTTGCCCGAGCCGGAGATCGTGATCTTCTGCTCGCGCCCGGTGCCCTTGTCCTTGGCGGTAACGCTGACGATGCCGTTTGCGTCGATGTCGAAGGTCACCTCGATCTGCGGGATGCCGCGCTGCGCAGGCGGGAGCCCGGTGAGCTGGAAGTCGCCAAGCAGCTTGTTGGCGGCCGCGATCTCTCGCTCGCCCTGATAGACCTTGACGTGCACGCTGGTCTGCCCATCCTCCGCGGTCGAGAAGATCTCGGACTTGCGCGTCGGGATCGTTGTGTTGCGCTCGATCTGCTTCGTGAAAACGCCGCCGAGCGTCTCGATGCCGAGCGAAAGCGGAGTCACGTCCAGCAGCAGGATGTTCGCGCCGGTCGGCGCATCGCCCGACAGCACTCCCGCCTGAATGGCCGCGCCGACAGCGACGACCTCATCCGGATTCACGCCCTTGTTCGGCTCTTTTCCGCCGCCCAGCTTGCGGACCAGGTCCTGCACCATCGGCATGCGCGTCGCGCCTCCGACCAGCACGATCTCGTCGATCTCGCCCGGCTTCAGTTTGGCGTCCGACAGTGCGCGCTCGAACGGACCCTTGCACCGGTCCACGAGGTCCTGAGTCAGGTCCTCGAGCTTCGCCCGGGAGAGGTTGACGTCCAGGTGGACCGGCCCCTCGGGAGTGGAGCTGATGAACGGCAGGTTGATATTGGTCTGAGTAACGTTGGAGAGCTCGACCTTCGCCTTTTCCGACGCCTCGCGCACGCGCTGCAGGGCCTGCTTGTCCTTCTTCAGGTCGATGCCGGTCTCTTTCTTGAACTCGTCCGCAACGTAGTCGACGATCCGCTGATCCCAGTCGTCGCCGCCCAATCGCGTATCGCCGCTCGTGGAAAGGACTTCGAGGATCTGAACGCCGTCGTCCGTTTTGCCGATCTCAAGAATGGAGACGTCGAACGTGCCGCCGCCCAGGTCGAAGACGAGGACCTTCTCCTCCTTCTTCTTGTCCATGCCGTAGGCGAGCGCGGCAGCCGTCGGCTCGTTGATGATGCGGAGCACTTTGAGGCCGGCGATCTCGCCGGCGTTCTTGGTCGCGGTTCGCTGCGCGTCGTTGAAGTAAGCGGGTACCGTTATGACGGCCTCGGTGACCGTCTGGCCCAGGTAGGCCTCGGCATCCGTCTTCAGCTTCTGCAGGATCATCGCGGAGATCTCTTCGGGCGTGTAGGGCTTGCCCTCCACGTTCACCTTATCCGTCGTGCCGACACGGCGCTTGATCGAGGAGATCGTGCGGTCCGGGCTGATGATAGCCTGCCGTTTTGCAGCGGAGCCGACCAGCCGCTCACCTGACTTATTGAAGCCGACGACCGAGGGGGTCAGGCGGCTCCCTTCGGCATTCGGGATGACGGTGGGTTCGCCACCTTCGATGACCGCAACAACCGAGTTGGTCGTTCCGAGGTCGATCCCAACTGCTTTTCCCATGCGACAACACCTCCGCGTTCCGGAATCTTCGTATGCTTCCGACATACGAGCGTGCCCGTCGGGGCAATTGCAAAAATCTTTAGGCGCCAGGCGCTCGGGCGGAACTGCCCGCCTCGCCTGAGGAGATCTTAGTGTGATTAGCGCGTATATAATATACTACTTGAGTGCAGTATTGTCAAGTTCCATTGTCGGCCGAATCATGGAACAACCATACAGTAATATTGCTCGCTTGAGCAACGAAGGGAATCGCCTGTGTTCGCCAGCAGATCGTCGCAGTTTCTAACGGAGCCGGTCCAGGACGCCGCCGAATCCGCCTCCGCTGCCTCCGTCCGATGGCTGACGGGCGCTCTCTGGTCCGGCGATGCCGTCCTGCTCGTGCGCGTCGCCGACTTCGCCCGCCGCTGGCTCTCCACAGAGAGGATCGAGCGCTCGCTGTCCGCCCTCCAGGACTGCGTCGACTGCGAGGCGGAGGTGCGGCAGGTTTCCGCAGACCTCTACGCCATCCGGGCGGAGATGCCCGAAGGCCCGGAGGATCCCACCGCCATCGTGCGCGTCTGGCGTCTCTCTCAGGCGCTCGCGAGCGCTCTTGCCAATGACTGGTCGGCGGAAACGAGTACAATCCCCGCTCCAGTCACCCCTCCCCTGTTCTTGGGGCCGGGGCCGGGGGTGGGGGCGCAGGGGGCGGGGTCGGCGGAAACGAGTACAATCCCCGCTCCAGTCACCCCTCCCCTGTTCTTGGGGGTGGGGGCGCCGGGGGTGGGGGCCGCAGGTCTCAGGCTCGTGAGCGTGGACGAGGCGCCCGGCGGGCCGCCGTGCGAGGTGCTTCCCATCGCGCGCACGCAGGATCTCGGAAGTATCCAGGCCAACCTGGGCGAGCTGAACGCGCTGCTCGAAATCCTCATCAACCACCGGCTGCACGCCCAGTTCCAGCCGATCGTGGCCCTGCGCCAGGGACGCGTCGTCGGATACGAAGCGCTCATCCGCGGGCCGAAGGGCGCGCCGCTGCGCCGGCCGGGTCAGCTCTTCCGCGCCGCCGATAGGGCGCGGATGGTGCCCTGGTTCGATCTCGCATGCCAGCAGCGCTGCTTCGAGCGCGCTGCAGCCGAGCGAATCCGGGATCTCCTGTTCGTCAACATGGACGCGGAGGGCCTCGCGCACCAGGACATGATGGACGCCTCGATCGCCGATGGCGCCACGCGCTACGGACTCTCGCCCGACCGCATCGTGATCGAGGTGACGGAGAGGCAGACGGTCGGCGATTTTCCGCTGCTTCGCGCCGCAATCGAGAGGATGCGGGCGTTCGGCTTCAAGATCGCCGTAGACGACGCGGGCGTCGGTTACAGCAGCCTGAACGCCATCGCGGAGCTGCGCCCGGAGTTCATCAAGATCGATCACGGACTCATCCGCGGCGTGGACCTGAACAGCCCGAAACGGGCCATGCTCGCCGCCTTCGTCGACTATGCCCGCAACATCGGCACGGCGATTCTGGCCGAGGGCATCGAGACGCGAGACGAGCTCGCCGCGCTCATTGACATCGGAGTCCCGTTCGGGCAGGGATTCCTGTTGGTACGGCCTGCCGATCAGCTTCGGGGCATCACGCGCGAGCTGCGCGACTTCGCTCGCCGTCGCTTCGAAGGACGTGTGCTTCTCTCGACCGGTAGGCAGGGCGAGATCGGCGCGCTTGCGAGAAACGGCAAGTCCCTCCAGGCGCACGAGCCGCTCTCCGCCGCAGCGCGGCTCTTCCGCAAACAGCCGGATCTGAACGACATCGTGATCGTCGAGGAGGAGCGGCCTGTAGGCCATCTTGCGCGGACTGCCGCGGTCCCGATCCTGGACGCCGCCGCATCTCCTGAATCCCCCGAAGCCGCCCGGCCGGTCGCGGAGCTGATGAGCACGGCGCCGCTTGTCGTACAGGTCGACGCGGCGGTGGATGAGGTCGTCCGGCAGGTCACCTCCAATCCCGGCATCACGCTGGACGCGGACGTGGTCCTGGTGGATCGGGAGGGCCGCTTCGCCGGCCTGGTCGGAGTGCGCGCTCTGATGGATGCGGCCACGACGGTCGAGATCAGCCGGAATCGATACGCAAATCCGCTTACCGGGCCGCCCGGCAGAGTTGTGCTGGAGGCGGATCTCGAGGAGAGGATGGTCCGCAAGGAGCCGATGGCCGTAATCCGGCTGGACATCGCGCGGCTCGGGGCCTTCAATCGGACCTACGGCATCGCGAACGGCGATACGCTCATTCAGCGTGTCGCCGGCCTGATCCATGACGCGTCTGAGCGCTGCGGAGGACCGGCCGATCTGATCGCTCACCTCGGCGAGGACGATTTCGTGGTCGTCACGACGCCGGATGCCGCCGAGGAGTTCTGCCGCTGCGCGACGAGAAGCTTCGACGCGCTGCTGCGCACTCTCTATACGCCGGAGCACGTGAGGCAGGGATTCGTGGACGTGGAGCAGCCATGGGGCAAACACGAGCAGGTGGGGCTCTGCGCGCTCGTCGCCGCCGGCCAGACCAACCGGAGCCGCAAACTCGCCGGCTACGCGCGCCTGATGGAGCAGCTAGAAGCAGCGCTGCGCGCCCTCGGATCGAAAAGCGCCAGCTCCTACGCCATAGACCGCGCCGCATAGCCCGGACCTCGGGGCCTAACGGCCGCCCGACGCCGTCAGAAGCGAGCTGGCCGGAATGAAGCTGATCGTATCCTCGCCTCGTTCGCCGAAGAAGCCTTTGCAGAAGCCGTCGCAGGCGGCGCATATCTTCGTGGGCGGAATGCCCTGCTTCGCCAGCTCGCGGTTGCGCTGGTAGAATTCGTTATTCCAGATCTCGCCGAACGGCTGCTGAAGCACGTTCCCGTAGGAGTAGCTCTCCTTGAACGGCGTGCAGCAGCCCAGCGTGATCGTGCCCTCGTAGGCGATCCGGAAGTTCTCGCCCCAGAAGAAACCGCAGTCGAATTGGCGGGAGGGATCGCTCCACGAGATATCGTCGGACGGGAACGTCTTCACGCGCACGCCCAACTCGTCCACGCGCTTGTGCGCCGCTTCCAGTTCGCGCTTGTAGCTGTCTCGCGTCCGGCGGTTCTTGAATCCCCAATCGTAGGCGGCGTAGGTGATGCAGTTTATGAAGTCCACGCCGAACTCGTTTGCCTGCTCGACGAACGGCACCAGCTCCCCCTCGTTCTCATTGACCATCACGAAGTTCAGCCCGATCAGCGGGAACCGCGCGCCGGTCTCCTCGCGGGCCTTCATCAGGCGCCGGATATTGTCGTGCAAAACAGGCAGTCTGCCCCCGCGCCGCACCCGCCGGTAGGTCTCGGGATAGGCCGCGTCGATGCTGATGTCCAGCTCCGTCAGGCCGCAGTCCATCAGCCTGTAGGTCTTCTCCTCGTCGATCAGGATCCCGTTCGTGTAGATGCCGATTTTGGCCCAGGGACGCTGGGCGCGCGAGTACTCCACGATCTCGAAGAACTGCTTGTGCATAAACGGCTCGCCGAAGCCGTTCAGCGACAGGTTCATCACGTACGGGAACTGCGCCAGGATCTTCTTGTAGTTCTCGAAGTCGATGTCGCCCAGCTTGTAGGGCTTGAGGCCGAGCGAGCGCAGGCACTGGATGCAGGCCAGGTTGCAGCGGTTCGTCAGCTCGATTTCGACGCCGGGAGGCGTGCTGCGCATGACGACAGGGCGCTCCGCGAACTCCCGCTGGTACGTGCGGAAGTTCGCGATCACCTTGGGCTGCAGCAGCAAGCCCATCGCGTCGTTCTCTTTCAGCTTGTTGTACTTTCCTACGATCTCTTCGAGCATTCGAAACTCCACCGGCGGGATCGACCGCCGCACCCGGGCCGCCTCATGTCGGCCGGATGCTCCCGGTACGGCTGGTCCCCCGGAGCCGCAATCCTGTTACTGGTCTGTCTTTGTGCGCAGCGCGAGCGGAATCTTCTCCATCTTTCGGCTCGCGCCGCCCTCCGGCGGCTGCACCGCCGGCGCTCCAACCCTCCTTCGATAAGCCACCTTCGCGCGGACCGCCGCCAGAGCGAGCCTGCGCGGCGCCATGCTCGCGTACGCTCGCACCAGCGACTTGAAGCCGCGCTTGCGCGCCTGCGCCAGCCGGTACGGAATCACGAGCTCCAGCCGCGCCCAGAGACGCGCTAACGACAAATCATCGGCTGTAAGGCCCCGCGAGCGCACGGTAGCTTCATAGCTGTTCCACTTCTCGTACGTCATCTCCTTGGGCAGCAGGCCCTCTTCGATCGAGCGGTAGTAGAGCGGCGTGCCCGGAAACGGCGTCATTACCGTGAACGTGCACTCGCAGCTAATCAGCTTCGAATAGGCGATCGTCTTCGCAACCGTCTCCCATGTCTCCTCGGGCGCCCCGATCACGAACGTGCCGAAAACATAGATGCCAAGAGAATCGGCAAGCGCGATCCTCTTGCCCAGGATCTCGTTCACCTTGATCTTCTGGCCGATGCTCTCCAGGCACGCCTCGTCCGCCGTCTCTATTCCCGTCGTGATCGTCTTGACGCCGGCCTTCGCCATCAGCGCCACGAGCGCGTCGTCAACGACCTCCAGGCTCACCTCGACCGTCGCCGACATCCTGACTCCCCGCTCGATAACCTTCGTGAGAATCTCTCGGACGAGCTTGCGGTCAAATCCGAAGTTCGGATCCCGGAAGCGCCAGTGTGTGATGCCCCACGTGTCGTTCAGCCACTTCATCTCGTCCACGACGCGGTCGGCGGTGCTCGTGCGCAGGGGCCGGCCCTCGTGCAGCATGTAGGGGCACATCGTGCAGCCGATCGGGCATCCCCGGCTCGCCGTCACGTAGACGTGGCAATCGGCGGGATCGCCGGTCGGACTGTAGCGCTTCAGATCCAACAGATGATAGGCCGGAAACGGAACCTCAGCCAGGGCCTCGACGAGAACCCAGTCCTTGAAGCGCTGCTGCTGCGATCCGTCGTAGAGCGCGTCGCCCGCCGCGGGAGTCCACTTCGAAAGCTCGACGACGCCCGGGCTCTGCCTCCAGCTCTCTCCCGCCGCCCGGAACATGGCGCCAACGACCGCCTCCGGCTCGCCGTACAGCGCGGCGTCGGCCACCGTCTGCCGGCACCAGTGGTCGATCGTGGTCATTACTACGGAGCCGAAGAGGAAAAGCCTTACGCCGGGATGACTCCGCTTGATCGCGTCCGCAAAGCGAAGATCTGTCGGCAGCGTCGGCATGGAGATCCGAACGCCCACCCATACCGTCTCGCCCGCTCCGGCTGCGCGCCCTATGGCGTCGACGGCGAACCGCTCCGCCTGCGCGTCGTGCAGGCGCTCCAACAGCAGGTCGAGGACCTGCACGCTCAGCCCGCACTGCTCCCCGACGGCTGCCGTCAGCATCATGTCGGGAGGCGGCAGGAAGAGATAAGGCTTCTCCCAGAATTTCAGCTTCCGCGAGACGCCGAGCCCGCCCGAGAGCGAGCGCTCATTCGAATATCCCCGCCGCTCCGGCGGATTGACGAGAAAAAGCCACGCCATCCTTTAGCTCCGCCTTAGTGGTGCATCCGGCAAGTTTGTTAAACCTTGCTCGCGCAACCCGCCTGGGCCGCCAACACCAGTCCCGCAGGGACTGCTCTGAAAATAGCAGCCGCTGCGCTGCGCGCCAGGCGTCCTTCGCCGATTTTCATGCGAAAGGGCGAAGTCAATTCATGTTGGCTTCGCACGCATAGCCGCCGACTTCAGTCGGCCTGCCGCCCGGTTCGCACGCGTCGCCGACGTTTTGCCCCTTTAGGGGCCAGCTTCAATAGCGCCGGCGTTTACGCCGGCCAACCCCGTCCCAGGATCGTCCGATAGACGCGCTCCACGTCTTCGGCCTGACGGCGCGGAGTGAACCTCTCGATCACCGTCCGGCGCGCCCTGGCGCCCATCTCTTTCCGACGCTCCGGATCGGACAGCAGGCCCGCGATCGCCCGGCCCATCGCCTCCGAATCCTTCGGCTCGACAAGGAGCCCGTCCACGCCGTCGCAAATTATCTCCGGCAGCGCTCCGGATCGAAAGCTCACCACCGGGCGCTCCATCGCCATGCCCTCGGTCACTACCAGCCCGAAAGGCTCCTCCCAGCTCGGCACCGCAAGCACGTCCAGATCGGCCATGACCTCCGGAACCGAATCGTACCAGCCTGCCCAGAACACGCTCTCTTCCAGCCCGTGCTCGGCGATCCGGCGCTGCACCTGGGCCCGATAGCTCTCTGCGCCCGCGCCCAGCATCACGTCCTCGAGGCCGACGATGATCAGCCGGAGATCCGGCACGGACCGCCTTGCGACGGCGAGCGCGTCGATTAGCTCTAGCTGGCCCTTGAAAAGCATCACCCTGCCGACCACGCCGACTACCGGCGTATCGTCCGCCAGCCCGAACCGGCCTCTCAGCGTTCCCCTGCGAATTCTCGCAGGATCGAACACATTAGTATCGGTCGCATTTAGAGCGACGTGTATCTTATCGGCCGGGACCCCGCCCTCCATGAACGACCGCCTCGTGAACTCCGAGATCGCGATCACCGCATCGCAGCGCTGCATCGCCATCGTCGGAAATCGGCCGATGTTCGGGTACCACTTTATATGGACCTGGATGACGTGTTTGCGTCCTGTGAGCTTTGCCAGGATCGTCGAATAGAGCGCGTCTCTAGGCCGGTCGCCGGCATGAATCACGTCGATCCGGTTGCGTCTTACATATGCCGCCAGCCGTACAAGCGTGATAGCCACGCGCATATTGCGCGCAGCGTCTCCCAGATTGCCCGCCGCGCCGTATCCGTCCGCCGAGCCGGCGCCGAGATCCACGACGCGAACGGGCACGTGCGGCGAATCCTTCAATAACTCGACCGTCCTTTCAAGGTCGGCCGAGTTGCGGTTCGTCGCGACGTGCGCCCGGACGCGAGCCGGATCCAGGCTTCGGATTAGGGATAGATGAACAGCTACGTCCGCGCCCAATGCGCTGCGCGTATTGAGAAATAGAACACGGATGATATCGCTGGCAGACGGAAGATTGTGGGCCTCACTGCCGCTGGTCACGACGACCGGAACCCTCCATGAGTAACGACGCTTTACATTTCGACCGTAGCGCGCGTGTCCGGCCCGCGAAGCGCAATTCGCGCTGGGGAGCGACCGAATCCGGACTGGCGGCGCCGCCTCCGGCACAGCTCGCGATACGCTGCGCCCGGAGAAACCCCGCATAGCAGAATGTAGCACAATCCGTGCCAATTCCAAAAGCGCGCCTCGCAGATTGGACGAATGAGCCGATTTGCGGGGCCGGAGGCAGATAATGGCAGACGAACCGCTGGTCGTGTTCAGCCTCGATAGCGAGGCGCCGCCACTGCGCACGCTCCTCGAAGCCCTCCTGCACGCCGGATATCCTGCGAGCATCAGCGTGGGAATTGCCGGCGACGCGCCGGACGACGCCCTCGACGATCCGGACTGGGAGGCCGCTTTCCTGCGCTGGACGACGCCCGACCTGCACGACGTGGCGCTCATCGAGAGAGCCCTCCCCGGCATAGACGAGGAGGCCGACGACGCTATCGGCCACGCCATCGCCGCCCTCGAAAGATCGTCCGACGAGGCGGGCAAACTTATAGCGGCCGACCATCTGAGCAAGAGCGAGGCCGCCTACCTCTTGCAGATCATGCCGCCGCTCATTCTGCTCCCGGACCACCCCGGATGGGCCGGCCTCGACGTGGCTGCGCGGACGCTCGCCAGGAATACTGATGGGCTCATCTATGCGGACGGCGCAGGCTTTTTCGACGCCGATGGAGAACCTCTCGTTGCGCTGGACGAAGAGGATGACAACTCCCCTGAGACGATCGGCGGCGATCTGGCGCTCGATAGGGCGCGTGCGCCGGGAGACAGCGGCAAATCCCAAACGGACGGAGAATAGGCGAGTATGAGCATTCTGATCGACGAGACCACAAAGGTGGTCGTACAGGGCATAACGGGGCGTGACGGCGCGTTCCATACGGCTCAGATGGTGGAGTACGGCACGAAGGTCGTGGCCGGCGTAACGCCCGGCAAGGGCGGGCAGAGCGCCAACGGCGTGCCCGTGTTCAACACGGTACACGACGCGGTGAAGGCCACCGGGGCAAACGCGTCCGTCTGCTTCGTTCCGGCGAAATTCAATGCGGCAGACGCCATTCTCGAGGCCGCGGACGCAGGCGTATCGCTCATAGTCTGCATCACCGAGGGCGTTCCCACAGAGGACATGATCCGTGTCAACGCCATCCTCGATACACGCTACAAAGCGCGTCTCGTCGGTCCGAACTGCCCCGGACTGATCTCGCCCGGCAAGTGCGTGATGGGAATCCTGCCCGGTAACGTCTTTGCTCCCGGTCCGATCGGCCTTGTGTCGCGCAGCGGCACGCTTACATACGAGATTGCGGACGAGCTGACCCGAGCCGGTCTGGGACAGACCTCCGGCGTCGGAATCGGCGGAGATCCCATGATCGGAACGACCTTTATCGACGTTCTCCCTCTCTTCGAGGCCGATCCGGATACGAAGGCCGTCGTGATGGTCGGCGAGATCGGCGGAAGCGACGAGGAGATCGGCGCCGAGTACATCAAGAAGATGACCAAGCCGGTCGTCGGTTTCATCTCAGGCCGCACCGCGCCGCCCGGCAAGAGGATGGGCCACGCGGGCGCCATCATCTCCGGCAACACCGGCACGCCGCAGGCCAAAGTGGCCGCGCTGACGGCCGCAGGCGTCGCCATAGCCGACACGACCGCCCAGATCCCGCAGCTAGTCAAGCAAGCGCTAGGAATCTAACCACCCCGGCAACCAAAAGCACCCAAAGCGCAAACCTCCCGCCCTCCCGTACAACCTCTCGGTCAGTCCCCCCTCCCCTGTTCTTGGGGGAGGGGTCGGGGGTGGGGGCCTCGGTCAGTCCCCCCTCCCCTGTTCTTGGGGGAGGGGTCGGGGGTGGGGGCGCGGGTGGGGGCGCACGGCCTCCTCTCCCTCGATCCAGAAGCTGCCGTCCTTGCAGATCTCCCTCTTCCAGATCGGAACGGTCTCCTTGACCGTATCGATGCAGAACCGGCAGGCCTCGAACGCCTCCGCCCGATGCGCCGAGCCGACGCAGATGACGATGCTCGCCTCGCCCACGTCGATGCGGCCCAGCCTGTGCCGGATCGCGACGCGGCACGGCCATCTCGTCTCCGCCTGCTCTGCGATCCGAAGCAGCAACTTCTCGGCCATGGGGACGTAGGCGGCGTACTCGAGGTAGGAGACCGCGCGGCCGCGCGACGAGACGCGCGTCTGTCCCACGAAGATGCAGACGGCGCCGTTCTCCGGCCCGGATACGTGCTCGCGCAGCGGGATTTCGTCTATAGGGGCGGAAGATAGTACTGCGAGGGCCATGGCCGCGGGGACCTCACGAACCGTTAGCCGCCGCTGACCGGCGGTATGAACGCGACCGAGCAGCCCTCCGTAACGGGCGTGTCCCAGTCCGCGTACTCCTCGTCGAGCGCGCAGCGGCAGATCTCCGGCAGCGCGCCGAGCTGGGCGTCCGCCGCTGCGAGCGTCTCGGCCACCTTTCGGATCGTCGCGCCCTCCGGCACGTTCACCTCGGCCGCTCCATTCCAGACGTCTGCGAAGTGGCCGAACATCTGAACGTGGACGTTCACGCCGAGCGGCTTGCCGGCCGCCAGCCTGCGAAGCTTGCCCAGGTTGACGGCGTGCATCTTCTCCGCCTCCGGCGTCTCGATGATGACCGGAACGTGGAGCAGCCTGGGATCGGTGACGAGATGGGCGAAGGCGCTCGCGCCGATATGGCCGTCGCCGATGTGCATGTGCCGGTCGACGCGGCTGCCAAGGGGCTTCTTGGCGTCGTTCGCATGGATCACGCGCAGCCTGTCGATCCCCACGACCGTGTCGAACTGCCGCAGCGTCTCCTCGTAAGCCTCTTCGTCCCGCAGATCGTAGCCCGCCGCGAACACGTGGCACGTGTCCAGGCAGACGCCCAGGCGCGGATGCGGACCCACGCCCTCAAGAACCTGCGCGATCTGCTCGAACGTGTGGCCGAGTCCCGTTCCCTGGCCGGCGGTCGTCTCCAGCGCGATGCCCGCATCGTAGTTGAGTGCGTCCGTCTCGTCCAGAATGCGGCGGATGCTCTCCACCAGGCGCGCTACGCCCTCATCCGGGCTCAGGTCGAGATGCGCGCCCATGTGCGTGACCACCCACGGTATGCCCAGCTCCTGCGCCCGATCCAGCTCGCCTCGAAAGGCCTGGCGCGAGCGCTCCAGAAGCTCGTCGGACGGCGCGGCCAGGTTGATCAGATAGGAGTCGTGTGCGACGGTGAAGGCGATGCCGGTTGATTCCAGCGCCTCGCGGAAGAGCCGGATCGTCTCCGGACGGAGCGGGGGTTGAGACCACTGCCTGGGGCTTGTCGTAAAGAGCTGAACGGCCGTGCAGCCGATCGCATGGCCGTTCAGCACGCCTTTGTGCAATCCTCCGGCAGTCGGCATGTGAGCGCCAAGCAGCCTCGCGACGCGCAACTCCGCCGCGCCGGTCAGCATCTCGACGCCGACGTATTGAAAGACGCCGCGTCCGGCCCCTTCCGACTCCGCCGGCTTCGCCACTACTTGCGCTCCTGGAACGCGGGCGGTACCGCGCGCTGAGGCACGGCAAGCGCGCTGACCAGGGCTGCAAGCATCTGCTCCTTATAGACCGAATTGAGCGCGAGCGCGGCCTGAGTCTGCGCATAGCCGAACGGAATGCCGATGTCGTGCCGCTCGCCGATCGCCTCGAACGCCAGGTATTGCGCGCCCGAGGCTCGCAACCGCTCCTGCGCCGAGGTGAACTGGAACTCGCCGCGCTCGCGGTCGTCGGTGTCGATCGCACGCTGCAGCACGTCGAAGAT
>Ga0181529_10005656_pt1 | contig 13005 bp, 11 predicted proteins | sample PEATcosm2014_Bin_36_FD_119763 | JGI IMG/M metagenome (GOLD analysis project Ga0181529, IMG submission 119763) | Peatland microbial communities from MTU Mesocosm Facility, Houghton, MI, USA - PEATcosm2014_Bin10_30_metaG | ecosystem: Environmental > Terrestrial > Soil > Wetlands > Peat | place... | reverse complement strand
TTCCGGACTGGCGGACACGGCACACAGAACCGATTGTCGAGTTGAGCCCCTGTTCATGAATGTTGGTTCAACCAGCGTTGACCACCCACCTGCTTTGCAGGCCGGTTTCTAATGCGGATAGTATGGGTCTGCGCGCGGAATTACAAGTCTTGTGCGAGGTAGGGGCGGTGTGCTACGTTCTTGTCCCGCCACTTTTGGGAACTTCGCGCCCAAAACGGAGAGAGCCCGCCCTACGACCCGGTCTTGCGCTCTTCTTCGAGAACCTGATCCAGCAGCCCGCGCAGGTTGGCGGCCCGCGCATGGCCCTGCCGCGCATCGGCGCCGCCGGCCTGGGCGGCCTGCGACAGTTCGTCGGCAAGATTGAGGGCGGCCAGCACAGCCACACGCAGCGAGTCCACCGTGCGGCCCTGCGCCGCCACGGCGCGCATCCGCGCGTCCACCAGCTCGGCCAGGCGGCGGATATGGTCCGCATCCTGCCCTGAGAGGTGATAGGTCTGGTCGTAGATTTTGACGGTGACGTAGCCGCGGTGTTCTTCAGCCAAGGCAGGCCTCACAGTTCCAGTGCATCCAGTTGCTCCAGCAGCCGCTCCACGCGCTGCCGCACATGGTCGCGCTCGGCGTGCAACGAGCTGACTTCCTTTTGCAGATTCTCGACCAGCGGCGCCTGCTCGCGCAATTGGAGTTCGGCCGCGGCGGCGCGTTCCTCGGCGGCGGCGCGGGCCAGCCGCTCCCGCTTCACCAGGTTGACCGCGCGCAGAATCCGCTCCTCCAGCGCAGAGAAATCGTCCACGCTCAAGGCCAGGGCGCCCGATTCTGCAACCGGCCGCGACTGCTCCGCCTGCGGTGACTCCGGCTCCGCGAGCGGCTGCTCCGGCTGCAACAGCGGCTGCGCGGGCTGCGCAGAAGACTGTTCCGGCTGCTCTTCGCTCTCGACTTCCGACTCCCAGAAGGACTGCGACATCAATGAAAACCTCCGCGCAAATGCGCCTGATCCGTGCAAGTATAACGCGGATTCGGGTTGATTCTTCGCCTAAGTGCGCAGCCGCGCGCCTGCCTTGCCAACAGCTTCCACCACCTGCGCCTGGAAGTTCTTCAGCTCCTCCTCGCGCAGTGTGCGGTCGGGCGCCTGAAAGGTCGCACCCAGCAGAAGCGAATACTCGTGTGCATTGCTTGCCTTGTCGACGAGACGATTGTCCAGACTCGTGTCGCGATACACCTCGCGCACCCGCCACTCGACCAGTTCCGGAATCCGCAGGCCGGCCAGCGCCTCGTCAATCTCCTCCCACGCAATGCTTTCGTCCAGAACCAGGGAGAAGTCGCGGCGAACAGGCTGGAAGCGCGAGATTTCCTTTGCAACGGGCTTGCGCAAGGCCAGCTTGTAGAGCCGATCGAGATAAAGCTCACCCACAAGCACCGTCTCCTTCAGTTTGCGCGTCGCGGCGTGGCTGGGATGCAGTTGGCCAAACCACCCCACGGTGACGCCATCGACGGCCACACGGGCGCTGCGGTAGGGATGCAGCCAGGGCGGCGTCAGGCCGGCATCGGTCACAAAGCTGTCGAAGTACACGGCCTTGGAGTCGAACCTCGCCAGAACCTGCTCGACGACGCCCTTCACGTCGTAAAACTCGATGGTCCGCGCAGCGTGAAGCGGACCCTGCTCGGGCAGGCTGCCCACGGCTCCGAAAGCCAGCGCGGGGCGCTCTTCCACCTTTTCCGCCACGCCGTTTGAACTTGCCCCGCTGAAGACCGTGCCCAGCTCGAACAGGCGCACATCGCTTACGTCGCGGTGCAGATTCCCGGCGATCATCGCCAGCATTCCAGGCACCAGCGACGGACGCAGAAAACCCGCCTCCTCGCTGAGCGGATTGCCCAATGGAACCGAGAGCCCCGGCTGCGGAGCCGTCAACTCGGCTTCGGCCGCCGAGCAGAAAGTGCTGGAAATCGCCTCATGGAATCCGGCCGCCAGCAACGTGCGGCGCACCGCAGCCTCGCTCTCCGCCCAGGGCAACGCGCACACACCTTCGCCGAACGACGGCAGCGTATTAGCAAAGCGGTTGTAGCCATAGACACGTGCAACCTCTTCGATGAGGTCGATCTCGCGCTCCACATCGAGGCGCCAACTGGGCAGAGTCACTTGCCAAGCCGCGTCGTCCGCGCTCGCTGGCTTGCTGACCTGCTGGCTTGCGAGTCCGCATCCCAATGCTGCCAGCACGCTCTCGACGGTCGCGGGGGTGATGCCTTCCTCGTCCACCGTAGTGCCGAGGATGCGCCGCACTTCGCTGAGCTTGAGCGCTATGGGCTTTCGATTAGCCGTGCGCGCTTCAATCGCGGGCACGCGCACGTCCACCAGGTCACCCTCGATTGAGCCGCCGCTGGCCAGCAAAATCCGGCTGACCAGGGCCGAAGCGACCGGCGCGGCGTTGAAGTCCGCTCCTCGCTCGAAGCGGTGGCTGGCGTCGGTGTGCAGCCCGTGGCGGCGGGCCGTCCGCCGCACCGCCATGGGATCGAACCACGCCGCCTCAACAAGCACGTTGGTCGTCGCCGGAGTAATCATCGTGTCCCAGCCGCCCATGACTCCGGCCAGGCCCAGGGCCTTGGCGTGATCGGCCACCACCAGGTCCTCGGGATCGAGCGTGCGCTCGACGCCATCCAGCGTCTTGAGCCGTTCGCCCTTCTTGGCGCGGCGAACGACGATGCCGCCCTCGATCTTGTCCAGGTCGAAGACGTGCGTGGGCTGGCCCATCGCCAGCCAGGCGAAGTTGGTGGCGTCGACGGCATTGGAAATCTGCTTCTGCTCGAGCAGGCCAAAGTACGTGGAGACCTCAGCGCCGGGAAACCAGTCGCGCGAATCGGCAGTCTTTACATTGCGCAGCACCCGCGCCGTAAAGCGGCCGCAAGCGTCCTCAGCCTCGATGTGGACGGAAAAGGGCTTGGCGGACGGGCGGGGTTCGGGCAGCTCATACGAAAGGGTCGGGAGCGTCAGCCCATAGATCGCCGCCGCCTCGCGCGCCACGCCGTAGTGGTTCATGGCGTCTACGCGGTTCGTAGTGATGTCCATCTCAAAAAACGAGCCGTTCCCTTTGCCAAGCGGGTAAACGCCATCAACGGCAATGCCGCGCAACGTCAGGTCTTCGGCGAGTTGGGCATCGTCGACCGGCAGTCCGGGAAGGTAACTCCGAAGCCATTTGGTAAGTATCTTCATTCGTTCAATCCTCTGTTAGCGGAGTTAGCGTCGTTAGCGGAGTTAGCGGAGCTAGCGTTGTTGGCGGAGTTAGCGGAGCTAGCGTTGTTAGCGGAGTTAGCAATCAACATCCTCACCGCTCTTTCCTCGACCCATAACCGCAACTAAGCCGTTGATTAACCGCGCAACTTCCGATCCCTGTTCCATCAATTCCTGCACAAGCCTTTGGTCCAGGTAGCCTAGATCGCTGGCCAATTCGAGTTGGGTCTGCATCTCATAAAGAGACCCTCGCGCGTTTCCCAGAAAATGCCTGAACTGCGAGTCGGTCAGCCTTCCATGCCCTTCTGCGATATTGCTTGGCACAGACACGGCGGCGCGCCTGATCTGGGACAGGAGCCCATAAGCCTCGGACTTGGGCAATTCCTGGCTGAGCGCGTACGCACGCCGTGTCAGAGCCATCGCCTTCTGCCAAACAATCAGCTCCCGATAGCTCTTTGACCGCGCCACTTCGCACCCCGTAATTGACTCTTTCCAACCGTGCGAACTCCGCTAACCGCGCTTGAGCGCTGCTAACTCCGCTGCTCACACAAACTGACTTAAGAACCGCATGTCGCCCGCATAAAACTGGCCGATTTCGCTGATCCCATACTTCATCATGGCGATGCGCTCCACACCCATGCCGAAGGCGAATCCGGAGATCTTCTTCGAGTCGTAGGCGGGCTGCTTTTCCGCCGCGAAGGCGAAGACCGCCGGGTCTACCATGCCGCAGCCCAGCAACTCGATCCAGCCCGAGTCTTTACATTTGCGGCAGCCCTTTCCTCCGCAGAAGATGCAACTGATCTGCACGTCGGCCGAGGGCTCGGTGAAGGGAAAGAACGAAGGGAAGAAGCGCGTCTTCACGGCCGAACCGAACAGCGCCTTCATGGCGTGGTCCAGCGTGCCCTTCAGGTCGCTGAAGGTGATGTTGGTGTCCACGCAGAGGCCCTCGACCTGATGAAAGATTGGCGAGTGCGTGGCGTCGGCGGCATCGTTGCGGTGCACCTTGCCGGGAATGACGATGCGCACCGGCGGCGGTTGCTGCTCCATGGTCCGCATCTGCACAGGCGATGTGTGCGTGCGCATGAGCAGCCGATCGCGCTGCGGGCGCCGCTCCTGATTGGCGACGACCAGCGTGTCCTGCGTGTCCCGCGCCGGATGCCCAGGGGGAAAGTTCATGCTCTCGAAGTTGTAGAAGTCGGTTTCGACCTCGGGGCCAACGCCGACCGAGTAGCCCAGAGCGGCAAAGACGCTGGTGATCTCGTTCAGCGTGCGGGTGATCGGATGCTCGGCGCCGGTCAGCCTCTGAGTCCCGGGCAGCGTGATGTCGATGGCCTCGGCCTTGAGCGCGGCATCGCTTGGGCCCGCGCCCAGAGCCTGGTCCAGCAAGCCCTCCACCACCGCCTTGAGCGCGTTGAAGCGCACACCCAGCGCCTTCTTGGCCTCGGCAGGCGCGGCCTTCAGCCACCGGCCGGAGACTTCGTTGAGCCGGCCCTGCTTGCGGCCCAGCCATTCCAGGCGAAAGGCTTCCGCAGCCGCTTCGCCGCTGAGATTCGCCGCAGCTTCCTGCGCCTGCCGCTCCAGAGCGGCAAACGCCTGGTCCAGCGCGGCCTCGTCAAATGCCGTCAAATTGGGAATCGATTCGTTCATCATGCGTAAAGGTCAGGATAAACCACTGCATGGGGCGACCGCGGTATCCTCGTTGGCATGAGAATCTTGTGCCTTGTGTTTGCTCTGCTTTTTTCCGCCTGTTCCGCTGCTTTTTCCGTCCCGTCCGCTGGCCAAGCGGACACCCAGCCCGGCCCCGCTATTTACCCCCAGCAGGAAGGCTTTGTCGACGCGCACGGCGTGCTGATCTACTACAAGTCGCTCGGGACGGGAGACCCGCTGGTCGTCCTCCATGGCGGTCCGGGCGCCAGCCACGACTACTTTCTGCCTTACCTGTTGCCCTTGGCCCGGACACACCGGCTCATCTTCATCGACGAACGCGGTTCGGGCCGCTCGCAGCGCGTGGAAGACGCGAGTCTCTACACAGTAGAGGCGATGGTCGAGGACATTGAAGTCGTGCGCGTAGCCCTCAACCTGGGCAAGATCTCGCTGCTCGGCCACAGTTGCGGCGGCGTGCTGGCCCAGGCTTACGCCCTCAAATATCAGCAGAACCTCTCGCACCTGATTCTCAACAGCACCTTCCCCTCGACCCGCCAGATGAACGAGGTACTGGCCCGCGAAAAGGCGCAGATGCCGCCCGCCAAACTCGCGCGCCTGAACCAACTGGAGCAGGCCGGCCTGTTTGGCAAGGGCGAGGCCTGGGAACACGGACGCTATCCGGCAGAGTACGCCTCCCTCGCCTGGGGAACGGGCTATTTCCCTTTCCTTTACGGCGCACGCCCCGACTCCAACTACGACCCTGCCGCTGGCAATGCTCCGACCAACTGGGAGCTCTACCGCGCAATGTGGGGCTCGCACGGCGAGTTCGTCATCGACGGCAACCTCCGTTCCGTCGAGTACGTAGACCGCCTGCCCTCGATTTACGTTTCCACGCTGATCCTTGTCGGCGACCACGACGAGTGCGACCCCTCGCTGAGCAAGGAGATGCACGACAAAATCGCCGGCTCCCGGCTCGCAATCCTGCCCAACTCGGGGCACATGAACTTTGTGGACCAGCCTCTGCTCTGGCAGAAGACGGTGGAGGAGTTTCTGGCCGCGAAGTAGGCCTCTGAAACGCGGAACGGCCCGGAATCCTGAGGATTCCGGGCCGTTCGATCTTCGTGCTGCAACTGGCTCAGGCTGCCTTCTGCTCCGCTGCCAGCGCGGCCTTGGCCTGCTCCACCAGCGCGGTGAAGCCCGCCGCGTCCTTCACGGCGATGTCGGCCAGGATCTTGCGGTCCAGTTCGACGCCAGCCTTCTTGAGGCCGTTGATTAGCTGCGAATAGCTGAAGTTGTTCAGCTTGCAGGCGGCCGAGATGCGAACGATCCACAGCGAACGGAACTGCCGCTTCTTCTGTTTGCGGCCGATGTAGGCAAACTTGAGGCCGCGTTCGACGGCTTCCTGGGCTGCCTGGTAGAGCTTGGATTTGGTAAGGAAATAACCGCTTGCGCGTTCAAGAATCTTCTTGCGGCGGTCATTCCGCTTGGTACTGCGTTTTACGCGGGGCATAGGATAATCTCCGTTTTGCGTTCGTTTGTCAGGCGGCTGGAGGCAGGAGGCCCAAACCCCTGAGGGCCGGGTGGTAAACCTCTTCACTCGCTCATATCAAGCCTTGATTTCTCGGCTGGCTCGGACTTGAAAACTGTCCGATCGGCCGGGGGCCCGCGCAACGCGTTCGCTGGGGCCCTGAAGCGCCGTCTCCTATGTCAGGAGCCGGCACAGCAATCAGGCGTAGGGAATCATGCGCGCTGCCTTCTTGTAATCGCCATCGGAGACGAACAGGGTCCGTCCCAGCTTGCGCTTGGTCTTGGGCGACTTCGAAGTAAGGATGTGCCGCGTCTTCGTCTGCCCCCGCTTGATCTTGCCGGTGGCAGTCTTGCTGAAGCGCTTCTTCGCGCCCGTATGGGTCTTCAACTTGGGCATTTTCTTCTCTTTGTCCGCCAGAGCGGGTCAATTCCAGATTGGGCACTCTGACGCATAGCCCGTGGGACAGGGGCTTCCCTGCCCTCTTGAGGCTTCAACCAGTATACAGCAGGCCGCGAAAAGCGGCGACTGGCTCGGCAAACGGAGTGAAAGACCGGCTTCTGCCCCAGCCTCGCCGGACTGCGCAGGCAAGATTGAACTGGCCGGATTCAACACGCGCGCGTTCAAAGACAAGGCAGGCCCCGCCTGCAGTCTCCATAACTCTGAGACTGCGCGGGAGGCCTGGATGCTCTTGCGACTGCTGAAGGGCTTACTGCGCCTGCTGAACCGGCGCTGGCGCTGACGGGGCCGCGGCAGGCTTGGGCTTGGGCGCTTCCTGCTTTTTCGACGGCGCCAGAATCGCGTGCAGGATGGTCCCTTCCATGCGCGGCATGAACTCCACCACTCCGGCATCGCCAATGTCCTGGATGAGCCGGTTGACGATGGCATAGCCGAGATCGCGATGGGCCATCTGGCGGCCGCGGAAGCGCAGACTGGCCTTCACCTTGTCGCCGCCGACGAGAAATTTGACCGCCTGGTTCTTCTTGGTCTGGTAGTCGTGCTCGTCCACGGTCACGGAGAACTTGACCTCCTTGACCGTAATCACCTTCTGCTTTTTCTTGGCGGCGCGTTCGCTCTTTTCCTTCTCGTAGAGGAAGCGGCCGTAATCCTGGATGCGACAGACAGGGGGAACCGCGTTGGGCGAAACCTCTACCAGGTCGAGGCCTCGTTCGCGGGCAATCTTCAACGCCTCAAATGGCGGCAGAATGCCCATCTGTTCGCCGTTTTCGTCGATCACGCGGATTTCGCGCGCACGAATTCTATCGTTGATGCGGATAAAGGACTTTGCCGAACGTTTGTCGAGTGCGATGATGCTCCTCCAAGAGTCGCCGGTGCCCGCCTCCGGGGACAGACCGGAATCGCCGCAGGCGCACGGACGCACACTGAGTATAGCATTGGCTTGGCTTTGCTGAACGCGTGGGGTCTTCGTTGGGCTTGAGGGTCAGAGAGCGCTGGGCCCGGGGTCCAGCCGGATATGGGAGCCGGTTTCGCTCAAAAGGACGTCTCCATCGCCCCATTCTGAACACTCTTAGCGCTTTCCCGTCTCCGCTTCCAGCGCCCCTGCGGCATTCAAACCGGTCACCCGCACCCGCACCAGCCGGTTGGCTGGCTGGCAGCCCTCCAGTTCCACCGGGAGGAAGTTTTCCGTGAGTGCGGCGACGCGGCCACGAGCGGTCAACTCCGACGGGGTGTGCAATGTGATGGCTTCCAGTTCCCTTCCGACAAAACTCCTCCGGTGCGCCTGGGTCTTCTCGGCAGCCAGAGCGCGGAGTGCGGCCATCCGTTCCTCAACCGCGGGAGCCGGAACCGGGTGCCCGCTGTGGAGCGCCCAACCCGGCGTTCCAGGCCGTGGCGAGAAGGGGAACATGTGCAGGTAGCCGAAGGGCAGAGCCCTGACCAGCGCCAGCGTTTCCTCAAATTCCAGGTTCGTTTCGCCGGGGAAACCCACCATCACGTCCGCGCCCAGGGTCAGGTCCGGCCCGGCTGCGCGTAGCAGAGCTTCGACCTTTTCAACATAGTGCCAGGGCCGGTAGCGCCGGTGCATGCGCCGGAGAACGGCGTCGGATCCGGACTGGAGCGGCAGGTGCGCATGACGGGCCAGGCGAGCCTTGACCGCTCCTCCGTCGCCGCCGCCAGGATTGCCGAACTCCGCCATCAGACCGATCAGTTCCGCGTCCCAGTCCATGGGCTCGATGGAGCTGAGGCGCAGGCGGGGCAGGGCCGTCTCGTCGAAGATGCGGCGGATCAGCCGGGCCAGACCGGGCTTTCCCGCGCCTTCGCTGGCGGCCAAATCCCGTCCCCACCGGCCAAGGTTGATCCCTGAGAGCACCAGCTCCTTGCCTCCGACGGCCACAAAGCCCTCCACTTGCCGGAGAACGGCTGCGCCGGGCAGGCTCTTGGACGAACCGCGGGTTTGAGGAATCACGCAAAACGTGCAGCGGTTGCCGCAGCCTTCCTGGATTTTGAGGTTGGGCCGGGTCTGCGCGCCGGGAACAACCTGTGCCTCCTCAAGGAAGGAGTGGGCAAAGCGGTCATCGGCCCAAATGGGAGCCTGCGCGGGCGTTGCGGCGCTCGCCAGCAGCGACTGAACGGATACCAATCCGGCGGGCAAATTGGTATCCGTTTCATCTCGGCCCGGAACAAGGCCCAGAATAATCTCCGGCGCCAGGGCCTTGTGGCTGTTGCCCACCACGGCGGCCACACCGGCCAAGCCGGCCAGTTCCTGCGGCGCGCGCTGGGCATAGCAGCCGGTGACCACGATGCGCGCCTCCGGGTTGAGCCGGTGCGCGCGGCGAATGAAGGCGCGGGCGGCACGGTCGGCCTCGGCCGTGACGCTGCAGGTATTGACGACCACTACATCGGCTTCCGTGGCCTGCTGCATGCAATGCCCCGCGGCGCGCAGACGGTCGCTGACCGCCTCGCCATCGGCGCGAGCGGCCCTGCAGCCGAAGTTCTCCACATGAAATCCAGGCACGACTCCAGTCTACCCGGAGCCTGAAGAGCAAAACAGGGCCTCCTTTATACTGAAGTCTGACCGCATTCGTCCCCACGGCTGCCCCCGACATCATGCCATCCTCTTCCCCTGCAATCCCGTCAGCCTCGTCAACCCCGGCCAACAAGGGCGGAACGTGGCACATCATCACGTTTGTTTACTTCACCTTCATCTGCTACCTGTCGATCGGGCTGCCGCTGGCCGTGCTGCCGCCGTATGTGCATCTGCGCATGGGGTATAGCGCCGCGCTGGCCGGGCTGGTGATCAGCATCCAATACATCGCCACGCTGGCCAGCCGGCCCTGGGCCGGGCGCATCTCAGACCGCGCCGGGGCCAAGGTGTCCGTGCTTTGGGGCATGGGAGCCTGCGCCATGAGCGGGGCGCTGCTGATGGCCGCGGCCGTGCTGCGCCCCATCCCCTGGCTCAGCATTACGGTACTGATCCTCAGCCGGCTGGTGCTGGGGGCGGGTGAAAGCCTGGGGTCGACTGGCTCGACACTGTGGGGCATCACCAGCGCCGGCCCGGCCAGCACAGCCAAGGTCATCTCCTTCAACGGCATCAGCACCTATGGCGCCATGGCCCTGGGCGCTCCGCTGGGAGTGGTGCTCGATCAGCGATGGGGCTTGGGGTCGATCGGCCTGCTTACCCTGCTGGTGGGCGTCATCAGCCTCGTCCTGGCTAGCCGCAAGTGTCCGGTCACGGTCGCCCCCGGCGAGCATCTGCCCTTCCGCGACGTGATGTTCCGCGTGGCCCCGCACGGCATGGGCCTGGCGCTGGGCGGAGTGGGTTACAGCGTGCTGGCCACGTTCGTCACCCTGTTCTATGCCAGCCGCCACTGGAACGGAGCGGCCCTGTGCCTGACCGCCTTTGGGCTGGCCTTCATTGCCGCGCGGCTGCTCTTCATCCAGGCCATCAACCGCGTGGGCGGATTCCCGGTGGCCATGGCCTGCCTCGCGGTCGAATCCCTGGGACTGCTGCTGCTCGGGAGCGCCCACTCGCCGTGGACAGCCTTCGCTGCCGCCGCAATCACCGGATTCGGCTTCTCGCTGGTGTTTCCCGCCCTGGGCGTGGAAGCGGTGAAGCGCGTCACGATGAACAATCGCGGCACGGCGCTGGGCGTCTTTACCGCGTTTGCCGATGTCTCCTTCTTCCTGACCGGCCCGATCGCCGGCGCGGTCATCGGCGGTTTCGGCTACGCCAGCGTGTTTCTGTTTGCGCTGGCGTGCGTTCTGGCGTCCCTGGGCATTGTGATCGCGCTCAGGCAAATGCAGAGAGATTGAAGCTTCCCTTAACGAGCGCGGCTGGCGAATTCCACCTGTGATGGCGCGGAAATTCGCGCAGATTTCTCTGAATTTCGCGCAATTTGCCCGGAGTTTCGCGCACCTAAAACCGGAACCTGCCGGTCTTGCAGCTTGACAGCTTCTGTGTGTTCTCGCGTGGAATCAGCTCGTAGGCATTTGATATTTCTATATCTTCAGTTTCTTTCGGATTCTATTGGCGGAAAATAGTGCGCATCCTTATGGGCGGAAGTTTATACTCCCCGGGAGGTGAGGGGGTACGGAGGTACAGAACAAAACACTCAAGCAAGTGAGCAATATTGAGCAGAATTCATCTGGTTCTCCGGGTGAACATAGAGACGGCGTTAGCCTATGCGGGAAACTTCCGCAAGGCGATGCCTGCGCTGCCGTGATTGACCCGGAATCGCGTTGATGGCGTCAGCCCGTCAGAAATGCTCCGCTGCACCGCTCTAAGGTGTTTGCCTCCATGGACTTTGATTCATTCAATGGAATCGCCGATGGCTCCACGCACGATGTGGATGCTGCAGATGATGAACCGGGAATGCGAAACGAACCTTCGCAACGGTGCAAAAATGTCGATAACGAATGGCAGCAGTACGACATTTGATCCCGCCGCTTTTCTTGCTAACGCCGGGCTTGGCCGAAAAACGATTGAAGTGAAGCCCAAAGACACCTTTTTTTGCCAGGGAGACAAGGCGGACTCGGTCTTCTTTTTACAGCGGGGTAGGGCAAAACTCACTGTCGTGTCCCAGAGCGGAAAAGAAGCCACGATCACGCTTCTAGGCGCAGGTGACTTCGTTGGAGAAGAGTCGCTGGCGGCAATCGAGGGGTTGCGTTTGGCGACGGCCACTGCCATCAATACCTGCACAGCGCTCAAAATTGGGAGAGCTGAAATGGCCCGCGTCATGCACGCTGAACCTGCTTTCGCGGACTTTTTCATGAAATTCCTGCTCGCGCGCAGTATGAGAACCCAGGCCGATCTTGTCGATCAACTCTTTAACTCCAGCGAAAAGCGCCTGGCGCGAATTCTTCTCTTGATGGCAGAATTCGGAAGGCCCGGTGAACCGGAAACGTCCATTCCTCCCATTACTCAGGAAACCTTGGCGGAGATGATCGGCACCACCCGGTCTCGGGTGAGCTTTTTCATGAATCGCTTCCGCAAGCTCGGCTTTATCGATTACAACGGCCGCATCCAGGTGCATAAGTCGCTTCTGAATGTGGTACTGCTCGATCAATTGACCGAGAGCGACTCGGAAGAACCCGCGATTCAATGATCGGCGCCGGGTTGGCGATTTCAGGAATCATCCGTCCGCCGTCTCAATCTCACAGTGGGTGCTTTCTCGCAGTTGGAGCGGGGCGTGAAGCGGCCAAAAGACCGGCGCTGGCCTTGTTCAACGTCATTCGCCGCAAGGGCTTTCAGGCCATTCTCCAGCAGCGACAAACCTGCCGCAACGCATCTGAAAACATCTGGCGGCCATTCAGCGCATGGGAACGCTTTTCCGGTCGATAAAAGCACGGCGGCCACCCTGAAGGGTGGCCGCCGCTGTCTTGCTTGGGGTGAGAAAGCGGCTTACCGCTCGCTCTTCCAGTTGATCAGGTCGCCAAGGGTCGTGGTGGAGCTGGAGACGGGGTGCTTGTGGCCCTCCGCCTTGTAGCTCTCCACCTGAGCGCGACTGGCCTCCTGGCCGATGGCGCGCAGGCTCAAGCCTACCTTCTTCTCTTCCACGTTGATCTTGATGATCTTGAAGTCGTGCTCGAGGCCCGTTTCAAGCTTGGACGGTCCACCGTCGTCGCCGGCTTCGGAGATGTGGCAAAGACCCTCCACTCCCTCCGCGATCTCGACAAAAGCGCCGAACTGCGCGGTGCGCAGAACCTTGCCATGGACCACGTCGCCTACCCGGTGCGTGGCAAAGAAGCTCTCCCACACGTCAGGCTGCAACTGCTTGATGCCCAGCGAGAGGCGGCGATTCTGCGGCTCGACACCGAGAACGACAGCCTTCACCTTTTCACCCTTCTTGACGATTTCAGAGGGGTGCTTGACGCGCTTGGTCCAGCTCAGGTTGGAGACGTGCACCAAACCGTCGATGCCGTCCTCGATCTCGATGAAGGCGCCAAAGTCGGTGAGGTTGCGAACACGGCCCTCGACCACGGTTCCGGCCGGATAGCGCTCGGTGAGGTTCTCCCAGGGATTGTCCATCAGCTGCTTCATGCCCAGCGAGATGCGGCGGTCGGCCGGATTCACGCTCAGCACAACCGTCTCGACTTCGTCGCCCGGCTTGACCAGCTTGGAGGGGTGCTTGAGGCGCTTGGACCAGGTCATCTCAGA
>Ga0181529_10005654_pt1 | contig 13006 bp, 10 predicted proteins | sample PEATcosm2014_Bin_36_FD_119763 | JGI IMG/M metagenome (GOLD analysis project Ga0181529, IMG submission 119763) | Peatland microbial communities from MTU Mesocosm Facility, Houghton, MI, USA - PEATcosm2014_Bin10_30_metaG | ecosystem: Environmental > Terrestrial > Soil > Wetlands > Peat | place... | reverse complement strand
CAGGAAGCCACGGGCGGATACTGGTATGACATCTACAAGGGCGACCGCGGTCGTCTGCGTCAGGGCCTCCAGTATGGCTACACAGTACGCGAAGCATGGTCGGGCGCCAGCGGCATCGGCGCCAAGGGCATCGACAACATGATCTTCACCAGCCTCCGTTACTACCTCCCGTAAGCTGAACCTCACACCCAGCAAAAAGGACCCGCTTCGGCGGGTCCTTTTTTTGCTCTCGGCGCAGGTTCTACAGATGCACATAGCGCAGATCGGCAGACCGGGCCGCGCCCTATCGCCTGTTCGCTGGAAAGTTGAAATTGACTTTTTCAGGATCGACCAGTATCTTGAAAAACAATACCGATATGACTTGTTGTCTCCCCACCTGTCGATAAAGCTCGGCCGCCCCATGCGGGCCAGGGATCCACGGTCCCAACTCTTCCACAATTCCAAAACTCAAAGAGGTATCCAAAGTGCGAAAAGCTCTTTATGCCGTTGTATCTGCTTCTCTGCGTCAAACGCAGCGACCGATTTCTGCTGGGCCCTTTACATATATGATTTGTTGTCCTCCTGCCTGTCGATAAAGTTCTGCCCCTATGCGGGCCCTGGGGCATAAGCTCCCAGCCCTTGCAAATCCCAAAAATTCAGTTTCGACTTCCAGGATTCAAAGGAGAACCCAACGTGCAAAAGGCTCTTTATTCTGCTCCGTCTGTCTTTCTACGCCGGTTGCCGCTATCGATCTCTGCTGTGCTTTCCCTGTTCGTTGTGGCGACAAGCCTGCCGCTTGCCGCGCAGGACGACCTCACCACGCGCAACGCAACTTCCGGATACCATGGCGCATTCATCACCGGGCCGGCCTCGAACCCGCTGAGCTTCCTGAACGGCGCGGCCTGGCGTACTACAGGCAACCCGGCGCCCTACGACTTTCACGACTTTGCCCCGGCAACTTCCGCTGACGAAAGGCTGCCCAAGTGGATCGATCTGCAGGCCGAGGAGCGATTCCGCTACGAGGGTTACGACAACAACAGCTTCAAAGCGAAAGTCGATGACTCCTACCTGCTGAATCGCTTCCGTTTCCAGGTGGATTTGCATACGCCGAGTTGGCTGCGGGTTACGGCGCAGGTGCAGGACGCGCGTTCGGGCTTTCAAACCCCGCCCATCGGCCCGCCCAACACTGTTCGCTGGGATCTCAAGCTGGCATATGTAGAGGTTGGCGCTCCGGAGAAGCACTGGTTCAGCCTCCGCGTGGGCCGGCAACTCATCAATTACAACAACACCATCATCGCCGACTCCGAGTGGCGCAACCAGGCCCGTTCCTACGATGCGGCGGTGCTGAACCTGAACGCAAAGCGCGAGCACCTGGGCATCTTCGCTGCCTCGGCTGTGGTGCCGCAGGCCTATGGCGTGAGCCCCCATCAGGAAGGCAACAACATCTACGGAGCCTACGCCCGCCTCGATGATTTCCTGGTGCCGCACTCAAGTATTGAACCGTTCTTCCTGTGGCGCGTGCAGCATGCTGAGGTGGTGGAACCGGCCGCTGCCAAGACCACCGGCAAGGAGGACGAGAAGGCTTTTGGCGTGCGCTTGAAGGGCCAGGCCCACACGGCGTTCGATTACGGGGGCGAGGTGATCCTTGAAACCGGCACCGTGGGAAAGCAGCCGCTTCGAGCCTCGGCAACGCAGGCAGGCGCTTCTTACCAGTTCCTCAATACCGCGGCCAAACCGCGCGTATTTACTCAATACGACTACGCCACCGGCAACAGCAATCCTGCACATAACGGATCGCACACCACCTTCGACACAATCTACCCGACCGCCCACGACCGCTTTGGCATCACCGACCTCTTCGGCTGGCAGAACATTGAGTCGGTGCGCGCCGGAGTGACCGTCGAGCCTCACCGCCGACTCACCTTGACGGCGCAAGGGCTCGATATTTGGGCGGCCGACGCGCTGGACTCGATCTACAACACCTCGGGCAGCGCGATCGTAGCCAACAAGACCGACCACGGCCGCCACGTGGGCGCGGAAATCGACGGCTACTCCTGGTATGAGTTGAACAAGCACTTCAACGTGGGCGGCGGCATCGGCTACTTTGGCGGAGGCCAGTTCCTGACCAATGTGACAACCAGCCACTCATACAGGACCTGCTACATCGCGCTGAACTTCAAAGACAACGGAAAGAAGTAGCGAACGCAGTGCCGGGTGCCCCATCCTTTCCCGCGTATTTTGCGGGAAAGGGTGGGAAACAAGGGCACTGATTTCTCGCCGCATCAATACGGTGGGAGGGAACAACGCCAGACACGGGCCGGATCAATAGAATGGAAGAGTGAGCCTGACATTCGATATTCTCGCAACGGCTGAGTCCGGTGGCCGTCGCGGCCAGCTTCATCTGCCCCATCGCACCGTGCAGACGCCGGTCTTCATGCCTGTCGGCACGCTCGGCACGGTCAAGGCCGTTCCCCAGGACGTTCTGGAGTCCCTCGGCGCCGAGATCATTCTCGGCAACACCTATCACCTCTACCTGCGCCCCGGCCACGAGCCCATCCGCCGCATGGGCGGACTGCACAAGTTCATCAGCTGGCCCCGCGCCATGCTCACCGATTCGGGCGGATTCCAGGTCTTCAGCCTCGCCCAACTGCGCAAGGTCACCGACGACGGCGTCCGCTTTCAGTCCCATCTGGACGGCAGCCGCCACTTCTTCACGCCCGAGCATTCCATCGATGTCCAGATCGCCCTCGGCGCTGACATCCTGATGGCCTTCGACGAGTGCACCGAGTACCCCGCCGGCCGCAACCGCGCCGAAGACAGCCTCCGCCTCACCCTCGCCTGGGCCGAGCGCTCGCTCAACCACTTTCGCGCCCATTGTCACGAGGTTCCCTGGTACGAGGAGCGGAGCGGTCGCCGCCAGAGTCTCTTCGGCATCGTGCAGGGCGGCATGTATCGCGACCTGCGCCGTGAGAGCGCCGAGCGCCTCATAGAAATGGATTTTGACGGCTACGCCATCGGCGGTCTCAGCGTCGGCGAGCCCCGCGACCTGACCCTGGAGATGATCTCCGAAGTCCTGCCTCTGTTGCCCGCCGACAAGCCCCGCTACGTGATGGGGGTCGGCTATCCCGACGAGATCGAACAGTACGCCCGTCTCGGCGTCGACATGATGGACTGCGTGCTGCCCACCCGCGCCGCCCGCCACGGCCTGCTCTTCACCAGCGAGGGCCGCATCAACATCAAAGGCAAGAAATATTCAGAAGATCAGGGCCCGCTCGATCCCGAGTGCAGTTGCCCGGTCTGCCGCCGCTACAGCCGCGCCTACCTGCGCCACCTCATGCATTCCGGCGAAGCGCTCAGCGGCACGCTCAACTCGATCCACAATCTGGCCTACTATCTCGGCATCATGGAGCGGGTGCGCGCCAGTCTCGCACCGCAACTCTGAGGCGCGCACAACCAATCAAAAACTGGGTGCCCCACCCTCGCCGCGCTCTTGTTCTTGCGGCTAGGGTGGGAAGCAGAAAGACTCTCAACGCCGAATCACTACGAGCGACGCAATCCTCTCACGCCATCGAAGCCACCGGCGCAGATCTCCGCGCGTCGCGGAACGCAATCGCCAGGTTCACCGCCGCCGCCGACCACAGCAGAATTCCGGTGCCGAGTGCGGACACTCCCTGCAGGTGCTCCACCGGAACCAGCAGAGCGCTGGCTGCCGCCCACAGCACCATGATCGCCCCGGCCCGGTAATGCGCCGGATAGTGGAACAGCCGTCCCAGCGGAAACATGTGCAGCCCCACAATCGCGGTGATCGCGCACATCAAGTACGCGTCCAGATGCAACTTCGCGAGCGTAAACGCTGTCACCCCGACCGCAATCCACTCGGCCGCGTTGATCCATGCGAAGGCTCGTCCCACCGCCGGATCGTCCGGAACCCGCGGCCAGCGCCTTGCCAAGCGCATCAACTGCAGCGCCGCCGCCACCAGTGCCGCCAGGCCCGCCAAAAGCGCAACCACCGTCGTCGCGCCCAGCCATTCCAGCGCATAAAACGAAAGCCCCAGCCAAAGCGCTCCGAATCCCGCGCAAAACAATGCGCCCGTCGCCCTGCCGCTCAATTGATTGGCTGTTTCAATCCTCTGCATCGCCGCCTCCTCTAGGGATCAAGTTGTCTTGCGCTGGAATTGTCAGGCGTCCAGCGCTCCACCCAGCAGTTGTTTGAGTGCGCCAACGTACTCCGTCAGCGCCGTGCGCCCGGCTTCGGTCATTCGATAGAGCGTCTGCGGCTTCCGTTGTACAAACTTCTTCTCCACTGCCACGTAGCCGGCTTCCTCCAGCTTCAGCAGTTGCGCGCCCAGGTTGCCGTCCGTCGAGCCGGTCTTCGCGCGCAGCCAAGTAAACTCCGCCTCTTCCACCCCCACCAGCAACGACAGCAAGGCCAGGCGCAGCTTTCCATGAACCACGGGATTCAACTCCGGCAACTCAGGCATGGCGTGCCCTGCTCTCGCGCGATTCCGCGATCATTCCATAGATGCCAAAGACGATCTGGCAGAGGAAAATGGCCGCCAGCAGCATCATGGTGGCCTGCTTTTCGCTGCCCTGTACGCATACCCAGCAGGTCGCCCACCAGATCAAGGTGCAGCCGAGTTGCACCTTCCATTTAAGAATCATGCCGGAAGCAGCGTTCGCGGTCCCCAGCATGGCCGCCACAATCCCCATGAACACTTGCGTCTCAAGAAGACCGTGCGAGCCAAGCGCCAGCAGCAGAACAAACATGGAAATTCCCACCGCCGCCCACACCGAGCCGATCGCCCGCCCAATCGTCGTCCGCGGCTGCTGCCGAGCCTTGCGTGAAGCTGCGATTCCCGTCAAAACAGCGGTTGCGGTCATTGTCACCGGCCAGGCCAGGCTGCTCTTGCCCCAGGTCGCCCATGCCATTGCCACGTAATAGGCCACGCCCCACAGCACAAAGCTCCAACCCCAGCCCTCCTGACCGCGCCTGCCCTCGGCGATCATGTTCTCGATCAAAGCCAGCCGGCCCTTCAACTCCTGCCTGTCCATCTCTTCCATCTTTGCGCTCCTCCTCGATCCGCTCGAACCTGGTAGAGAAATCCTTGTTAAGGAGTACTCTATAAAACAGAGCAAAAGAAGTCAAGCGGTTTTTGTGACCTTTTCCGCAATTGTCAGGGATTACGCCGGAAGCGCCAGCCGCTTGTCAGGGCTCTTCTCTGGGTGCCCCACCCTCGCCGCGCTGTTGTTCTTGCGGCTAGGGTGGGATAGCTCCCTGTACTCGTCCTGGAAGCTATTCAACTCGTCCACCACCCGCTCCATCAGCCCCGCCCAGTCGCCTTGCACTCGCTGCCGCAGCAGCCGCGCCGTGGGATACCAGGGCGTCGTCTCGATGTGCCGCATCCATCGCCAGTCTGCCAGGTGAGGCAGCAGGATCCACACCGGCTTGCCCATCGCCCCGGCCAGGTGGGCAACGCAGGTGTCGGTCGTGATCACCAGGTCAAGCGTCTCTATCAATGCCGCGGTCTCCGCCAGGTTGGCCTCCTGGCTCGATCCGTCCAGCACGCGCACATCTTCAGGCAAGCCTGCCAACTGCAGGGCCGGCTCGCCCTTCTGCAGCGAAATCCATGTGACCCCAGGCACGCGCAGCAGCGGCAGCAGCGTTTCGAGCCGGGTTGAGCGGTTCTTGTCCGCCTTGTACCCCGGATTTCCCGCCCAGGCCACGCCCACCCGCACCGGATGCTCCCCTGGGCGCGCATCGGCAAATAGCACCCGCTTTTCCTCCACCAGTTTCGGTTCGGCCGCCACATATGGTCCGCTCCACGGAACCGTATCGACCGTTGTCTCGAAGACCGCCGGCAGGCTCATCAGCGGGCATTCCAGGTCGAAATCCGGCGGCTTGATTCCCAGTTCGAAGATCTCCGCCGCTCCCGACTGCACCGGCCCCAGGCTTCTCAGCAGCCGCTTCACGCCGCTTTGCACCTGCAGCAGGACTGTGCCGCCCCGCTCCGTCACCATCTGCACGTAGCGGCTGAATTGAATCGAATCGCCCAGCCCCTGCTCGGCGTGCAGCAGCACCCGCCGGCCCTCCAGCGGCTCGCCCTTCCAGCGCGGTTGCTTGAAGATCCTCGGCAGACGGTGCACCGCGCGGAAGGTCCAGCGCGCTTCGTAGCCAACCCACCCGCGCTTGAAATCCCCTGTGCGCAGCCGCGTCATGGCCAGGTTGTAGTTCGCGCCGGGACAATCCGGGTCGCGTTCTACCGCCTTCTCGTGCGCCAGCAGCGCCTCATCCACCCGTCCCAGGTCCAGCAGCGAATTGCCGCGGTTCGACGGCGCGGCCCGGTTGCCCAGCTCTTCGGCCCGCTGAAACACCTCCACAGCATCGGCAAAACGCCCTTCCGTATGCAGCAGGATGCCGTGCATGTTCACCGCTTCCGGGTTCTCCGGATCGCGCGCCAGCGCCCACCGCAGCCAGCCCCAGGCTCCCGCCATGTCCTGTTCGCCGCAGCAGAACTGCGCCCACGTCACATGCGTGTCTACCCGTTCCGGCTCCAGTTCGAAGGCCTTCTGCAGATACGTCCTCGCCTTTTCCGGCTGTTTGCGATCCCGCTCGATGCAGGCCAGGTTCAGCCACGCGCCCACCAGGTCCGGACGCAGTTCGAGCGCCTTCACCAGCGCCGCCTCGGCGTACATCTCGCGTCCCTGCTCGCGCAGCAGGCTGCCCATGTTCAGCCAGGCGGCGGCAAAGTCCGGCCGGGCCACCAGCGCCCGGCGGTAGGCGGCCTCAGCCTCCTTGGCCCTGCCCATCCGCACCAGCACGAATCCGCAGGAAAACTCCGCCTCCGCCAGACGCGGTTTCAGCTCCAGCGCCTTGCGATAGCATTCCAGCGCCTCTTCGTTGCGGTTCAGGCAGGCCAGCGAGTGGCCCAGTCCCATCTGGGCGCTGGCCAGCGCGGGGTCCTTCTGAAGCGCCAGCCGGTATTCGCGGACCGCCTCTTCCGGCCGGTCCAGCGCGATCTTCAGCTCACCCAGTCCCATCCGCGCCAGCGGATTCATTCCATCCAGGCTGATGGCCTGCAGATAGGCCTGCTCGGCCTCCACGCAGCGTCCGGCGGCTTTTTGCGCCTGCCCCAGCGCTACCCACGCCGGAATCATCTCCGGCGCAGCCTGCACCGCCGCCTCCGCCATCCGGACCGCGGCTTCCTGCTGTCGGCTGGCCAGCGCCACCAGGCACATGCCCACCAGCGCCACCGGCTGGGTCGGATTCTGTTGCAGCATCTGCTGGTAGCCCGCCGCCACCTCCGCCAGCATGCCCGGTGAGTCCAGTGCAAGCCTCTTCGGCGTCTGTGGCGAGACGGCATTTCCAGCGATGTCGGCGTTCGTCCCCAATCAGTTGCTCCTCAGACCCTCTGCTTACGCTAACCAGTTTCCTGTCTATGAAGTACGCATCACAAAAAATACCGTCATCCCGAGCGGAGTTGGGCGGTTTTTGCCCAACGCAGTCGCAGCACCTGCGGTTGTTGGGTGCCCCATCCTTTCCGCGCTATTTGCGGAAAGGGTGGGAGGGAGCTGGCTTGGTTTTGCGCAAAGGCTCTCTATGCCCTTCTATCTTGCAAACCAGGCTCCCCTCATCCCCCCACTCTATGGGAATCCTCTCATCTGGATGGCTACAGCGGTTCCACGATTGCCGTACTCAGAAACCACTGGCATAAGGGGGGCTTTTTCCTCAGCGGGTCCCCCGCAGGCAGGTCCTCGTCTGCGGGGCGGAAGCAAAAGCCACCTTCCGAAGTATTAAGAACGGCATGTGAATTGTGGAACCGCTCGGATGCCCCAGCGGACGGCGAAGTGCATCCCAGGGGCACAAAATAATTCCGATGCCACCGGAATCACCCTTCCTTTGAAATGCGGATTTACCCTCGCCGCAGAGTGGTGCCCCCAGGCCGTCGAGGTTTCGCCGGCGAGGCAACGAACCTGGCCCCGCGTGCCAACTCTCGCGGCGCCCGCACTCATTGCGTCCGGTTATTCGAGGTGGGCCATATCGGCGGGCAGGTCGATATCGATCTCTCCGCCCGGAAACGGGAGCGCAACCAAAGGGCACGGCGGCTGCATCAACAAGGAGCGCGCGCCCTGGTCGCCACGGAGCGCATGAAGCTTGGCAAAGACCGGGCGAGGAAACACGGCGGGAATGCCAAGCGTGCACGCGTAAGCTGAGGCCACCATCGCGGCTTCGGCCTGCCTGTCAAAAGCTTCCAGCAACGCGTGCAAATGGCCCGTCGTCAGGCGGGGCTGGTCGCACCCCAGAATCAAAACCCCCGCCGCGTCCGGCGCAATTTCCGCAAGGGCGATCAGTCCTGCCTGGATCGACGATGCAATGCCCTGGCTCCAGTTGTCGTTGACGACCGGAATTGCAGCATCAAGTTTGTGCATCGGAACGGCCGCGGAAATCTCTTCGTGATAAGCGCCAAGCAGCGCGATCACCGGAGCAGTCCCGCTCTCGGTGGCCATGCGGATCGCCCGCTCGATCATCGTTTCGCCGCCGTGTCTGAGCAGTTGTTTGGGCTGGCCCAGGCGGCGGCTGGCTCCGGCGGCTAGAACTATCGCAGCGACTGTCATCGCCATCAGTTTACCGGCGAGCCGCGGCTCCGAACGCTTTTTCAGCCGTATCCAGCAAAAACGCCGCGCCGGTGCTCACCGGCATGTCAACGATGAGCGAGAATGGTTTCATGACCGATCTCCAGCGGATCTTGCCGCTGTGGCGCGAATTGGAAGCCGAGCGGGCAGACTACGTTCTAGTCACGGTCGTTGCCGTTGAAGGGTCAAGCTATCGTAAGCCAGGCGCCTGCATGGTGCTGGCTCCCGACGGCCGGCGCGCGGGCACCGTCAGTGGGGGCTGCCTTGAAGCCGAGGTTGCCCGTCGAGCTTGGTGGCACACCGCCCACGGCCCGTCCGTACAGCGCTATTCGACTGTCGATGAGGATGGCGACCGGCCCTATGGTTCCGGCTGCGGCGGCGTGGTATGGCTGCTGTTGGAGCGCCGGGCAACCGCTGCTCCGCTGCTGATCGCGCTTGACCAGGCGTTCCGGTTGCGCGTGCCGGTAGCCGTGGCAACCATTCTGGAGGGCGAACTGGCGGGAAGGCGCGCATGCGCGGGCCTGAATACGGGGCCGGCTCTGGCTGCGGATTTCACGGCAGCCGATTCACTGCAAAGCCTTGCGGAACTCGCGCTGGCAGGCCGGCGTTCAACCGAAAGCCGTCTCCCGCTTCAGGGAACGGACGTGCGCGTCTGGACCGGCTTCCGCCCCGCCCGGCCCGGCCTGTTTATCTTCGGAGCAGGCGACGATGCGCAGCCGTTGCTCCAGTTGGGAAAAGCTCTGGGCTGGTATGTCGCAGTTGCCGATGGGCGATCTCATCTTGCCGCCCGAGATCGCTTTGCTGCGGCCGATGAAATTCATGTCCTGCCGCTGAATGAGATGCCGGCCAGCCAATCTGCCGGGCGGCCAGCGGCGCTCATGAATCTGCGCGTGCAGGATGCCGTCGTCGTGATGACCCACAGCTTTGAGCAGGACGCGCGTGTGCTGGCGTCCCTGTTGGCTATGGAGGCCCGGCCCGCTTACATCGGCGTTCTCGGTCCGCAGCGCCGCACCCGGGAGTTGATGACGGAAGCGGCTCGTTTGCTCGACTTCCGCGCTGACCCAATCTCCTCGAACATTCTCAACGTCGAGCGTTGGCTGGCGGAACTCCATGCCCCCACCGGCCTGGACCTGGGTGCAGAGTCGCCCGAAACCATTGCGCTCTCCGTCGTTGCGGAGATCCAGAAGTCTTTTGCCGGGGCCACGGCGCTGCCGCTGAACGAAGTACGCGGCGTCGCGCCGGCGATCTCCCGTTATTGATCCAGCAACAAAATACTCCGTGGGTGCCCCATCCTTTCCCGCGCATTTTGCGGGAAAGGGTGGGATGCAACGACCCTCATCTCTTGCCGGATCTATAGCCAGCTTCAAGCCCAGCTGAACCCGCTCCGTTTGAGCGGCAGGGTGCGGATTCTTTTTCCCGTGGCGGCGAAGATGGCATTGGTTACCGCGGGTAGAATTGGCGGCAGCGTGGGTTCGCCCAGGCCCGTCGGAGCGTAATCGGTCTTGCGCCAGTAAACCTCGATCTTTGGCGCTTGCCTCATGCGCATCAGGGGATGGTTTTGGAAGTTCGTTTGCTCGATCTTGCCGCCAGCAAGAGTGATCTCCTGCGCCAGGTGGCCCATGCCTTCCATGATGCCGCCTTGCGCCATGCTCTCCGCCGCCGCGGGGTTGATGATCTGGCTGCCCACATCGCCAGCGGCCCACACCTGATGCACTGTGATCCGGCTCTGTGCGTCAACGCTCAGATCCACAACTTCGGCAAAGTAGCCCAGATGGCAAAACCATGCGGCAATGCCCATTCCGCGGCCCTTTTCCTTGCCTCGCCTGGCCCAGCCTGACTTTTCCGCGACCAACTCAAGCACGCCTTTGAACCGCTCCGGGATGAGGACGGATTGTCCTGTCGGCTCGTGGTCGCCCACGGCATCGTGTTCGCCCGATGACCAGGGCGACTTTTGATTGCCGAGCAGCTCAAGCTGGAACTCGAGCGGATCGCGCCCGGCGGCAGCCGCCATCTCGTCCAGGAAGGACTGCGCCACCCAGCAGTACGCGTTGTCGCCGGGGGCGCGCAGCGCTCCGGTGCGCAGCATCAGCGGCTGCATCGAGGTATAGAGCGCGTACGCTGGCGGAAATCCCGCAGGATACGAGTCCTGCCCGATGCCGCCACCGGAAGTAGCGTGCTTGCCATCGCCAAAAGTAACGAAATGATGCCGCCAGGCTGTAAGCTTGCCCTGCGCATCGACGCCGCCCTTCAAGCCAACCGTTGCGCCGGGGCGGAAAGGATCGTGCGCGATGTCGTCTTCGCGGGACCAAAGCAACTTGACGGGAGCGTCAATCTGCTTGGAAATCCATGCGGCCTCCACCAGGTAGTCGTTCTGGAGCCTCCTGCCAAAGCTGCCCCCCGAGCGGACCATGTGGGTGGTGATGTCGTTCTCCTGGATGCCGAGGGTCTTGGCCACCAGCGAGCGGCCGTCGCCGGGCAGGGTACTGGTGGACCACATCTCCAGCTTGCCGTCTTTCCAGTGCGCGGTGGCGCCCTGCGGCTCCATGGTGACGTGGGCAATGAACGGGAATTCATAGGTTGCCTCAACCACCTTGGCCGACGACTTGAGCGCGGCGTCCACATCGCCATACTTGCGCAGCGTGTTTGCGGGCGGAGCCGCCAGCAGTTCCGCTGCCCGCTTCTTGAAGACCTCTGTGCTTTGCGTGACTGCGGGGCCCAGATCCCAGTCCACCTTGAGCTGTTTGCGCGCCTGCTGCGCCTGCCACCAGGTGTCGGCCACGATGGCGATGCCCGGCTCCATGCCCGGCTCCCACGGCGTAAAGGCGGCGGGTGTGATCCCTCCGTCGATCACCAGGACATGGCGCACGCCGGGCAGAGTCTTGATCCGGTCGATATTCGCGTTCTTCACTTTGCCGGCAAACACGGGCGCTTTTTCAATGGAGGCGTACAGCATCCCCGGCACTGTCACATCGATGCCGAACAGCGGCTTGCCGGTGACAATCGAGTGGGTGTCAACCCCCGGCTGCGAGTGGCCGATGATGCGGTAGTCCTTTGGATCTTTCAACTTGACACTGTTGAGCGCGGGCGCGGGCAGCGCGGCGGCCTGGGCGGCCAGCTCTCCATAACCTGCCGAGCGTCCCGAGGCGGCGTGCAGCACCCGCCCGGATTGTGTCGTGCATTCCTCCGCGGGCGCTCCCCAGGATTGCGCGGCGGCGGCGATCAGTAACTGCCGTCCGGCTGCTCCGACACGGCGCATCGGCTCCCAGCCCTGAGGAGTGTTCGCGGAGCCTCCGGAAAACTGCCGGCCGTAGACCTTCTCGTTCAGTTCGGCCTGCACGACACGAACATCCTTCCAATCGACGTCCAGTTCCTCGGCAATCAGCATGGGCAGCATGTTGCGCATACCCTGGCCGGACTCCGAGGCGCGCGCCATGATGGTCACCACGCCGTCGGTCGCGATATGGATAAAGGCCTGTGGCGTAAGCTCCGGTGGCGCACCTGGCCCCTGAGCCGCAGCCAGCGGCGAGCGATAAAGTTCCAGCGCGAGGCCGCCGCCGGCAAGGGCCGTCAATTGCAGAAACGATCTGCGATTCATGCGCATCGGATGGCCTCCCTTCACTTGGCGCGGGCTGCGGAGCCCGCTTCGGCTGCGGCGTGAATGGCTTCGCGAATGCGCGTATACGTCCCGCAGCGGCACAGGTTGCCGCTCATGGCCGTATCGATATTCGCGTTGGTGGGATGGGGCGTGTGCGCCAGCAGGGCCGTGGCGCTCATGATCTGCCCAGCCTGGCAATAGCCGCATTGCGGCACGTCCAGTGCCTCCCAGGCAACCTGAACCGGGTGCAGACCGTCCGGTGAAAGCCCTTCGATCGTGGTGATTGGCTCGCCCGCTACCGATCCCACAGGGGTGATGCAGGAGCGCACCGCGCGCCCGTCCACCAGGACCGTGCAAGCTCCACAAAGCGCTATTCCACACCCGAACTTGGTGCCTTTCAGGTTCAATACGTCGCGCAGCACCCACAAAAGGGGCGTGTCCGGAGACACGTCCACCGTCGCGGCAACGTTATTCACTTTCAATTGAATCGGCATCTGTTTGCTCCACAATCCGTCAGGGGAAGAGGATCGTTCACGAACACCGGCTTGGAATTGAAGCTTATCAAACTTCCGCATTTGAATTCCACGGAAGATGACAAGAAATGAAAACATCCGATCGCCATTCGGTTCCTCCTGCATGGCAATCGCATTTTCATCTATTGGGAATGGAGCGTACTCGTCGATGAAGACGCAGATTTCATCGCGCTTTGTAACAGTCCGGCACCGGTGTTTCCGACCCGCGATGGATGAAACAAGCCTCCGATGTTCTGCCTTTGCGGAGGGAGCAGGGGCCTTTAGGCCT
>Ga0181529_10005651_pt1 | contig 13008 bp, 8 predicted proteins | sample PEATcosm2014_Bin_36_FD_119763 | JGI IMG/M metagenome (GOLD analysis project Ga0181529, IMG submission 119763) | Peatland microbial communities from MTU Mesocosm Facility, Houghton, MI, USA - PEATcosm2014_Bin10_30_metaG | ecosystem: Environmental > Terrestrial > Soil > Wetlands > Peat | place... | reverse complement strand
TGCGCCGGTACCACTGAGAGAACGTGGACTCGCCTTTTAAGCGAGACGCAGCCATGGCGGGAATGGCCCGGCGCACCAGAGGTCTTTATGTCTCTCAATCGTTTAGTGCTCTGCATCAACGCGAGCTATGAGCCAGTGAACATTGTCACCGCGCGCCGAGCCATCATCATGGTTTGCAAGGGCGTGGCGCTGGTGGAAGAAGTGTCTCAGTACTTAGTTCGGACCAGCCGGATCAGCATCCCGGTCCCGAACGTGATCCGGCTGGTGCGGTACCGGCGTGTGCCACGGCAGAACCGATCGGTTTCCCGGAAAGGGATTCTGCTTCGGGATGGGTTCACGTGCCAGTACTGCCGGAGCAAACTGCCGGCGGGAGATCTGACCTTGGATCACGTGGTGCCCCGGTCGCGCGGAGGACTGAGCACCTGGGAGAATCTTGTCGCATGTTGCTTCGAGTGTAACAACCGCAAATCGAACCGTACGCCGCTGGAGGCGGGTATGCCGCTGGTTAAGCAGCCGCGGCAGATCTCCATCCACGCGAAGCATAAACTCCTCCGCGGTGATGAAAGAGCGTGGGACAGGTACCTGTTCGCATAGGCATGGGGGTGTGGCGCAAGAGGACAGCGCGGCTGTTTCCTAAACAGCAGGCAGGGAGTTCGAATCTCCCCATCCCCGCCAATTGCCCGCCGCATGTGGGCGCGTCGTCCAACGGACAGGGCCTCGGTCTTCTAAACCGAGAATGGCAGTTCGAGTCTGCCCGCGCCCACCAGTCCTCCGCTAACCAAGATGTGCCGAGTGGGTCGAGGATGATATCTGCGACCACTCGATTCCAAAGCGGTTTAGGTATTTGCGCAGGCGATCGGCATCGTTCGTGGTAGACTTGCGACCGCGCGACGCGCTGAACAGCAGCCGGCCCGCCTCGGAAAGGGATCTACATTGCCGGCACACTTCAATCACATGACTAACCTGGACGCGGTCAAATGCGTCCATTCCAGCTAACCGCTCGCCGCCGAGGAGGTCGCGGAGCCGCGTTTCCGACTCGCCAGCGCGCGGATCGGCCCACGAATGATTCAGGCGCGCGATTTCCTCATCCACGATCTCAACGGAGATTCGGCCGCCGAGGGTAAGGGTCGCCATGCGGGCCACGGCCGCATTCAAGTCGCGGAAGTTCCCCTTCCAGGCGGCGCCCGGAGAGAGCGCGAACTCGAGAAATCTCTGTCGCGCTTCTTTGCTGAAGGTGACGCGGTTGCCAGTCTTCTGAGCGTATTGATCGAGTTCGAACCGCAGATTGGGCTCGATGTCCTCCGGCCGGGCTCGAAGCCCTGGCAACGAGAATGTCCAGAGATTGATGCGGGCCAACAGATCTTCGCGGAATCTGCCATCCCGCACGGCGGCGAACAAGTCGCGGTTTGTACCGGCGATCAATTGAAAGTCGCTGTGGCTCTCGCGATCCGATCCCAGCGGAAGGAACGTCTTCTCTTCCAGCGCGCGGAGCAGCATCGCTTGCTCGTCCGATCCGAGTTCGCCGATTTCGTCGAGAAACAGTACTCCACCGTCGGCGGTTCGGAGCAGACCAGGGCGATCCTTCAATGCGCCGGTGAAAGCGCCCTTGGTGTGGCCGAACAGGGCCGACATGGCGCCGTCGCCGCGGAGGGTTGCACAGTTCACATCCACGAACTCGCCTTTGACCGCGTGGCGCGCCTTCTTGAGTTCATAGATTCGGCGAGCCAAGCGCGATTTTCCAGCGCCGGTCGGTCCCATCAGCAGAAGAGGGTCGCGGGTGGCGATCGCGACCTGCTCAATGCGGTCGATCAGGAGGTTGAACGCGGTGTTTCGCGTTTCGATGCCGCCTTTCAGGTAGGAGACGCCCTCTCGCTGTTCTTGTTGAAAGCGCGAAGCGATCCGATCATAGCGCGACAGGTCGAGATCGATGATCTTGATCTTCCCTGGCGCACTCCGGTCTCGATCCGGCGAGCACTGGACTAGCCGGCCCGGCAACCAACGCGATTCGGTGAGCAGGAAAAGGCAGATCTGGGCGACGTGCGTGCCGGTAGTGATGTGGATCAGGTAGTCTTCGGAGTCGGTATCGAAAGGGTAAGCGCGGGCGAAGTTGAAGAGCGCCTCGTAGACCTGTTCGAAGTCCCAGGGATCGCCGAAATCGATCTGGTGAAGACGCATCTCGGTTTCCGGCGAGACCGTCGAGACGTCGCGGCTCACTTGATCGGCGAGTGCCTTGTCGCGGGAGCCGTGAAGGAGTTCGAACCGCTTCACAATCAGATCGGGTTGGCGACACAGAGAGACCGACGGCCGCCAGACCTGCCAGCGGTCGGGATGTTTTCCTTGGTCCAGCGTTGTGCCCAGCAGACCAATGACGATTGATGACGCATCCGGCATAGATGAAATTCTAACATTTTATCCTATCGTATCTCACAATGGAACGCCAATAAAGCGTAGCCCTTTACAATCAGCAGCTTGCTGTTTGGCAGAGAGACTGCTTTTACATATTACGAGAGCGAGGACATGAACAATGGCCAACAAGACACTGTTCGATAGCCTGCGGGACGCGTTGATCCCGCAGACGGACGCGGTGAACTCCGAGAACGCCCCGGCGTACGCGCTGGCTCCGAAGCAGGCTCTGGCGCAGTACGCGGCCACGGGCTGTTTCGGACGGACCTTCTACGCAACGGCGGATGAGCAACTGACGCGAGTCCTCGCACTGTGCGATGCCGTGGACGCGGAGTTTGTGGCCCGAGTGGCGGTCTACAGCCGGAGCCAGTCGTTCATGAAGGACATGCCGGCATTGCTGTGCGCCTGGCTCTCCGCGCGCGAACCTCGGCTGCACGAAGCCGTTTTCGCGCGCGTGATCGACAACACCCGCATGCTGCGGACGTACGTTCAGATTCTCCGTTCCGGAGTGGTTGGCCGGAAGTCGTTGGGAACCGCTCCCAAGCGGCTGGTGAGCGAGTGGCTCGCCAGCCGCGACGAGGACGCCCTGTTCAGCGGCAGCGCGGGGCAGAGCCCGTCGCTTTCCGACATTGTAAGGATGGTCCACCCCAAGCCGGCTGGACCGAAGCGGGAGGCGTTCTACGGCTACATGCTCGGCCGGTCCCACGATGCGAATGCGTTGCCAAAACTGGTGATGCAGTTCGAGCAGTTCAAGGCCGCCAAGACGGGAGAAAATGACGCAGTGGATGTTCCTGACCTTCCGTTCATGCTGCTGTCGGCGCTGCCGCTCGCCCAAAAGGATTGGGTGAGCATCGCGAAGAACGCTTCGTGGCAGACCACGCGCATGAACCTCAACACGTTCGCCCGGCACTGCGTGTTCGAAGACCATGGCCTGGCGTACCTCATCGCGGCACGTTTGCGCGATGCGGGTGAAATTCGGCGGGCGCGAGTGTTCCCGTACCAGCTTCTGACCGCCCATCGGAACTGCGATGCGGCGGTACCGGAGGAAGTGCGGAACGCTCTGCAGGATGCGATGGAACTGGCGATCGCGAATGTGCCGTCGATTGGGGGCCGTGTGGTCGTGTGTCCCGATGTTTCGGGTTCCATGGCCAGCCCCGTAACCGGGCATCGGCGCGGCTCGACGACCAGCGTGCGGTGCATCGATGTGGCGGCACTGGTCGGTGCCTCGGTGTTGCGGAAGAACCCGGCCGCGACCGTGCTGCCGTTCGAACAGGCGGTCGTTTCGGTGGATCTGAATTCGTGCGACAGCGTGATGACGAACGCCGGACGGCTGGCTTCGATCGGCGGGGGCGGCACGAACTGCAGCGCCCCGGTCCGTCTTCTGAATCAGCGGAAGGAGAAGGCGGATCTGGTCATCTTCGTCTCGGATAACGAGTCGTGGGTAGATCAGGGGCGCGGGCGCGGGACTGCCTTGTTGGCCGAGTGGTCGGAATTCCGGCAGCGGAATCCGAAGGCTCGCCTGGTTTGCCTGGATGTCCAGCCGAACCAGACGACGCAGGCCGGCGAGCGTGCGGACATCCTGAACATTGGGGGATTCTCCGATCAGGTGTTTGAAGTGATCTCGGCGTTTGCTTCGGGGCAACTTGAGGCGGACCACTGGATCGCGCGTATCGAAGCAGTGTCTGTTTGATGCAAAGGGGCCGAATGCTGGCGGGACTACATCTCAAACATGTCGTGTCTCGACCGAGAACCTTGTCGGCCCCTTCGATGTTGGTTGGGGAATCGCGGCGGGGGCCGGGAAACTCTCGCGCGGGGTTCTCCAGCCTGGAAAGCCTGTGGGGAATGCCGAAGGAACTACATGGCTCATAACCCGAAGGTTCCCGGTTCGAGTCCGGGTCGCGCGAACATGACGCGCGGTAGCTCAATGGTAGAGCGTCGACGTTTCTTGAAACGATTGTCGCCGCAGGCTTGAAGATTGTGAGTATGGAGGGGCCGAATGCTGGCCGGGACTACATCCTGTCAAGATATCCGTCTCGGCGAACTACATTGTCGGCTTCCAAGAGGATTGCTGGCGAATGCCGGCGGGAGTACATGGTACGCGCTAAAAACGCTAGCGGGTTCGAAACCCGTGACTGGGTCCGCAAAGGGTTCAGTAAGCTCTCGTCAACACTTGTCGCCAGAGCGAAGGGCCTGCGGCGAATGCAGGAGGAACTACATGACGCTGTGGATCCCGGTTCGACTCCGGGCTGCGCCCAACCGGCGGGGTAGTTTAGCGGCAGAACAACGGTGAGACGTTTCTCTACCGGTCGTCGCCGCAGGCCAGGCATCAGTTTTGAGTAGATTCGCGGCGAATGCAGAAGGAACTACATCGGTCCCCGGTTCGAGTCCGGGCCGCTCCAGCACAACGACGGGGCAGTAGCTCAGTGGGTAGAGCAATGTTTCTTCACCGTTTGTCGTCGCGCATTGCCAGAATAGAGGATATCGATATGTCGGAAACCACATACAACGTGATTGCGCCCGAACACGGCTTGCCGGTGAAGGCATGGACGAAAGGTGTCCCCCTCGAGGACGCGGCGCGCCAGCAACTGCTGAATGCCGCGCAGCTTCCTTTCGTCTTCAAGTGGATCGCCGCGATGCCGGACGTCCATTGGGGAATCGGCGCAACCGTGGGCAGTGTGATTCCGACCAAGGGCGCGATCATTCCCGCCGCAGTTGGCGTGGATATTGGTTGCGGGATGATGGCGGTCCAGACCAGCCTGAACGCGCGTGATCTCCCGGACAGCCTGAAAGGAATCCGGACAGCGATTGAAACTGCCGTGCCTCATGGCCGGACCAACCACGGCGGCGCTGGCGATTGCGGCGCCTGGGGCGACATTCCGGAACGGAACCAGGGCGTCTGGCAGGCGGAGTTGAAAGTACGGTACGACGCGATCCTGGCCAAGCATCCGAAACTCGATCGCGGGAACCACGCCAACCACCTCGGCACGCTGGGAACCGGCAACCATTTCATCGAGATTTGCCTGGACGAAGCGGAGACAGTCTGGTTGATGCTGCACAGCGGGTCCCGCGGCGTCGGCAATCGCATGGGAAGCTATTTCATCGACCTCGCGCGCAAAGACATGAAGAGATTCTTCATCAATCTTCCGGACGTTGACCTCGCGTATTTCCCGGAGAGTACCGAGCACTTTGACGATTACGTCGAAGCCGTCGAGTGGGCGCAGGACTACGCGCGGTGGAACCGGCACCTGATGATGGAACAAGTGGTCGCGAGCGTCCGCAATTCGGGCGACGTGCCGGCATTCACCGCCGAGGTGCAGGCGATCAACTGTCACCACAACTACGTGGCGCGCGAATCGCATTTCGGCGAGAACATTCTGGTGACACGCAAAGGTGCGGTGCGGGCGCGCGAGGGCGACATGGGAATCATCCCCGGCAGTATGGGGGCGCGCTCCTACATCGTGCGCGGCAAAGGCAACCCGGAGAGCTTCTGCAGTTGCAGCCATGGCGCAGGGCGGGCCATGTCGCGCAATGAAGCCAAGCGCCGATTTACAGTAGAGGATCACGTGCGGATGACAGAAGGAATCGAATGCCGGAAGGACGAGGACGTGATCGACGAGACGCCGGCGGCCTACAAGCCGATTGACGCGGTAATGGCTGCGCAGGCTGACCTGGTGGAGATCGTACACACACTCCGGCAAGTGGTCTGTGTAAAAGGGTAGAACAAGGTGGCTCATGATCCTGCTTCCTGGGAAAGTGAGGCCGGGAGACAGGGTTATGATTCGGATCGATGGATCGTTCGGCGAAGGCGGCGGGCAAATCCTGCGCACTTCGCTGAGCCTTTCCCTGGCCGCCGGGAAGCCGTTCCGTATTGAGAACATTCGCGCAGGCCGCGAGCGACCGGGATTGCTGCGCCAGCATCTGACGGCGGTCCTGGCCGCGGCCGAGGTTGGTGGCGCTGAAGTCGAAGGGGCCACTCTCGGTTCTACCGCTGTGACCTTCTCTCCCGGCAAGGTGCGGGCCGGCGACTACCATTTCGCTGTCGGCACGGCGGGAAGCGGCACGTTGGTACTTCAGACAGTATTGCCGGCGCTGCTGACAGCGGACGCGCCGAGCCACGTCGCGATCGAGGGCGGCACGCACAACTCCGCCGCTCCTCCCTTTGACTTTCTCGATCGCACGTTTTTGCCGCTCATTGAGCGGATGGGTCCGAAGGTGCGGCTGCAATTCGAACGCTACGGATTCTACCCGGCCGGCGGTGGACGCTTTTGCGCCGAGATCGAACCGGTTCGGTCTTTGTCGCCGCTACACATCGGCGAGCGCGGCGAAATTGTGTCTCGATGCATCATCGCAGTCGTCGCGAACCTTCCGGGTCACATCGCTCTGCGCGAGATCGAGACGGCTGCGAGCATGCTCAACTGGAACAAGGACTGTGGCAAGATCGACCAAACCCGCAACTCACCCGGACCCGGCAACGTTGTGATGGTCGAGATCGGATCCACCGAAGTCACGGAGATCTTCTCGGCGTTCGGGCAGATCGGTGTGAGCGCTGAGAAGGTCGCCTCCATAGCGGCCAAGGATGCACGGGAGTACCTCGTCTCCCGGGCGGTCGCAGGCGAGCATCTGACCGATCAGTTGTTGCTGCCACTGGCGCTCGCCGGAGCGGGATCGTTTACGGCCGAGAAGATCAACATGCACGCCCGCACGAACATGGCTGTGATCGCGGAGTTTCTGCCGGTGCGGTTTGAGATTCGTGAGGAAGGTGGCTACACCCAAGTCGAAGTCGTGGGCGCTCGCGGGCCGATGCCGCGGAATTGAGGGCATACGATCGTGTTCAACTGGATGAACCGCAAGTCAGGACCATGGTCGCTTGAGACCCTAGCGCCTCCGTGGGGGTCGGGCCGACCGCTGTACGAAATCGTTGTGGAGAACCCGCACCTGGCGTTGCCGGACGAGGATCCCGCGGCGCGGCTCAAGTGGGCAGCGGGCGCCCTAGACGGCGTCATGGGACACCACCTCGGACGTGGTGACGCTACCGACAAGCTGAAACGAGTGCTTGACGCGCTTCGGGCATTGCTTGATCGGTCTACGGACTCCAATTTCCGACGCTTGTACGACGCACTCTGTGAAGGTCAGGTCCTCGGGTATGTGGACCAACTACTTCCAGAGATCGACCGCACGCACTCCTCGGACGGCCCGCGCTTGGCAGCTTTGGCGCGCTTGCTCCTCACCAGAGCGCCACGCCGGGAACCCGTGAAATTCGGAATCGCTGTACTCGGAATGACCGGGAGCGCGACCGACGTAGACATGCTCCGCCAAATCGGTGCCTGTGACGACTTCACCCTGTTCGCCGCCGTTGCTATCCGCAATCTCTCGCCGCGTTACGAACGCGATCTCTGGGAATTGGCCAAGGCAGTTGAAGGATGGGGGCGCATTCAAGTGGTTGAGCGCCTGTCTCACACCGAGGATTATGAAATCCGAGCTTGGCTGCTGCGAGAGGGTTTCCGTAACGCGGTCATGAACGAATACCTCGCATGCATCTGCGCGCGAGCGGGCAGGCTCCATGAGGCGTTGCGAGTCAGTGCTAAGGACCCCGTTCTGCTAGACGCGGCGACGGATCTCATGCTAGCGATGATCTCGGGCGGTCCGGCCGAAGACATCGACGACTACGAAGATGCGGCAGAGGCTATCGAAGCATACCTCGATGCACTGTGGGTGCAGCAAACGTTTAAGCCGAAGTTTTTCGTTGTTATCGACCGGATCCGCGAATGGCTGACCTCTGAGGAAGGATGGGATAAGCGCTCCAAGTGTGGATGGACACTGGAGAGCCGAGGGCGCTGTCTGGTATTGTCTCAAGAACTCCTGAAAAACGAGAAATGGAAGATCGACGCTGTAGTGGACCTTGGGTCTCCGGACGGTGACGTGTTTCATTGGGCCAACAGTGCCGCGCGAAAGCTGGGCATCGATACCTGGGATGTGCTTTTCGCTAAGGTTGCAGAGGATCCTATTCGCTCCACATTCTGGTACGAACTCACCGAGGCAACGGACGGACCGCGAATCGACAAGGTCATCAGCTTCGCGGAACACGTGCTTCCGCTTGACGAGATCGCTTCGGGTCCCTCGGACGAGATGGGCCTGGGGGTTGGCTTCGAGCCCCACGGCACTCTGGACTGGATGCTTCAACTGCTTGATCGCTTTCCTGGAAAGGGCTGGAACCTTATTCGCACTGGCTTACGAAGCCCGGTCGTACGCAATCGAAACTGGTCGTTGCGCGTGTTCAAGAACTGGCGGAAAGAGGATTGGCCGTCGGACGCCAATGACGTCCTGCGAGCCGCAGTGGAAGCGGAGCCGGAGGATGACGTGCGGAAGAATCTGGAGGCATTTCTGGAAGGCCGGAGCGACTCAGATCAGTGAGCAGCCGCCCGTCCCTCGCGGGTCAGACGCTTCATTCGGATGGATAAACTTCGTGCTCATAAATATTACAAATACGGCCGACCAAGCCACAGATCTGGGATTTCTTCTGCACAAGAATCCTGCGAATCTGCATTCGGCAGACCTGGCGTTCGGAAAGGCGCACGTCTTCTACTCCAGCGCCACGGCCCAGCGGTGCACCGCGTGTCTTCTGTTGGAGCTGGATCCGGTGGAACTGGTGCGCGGCGCCCAGCAACTGGAGGACTATGTGAATGACCGACCCTATGTTGCGTCGTCCTACCTCACGGTAGCGATGGGCCGCATCTTTGGCACAGCCCTCGCGGGCAACTGTCAAAAGCGGCCCGAACTGGTCGAGACCAAACTCCCGCTGGAGTTAACTGTCGAGGTCATCCGCGCGCGTGGCGGAGCGGACGTCCTGCGGAAGCTCTTCGAGCCGCTTGGCTATCAGGTTGAGGCAGCACCGATCCCACTCGACGACAAGTTTCCCGACTGGGGCGACAGCCGCTACTTTCGCTTAGTGCTCAAGGCTCATGCGACGGTTCACGATGCCCTTTCGCACTTGTACGTGCTCTTGCCGGTTCTCGACGAAGAGAAGCACTACTACATCGGTGACGCCGAGGTCGACAAATTGCTCCGTCACGGTGAAGGCTGGCTTGGCAAGCATCCCGAACGCCAGTTGATCGTCCAGCGCTACCTGAAGCGAAGATCGTCACTGGTCGATCAGGCGATGGCCAGGCTGTTGGACGAGGAGAACGCTGCCGTAGAAGTGGTGGAATCGAGAACGGAGCAAGCCGCTCTGGCAGAGAAGGACCTGGAGCGACCCATGACGCTCCACACCCAGCGCCTGAACCTGGTGGCGAACAAGCTCAAGGCCCTGGAGGCGAAAGCAATCCTGGATCTTGGCTGCGGCGAAGGAAAGCTCCTTCGCCGCCTGTTGGCCGACCGGGCATTCGAACGAATCACCGGCATGGATGTGAATCATCGGTCGCTTGAAGTGGCGTCTTCTAGACTCCGTCTGGATCGCATGCCCGAACGCCAACGAAAGCGAATTGAACTGATGCAGGGCTCCCTACTCTATCGCGACAAACGGCTAAATGGATTCGATGCAGCGGCGTTGATAGAGGTGATCGAGCACCTTGACCGCCCTCGCCTGGTTGCAATGGAGCGAGTGGTGTTCGAGTTCGCCCGGCCACGACACGCAGTCGTCACAACGCCGAATCGAGAGTATAACGCGCTATTTCCCACGCTTCCGGCAGGAAAATTGCGCCACAGCGATCACCGTTTCGAATGGACACGAGCGGAGTTTGCCGAGTGGGCGGAAACAACCGGCGCGCGCTTCGGCTATCGGGTGATCTTCGAGCCAGTCGGACCGGTGGATGCCCTGCTCGGGGCGCCGTCACAAATGGCTGTCTTTTCACTGCCAAACTCTTCGGGAGAAAGCCAGGGTACCCAATGAGAACCATCGAGATTCCCGAATTGGCCCTGGTGGCGCTGATCGGCGCTTCCGGTTCCGGCAAGTCAACGCTTGCGCGCCAACATTTCCTCCCGACGGAGGTGCTTTCGTCGGATTTCTTCCGCGGTCTCGTCAGCGACGACGAAAACGATCAGACATGCACACACGATGCATTCGACGCGCTTTACTACATGCTCGAAAAGCGGCTTGCACGCGGCAAGCTTACCGTCGTCGATGCGACCAATGTTCGCGCCGAAGATCGGAAGCGCCTGATCGAGCACGCCCGCAAGTATCACTGCTTTGCGGTCGCCATCGTGGTGAACACGCCAGAAAAGCTCTGTCAGGAACGCAACAGCCACCGCTCCGACCGGGCCTTCGGACGGCACGTGGTCCGCAACCAGATCCTCGATCTGAAACGTGGCCTCAGGGGCATGGAGCGAGAGGGTTTTCGGCACGTTCACATCCTGAATGGACCGGAAGAGATCGAGATCCGGCGCGTGCCCCTGTGGAACAACAAGAAGGATCAGACCGGCCCGTTCGACGTTTTTGGCGATCTGCACGGGTGTGCCGACGAGCTCAGAGCGCTCCTCGAACAGGTTGGATGGGAACGCTTTACTCTGCCGGATCAGGACGCGCCCTGGGGCGATGAGTGCTGGCGACACCCACTGGGACGGAGGGCAATCTTCCTTGGCGATCTGGTGGATCGAGGACCTCACGTTCTCGATACCATCCGTATGGTCCGCAACATGGTCACTGCGGGAACGGCATTCTGCGTTGCCGGCAACCACGATGTGAAGTTCGTGCGCTGGCTCCGCGGCAAACAGGTGCAAGTCAAACACGGGCTGGAGCGGTCGATTGCGGAAGTGGAGCAGATGCCCGCCGAAGATCGCGCCAAAATCGGGTCATTCCTGGATGGACTGGTGAGTCACTATGTACTCGACGGCGGCAAGGTCGTCGTGTCGCATGCGGGCCTTCGCGAAGAAATGCACGGGCGCGGCTCCGGCGCCGTTCGCGAATTCTGCCTATACGGCGAAACGACTGGCGAGACGGACGAGTTTGGGCTGCCGGTCCGCTACAACTGGGCCTCAGAGTATCGCGGCAAGGCGACGGTGGTCTACGGGCACACCCCGGTTCCTAAGCCTGAGTGGCTGAACAACACGGTCAATATCGATACCGGAGCCGTGTTCGGAGGCAAGCTCACCGCCTTGCGCTATCCGGAGCGAGAGTTCGTCTCGGTGGCGGCCGCGCGCGAGTACTCAACGCCAATCCGGCCATTCGCGCAGCCCGCGCCCGATTCGCGTTCCAGCCAGCAAGTGCTGGACGATGTCCTCGATCTGGAGGACGTCACCGGGAAACGGATTGTGGAGACGCGGCTACACCGTACCATCACCATCCGCGAAGAGAACTCGATTGCGGCGCTGGAGGTGATGAGCCGCTTCGCCACCGATCCGCATTGGATCATCTATTTGCCGCCCACGATGTCGCCGAGCGAGACATCGTCTCGCCCCGACTATCTGGAGTATCCGACCGAGGCGCTGGACTACTTCCGCAAGAGCGGTGTTCAGAAGGTCGTCTGCGAAGAGAAGCACATGGGTCGCGGGCGGTAGTGGTGGTCTGCCGTGATCTGAAAGCAGCGCGCGAGAGATTCGGCGTGACCGATGGGCGCGTCGGAGTCTGCTACACCCGAACAGGTCGCGCGTTTTTCCCAGAGCCATCCGAAGAAGGCGAGTTCATTGCGCGAATCCAGTCTGCGCTGTCGAAGACCGGGTTCTGGGAGGAGTTTGCGTCTAACTGGTTCTGCCTCGATTGCGAACTCATGCCGTGGTCGGCGAAAGCTCGCGAGCTAATCCAGCGTCAGTACGCGGCAGTCGGCGCGGCGGGCGTGGCTTCGCTCGAAGCGGTTTTCAAGGTCATAGAACAAAGCCCGGCCGCAGCGGGGTTGGCACAAAGCTATAGCCGACGACTAGATCGCCTACGCAAGTATCGGGAAGCGTACCGCCGCTATTGCTGGCCGGTGGCATCGCTGGCGGATTACCGCCTGGCCCCCTTCCATCTGCTCGCGTCGGAAGGCGCGGTTCACACCGACAAGACTAATCGCTGGCATATGGAAACCCTCCATTGCCTGGCCGCATGCGATCCGGGTCTCATGATCGCCACGCCATTCCTTGAAGTCGACGTCACCGACGACGCGGCGGTGGAGCAGGCCTCGCGCTGGTGGGAGGAGTTGACTGGCAAAGGCGGCGAGGGCATGGTGGTCAAGCCGCTCGATTTCATCGCACGCGGTCCGAAGGGGCTGCTGCAGCCGGCGATCAAGTGTCGCGGGCGCGAGTACCTGCGGATCATTTATGGCCCCGAATACACGGCCGACGACCAACTGCCAAGGCTACGTTCGCGTGGCCTTTCGGGAAAACGCTCTCTCGCCGCTCGCGAGTTTTCTCTTGGCATCGAAGCGCTGGAACGCTTCGTGGCTCGTGAGCCCCTACGGCGCGTTCACGAATGCGTATTCGGCGTGCTGGCGCTAGAGAGCGAACCGGTGGACCCGCGATGAGTGGTGAGTAGAGCTGTTCAAGAACGTAACCGTTCCTCTTCAGCAGCATGGTGAAGAACTTGAGGACATCGTGGGTCACCAGGTCCATTTCGACTCCACTGCGCAAGCCTGAAAACTCAACCGTCTCCCGTTTTGGCAGTAGACCTACGGCTTCTGTCGCTGGCAGAATATGCGC
>Ga0181529_10005650_pt1 | contig 13009 bp, 8 predicted proteins | sample PEATcosm2014_Bin_36_FD_119763 | JGI IMG/M metagenome (GOLD analysis project Ga0181529, IMG submission 119763) | Peatland microbial communities from MTU Mesocosm Facility, Houghton, MI, USA - PEATcosm2014_Bin10_30_metaG | ecosystem: Environmental > Terrestrial > Soil > Wetlands > Peat | place... | reverse complement strand
GTAGTGCGACAGAAATAGACGACATTTTCGGCAGGCCAACAATGATTGGGCTTTGTGGACAGCGGCAGGGGCTAAAGCCCAACCATCAATAAACACGGCGTTTTCGGCACGACTGAAGTCGTGCCCTGTTACAAAGCATAAATGCCTATCTGTGCGGCGCACTTCACTAGCCTGACGCACCTTTGCGCGTCACACAAACAACACTGTCATCCTGAGCGGAGTTCGGCGCGTTTTTTGCGCCAAACGCAGTCGAAGGACCTGCGGCTGCTTTTCAGCTTCGCGGTCAAGAGCTCACTTGCGCGAACGATTGCGAGGGCCTTCCCCATTACGACAAGCGGCGATCCTTGCATCCATCTCCGAGATTGCCTGCTCCAGCGGAATCGTCTGAGCAGTTCCGGACTTGATTTCTTCGACCCGGCGTTTGATCTCCGCATCCCAGGCCGCGTCGATCCCCGCCTGCGGCAGGTCCTCCGCGGGAGGGTCCAGACTCCACCAAAGCTCCTCGGACAGCTTCGCCCGTTCGTCATAGGGAAGAGCCAGCGCGAGTTGTCGGATTGTCTCGTAGGAGTGCGGCATGGGGAGATTGTAGAGCGGAACTCGGCGCAGGGCTACACTCCCAACTGCCAGGAGTTAGACTGGGTTCGCATCAATGGCGGGTCGTTAGTGTCCTATAATCTCGCAATTGGGAGACATTTGATGATTTGCCACCTGGAGCAGGATGCGATAGAGCGCGATTCAAACCTCATCTGGAACACCTTCGTCGGAATCATTGCAATGCCCTACGAGAACTTGGCACCACAACAACGACCCTCACATCTGGTCTTTGTCTACGAAAGCGAAGTGCAAAATGGGGGCCATTATCAATACTTCGAAAACTCGAGGACTGACAGGCTCCAAGAAACGATCACCGCGCTCGATCATCTGGGCGCACAACGCCAAAAGGCGGTTCTCAAAGAAGCGGGCGAAGCCTTCCTTAGCCGCCAACGGGCTCACCCGCAATCCGCCGAGGAGTTTGTCGCAGGTGCGCTCGAAGGCGAATTCTCGTCCTTCGATGCGCGCTTCCATGAGTGCGTACCATCGCTCATCGAATACCTCGAAGAGCATCTCCGCCTGAACCTCTCAACCTTCATCCAAGTAACCTAGCTCCTGGATGTTACTCCGCGTTGTCGATTTGGGCGCGTTGGAGTTTGTCGGAGTAATCGACATACACCGCCTTCCAGGTGGTGAAGAAGTCGATAGCGCCGTTGCCCTCGCGGTGGCCGTTGCCGGTATGTTTGACGCCGCCGAAGGGCAGGTGCACCTCCGCGCCGATGGTGGGCGCGTTGATGTAAGTTATCCCCGACTCCAAGTCGCGCATGGCGGTGAAGGCGCGGTTCACGTCCTTGGTGTAGAGCGCGGTCGAGAGGCCATAATCGACGGAGTTGGCGATCTCGATAGCTTCCTCGAAGGTGTCGAACTCAAGCAGGCTCACTACCGGGCCGAAGACCTCCTCGCGAGCGATCCTCATGCCCGGAGTTATCCCGCCCAGCACCGTGGGCTCGAAGTAAGTGCCGTGGGTATAGACGCCCTCGGTCAGCCGATGGCCGCCGGTTAGCAGCTTTGCTCCCTCGGCCAGGGCGATGGCTACATACTTCTCGGAAGTCTCAGCCTGGTACTCGTTCACCTGCGGGCCGACTTCTACCGACTCATCCAGCCCATTGCCGACTTTGAGTTTTCTGGCGCGAGAAACGAACTCGGCGGTGAAGCGCTCGGCGATGCCCTTTTGCAGCAGGATGCGGCTGGTGGCCGTGCAACGCTGGCCGGTGGTGCCGAAGGAGCCCCAGAGAGCGCCGTCTAGGGCCAACTCGAGGTTGGCGTCGTCCATGACGATCTGAGCATTCTTGCCGCCCATTTCCAGCGAGACCGGCTTGAACATGGCCGCGGCGCGCTGGGCCACCAGGGATCCGACCTCGCTGGACCCGGTAAAGCTGATGGCGCGCACGTCGGGATGCTCGACCAGCGCCCGGCCCACGGCCGCGCCGTTGCCGCAGACGATATTGACCACGCCGGGGGGCAGGCCGGCATCGACCAGCGCCCGCACCAGGTTGTAGACGGAGAGCGGGGTATCGCTGGCCGGCTTGATGACGCAGGTATTGCCCGAAACCAGCGCGGGGAAGAGCTTCCAGGAGGGGATGGCCATGGGGAAGTTCCAGGGAGTGATCAGGCCCACCACGCCCAGCGGCATGCGCACGCTCATGGCGAACTTGTTCTGGAGTTCCGAAGGCGTGGTCTGGCCAAAGAGACGGCGGCCCTCGCCGGCCACGTAAAAGGCCTCGTCGATGGCCTCCTGCACGTCGCCGCGGGTCTCGGCTAAAACCTTGCCCATCTCCCGGGTCATATCGCGAGCGTACTTTTCCTTGTTTTGGATCAGATGATTGCCTGCGCGGAGGAGAATCTCAGCCCGCTTGGGCGCGGGAACCAGGCGCCAGGTGGCGAAAGCCCTCTTGGCGGCGGCCACGGCCAGGGCCACGTCGTTGGCGTGAGAAGAGGGGAAGGCGCCCACCACGTCCGCGTGGTCGGCCGGGTTGAGGTTCAGGATGGTTTTGCCGTCGGCAGCGGGCAGCCACTGGCCGCCAATCAGATTGTGAAAAACGGTGTGGGTCATGAGAGCCTCGGAAAAGAAGGGAACAGGGAACAGGGATCAGGGATCAGGGATCAGAGATCAGGGATCAGGGATCAGGGATCAGAGATCAGAGATCAGAGATCAGAGATCAGAGATCAGAGCCGGGCCTGCGCCGAATCCGGTGAAAAGCATACCGCAGCCGCCGTGGGTTGCGCCGGTTGTTTTCCGCGGATTTGATTTTTCCGGATCGGACGGGTCCGGCGGTTGGCGGCGGCCCGGATGGGCAAGTGGAGCGTTTACCCTCAGGGTTCCCTCTCCGGGGCCGTGGATTGCATCCTGTCTTGACCAGCAATACGGCTTTGGCCTGCTGGCCGTACAATAACCCTTGAGGTAGAATCACCTTTCCAATGTCAATGAATGGCTATCCTTCGCGCTCCTCGCGGTCGCACGGCCTGCGCTCACTCTTCAGCATGTTTTCGAGCGATCTGGCTATCGATCTCGGCACCGCCAACACACTGGTCTACGCGGCCGGCAAGGGCATTGTTGTCAACGAGCCCTCCATCGTCGCCATCAACAAGAATACCGGCGAGGTGGAAGCCGTGGGCAAGGAGGCCAAGGAGATGCTGGGCCGCACGCCCGGCAACATCGTGGCCATCAAGCCGATGAAGGATGGCGTGATCGCCGACTTCAAAGTCACCGAAAAGATGCTTAACTACTTCATTCAGAAGGCGCACAACCGCAAGATGCTGGTGCATCCGCGGATCGTGATCGGCGTGCCTTCCGAGATTACCCAGGTGGAAAAGCGCGCGGTCGAGGACTCGGCCTATCGCGCCAAGGCCAGCGAGGTTTACCTGGTCGAGCAGGCCATGGTGGCGGCCATTGGCGCCGGGCTGCCCATTACCGAGCCCTCGGGCAACATGGTGGTGGACATCGGCGGCGGCACCACGGACATCGCGGTCATTTCGTTGTCGGGCATCGTTTATTCGCGCTCGGTGCGCATGGCCGGCAACCAGATGGACGAGGCCATTACCAACTATTTGAAGCGCAAGTACAACCTGCTGATCGGCGAGCGCACCGCCGAGCACATCAAGATCGAGATCGGCTCGGCCTTCCCGCTGGACAAGCCGCTGACCATGGAGATCAAGGGGCGCAACCTGATCGAAGGCGTGCCCAAGACCATCACCATCGACGACAGCGAGGTGCGCGAGGCGCTGGGCGAGTGCATTGCGGTCATTATGAATGCCATCCGCGTAGCCCTGGAGAGGACGCCGCCGGAGCTTTCCGCCGACATCAGCGACCGCGGCATCGTGCTCACCGGCGGCGGGGCGCTGATCAAGAACCTGGACAAGCGCATCCGCGAGGAAACCGGGTTGCCGGTTTCGGTAGCAGACGACCCGCTGGCTTCGGTGGTGCTGGGTACCGGCAAGATGCTGTCGGATTTCCGGTTGCTGCGCAAGATCAAGATCGATTGACGACAGTGGTCAGAGATCAGAGATCAGGGATCAGGGATCAGGGGTCAGTAGACTCTTCACTTAACTTTGGTCCAGCTGAAGGAATTCCAAGCAACTATTTCCAGATGGCGGGATCGATATGACCGTTCTTCTTGAAGGCGATGAGCTGGAAACGCGGGCGCGGGAGCTTGGGGTTGATATTAGCGGGGAGCCCTGCAGCCAAAGTTCATCGGGGCGTCCTCCCCGTGCTCCAGATTTCGAACTGCAGCGAAGAGTCATCGAGGCGGCACGAAGAAACCGGGAGTCCCGGCTATGGATTCTTGCAGGCATCTCTGCTGTGGCTTCGGTAGCCAGTGCGTTTACCGCATTTTGGGCTGTGTTCAAGAAGTAGTGCGGATTGCAGGGGCTTTTTCCCTGATCCCTGAACCCTGATCTCTGAATCGCCATGGAACCGTTTTTCGCCCGTTATCGAAATCTTCTGGTGCTGCTGGCGCTGCTGGTGGCCCAGATCGTCGGCTTGGCCATGCAAGTACGCCGCAGCGACGCCGGGCGCAGCACGCTGGACCCGCGCGATTCATCGGGCGTGCGCCTGATCCGGCTATGGGCTAATATGCTGATCGCACCGCCGGAGCAACTGATTCACTCCTCGAAGCTGGATGCCGGAGGCCTGTGGCAGAACTATCTCGACCTGCGCCACGTGCGGGAGCAGAACCAGGATTTGCAGAAGACGATCGACCGGCTGCGGCTGGAGCAGGCTTCGCTGCTGGAGGACGCCAAGCAGGGCCAGCGCCTGCAAGCGCTGCTCAACTTCCAGGAGAAGTACATCTACAAGACGGTGGCCGCACAGGCCATCGGCACCAGCGGCTCCGATCAGTCGCGAGTCTTCTATCTGGACAAGGGTTCGGCGGACGGGCTGGACCGGGATATGGCGGTCATTACCCCGGATGGAATTGTAGGCAAGGTCCGCGATGTCTTTCCGCACTCGGCGCAAGTGCTGGCCATCAACGACCAGACCGCTGGCGCAGGAGTGATTTTGGAAACGACCAGGATTCGCGGGATTCTGCGCGGCAATGCTGCCGGCCAGCCCCAGATCGTGGGCATCCTGGCCGATCAGCGCATCCAGCCGGGCGAAAAGGTGCTCACTGCCGGGGGCGATCAGGTTTTTCCGCGGGGACTGCCGGTGGGGGTGGTGGAAAAGGTAGTGCGCGACCCCGAGCGCGACTCGTTTATCGACGTGATCGTGAAGCCGGCCGCGCAGATCGACCGTTTGGACGAGGTGTTGGTGATCACCTCGGTTCAGCCGCGCTTTGCGCCCGACCAGGAGCAGGATTTGGCCACCAGCGAGGCGCTCAAGGGCGCCGAGGCGGCGGCCATTAAAGAACAGAAGAAGGCCTCGGAGATCATGGCGGAGCGGCTTCCCGGCCTGGCCGATCCCAATGCGCCTCCTGCGCAGCAAGCGCCTGCGGATAGCGCTCAACCGACGCCGCTTCCGCATCCGCCCAAGGCGCTGCGCCCGGACCGGTTCACGCCGGGAGCCGCGCAGGGCACGCCGCCCGAGGCGGCCACCGAGCCGAATGTGAAAGACAACGCCAAGCCAACGCAGGAGATCACAGCGAAGCCTGCGCAGAAGAAGCCGGCTCCTGCTGCGGCCAGCGGGCCAGCCAAACCAGGCGTAAAGACGGCTCCCAAGACCGAGCCGAAACCCGGGCAGGAAGCCCAGCCGGGGAGGAACCCGTAGCCATGTGCGCACTGGGCGCGGGGACGCGCCGTGATGTGGAGATTCGCCGCTTTCCCCTGCTGGTTTACGCGCTTGTGCCTCTGGCAGCATTGGTGTTGCAGGCCTGGCTGCCGCGCGTGGTGGGGCGGTACATATGGTTCGATTTTCCGCTGGTGGTGACTGTTTACTTCGCCCTGGGGCGGCGCAGCCCAATTCAGGGAATGGTGTTGGGCTGCGGAATGGGCCTCTTTGAGGACGCGCTCACCCATCATGCCATCGGCATCAACGGCATCGCCAAGACCGTGGCCGGCTTTCTGGCGGCATCGGTGGGGATTCGCATCGACGTGGAGAATCACACCATCCGGGTGATCCTCCTCCTCTTGCTTTCTGCGCTGTGCAGCGGGATTTATCTTTTCATCTACCGGGTATTGCTGGGGCTGGACTTGGATTGGAACTGGTTCACGGAGATATTGAAAGCGGTGGGGAACGCGCTGATCGGCATGGTGCTGTTTCCCCTGCTGGACCGGACGCAGATCAGGGATTGAAGAAGCAGGGACGCGGGAACAGGGAACATCCATTCCCGCCAGAGACCGGAATGGATTGGAACCAGATAACGCAGCGCAAGCGGCTGCCGTCTAAGGCATAGGCAGAATGTATTCGAGCAGCGGAACACGCGGCGAAAAACTCTCCACCGTCAAGCTGACGGGGGTGCAATACGGCATTCTCATCATGATGCTGGCCCTGACGGCGGGGCTTTGGCGGCTGCAGGTACTGGGCGCAGACAACTTCCGCGTGCTGGCCGAGCAGAACCGCATCCGCAAAGTTCCGGTGCTGGCCGCCCGGGGTAAACTCTTCGATCGCGAGAACCGGCTGGTGGTGGACAACTACCCCTCGGTTTCCTGTTTTCTGGTCCGCGAGCAGTCGCGCAACGTGGATGCCGATCTGCCGCTGATTGCGCGGGGGCTGAATCTGAACGTCGAAGATCTGCAGGCGACGCTGCGGCGCTATCGCACGGCGCCCGGCTATCAGCCCATCCCCATCAAGCAGGACATCACTGCGGACGAAGTAGCTTTCATCGAGGCCCATCGCAACGAACTTCCCGAATTGGAGACCATCGACGAAGAGCGGCGTCTCTATCCGCGCGACGGCTTCGCCGCACACCTGATCGGGTATGTGGGCGAAATCAGCGAAGAAGACCTGAACAATCCGCGGTATGCGGCCTACGAGCCGGGTGCGGTGGTGGGCAAAGCGGGCATCGAGGAAACCTACGACGAGGTTCTGCGCGGCGAGGACGGCTCCCGCGACGTGATTGTGGATAGCCACGGCCGCGAGGTGGGCTACCTGAGAACCCAGCACGCCACGCCGGGCCAGGACCTGCGGCTGACCATCGACATCGACTTGCAGCGTACCGCGGAACTGGCCCTGGGAGACGCCAACGGGGCGGTCGTGGCCATGGACCCCCGCAACGGCGAAATTCTGGCCATGGTCTCCCATCCCAGCTACGACCCCAATGCCTTTGCGGTGCGCATCAATCGCACCGACTGGAACAAGCTGATCACCAACCCCAATCATCCGCTGATGAACAAGGCGATTCAGGATCAGCTGGCCCCCGGTTCCACCTTCAAAATCATCATGTCGGTTGCCGGGCTGCAAGAGGGAGTGGCTCAGGACATGCATGTGAACTGCGTGGGCGGGGGCACATTCTATGGGCGCTTCTTCCATTGCGACAAGCACCACGGCGTGCTGGACATCAGCCAGGCGATTCCGCTCTCCTGCGACACCTTCTTCTATACCCTGGCGCAGAAACTGGGCATCGACACCATTGCCCGCTACGCCACCTCGCTTGGCCTCGGCTCCAAGACCGGCATCGACCTGCCCAACGAGATGGCCGGGGTGATGCCCTCCACCCAATGGGAGATGAAGAACTTCCACCAGAGGTATTACCCCGGCAACACGATTTCCGTGGGTATCGGCCAGGGCGAGACCCAAGTGACGCCCTTGCAACTGGCGCGGGCCTTAGGCGGCATCGCTTCCAACGGGCATCTGGTCCGGCCCCATCTGGTGGCGCCCGAGCAACTCCCCTCGCAGTTTTATCACGCGGTTCTGGAGAGCTTTCCCGGTTCGGGGGAGACCACCGTTCCCATGAATCCGGATACCTGGATGACCATTACCGACGGCATGGCGGCAGCCACCACCACCGGCACCGCGGCGGCCTCCCACATCGAAGGCATCGATTTTGCCGGCAAGACCGGGACGGCGCAGGTAGTAGGCGGCGGCGATACGCACACCAAAGGCGGCGCCAAGACCCCGAACTCCTGGTTTGTGGGGATGGTCCCGCGGCGCAATCCGGAGATTGTGATTGCCGTTCTGCAAGAGCACGGGGACTGGGGATCGAATTCCGCCCGCATCGCCGCGCAGATCGTCACCACCTACGTGACCAAGAAACGCAGGCAGGAGCACAACCTGATGGAGCAGGCAGGGGCCGATCAGCCCGTCGAGGTGGGTGCGGTCTGGTCGGAACCCGCACCTCCCGGCAAGAACCGGGCAGGCGCCGCGGGCGCGTCCGGACAGGCGTCTGTCCTGCATGGGGGGCATTTCCTGGTAAACCCGGCCCCGGAAACCAGCCCCAAGAGCACGGCCGGCAGCATTCTGCCGATTCCGGCGTGGGTCCTCGCTATTCCGCTCCGCTTCAAGGAGGGGCAGCCCTGATGCGCCGCTTCATGACCTTTCGCGACTTCGATTGGGCACTGCTGGGCATGGTGTGCATCCTGTGCGCCGTCTCGGTGCTGGAGATCTACTCGGCCACGCTGCACACCAAGTATTCCGGATTTCACACCAAACAGGTTTTTTGGATCGGCGCCGGCATGGTGGCGATGTTCGTCTTTGCCAAGATCGACTATCACCGCCTGATCGATTGGGCTCCTTGGGCCTACGGCGTGTGCCTGGTTTCGCTGGTGGCGGTGAAGCTGGTGGGAACCAAGGTGCTGGGCGCGAGGCGGTGGATCAAGGTCGGCCCCATGCACTTCCAGCCCTCGGAGTGGGTCAAGCTGATTCTGATTCTGGCCGTGGCCCGCTACTTTGCCAACCTGGGAGGACGCCGCCTCACCTGGGTGGATATTTTCAAGGCCTTCGGCCTGGTGGGCGTTCCCATGGTGCTGGTCATCATTCAGCCCGATCTGGGCACCACGCTCACTTACGTGCCGATTCTGGTGGCTGGGCTGCTTTTGGGCGGCATCAATATTCGGCAGTCGCTGATTCTGATTACCTGCGGCACGCTGCTGGTGGCCGGAGTGTGGACGAGCGGGAAGATCCTCAAGCCTTACCAGAAAGCGCGTCTGACCAGCTTCATCAATCCCGATAACGACCCCAGAGGCGCCGGCTACCAGACCAAGCAGGCGCTGATTGCGGTCGGCTCGGGCGGCATCTGGGGGCAGGGCGCGGCCAAGGGCTCGCAGACTCAGGGTGCGTTTCTGCCCATTCCTCACGCGGACTTCATCTTCGCCGCCTTTGGCGAGGAGCACGGCTTCGTGGGCTGTCTGTTGGTGCTGCTGCTATACTTTTCCATATTGATGCGTTTGATTCAGAACGCTCAAACAGCCGCCGACCTGTCCGGCTCCCTGATTATCATGGGAGTAGTGGCTGTATTGACCTTTCAGATTGCGGTCAACGTGGGCATGGTCATCGGATTTATGCCAGTCACCGGAATCCCTTTGCCGTTAATGAGTTACGGCGGATCTTCGGTGTTGTTTACGTTTCTGGCGCTGGGCGTGGCGATGAACGTGCGCATGCGCCGGTTCGTCAACTGAACGGATTTCGGATTTGTCTCTCGTGTCCCCCCGGAACTGTCCGGAGCAGGAGAGAGTTGTTTCAGAGCATTACGCCGGTCAGGTCCAGATGGATCTCGAGCTCGGCAGGATTGGGTTCATGAGCACGCAGAGACGGGAAGACCGTTGGCAGCGTACAGGTTGCACGGAGCGCGCGGAAATTTTGGGGCAGACAAGCCCCGGCTCAATCGCGCGGTACGACTGTGCAAACGCCGCGGTTGGAACGGCCCCGCCGATTGGTTCGGCTAGGTTGGCCACAAACTCTCTGCAATCGGATTACCGTATCGTAAATTTCTTCCGGCAGGAGTTTCGCCCTAGCTCGCGCAGTTCGCCGCCCTCCGGGGCTGCCGGTTCCGCGGCCTTGGGCACGCCAGCGAATTACGGTTCGTCCCCTCCGCACATCCCCCCTCCTTCCGTTCGCGGGTGTCTCCATCCGACCTTGCCGTAGGCCCCAGCAGGCAGAAGCCGCTGGGCGGAAAGGTACGATGGCAAAAGAGATTTGCATCTCCAGCACGCCGCACGAGACGCGGCTTGCGATTCTTGAAGACGATCAACTCGCGGAAATCTACTATGAACGCGAAAACGAGTACACCCTGGCAGGGTCGATTTACAACGGACGTGTCACCCGCGTCCTGCCCGGCATGCAGTCCGCATTTGTGGATGTCGGCCTGGAGCGCGACGCGTTCCTCTATGTAACCGACTTCATGGAGTTGGAAGACGCCGAGGAGACCGACGAGCTGGAAAAGGCCGCGGCCACCGGCAGCAACAAACCGCCCCGCGAAGTCCGCCACACCAACGTTCCCGAGGCAGCAAGCCAGCCGGCCAGGATTGCTGGCCGCGGCGAAGAGCGTGGCGCACGTCCAGCCCCGAGACCGGAGCCCGAACAGCGGCAGGACCGCCCAGTGCGCGAGCGCCACCTGACGGTCGAGGCGATTCCCGAGGCGGGCGACGAAGCCGTAGCCATCCCCGAGTCCCAACTCAACGCCGAACAGGCAGAGTATGAAAAGGATGAGACCGGTCCCGGCGCCAAGCGCTGGCGCGGACGCCGCCGCCGCCGTGGCGGCCGTGGCGCTGCCGGAGCCCCCGAGGTCCACGCGGAAACCGGAGAACCCGGCGAGAGTTTAGCGGAGCAGACCGCCGAGCCGGAAACCGAGCCGGAGATTCAGCCCGCAGCCACTTTCACGCCCGCTCCGCGGTTCGATCGTGCGCCTGCCGAGCTGGTTCCGTTTGTTCTGCCTGGCGAGTCGCTCTCGAAGTACGGCGGCGTCCCGGCGGAAGATGCGTCAACTGCGCCCCCCGAAGCTGCAGCTCCGGTTCGCCCGGCCAGCTCCTTCAAGCCTGCGACCCTGATCGAGACGCCCATCGTGTGGGACGGCAGCGGCTTGCTCCCCGGCGAGTCGCTTTCACGGCATCGCGGCCGCGCGGACGAGTCCGCCGTAGAAGTGGATCCCGAGCCCCATGGCGTCTTTTCCGATGCGCACGAAGCCGGCGAAGAGGCTGACGAGGTGATCGAGGAAGAGACTTTCGTTGCCGATATCCCCGAGCCTGAACCGGAATCTTCGCTTGAGACCTCGGCAGTTGCAATTCCCGAGGTTTCCGCCGAAGAGCCGGAAGAAGAGACCGAAGAATTCGAGCTTGTCGAGGAGACCACCGAAGTTGCTCCGGAACCGCAGAAGGCTGCCGGAGTACAGGCCGAGGCGGTCCCCGTCAAGACAGACGATTACACCGTCGAGACGGTGATCGAACAACCATCCACGGATGAGCCGGTTGCATCCCCGGTTACCCGGCAGGACGAGGATGCCTCCGCACTCGCGCCGGAAGCGCCCTCAACAACCGAGGCTGCAGAGGCTGCGCCGGAAGTCGACGCTCACGCGTCCCACAATGTTGACCCCTCCGCCACCACCGGCTTCCGGCTCTTTGGCCTGGGCAAGAAAAAGAAGGAAGAAGAAGACGCTGCCCAGTCCAAGGCAAAGCCCGCGGTCCCGGTATCCTCCTACGCCCCCGGCAGCGGCCTCATCGAGGAAGAAGTCATCGAGGAAGAGGAGTTCGAGGCGCCCCGCCACCAACATCGCGCCAAGGGCGGGGACCACGATCTCGACGATCTCGAAGAAGAGACGCTTCCCAGGCACCTTCGCACCGGCGATCTGGGCGAAATGCTGCAGGAAGCCCACCTCGATCACCGCATCCAGTTGAACTTCGACGGCAAGAGCGGCGAAGAAGAAGAAGAAGACGAGGAAGAGGAAGGCCCAACCGAAGGCCAGCCCGCAGCGGGCGGCGGCCAACCGGTTCGCGATCGCGGCGGCCGTGGACGCCGTGGACGGGGACCGCAAGGCACACCGGGAGGACCGAATAAGGGCCGCCCCATGACCCGCCGCTCCGCCCAGACCTCCGACCTGCCCATCATCAGCGACCTGCTCAAGCCGGGCCAGGAGATTCTGGTGCAGATCGCCAAGGAGCCCATCGCCAAGAAGGGCGCACGCATTACCTCGCACATCGCCCTGCCGGGGCGCTTCCTGGTCTTCATGCCTACCGTGTCGCACATTGGCGTGAGCCGCAAGATCGCCTCGGACGAAGAGCGGAGCCGGCTGAAGCGGATTCTGGTCAGCGAGCGCGGCGAGGCCGCTGGCGGATTCATCGTCCGCACCGCGGCGGAAGGCGCCTCGGAAGAGGATCTGCGCGCCGACCTGCGCTTCCTGCTGCACCTGTGGAACGAGATCAAGACCCGCTCCGACAGCTCCAAGTCGCCGGCCCTGATTTACCACGATCTGTCCCTGATCGAGCGCATCCTGCGCGACCAGGTCAGCTCCAATTTCTCCAACATCTGGGTCGATTCGGAAGAGAACTACGAGCGCATCGTGCGCTTCCTCAACCGCTTCTCCCCGACGCTGGTGCGGCGCGTCAAGCTCTACACCAAGGAAGTGCCGCTCTTCGAGCACTTCGGCATTCAGGACGAAATCTCCAAAGCCCTGCGTTCCAAGGTGTGGCTCAAGAGCGGCGGCTCCATCGTCATCAACCAGACCGAAGCGCTGGTGGCCATCGACATCAATACCGGCAAATACGTGGGCAAGTCGGCGCGGCTCGAGGACACCATCCTCAAGACCAACCTCGACGCGGTGCCGGAGATTGTGCGGCAGATTCGCCTGCGCGATTTGGGCGGCATCATCGTGATTGATTTTATCGACATGGACGAGCGCAAGAACCGCTTCCGGGTGATGGCTGCCTTGGAAGAGGCCCTCAAGACCGACCGCGCGCCCACCAAGGTGCTCCAGTTCAACGACTTCGGACTGGTGGCCATCACCCGCAAGCGCGTCAAGCAATCCCTGGAGCGGACCCTCTCGGTGCCTTGCCCCACCTGCCAGGCTACCGGCATGGTCAAGAGCCCGACCACGGTCTGCAACGAGATCTACACCGAGCT
>Ga0181529_10005648_pt1 | contig 13012 bp, 15 predicted proteins | sample PEATcosm2014_Bin_36_FD_119763 | JGI IMG/M metagenome (GOLD analysis project Ga0181529, IMG submission 119763) | Peatland microbial communities from MTU Mesocosm Facility, Houghton, MI, USA - PEATcosm2014_Bin10_30_metaG | ecosystem: Environmental > Terrestrial > Soil > Wetlands > Peat | place... | reverse complement strand
CGACGCCCCCATCAACCAGGGCAATTCCGGCGGCCCGCTGTTCACCCAGGACGGCCACGTGGTCGGGGTGAACTCCGCCATCATTTCGCCCTCGGGCGGCAGCGTCGGCATCGGCTTCGCCATTCCGTCGGACATGGTGCGCACGGTGGTGGCCGAGTTGAAGACCGATGGCCATGTCACCCGCGGCTACCTGGGCGTCGGCACCCAGCCGGTGACCCCGGCGATGGCGACCGCGTTGCATCTGCCCGGGACCGACAAGGGCGGCGCGCTGGTGGCACAGGTGGAGCCCGACGGTCCGGCCGCCAAGGCCGGCCTGCAGCCCGGCGACGTGATCCGTGCCGTCGATGGCAAGTCGGTCGCGGACCCGCGTGATCTGGCGATCGATGTTGCCGACATCCACCCAGGCAGCGCGGCCAAGCTGGACCTGCTGCGCGACGGCAAGACGCAAACCGTGAGCGTGACGATCGCCAGCATGAAGAACGACGCCGTCACCTCACGCGACGGCGTCGCCGGCCAGGATCAGCAGGGCGTCGGCGTGGCGCTGGCCCCGCTGACGCCGGAGCTGCGCGGCGAACTGGACCTGCCCGCGCATACCCGCGGCGCGGTGGTGGCGAACGTCAAGCCGGATTCGCCGGCGGCGGAAGCCGGCATCCGCCAGGGCGACGTCATCGTCGGCGTGGGCAGCGCGACGGTCGCCTCGCCCAGCGACGCGGCGAGCGCCATCCGCTCGGCGGTGCACAAGGATCATGCCGTGGCGTTGCGCATCCTGCGCGACGGGCAGACCGCCTTCGTCGCCATCGACATGAGCAAGGCGCCGGCGTCCTCCGATCAAGGCTGACCGCGGTTCAGGCGGTGCCGGCCGTTAACTGATCGCAACGGCCGGCACCGCGCACCACCACGGCCAGCAGTCGCAGGGCGTCCGGCCCACCGAGATCGGCCAGGGTGCCCGCTTCCATTTCGCCGGCCAGGACTTCCGCCTGGCCGGCGATGGTGTTTACGGCCTGGCGCAGCGCCGCCGAGGAAAGAGCGAGTTGCAGCTCGTCGGAAAGCAGATCCCAATTGCGGAGCATCGTCGTGACCCGAAGCGCCGTTCTGGCGAGTGACGCCGCGGTGCGTTTCGCGCGGCCATGAGGACAGGGTACGCCCGGGCGGTTAACGACCGGTTGGCGGGGGCCGGATCAGCTCAGGCGCGGCGGCCCAGCTCGTAGAGCGCGACCGCCGCGGCGGCGGACACGTTCAGGCTGTCCAGCCCGCCGCCCGAGCCGGGCATGGCGATGCCGGCCACCTCGTCGCAGGTCTCGCGGGTCAGGCGCCGCAGCCCCTCGCCTTCGCTGCCCAGCACCAGGACGATGCGGCGTTGCGCGAGCGCCGGACCCGACAGCGGCGCGCCGCCGGAATCCAGCCCGACCACCCACAGCCCGGCCGCCTTCAGCGCCACCAGCGTGCGGGCCAGGTTGACGGCGCGCAGCAGCGGCACCTTCTCCAGCGCGCCGGAGGCGGCCTTGGCGAGTGCGCCGGTTTCCTCCGGTGCGTTGCGTTCCTGCACGATGACGACGGCGCCGCCGAACGCCTGGACCGAACGCAGGATGGCGCCGACGTTGCGCGGATCGGAGACCTGGTCGAGCACGATGACCGGCCCCGGCCGTTCCAGCACGTGCGCGAGCGCCGGCGTGGTGAGCAGATCGGCCAGCAGGGCGGCGCCCTGGTGCACGGTGTCGCGGCCCAGCAGGTGCTCGAGCCGGCCGCGTTCCACCCGTTCCTGGGCGAGCGGCCAGGGCTGCTTGACGCGCCCGGCGAGTGCCGTCTCGGCTTCCTCGGTCAGCAGCAGGCGGCGCAACCGGCGGGCCGGATTGACCAGCGCGGCGGCAACGGCGTGCAGCCCGTACAGCCACACCGTGCCGCGCGGCGAATCGGGGCTGGGGCGGGGTTCGGGGGCGCGGTATTCGGCCTGGCGCGGCGCCGGCGGAGAGTCGCCGCGGCGCGGGCCGGGCTGCGGACGTTCGCTGCGCTGGTCCGGGCGCGCGTCGAAGCGGCGCGGGCCGGCCTGATCGGGCGAACGCGGGGGTCGGGCGATGTGCAGACGTTCCGGCCGGTCGTCGCGCGGGCGCTGGTCGTCGGCGCGGGGTCCGCTGTACGGCTTGCCCCGGGGGGCATCCCCCTGGGCATGGCGCGGGCCGCCGCCCTGGTGGAAGCCGCCGCCATGCGGGCGCGGGCCAGCCTGGCGGCCACGCTCCTGGCCGTCATTGGGGCCGCCGGGCTTGCGGGGCGGGCCGCCTCCGGGAGGGCGGTTGCCGGGTCGGTTGTGCTGCGGAGGTTTCATGTCAGGCCCGGTATAGCCTGTGGTTGAGCCGCCGACAAACCGGCCCGTGGCGGCGGCGGCTTCGTTGACAAGGCCGACGGATTGGGGCTATCGCCGCGTGCCGCGCCTGGAGGGGTGCCCGAGTGGCTAAAGGGGACGGACTGTAAATCCGTTGGCGCACGCCTACGTTGGTTCGAATCCAACCCCCTCCACCAGCGACCCGGCCTAGCCCGCCACTTTCCTCCCGAAAAAACCAGCAAATCAGCCATATTTTGCAAGCCGATCGTGCTTGCATGTGCGCCCCCGTGCGTCTATATCCCACAATGAATTGTGGGACGAATTGCGGGGCGAGGTTAGACGGACGGTGCCCCGCGGGACGTGTCAAGAATTTCCACGCGGCGCCCGGAAGCGGGCGGAGGGACAGCAAATGGCACGGCGAGAGTCCGAGAAACTGAGCCCGGCACTGATCAAGAACCTAACAAGGCCAAAAGACTTTCGGCCCGGCGTGTATGGCGACGGGCACGGGCTCTATCTGAACGTGGGACCGACTGGCGGGGCAAGTTGGCTTTTCCGGTTCATGCTGAACGGCAAGGCCCGCGAGATGGGCCTGGGGCCACTGCATACGATCGGGCTGGCCGAGGCGCGTGAACGTGCCACCGCGGCCCGCAAGCTGCGCCTGGACGGGATCGACCCGCTGGAGAGCAAGAAAGCCGAGAAAGCGCGCCGGGCAGCGGAAATCGCGGCGGCCGTCACCTTCAAGCAGGCAGCGGAGAGCTACATCAAGGCGCACCGTGCCGCGTGGCGGAACGCCAAGCATGCCTGGCAGTGGACCGCGACTCTGGAGACGCACGTCTATCCCGTGATCGGCACGCTGACCGTTGCGGCCGTGACCACCGGGCACGTCACCAAGATCCTCGAGCCGATCTGGTCCACCAAGGCCGAGACGGCGGCCCGGGTGCGCGGGCGGATCGAGGCGGTGCTGGACTACGCCAAGGCGCGCGGCTGGCGACATGGGGACAACCCGGCGCGGTGGCGGGGGCACTTGGAGAACGTGTTGCCGGCGCGCGGTAAGGTGTCCAAGGTCGCACATCACCCCGCCCTGCCCTGGGCCGAAATCGGCGCCTTCATGCTGGAGTTGGACAAGCAGGATGGCGTAGCGGCGCTGGCGCTGCGCTTCGTGATCCTAACGGCTGCGAGGACCGGCGAAGTCATCGGCGCGCGCTGGTCTGAAATCGACCTCCAGGCTGCGGTCTGGACTGTCCCGGCCGAACGGATGAAGGCTGAAAAAGAACATCGCGTACCCCTCTCGGATGCAGCCCTGGCCGTGCTGCGTGAGGTGGCCAAGTTGCGGCGCGGCGATTCAGATGCGCCGGTGTTTCCGGGTGGCAAAGGCGGCAAGGGCGGCGGGGCATTGTCGAACATGGCCATGCTGGCACTGCTGCGGCGCATGGGCCGAGACGATCTGACGGTGCATGGCTTCCGCAGTAGCTTCCGCGACTGGTGCGCCGAATCGACGAGCTACCCCCGCGAGTTGGCCGAGGCGGCGCTGGCGCACACGCTGGACGATAAGACGGAAGCCGCCTATCAGCGCGGTGACATGCTCGCCAAGCGGGCGCGGCTGATGGGCGAGTGGGCGGCGTTTTGCGCCCGCGTGGCGCCGGCCAGCGGCAGCGTCGTGCCGATCCGGCAAGGGGCGGGCACATGACCGCCCGTGCACCGAGCCCGCCGACTGGCCCCTGGATTTGGGCTGACGACCTCGTCGCATGGATCGCCGCGCAGACGCTTGGCATGGCGCTGGCGGCAGCGCGGGACGAATTGAACGCGGCATGGCGTGGCGGCCGGATCGAGGCGTTTCACGGCCGGTCAGACCGCAAGGAACCGAAGCCCGTCCCGCCAGAGGCCAGCGCGCATCCGACTGCGGAGATTCGGCCCGGCAACCGCATCGTCGGGGCCGCCGCCCTCGTGGCGGCCCGCCGCCAGCGCGCCGCGCCCATGCCATGCGAAGGCGAGCCGATGGCGGTAGCAGACCGGGAGGCAACCGAGGCCCTGGCACGCGAGGGCGAGTTGATCCAGCATGTGCTGGCGGCGGAGGTATGTCTTGCCGGTGTCAGGTTCCCAAGCGTCGACGCGCTGGCGCTATGGCCGAAGGCTGCTGCCCGCGGCACACGCCGAGGGGCAGACAAGCCGACCGATCGGGCAGTCTATGACTGTCTGCTGGCCTACTTTCAGGCCGCGCGCGAGCGGGGCGAGCCGCCGCCCAAGATGGAGAGTGACGCCTTCCCGCATTGCAAGGCTGCGACCGGCGCCCGCCATGCACAGATGGAAGCCGCCGTAGCTCGGCCCGATTTTCCTGCCGAGTTGAAGCGGCGCCGCGGCAAACCCGGTAAGTAAATCCGACAAGCAAATCCGGCGGCCGTTATTTCGCTGCCGGCTGTTCTATTTAGACGTGCCCGCGACGGGCGATTAATTGGTTGCCCCGCATATTCCCGCATGCGGAGGTAACATGAATTCGCCCACACCGAAATTCGCGACAATCGAAGATTGGGGCACGATCAGCGGCATGTCGCGCCGCGTTACTTACGAGAAATTGGGCACCGGTGAGCTGAAAGCGGTCAAGGCCGGCACGCGAACGCTGATCGACTGCGAGGCTGGGCTGGCTTGGCTGCACTCGCTGCCGGCCGCCAAGATTCGGGCACCGCGCGCCCGAAAGGCCGCATAACGATGCGCCCCCGTGCTGACGGGCACGAGGGCGCGCAGGAGGTTCGGAAATCAGTCGGCGGCACCGAACGATTTAGCGAATCCCCCGCGCCTTCGCAAGCCCCACCCGCCACCTCGGCCAGGCGCCTGTCACTTTCCGGCGACGCCGCCGCCCGTGCTGCGCGGACCTTGGGCGAGCGTCTGCCGGCGGTAGCACCACGGCCGGCGAAGGCCCCAGCGCAGCCGCCGGCCAAGCCAGCGCCGGCAATCGAGGCCCCGCGGCCAGTGGCGCCGAAGCTGGAGCGGCTGCCGGCCAATCGCAATGCAGCGGTGGTCGCGCTTGAGCACCGCCTCCGCGAGCTCGCCCCCGCAGTGATCCGCGACCCGCCACTGCCGCTTGCCGTCGGCGCACGCCGCAACATTGCCGCGCTGCTGGCCGGCGAAGTCAGTAAAAAAATGCTCTGCCGTTTTTTGGCGCGATGGACGAGGCGGGCCGCTTACCTTCGGGCCGTCGCGGCCGGCGGACCTCGATATGACCTGGTCGGGCAGCCGGCTGGCACGGTGACCGCGGACCAGCGCGAGACCGCCGCCGCGACGTTGGCCGAGCGAGGCCTCACATGAGCGGGTTGAGCGAGCGTTGCACGGCGACGCTGCACCCGAGCGAGCCGGGCGAGGCCGAGGGCATCCTTGCCGACCATCCGGCCGGGCCGGCGGTGCACTCCACGCGCAGCGGTGACCGGCTGCACCTCCGCTTCCTGCTCGGCGAACGCATCATCGGCGCTGGCGTGCTGGTGCTCGACCTGATGGGCGACCCGCCGTCGTGGGCTGGCGAGGTGACGCTTGACGGCTGCCGCTGGTGGGCAACTTCGCCGCTCGGCACGGGCATTTTGACGTTCACCGCCCCGCGCGGCCCAGGTCGGGAGCGGCCGACATGAAGGACGCGGACCTGGGCGCCGACGTGGCCCGGTTGAAGGCCACGGTGTCGATTGCGACGGTGATCGGCGAGACAATCCCGCTCAAGCGCGCCGGTCGATTGCTGATCGCGTGTTGCCCGTTCCACGCCGAGCGGACCCCGAGCTTCTACGTCTTCGCTGACCATTTTCATTGCTTCGGCTGCGGCGCGCACGGCGACGCGATCACCTTCGTCATGAAGACCCGCGGCGTGTCGTTTCCCGAGGCGGTGGCGCACCTCGGCGGGGTTGGTGACCTATCGCGCACCCGAGCCGCCACGCCGGCACCAGCGCCCGCCTTGGCCCGTGTACAGGCCGATGACGGTGAGGCTCGGCTGCATCGCGAACTGGCCGCGCGGATCTGGACCGAGGCGGCGGACCCGCCCGGCTCGCCCGTCGAAAATTACCTGCACCGCCGCGGCGTGCATCTGCCTGGCCTGCCCGTCTTGCGGTGGCACCCGCGCTGCCCGCGCGCCGCCGGGGCTTTGCCGGCAATGGTGGCGCTGATGGTCGACCCGGTGACGGGCGAGCCGAGCGGCGTGCACCGGACCTTCATTCAGCCGGACGGTAGCGGCAAGGCCGCGGTGAGCCCCGCAAAAATGATGCTCGGCCGCGCTGGTGTGATCCGCCTCGCCGAGCTAACGGGCGAGGGCCTTGGGCTGGCCGAAGGCATCGAAACCGCGCTGTCCGTCATGCAGACGATCGGATGGCGCCCGGTCTGGGCTGCCGGCTCGCGAGGCGGCATCGAAACCTTCCCGGTGCTGCCGGCGATCGCGCTGACGATCTTCGCCGATGGCGACGCGCCGGGGCTGAAGGCCGCGTGCGCCTGCGCCGGGCGCTGGGCCGCGGCTGGCGCTGAAGCGCTGATCTGCACCCCGCCGGGCGGGCTCGACTGGAACGACGCGGCGATGCGGAGGAACGCGGCATGAACGACAGCCCGGAAGCCAAGCTGCGCGCGCTCGGCGGCAAGATCATCCGTCCGCCTCTCATGTTCGGCAAGCTGCGGGTCCTGACAATGGACGACATCGGCGACGTTGCGGAGCGGGACTATTTGCTGAAGGGGTTGCTGTCACCGGGCGAAATGTCGGTGTGGTGGGGGCCGCCGAAATGCGGCAAGAGCTTCCTGTTGCTGCACGTCGCCTATCGGATCGCGCAGGGAAAGCCCGTGTTCGGCCGGCGCGTCCGAGCATGTCCGGTGCTGTATGTCGCGGCCGAGGGCGAGGCCGGCCTTGCTGCACGGCTCCGGGCAATCCGTGACGAATTCGGCGACGCATCGCGGTTTCACCTGATCGCGCAACCAGTTGACCTCCTGCACCCCGCCGGTGATCTGGAGAGCGTGCGCAGGGCGGCGCAGGACCCCCGCATCGCGCCCAAGCTGATCTTACTGGACACCCTCGCTCGCATGATGGCGGGAGGCGATGAAAACAGTGCGGAAGGCATGGGCGGGCTTATCGCAAACATCGGCGGGCTGCGAGCCGACACCGGCGCACACGTCGCGGTGATCCACCACGGCACGAAGAATCCGAACGGCAGTACGCCGCGCGGCCATGGCAGCCTGATCGGCGCTGCTGACTTGGTGGTTGAGATCGCCAAGGCCGAGGACGGCGCCCGCACCGCGACTGTGACCGCGGCAAAGGATGACCCGGACGGCGCGGCAATGGGCTTCCGGTTGCGCGTGGTGGAGTTGGGCACCGACGCGGACGGCGATCCAGTCACAACCTGCATGGTGGACGAGACCGGCGAGCCGGCCAAATCCGGCCCGGGCCTGACGCGAACCGAGAGCAAGGCGCGCGACTTTCTCGCCGATTTGATCGTCGCCGAAGGCAAGCCATTGCCGCCCGGCTGCCCGGACGGGCTGCTTGGCGTTCCCGAGGATCGCTGGCGCGCCGAATGCGATGCGCGGCGCTTGTCGACGGCAGAGAAAAAGGATGACCGCAGCAGAGCATTCCGGCGGACCTATGCCGCATTGCTTGGCGCTGGCACCGTCGCCGCTCGGGACGGCATGGTATGGTTGACCCGGCCGGACTCGACCCTGTGAAGGACCTCTTGGCGCCTGTCCGAGGTATCCGGCCGGACCCGGACACGGACACACCTAAAGGTGTGTGTCCTGTCCGTCCGGGTATGGCCGCCTTTGCCCATGCGGACAAAGCCGGACATGTCCGGGACTGTCCGGTTTGTCCGGTCCTGTCCGGGTGGCATCTATGGGCTCGGAAAGGCCGCGCGACGCACACGTCCGCTAGCCGATCGGATGCTTCCGCCGCCGTTGCCGCGCACAGTGGGCAATCGGTTCGCCCGATCTTGCGGCATCGAATCGGGCGACGCGCTGGTATGGTGGATGAACTATCCGCCGGGTATGGCGAACTATCCGCCAAATACTGCATCACTGGCGCACGGTGGTGCACGGTTCCCACAATTCATCCCACGAATTTACTTGCCAGATCGGAGAGCGAGGGCGCATGCAGCCGGTTGCCACATCAACGCCAAGAGGCCCGCCAGTCTGATGTTCGGATCACCGCCGCAAAGCACCACCGAAGGCCACCGCCTAGGCCCCTACTCGCGCCCGACTGTGCTGGCGAAGATGGACCAGCGCACCCGCGAAGCCCGGCTTGTGCGCGAAACGCGGGCCGAACTGGTGAAGCATTGCGGCGGCCGGCCGAGCGCCACGCAACGCGCGCTGATCGAGCAAGCCGCACAGATCCGCCTTCGCTTGGCCTGCATGGACCGCACCTTCGCCGAGTCCCGTGGCACTATGACGGCACATGACAGTCGCACGTACTTGGCATGGTCCAACAGCTATAGCCGATTGCTGCGACAGCTTGGCCTGCAAGGCGCGCCGGCGCCGGTGCTGACACTCGCCAGCTACCTTGCCGCCAAGGCCGCGCAGCCGGCCGCCAGTGCCGCGCCAGCGGCGCCAGCATCGCCCGCAGCACCACCGGCGCCAGCCCCCACCGCCGGCGCCGCCCTGGCCGCTGCTGCGGCTGATCGGGCGCCAGCATGATCACCCCCGCCGCGGCCATCGCTGATCCGAACTTGCTCGGTACAGCATTCATTGGCCGGAGCTGGGACCGCTGGACCGCCATCCTGAAAGGCGCCTACGCCGAACCGCTCGACGGTGCCGAGCTGGCCTTGTTCCGTGAGGTTGCGGAGCGCGACCCGCCGACATGCCAGGTACGTGAATTGTGGATCGTTGCCGGGCGCCGCGGCGGCAAGGATTCGATTGCCGCCGCCGTCGCGACCGTCGCCGCAATCGGCGACTACCAGGAGCACCTTCGCCCGGGCGAGCGCGCCACTGTGATGTGCCTGGCCGTCGACCGGTCGCAGGCGCAGATCGTGCGAAGGTATATCGGCGCCTACTTCGCCACGGTGCCGCTGCTGCAACCGCTGGTCACTCGCGATACTGATGACGGGCTGGAGCTGAGCAACGGCGTAGAAATTGTGGTCGCAACGAACAGCTTCCGTGCGGTTCGCGGTCGGACGATTGTTTGCGCTATCTTCGATGAGGTTGCATTTTGGCGCGATGAATACTCTACAAGTCCCGACGTTGAGACATACACAGCGATCGTTCCTGGCATGGCGACGCTGCCCGGCGCGATGCTGATCGGGATCAGCACGCCGTACAAACGTAGCGGCTTGTTGTTCGACAAATGGCGCGCGCACTACGGCAAGAACGATGCCGATGTGCTGGTGATCCACGCGCCGTCGACCTTGCTCAATCCGACGTTGCCGCAGGCTGTCATTGACGCGGCGATGGCGCGCGACCCGGACGCTGCGGCGGCGGAATGGATGGCAGAGTTTCGCAGCGACGTTGCTGACTTCGTGTCCCGAGAGATCGTTGAAAGCTGCGTCGCCGCCGGAGTACACGAGCTGCCGCCGGCCGGTGACGTCAGCTACAGCGCCTTCGTTGATCCGAGCGGCGGATCCTCGGACAGCATGACGCTGGCGATCGGTCATGTTGACCGCGACGGCGTGGCCGTGTTGGACGCAGTGCGAGAAATCCGCCCGCCTTTCTCGCCTGAGGCCGTGGTGACTGAGTTTGCCTCGCTGCTGAAAAGCTATCGGATCAGCACAGTCCGGGGCGATCGCTATGCTGGAGAGTGGCCGCGCGAGCGTTTCCTTGTGCATGGCATTGCCTATGAGCCGTCCGAACTGTCGAAAAACGAGATTTACATCGGTTTCCTGCCTCTGCTGAATTCAGGCCGGTGCCGCCTGCTGGAAAACCCAAGGCTCGTCTTGCAGCTTTGCTCACTGGAAAGGCGGACTGCGCGCGGTGGCCGAGACAGCGTCGACCATTCGCCGGGCGCGCATGACGACCTTGGCAATGCGGTGGCGGGCGTGCTTGTCGGCTTGGGTGGCGGCGCCGCGAGCGGTTGGCTGCAATACTTCAGGAAGCACACGCCGGCGAAGCAGGCGGCCGAGCAACCTGTTGAGCCTCAATCTGGCGACACTGCGCAGCGTGTGGCATTGCCTGATGCCGTGCCGAGCGATGACACGGTGCGGCTGCAAGCGCCGGTGGCGTGGGCGAGTTTCTTCGTGTCCGCACCCGACGGTCACGGTCGAAAGTTTACGGCCGATGCGGCTGGCATCATGACTACGCCTGCGGCTTTTCAAAAGTCGCTCGTGGCCGCAGGCTGTCTCGTTGTGAGCGCGCCTGCCGTCGAAACCGTGCCCGCCGCCACGCCAGGCTGTGGCCTGACGGCACTGGATGGCCAGGCCAGCACCACCACAACACCGAGCCGCCGGGAAGCCGCTGGCGGGCAACGTCAGGGCGCCGTGCCCTTGCCAACTTCATAGGAGGGTTCACGTGATTTTCAATCTGTTTCCCCGCAAAAAAGACGCCGCACCAGATCCGCTCGCCCGGCCGCCAATGCCGACCGAGGGCGGCTTCGGTCGGCTGCGGCAGGCATGCGCCGACGCGCTCGCGAGCATCGCCGCGTCGCGGCCCGCCTCCGGTTCCGACGAAGTGCAACGACGCGAGGGCAATCATGTGCCGGTCGCGCTCGCCGCCGCCGCGCCGGCAAACATGCGCGTCGAGGCCTTGATGGCCGCCCGCACCGGGCGAGATCCTCGAGCGACGGCGCGGCCGATCGGCCAGGCGCCGGCCAGCATCGTCATGCCGGCGCGGTCCGGCGCGGCCGGGTTGGCGCCGTTCATGCCGCGTCGGCTCGACGACTGAGGGGGCAGGCCATGTCTGCGGCATTGAAAAACCCCGACCCCGCCGACCTCGCCCCGCGGGAGCGGCTGAGGCAGGCCCACGCCGAACAGAAGGCCATCCTCGAGCGCATGGCCGCCGGCACCCAGCGCCTTGAAGCTGCCAAGGCCAAGCAGCAAGCCTGCGACGCGGATCTTGACGCGCTCGCCGAGGCTGAGCGAGCCGCCTGGGCAAGGTGGGAGGCGAGTCGCGGCGAACACCCAGGTGATACGCGGGCCCGGCGGGCAGAGTTGACAGCATTTTCCGCAGCCGCCGCCCGGGCAGTAACGGCCGCTCTCGCCGAATATGACTCGGTCGAGCAGAAGGCGGCGCGAGACCTGCCGCTCTGCAACTTTTCGGCGGCGGCAGCAGCCCGTCAGATCATGCTCGACGAAGCCGTGCGACTTGGCAGCGAGTACGCCGCCGCCGTTGAACGGGCGACAAAGCTGGAGGCCGCGTTGATGGGCATCAAAGCCGCCTACTCCGGCCACGACGGACAAGCGGTAGCCGTCGTCGAGCTCGCCCTCCAGGGCGGCAGGTCGCCGGATGGTGCGATGCGCAGACGTGACGAAATGCGCAAGGCGAACCTGGTCATTCGGGCGCGTTGGGCGGGCTTGGCCGAGCGGCTGGCGAACGACCCGGACGCGACCGCATCGGAGGATCTGACATGACGATCGCCGCAACCGACATCGGCGCCGTCCCGGTCGCCAGGATTTTGAGGCTGATCGGGCTGGCCCGCCGAGGTTTTTGGAGCTTTGGCGAAACGTTCTGCGCACCGTCGCCGCGGGCGCCTTCGAAGCACCAGCGGTGCCACATCGCCGACTTGAAGGTGAGCAGATCGGGCAAATGGTCCGATGCATTTTCGAACAGAGTTGGCCCTGATCCCATTTCGCTGCTCGCCTATTGCGACGGCACCAGCCGCGCCGCGGCGCTGGCCAAGCTCTCGGCCGTTTGTTCTGTGGGCGATACGCTCTTAGATCGCCGCATCACCCCCTCCGAGCGCGCTGGGCCGGCCGCGGACGAAGCCGAGGATCTGGGCCCAACCTCGCCGGCGGCGGACCAGAGCCTTCGGAAGTTCGCCAGCAGCGCCGCCCCGCCCCGAATTAAGGCCGCCGCCCTCTTGCAGGCCGCGACGAACGCCCGGGCTCTCGATGCGGTCGAGGATCGCAAGGCAGGCCGGCGATGAGCCAGACCGCGGAACTGTTCAATTTGCGAGACGTGCGAGACGAACGGCTGGCGAAAATGGCCAAGGGCGCTTTTGGCCAGATCGCCGTGCTGGCCAGGTCGCTGCGGGATATGCAGCGGGATCTCGACGCCCTGCAGGCCGACGCCCGCGACAACCTGCACCGGCTGGAAAAATTGGAACGCAACCAATGAATGAGACGCGCCTCGTGCCACGCGACCACCCCGCTGGCGGGATCGCGGGCCGCATCGCCGGCAGGCTTTTCGACTTGGCCGATGCGGTAGGTCGCCACCTGGCCATCGCGACCCCGAGGCGTTCCACATCGCCAAGAGCGACCTTGCCGCGCGCCTGGCCGATCTGGCGCGTGAGGCCGAACGAAAGGGGCTGGACTGACTTCCCTTCCCTGCTGGTGGTGCGGCGGGGTTGGGCCGGCGGGGCGCCAGACCCGTCGGGCTGCGTGCCTGGCGGCGTTTCCTCCGATGCGCCGTCGGGCACGTGGCGCAACCGTTTCCGGGCGCGGGTTCCTGGGCCCGCGCTCGGACGGGTCCCGGCTGGTGGTTTCCTCCGATGCCGCCGGCCGGGACCGCGCACCGACAATTTGCGAGCCTGTTCCGTGGATTAAGCTGGCACGCTCATGCGGCGCGTGAAGCGGCACGTCGAAGTCAGTCAGGTGGTTGGCGGCGGACTACCCTGGT
>Ga0181529_10005645_pt1 | contig 13018 bp, 5 predicted proteins | sample PEATcosm2014_Bin_36_FD_119763 | JGI IMG/M metagenome (GOLD analysis project Ga0181529, IMG submission 119763) | Peatland microbial communities from MTU Mesocosm Facility, Houghton, MI, USA - PEATcosm2014_Bin10_30_metaG | ecosystem: Environmental > Terrestrial > Soil > Wetlands > Peat | place... | reverse complement strand
GTGTTTTGATATGCGAGGTTCGTATCCCAGGTGGCGGCGCTGGCGATCGAGGAAGGCAGCACCGTCGACTTCGCCGCGCCATCGGCCACTCCCAGGCTGCCGTCGACAAAGTAGAGAGCCGGAATGCCCAGCTCCGGAATGCCGGGGATATAGCCGCCCGCGCCATTCGGCGGGTTGAAGATGTTGGTGACGGGCCCCAGCGCGCCGGCCACCAGTTGCAGTTTCTGAGCCTGCGTCATTTTCGCCAGCATCTGCGCCGCCTGTTGCGCCGCGGTCGGCGGCGTTGGCGCCGGCAGCCAGAATCGGCCGGTGGCGCCGTTGATGGTGAGCACCGCCTCGACCGGCGGGCCCGATGGAATGCCGGCCGGATACGTGAAGTTCAACTGGTCGCTGATCAACCCCGGCGCGGCGCCGCAGTAAGCCACCGTGGCCGCGATGCCGCCAATCGTCAACTGGCAACTCGCCGTCCCACCCACCACCGAAAGATCGTTCAAGTTGGTCGCGCCGTCGCCCACGCCATCCTGCTGGGCCAGGTTTTTCGGGCCCAGCCCGTTGGCCCAAAGTTCATACGTGTTGCCCGCCTGCGGTGCGCACTGCGAGTAATAGCAACCCTCCGCCGCGGTTCCGGTCACCCACGCCACGCCGGTTGTGAGGTTGTTCAGAAACATGGATGGCGAAGCCATGGACGCGATCGTAATTGCTTCCACATTGCTTCCCGCGCTGGCGCGTGTCACTTGCACATTCACCGCCAGGCCGGGTGCGGTTTCCCAAGGCACCTGGAAATTAATCTGTCCCGGGCTGACGTAAGTGAGCGGCGCACTCACGCCATTCACGCTCACGCTGACGCCGGCCACAGACTTCAGGAAGTGGTTGTTGCTGTCGAGCACCTGCGAGCCCGAGTAGGTGTTATCGGCCAGATTGTTGCCGAACAGGGAAACCAGGCTGCCGGGCGCAATGTCTCCCAGGAACGACGCGGCATTCAGGATCCCCGACGGCGTAATGACCGGCGCAGTCGCGCTTACGGCGACCGGCTGATAGACCCGGACGTAATCCACCAGCATGTCCGCGTTCGGAAACGGCGAGTTGGGATCGGGCGTGCCGAGAAACGTGCTGGAGCCCCCGATCGCCAGGTTCAGCAGAATGTAGGCTGGACCGTTGTCGAAAACCCACTCACCCGAAGGAACCGCAGACGGCGTAGCGGTGTAATAGAGAGCTCCATCGACATAGAACGCCACCGAACCCACCGACCATTGAATGGCATAGATGTGATAGTCGTCATAGACCGTTTCACCCAGCGGCAGCGTGTACCTTCCACCGGCGCTGTAGTCGCTGTAATTGCCCGAGCCGAGTGGCGCCAACGGTCCGTGCGCGGTGCCGTTGTTGATGGACGCATCATTGACATTGCTGTAGGTCCCGAAGTTTTCCATGATGTCGAGTTCGCCACACCAGGGCCACCCGTTGTTTTCACCCAGCATCCAAAAGGCGGGCCACACGCCATGGTTGGTGGGGGGAAGCTTGATTCTGGCTTCGATCAAGCCGTATTGCCACTTGTTGTCCGCAGTCTGCGTGGAAGCGCCGGGGCTGCCGGTCTGCAGGCGCGCGGATGTGAAATTGCCGCTGGAATCGCGGATGGCGCGGATGACCAGGTTGCCGTTGCCATCTTGAAAGGCGTTGGCGGTTGCGTTGGTGTAATCTTCGAGCTCACCGTTGCCCCATCCATACGGGTTGCCGTGCCCGATATCGTAGTCCCACTTGGTGGGATCCGGCGGAGAGCCGGCCGGTCCGTTGAACTCATCGCTCCACACGAGCTGCCAGCCGGTGGTAGTCGTCTGCGACGCCGCCGCAAACGCCGTCAAGAATGTTAAAGATGTAACCAAAAGGAATCGCATAACCCGTGTTCATCATGGACCAATCGGAGCGCAGTTTCAAGCTGGCCGGGCAACCCTGCCCGGCCGCGGGCCAAAACGCGCCCGCCCCTGGCTCAGGCTTTTCCTGTTTTCCGGTTTGCTGCAAACCGCGGCTTCCTTGCCATCTACCAGGAACAATCCGGATCGCCGGGTCTGACGCTGAATGGCAGGTAAATCCTCGCCGTCGAGCCTGTCTCATGGCTCGTGTACGTGAGGAACGCATCGTATCGTTTCTCGGTTGTGGCGAGCGGCGCATTGGTGCAAGTCGGAAACTCCACGTTCATTTGATCCAAGCCGATAAACTGGGGCGATTCGCCCGCCCACAGCGGCATTGGACTCATGAAGCTGGTAGTCAGATCTTTACCTGACTCTGCCACGCCGAACGCGACAGGAGCGATTGTGTTTGCGGTTCGCAGTCCGGTCGCGCTACTCAAAGTCACTCCACCATACAGAGCCGTCATCCATAACGTAACGAGGCGTCCCTGGTAAATCGGATTCTGAGTGGAAATTAACTGCCCGGAGAGCGCATCGGTTACGGCTCCCACAGGCGCTCGATCTTCACCACCAGTCCACGAGAGACCACAGGAGGCCGGATCGCTCAGGCTGGCGGAGAAAAGGCAATCATAGCCGGTTTGAAAGACCACGTTGTAATCCGCCGTGCCGGATGGATCGATGATGACACGCCCCGGACCAGGACCCATATAAAGATTGTCAATCCGCTCACCATCCCGCAGGAGGACGATTCGGTAGAGTATTGGCCCGGTATCCGCTGTATCAGGGACCAGGAAGTTGATCTGGGAGGGGCTCGCGTAGATGAGGCCTGCAATGAGATCGCACGAAGGATCGGTGCAGGTGGCGCTTGCCAGATGAACTTCGGTTTCACCCAGCGTATTAACCCAGGGGGGCGCCGAGGAAGCCGCGCTATCCGCTAAGTTGGTTCCATAGATTGTCGCCATGCTGCGGGGTGCAAGGCTGACCGTATTGGGCGCTAAGTCCAAGGCCGGAAAAGCCGCGTTCGCCACATTAGTGATGAGAACTGGCGGTTCGACAGTCAGGGATACGATGACCAGGCTGGGGCCGAGCCACGAAAATCCCGCCGCGGACGTTATTACAACCGTGCCGGAATAGGTTCCCGGCGCCAGGTTCGACGGATCTACCGAGACGGTCAGATAGCAAGGGCTCTGCGCGCCGTTCAAGACCGCCACGATCCATGAATCGCCGTGAACCACCTGCGCGACCAGGTTGGGGACTGAACCATCGGCAATCGTGAGATCCACGGTTTGGGGAGGAGGCACAAAGCCGCCAACCTTGTAAGTGAATGACATGCCGGCAGTCTGCCCGGCGGCGAGTGGAGCGAAAGCCAGTAGCGATAAGACGTAACGCAGAATCTTCATGCGCGTGAATTCTCGGAGATCCAACGTTCCCGTGATGGGCGGATTTCGGATGCTGGCAATCCTGAGTTTGGGGCCTGAAGTTCCATTTTGGCGCCCGGCTTTCTCCGAGCATATCACATGGCGAAACCGTCCCGCCCGTCACTGGTCTTCTCGCGGGATCGGCATGGGATCGGGTCTATAAGTTCCCTAAGCCTTGTGGCAAAATGAAGACTAGGTCTGAGGGGCGCAATGCAAGCGATCGGTTTTTTCGGGACGTCCCGCTGGAGAACTACGGCTGGCTGCCTGCCCGTCCGGCGGGCGCCGCGCTGGCTGCTCGCCGTCGCGATGTCGCTCTGCTCGGGATTGCTGGTCCAGCATGTCGCCGCGAAGCGCGCTCCTCTCGCTGCCGGCTCCGCCGCGGCTGGCGCGCAAGAGGCGCATGACCTGGCCCGCATCACGGTGGATTTGCCTGTCGCCGGGACGATCTACCCGCCCGACATGGTGGCGCCCACCTTCCTCTGGCGCGACGAAAGCGAGCGAGCCACGCTTTGGCGCGTCGAAGTCTCCTTCGGGCGCGGCATTCCCCCGCTTCGCGTCAACGTGAAGGGCGAGCGTCTCGGCGTCGGAGAGATCGACCCGCAGTGCGTCTCGCCGCAGAACGAACTCCCGCGGCTCACTCCGCAGGAGGCCGCGGCCCATTCGTGGAAGCCGGATCCGGAAACATGGGCGGCGATCAAGAGGCAGTCGGTGCGGCGCCCGGCCACGCTGACGATTAGCGGACTCGGCGATGAGAACTCGACCCAGCCGGTCTCGCAGGGCCAGTCCACATTCCAAACCTCGAAGGATCCCGTCGGCGCGCCCATCTTTTACCGCGACGTGCCGCTGATCCCAAGCGTCGGCGAAAAAGGCGTAATCAGCCCGCTGCCCAAAGGCGCCCTCGGCTACATCAAGTGGAGGCTGCGCAGCGTTGGAGAGACCGAGAGCAAGACCATGATGGAAGGCCTCCCCACCTGCGCCAACTGCCATTCCTTCGCGCGCGACGGAGGGACCATGGGCCTCGACGTCGATGGCCCGCAGAACGACAAGGGGCTCTACGCACTGGTTCCGCTCGTCAAGGACACCACGATCCGCAACCAGGACGTGATCAAGTGGAGCGCCTACCTCCCCTTTCAAAAGAGCGTGAACATCCGCGTCTCTTTCATGTCGCAGGTCTCGCCCAACGGCCGCTACGTCGTGAATATGATCAACGATCCCGGCGCCAGGCAGACCGGGCCGGGCATGCGGCCGCAGGAACGAATCTACGTCGCCAACTTCAAGGATTTCCGGTTCGGGCAGGTGTTCTATCCGACGCGCGGCGTGCTCGCCTGGTACGATCGCGAAACCCGCGAATTCCATACCCTGCCCGGAGCCAACGATCCACGTTACGTCCAGTGCGGCGCCTTCTGGAGTCCCGACGGCAAGTACCTGATCTTCTCGCGCGCCGAGGCGAAAGAGCCTTTCCCCGAGGGTTCGAAGCTGGCGCTATTCGCCAACGATCCGAACGAGACGCAGATTCAGTACGACCTGTATCGCATCCCCTTCAATGGCGGACGGGGCGGAGTCGCCGAACCCATCGCCGGCGCCTCCGGGAACGGTTTCAGCAACAGTTTTCCCAAGGTCACGCCCGACGGCCGCTGGATCGTTTTCGTCCAGGCGCGCAACGGCCTGCTGATGCGCCCCGACAGCCGGCTCTTTATGGTGCCGTTCCAGGGCGGCCAGGCGCGCCTGATGAAGTGCAACACACCGCTGATGAACTCCTGGCACAGCTTCTCGCCCAACGGCCGCTGGATGGTGTTCTCCTCCAAGGCCCGCTCGCCGTATACCCAGATGTACCTGACCCACATCGATAAGAACGGCAACGACAGTCCGCCGGTCCTGATCGAGAATGCGACCGCTGCCAACCGCGCCGTCAACATCCCCGAGTTCGTCAACGTCCCGCCGGACGGTCTCGACAGAATCGATCACCCCGCGACCGACTACTACCGCGTCTTCGACCACGCCTTCGATCTGGCCGAGCAGAAGCGCTATGCCGACGCCATCCCCGAATGGCGCAAGGCGATTGAACTGAACGCCGAGGAAGCGCGCCCGCATTTCCAGCTCGGCCTCGCGCTGGGAGAGCTGGGCCAGGTTGATGAAGAGATCGCCGAGTACCGCAAGGCCATGCGGATCGAGCCCAGTTCCGCCCCTACGTATACCAACCTCGCGATCGCCCTGCAGGGCCAGGGAAAGCGCGCCGAGGCGATCGAGGCCTATCGCAAGTCCCTCGAGATCGACTCGCATAACGCCAAAGTGCGCAGTAACCTGGCTGTCGCGCTGCTCGAAGACGGCCGCACCGACGAAGGTGTCGAACAGTGCAAGGCGGCTCTGGCCGAGGACCCGCAGAACGGCGACGCCCACAACGCCCTCGCCATTGTGCTGGCTGGCAAAGGCGATCTCGACCAGGCGATCACCCACCTCGAAGCCGCCGTCGCCGTGGCGCCCGACTCGGTGGACTATCAGTTCAATTTCGGCCGCGTTCTGGCTGCGGCGCGCAGATTCGGCGATGCAATTCCGCACTTGAAAGCCGCATCGGACCTGACCGGCGGGCGCGAGCCGGTCATTCTCGATGTGCTCGCCGGGGCGTACGGCGAAGTCCGCCAGTTTCGCGAGGCCGCCGACGCCGCCCGCCGTGCCTTGGTTGAGGCGCGCCGGCAGAACAACCGCGACCTCGTCCAGGAGCTGACAGGTATGGTTGCGTACTTCGAGTCCGAGGCCGCCAAGTAGGCGGCTGTTCTCCCCGTTTCTCAGCGGAATTCGCTACTAAGACACCCAGGTGATTGATTTCAAGACATTTGGGGATTAAACTCCCGGCATACGGCGGTTCCCGTCACCGGCCGGCGGATTTCGTTGATTATGTAAATTTAATGATTGCGCAGGTCAGGCCGGATGGGACCCCAAGACCTCATTTTGACCCTCCAGAGGCTAGATTTCCGTGAAATGGAACCTTTAACCCCGAACGCAACCGGCTTTATACCAATTTCCGTATGGATCGCGCAGGAGCCCGTCATTTGGGGCTAAGGAAGCGCCTCGGCCCGTTTTTTCATAGGATTAAGATCCTTGACAGTGTCGGTGAAACGTTTTATTCTGCTGCGGACAGGGTTTTCACGTATTAGAGCGTTAGAGTCTCGTCCTGCCGTCGTGCAGGAGCGCGAAACTAGCGTTGGTTTGGTGATGAAGCAAAAACAAGAGGAGATCTCGCTAAATGGGTTACACGTATAATCCAAAGGCAAGGGGTCCGGTCCTACAGGGGTGTAGGGGTCGGGCCACGAACCTCATTTTATTTGGGCTGCCCGTCGCAGTCCTCATCCTTTGTCAATTGCCGGCACTCGCACAGCACGCGGCCGGTTCAATCGCCGGCACCGTAGCCGACAAGTCGGGCGCTGTCATTCCAGGCGCGAAAGTGGTCGTCAAGAACGAAGCCAACAACAGCGCGTTCGATGGCTCCACCAACGGCTCCGGCATCTTCAGCTTTCCGACGATTCTGCCTGGCAGTTACTCGGTGACGGTTTCCGCGCCGGGTCTCCAGACCTATGAGATGCAGCACATCGTCGTAACGCAGGGCGCGGCGGTCGGCATCCCGACCATCACGTTGCAGGTTGCCACCACCAAGGAACAGATTGAAATCGTGGCATCCGGCGAATCGGCAGTCCCCGTCGATTCCCCGCAAGTCAGCCAGACTTTGAATCAGACCATGATCACGGATCTTTCGATCGTCGGCCGCGACGCGGCCGAACTGATGAAGATCATGCCTGGCATGGCGATGACGCAAGGTTTGGGTCAGGGCATGTGGAACAGCTACACGACCCAGATCAACACGGGCCCCATCGGCGCGTTTTCCGCCAATGGCACGCAGCCGAACGGCGCTGTGACCATGACCTCGGACGGCGCGAACCTGCTGGATCCGGGCAACCAGGGAACGCAGACCGCCAACGTCAACCAGAACCAGGTGGCGGAAGTATCGGTCCTGACATCGGCCTATGATGCATCGTTCTCCAAAGGACCGGTGACGTTCCAGGCATACGGCAAGAGCGGCAGCGCCCAGTTCCACGGGCAAGCTTATCTCTATACCCGCAACGGCAAGTTCAATGCGATTGACTCTTACGACAAATCGCAGGGCTTGAAGCCGATCAGCGACAGTTTCTATTATCCAGGCGGCGATTTCGGCGGCCCGGTGCTGATCCCCGGTTCCAAGTTCAATCGCAACCGCGACAAGCTGTTCTTCTACGGCGCTTTCGAGTACATGAAACAGCAGCCGGCTGGCACGTCGTATCAGTTCTTCGTTCCGACCTCCCAGATGCTGTCGGGCAACTTCAGCCCGGCTTACATCGCCAGCCTAGGCAGCGGTTATGCCAATGGCCGTAACAACGGCGCTGTGATCCCCTGCGTGGCCGGCACCAGCACCGGAAACGGCTGCGGCAGCCTCACCAACATCGTTGGCGGCATGATCCCGCAGAGCTTGTTCGATCCGAATTCGATGGCTTATTTGAAGCTGTATCCGGCCGCGACTGAGAATCCGGCCGCCAACGCTTCGGGCAGCAACTATGACTTCTTCCTCGGGCCGCCCGTAAACCGCTGGGAACTCCGTCTCCGTGGCGATTACAACATCAGCGACAAGACGAAGTTGTATTTCAGCTGGAATCACCAGCATGAAATCGACCAGAACCCGTTCTACGTTTGGTGGTGGGGATCGCCCTCGACCCTGCCCTATCCGTCGTCCCAGACAGCGACGCAGCTAGCCCAAGTGTATAGCGCGAACCTGGTTCATGTGTTCAGCCCCACGCTGACCAATGAATTCGTATTCGCGGATGCCATCTTTGACAACCCCGTCGTTCTCGGCAATCCCGACGCCGTGAATCCGGCCAAGGTTGGCTTCAGCTATACGGGCTTCTTCAAGGATCCCTACACGCCGCAGATCCCGGACCTTTACGGTTGGAACAACATTATCAATGGGTTCTATACCGAACAGTACGGTTCCGTGTTTAAGGGTTTGAACAACACGTTCGGCAAGGATTCAGCCACGCCGAATATTTCCGACAACCTCAACTACGTGGTCGGAAAGCACACCCTGAAGGCCGGCTTCTATTGGGACTACGCCCAGAACTATCAGAGCTCGACGGGCGTTGGATCCGTAATGGGCGAAGCCGACTACGAGAACTGGGGTTCGACCACCACCGGCAACCCGCTGGCGGATCAGATTATCGGTCACGCGACTCAGTTCACCCAAACCAACGGCGGTGTGACGAACAACTTCAAGTACTACACCTACGGGTGGTACGTGAACGATTCGTGGAAGGCCGGCCGGCGGCTTACCCTGACTTTGGGTGTCCGGCTCGACCACCTTGGCGAATGGACCGCTCCGAGCTGCCCGGGTTACCCGGTTGGCACCTCACAGACTTCGCCGTGCCCCGGTCTCGCGGTTTGGGATCCGGCCACATACGTCAATTCGGCCAGCAGCACCATTCCGTTCGACGGTGCGCAGTGGCATGCGATGAACTCCGCGATCCCGACTTCGGGCTTCCCCTCGAAGTCGGTCTTCCCGCTGCCTCGCGTCGGTGCCGCGTATGACATCTTCGGCGACGGCAAAACGGTGGTCCGCGGCGGCATCGGCCTGTACCGCTATCAGCTCGCTTATAACAGCGTCAGCGGCGCGGCGTTCAACGATCCGGTCGGCGTGGAAGGCCTGTCATCGACATGGTCCTGCTGCGTGGGCTGGAACAACTTCTCGGCGTTCTCGCCTTCGAGCGGTGTGGCGGGTTCCGGCTCCGGTCCCAGCGGCCTCCTGCAGATGGGCGACGAGCGGACTCCTTACACCTGGACCTACAACGTGACAGTCGATCAACGGCTGCCAGGTCGTAGCGTACTCGAACTGCAGTACACCGGTAACAAATCCAAGGATGAGATGCTGCACAGCTCGTTGTCGAACCTCGACAATATTCCGCTGGGCTCATTCTTCCAGGCGGATCCGTTGACGGGCGTGGTGAATGGCTATGTGAATAACTCGGCCAGTTTCCAAAACTTCCCGACCAACGACTACTACCCGCTGCATTTCTACACCGGAATGACGCTGGTAACGCATGGCAGCTACTCCAACTACAACGCCTTCGTCATTTCGTGGCAGAAGCAGACGGGCCGCATAACGTTCACCACCAACTATACATTCAGCAAGGTGTTGGGCGTTCGCGACGGTGAGTCTGACAACGGCCCGGGCGATGGCCCGACGGCGTGGCCCTACAGTCTGGCTGCCAACTACGGCCTGCTGAGCTGGGATCACACCCACATCTTCAACGCCGCGTACGTCTTCAACCTGCCGAGCCCGATCAAGGGCAACGCGCTTGCTGGCGGCGTGGTCAATGGCTGGGTACTTTCCGGCATCACCCAGATGCAGTCGGGTGCTCCGCTCCAGCCGAACACGGGCGAAACTCTGAACGTGAACTGGCCCGGCAGCTACACCAACTCCATCGAACTCGGCAGCAACACGCCGACTCTTATGCCGTTGTTGACCTGCGATCCGCGGAAGGGTCTCGCCTCGAAGCAGTACTTCAACGCGAGTTGCTTCACTCCTCCGCCTCCGGGAACAGAGGGCGACATCATTTGGCCCTACATCCACGGTCCGGCGTTCTTCAACAGCGATTTGGCGATTTACAAACGGTTTGCATTCAAGGAACATCAGAGAGTGGAACTGCGCTTCTCGGCGTTCAACTTCCTGAATCACCCGCTGCCGCAGTTCGGGATGGGCGGGGCCAACGATGTGAACCTGAACTTCGCGAATTCGTCTGGTCTGCTTACCTTGACGAACCAGAACGCCAACACCGACGGAAAACCGCTGTTTGATTCCAACGTGGTACGCCGCGTAATCGAGTTTGCGGCAAAGTATAACTTCTAAGTCTCGCAGTGTGAGGCTTACCTAGCCAAAAAGGGGCGGCCAAAAGCCGCCCCTTTTTTTGTGTCTTTTGAAGGCATGTTGCAGCCTTGTGGGGCAGGTTGCCAACCTGCGCGCCGATTGTCAATCGGCGCGCGCGGCGGTTACCAAACGCCGCGCAGGATGCCATCCTGCCCCACGGATTTGATGATTTTCAGGAAGCGTGGAAATGCGGACAGGAAGGTTCATAGGCTGGCCCTGGGGAGTCCTTTTGGTGCCGCTTGTGTGCACGGTGGCGCTGATTGCGCCGCACCTGGCGGGAGGAGCGGCTTCGCCGATCCGGTTTGAGCTGCAGGCGATTAACTTCAAGCACGAGAACGGCGAAGATCCGGGGCGCCGGCAGGCGCCGGCGACCATGGCCGGCGGAGTCGCGGTGTTCGATTACAACCGGGATGGACGTCCCGACATCTTCTTCACCAACGGCGCGCGCCTGGCGACATTGCGCAAGGACGATCCGAAATATTCGAACCGGCTGTTCCGCAACGATGGCAACGGCGTCTTCACCGATGTCACCGAAAAGGCCGGGCTGGCGGGCGTAGGCTACGACGAAGCGGTGGCCGCGGGCGACTACGACAACGACGGTTACCCCGATCTCTTCGTGGCCGGCGTGCATCACAACACGCTCTACCACAACAACCGCGACGGCACGTTCACCGACGTCACCGTGAAGGCGGGGATCAAGAACGCGCCGGACCCCGAATACGGGCCCCTGTGGGCGGTGGGCGCCGTGTGGGTGGACGTCAACAACGACGGGCTGCTGGACCTGTTCGTGGTGAATTACATGAAGTGGGACTACGCGACCGAGCCGCAGTGCAACAAGAACCTGGCGGTGAATGGACAGAAGCCGGAACCGGATTACTGCGACCCACGGCTTTACGGCCCCACGCCCAACCAGCTCTACCTGAACCAGGGCGACGGCACCTTCAAGGATGTGTCGGTGGAATGGGGCATCCGGGCGCATCCGGGCAAGGGCATGTCGGCGGCGATGGCGGACTACGACCTGGACGGCTTTCCGGACATCTTCGTCCCCAACGACACGCAAGCCAATTTCCTGTTTCACAACGTGGGCGGCAAGAAATTCGAAGAAGTGGCGTTTCCAACGGGCGTGGCGCTGCCGGACGACGGAGTGTTCATCTCGGGGATGGGTTCGGATTTCCGGGACTACAACAACGACGGCTATCCGGACATTTTCTTCTCGGCGCTGGAGCGGCAGACGTTCCCGATCTTCCGCAACGTCGCCGGCAAACGGTTTGAAGAGGTGACGGCCTCGAGCGGCATGCGCACGTTGTGCTGGCCGATGGCGGGGTTTGGCGTGGGGCTTTACGACTTCGACAACGATGGCTGGAAGGACTTATTCGTGACCCGCGGCGACGTGCTTTCGCTCGCCATGCCGGGTAACACGGTCAACCAGCCGAACACCGTATTCCGCAACACGGGCGCCAATGGAAAATGGCAGGCGCTGACGGCGGAGGCGGGACTGACAGCCGCGCCGCCGGGGCGTTACCGCGGCCTGGCGTTCGGCGACCTGGATGGCGACGGGCGGGTGGACGTGGTGACTACGCAGATCAATGGCCCAGGCCGCATCTGGATGAATCGCAGCCCCGGCGCGGCGCACTGGCTGGACATCGCGCTCGAAGGGACTAAGAGCAACCGCGAAGGCATCGGCGCCAGAATCAAGATCGTCACCAAAAGCGGCGCACAATACAACCACATGACCACCAGCGTGGGCTACGCTTCCTCGAGCGATGGCCCGGTGCACTTCGGCCTGGGCGCGGATGCGAAGGCGGACTTAGTCGAGATCCACTGGCCGTCCGGTATTGTGCAAACGCTCAAGGACGTGCCCGGCGACCGGGTACTCCGGGTGAAAGAAGCGCAGTGAGAGATTGTGGGGCAGGTTGGCAACCTGCGGGACGATTGTCAATCGTCCCAACCGGGCGCGAGCCCGGCTGCTTCTGTCGCAGCACCCACCTTCCGCCGGTCAAAGGCGCTGGACCACGGGAAGTCCTCGGGAGCCGACACCAATCCGACGTTGACGGGATTCATTTCGATGTAGCGGAGAATGCGTTCATACTCCGTCGCATCACGAACCAGCCGGTCGTAGCTCTCGTCCTGCCAAAACGGCTGGCCTGTCCGATCCAGCAGGCGGTTGCCTTCGCGTGCCGTGAATCTCTTTAGTATTGCATCAGGCGGGAAACGGGTGCGCGCGGGCTGACCAACAGATGCACGTGGTTGGGCATGACGACGTAAGCATGGAGGCTGTAATGCTCCAGGTGGCGCTCTTGGAAGCGAATAGCCTCGGTTACCATACGGGCCAAATCCGGGTGGCGCAGATACAGCGGGCCATCGGAAGCGGCGTCAAGCAATCGGTCCATGACCAGGAACGTTCTGCCGGCCAGGTTGTGGGAAGGGAAGCTGCGGTTGGCCGGGAGGCTGCCTGCGAGACGCCAAGTGAGGAAGATGGGACATCCGGTGGAATAGTAGTGGGGAAGACGGCGAACGTGGAAAGTGGCCACGCAGTAAAGGTGGTTGTTGCATCGGGAAAACTCTCAATAAAGGCACTGTGGGACGAACGCCGGGGGACGCCAATAGCCGGGCTTGCGCCCGGCTGGGCCGATTGACAATCGGCCCGCAGGTTGGCAACCTGCCCCACAGGACGCGGCATCAGTCCGGCTGCTTCTAGTGAGGTCCTCGCCTCCTGCCGATCAGCGCTATGACCGCGGGAACTCCCGGTAAGCCGACGC